>Ga0315281_10000645_pt1 | contig 48937 bp, 41 predicted proteins | sample YL17G07_0_MG_FD_204540 | JGI IMG/M metagenome (GOLD analysis project Ga0315281, IMG submission 204540) | Sediment microbial communities from Yellowstone Lake, YNP, Wyoming, USA - YL17G07_0 | ecosystem: Environmental > Aquatic > Freshwater > Lake > Sediment | place: USA: Wyoming | collected...
TGTTGATCTTGAGCAGGAAAAGCTGCTCATTGAACAAGTGATAGAGCTCGGTATTGGTGAGCGCAACGCCCTTGACATCAGGGACAAGCAGGACGGACTTTGTGTACTTCTGGATCTGATTTGTAAGCTCAGACAATTTTTCGACGGAAAGTGACGGGATGGCGATGATGACGGTGCTGATGTTGAAGAGCTTGACGAACTTTCTAAAGTGTCTGATCTTTCCGAATACCCGGAACGTGGAGCCGTTGATCGTGATTTCCCTGCCGATGGCCTCGTTATCGTCAAGGAACCCGATCACGTGATAGCCGAGATGGATGTCTGCATTGATCCCTTTTGCAGTGTCGATGCCAGCGCCTCCAGCGCCAATAATGATCACATTGTCCTGCCAGAGACCAATGGCAGAGAGGCACGTTATCCCGATTAAGCGAAACAGGGGGAACAGAAAAAGACCGGACATCCAGAGAAAAATAACGGTCAGACGGGAGATTTCATCTCCCATTTTCCCAAGGGTGATGATAGCGAGTATTGCCACCGTCGAGGCGGATATTGCCTTGAACAGTTCTTTGGTTTCATCCCAGAAAGGCAGTTTCCTGATGTAAAGTTTTTCGTAGAGGATGAAGAGGACAAATGTTACCGGAAGCCACCAGAAGCGCAAAAAATGTGATAAAGACAACTGCGGGGAGAGATGAGGAAAGAACAGGTCCAGTAATTTCCTTGAGTAAAATGCGAAGAGCAGCGAACAATAAAATGCCGAGATATCGAGGAAACAGAGCGCAATGATCTTGAAGCTATTTCTAATAGAGCTGTTCAAAAATGGGCTCCCGAACCTACTGGTATCGCTTTGTTGCCGCCGCTGGAATGTATTCGAACGAGCGCCCGTCGCGAATGAATGAAAGATAATATAAGTCGGCGCAAAAAGCAAGAGTTAAATGGGATTTTGTCAACCCCAAGCAGAAATGTCGTATTCTTACCAAAGTGGAAATGTCCTATTTTATGAAGCTGCTACAGATAGGGTTTTTCTTTCTCGTGCAAAACTGCTCATGACCCTCCATGGATGAGTAGTTGCGGAGTTACTCACTTTCGGCTTCTGGGGAAATAATGCCTTTACTTGTTTGGTGAAATACCGTAAAATAAAATTTCATGATGCTTCGTGACGAATAACACTGACTTCGCGATCTATAGCCTGATTACCGCCGGTTCGAACAAATCAATTCACTATGACTAACGGTTCAAAGCCGAGCATAAATCCGCTGACCAGCGGTCGTGTTCTTGCGCGAAACACGCTCTGGAACATTTTCAGCAGCATTGCGCCGCTGACCGTAGCCGTATTTATCATTCCCTTTCTGGTCCGGCGCCTGGGGGTAGAGCGTTTTGGCATTTTATCGATCGCCTGGGTCATGATCGGTTATTTCAGTCTCTTTGATCTGGGGCTCGGCCGCGCTATTACCAGGCTTGTCGCTGAAAAACGAGGCTCCGGTAATGAAGAGGACATCCCTGCCGTAGTTTGGACCGGACTTCTGCTCATGCTGGTTCTGGGTATCACGGGAGCAGTTGTCATAATTCTTTTCGCACCCTGGTTCTGCGGTCGCGTTTTGAACATCCCTGTTACTCTTTTAAAAGAAACCACGCAGGTTTTTATAATCATCGGTTTCGCCATACCATTCGTGATTGTCTCCACCGGACTCCGGGGTTTTATTGAAGCCTATCAGCGGTTTGACCTGAGCATGATGGTATCGACGCCGCTTGGCATTGTCACTTTTGTCGGCCCTGCTTTTGCTCTTCTGTTTACGAATCATCTGGGAATCGTAGTGGGAACTCTTTTCATCGGCCGTCTCATGGCCGTGGCTGTCTATTTGAAAATATGTTTTTCTTTATCCCCTAAGTTGCGGTATCCCATTGCTCCGAATCGCGCGCTTGCCCGGCAGATGCTTGGTTACGGCGGCTGGATCACCGTTTCAAACATCGTCGGCCCGCTCATGGTTTATCTTGACCGGTTCTTCATCGGCGCGATGCTGTCCCTGGCGGCAGTGGCCTATTATACGACGCCCTATGATATTGTCACTAAGCTTCTGCTGATTCCGACTGCCCTGACCGGCGTTCTGTTCCCGGCGTTTTCCGCTGCTGCGGGACCGGACAAAGGGTACACCATGCGGATCCTTGAACGGGGTGTAAAGTACGTATGTCTCATTATGTTACCGGCCTCCCTGGTGATCATGTCGTTTGCGTCGGAGGGACTTCTTTTCTGGCTTGGGCCGGATTTCGCCAGGCAGGGCACAGGAGTACTTCAATGGATCACTGCAGGTGTTTTTCTTAACAGCCTGGCATTTGTTCCTTTTTCATTCATCCAAGCCGCCGGCAGATCGGATATGACCGCGAAGCTGCACCTCGTGGAACTTCCTCTTTATCTATTGCTGGTGTGGTCGCTCATCGCGCGGCATGGCATCGAGGGTATCGCCATCGCGTGGTTCATTCGAGCTACGCTCGATATGGTCTTGGTCTTTATTCTGGCGCACAGGATGGACGGTTTTGATGTCAAATCAGCGGGTCGGATGCTGATGCTCGTCTGCGGGGGGGTATTTTCCCTGGCGATCGCCCCGGTCCTGCAGGGGGTTGTTGTTAAGATAGCGTACCTGATCAGCACACTTATCGTTTTTTTCGTTTTCGCTTGGAACCAACTTCTTGCGCAGGACGAACGGCAATTGATTCTCAGTCCCTTCGGTATATTCGGCAAAGCGCGAAGATAGAACCTTCTCTTGCGGGACGGGGTATGCGGGGGACACGATACAGCGAGGAGTATCATGAATCAGCAAACCTATGTTGATAAGCCAGCAGGGTATTTCGACCATGTCAGGCGTGAACTGATCAATGAGGTCCCGTTGGGGCCGCACGCGGTGCTCGAGATAGGTTGCGGGGAAGGGGGGGCAGGCGCGGTTTTGAAATCCGAAGGCCGTGCGCGCTTCGTCGCTGGGGTTGAATTGTTCAAAGACGCTGCTCGAAAGGCATCGCTGGTCCTGGATCAGGTTATTGTCGGCAACATAGAGCAGATCGACCTTCCGTTCAATGACGGGCAATTTGATGTCATCATCCTTGGAGATGTTCTGGAACACCTGGTTGATCCCTGGGAACAGGTTCGCAGGTTGAGCATATATCTTGCGGATGGCGGTAGTTTTGTCGCGAGTCTGCCGAACGTCCGTAACTGGCGGGTTGTCTTTCCGTTGCTGATTTCCGGGAAATGGGAGTATCAGCATATCGGTATCATGGACAGGACACATCTTCGCTTCTTTACCCGCCAGGGCATGATCGATCTGTTCGAGAAGAATGGATTCACTGTAACTAAAATCGAACCGCTGGGAAGAAAAAGCAGGTTTATCTCGCGCTTCCTGTGCGGCTTTCTGCGTGAGCTTGCCGTTCCGCAATATCTTGTTGTCAGCACACGCAAAAAGGAGATGCGACATGCAGGGTAATGTTCCCCGCGTTTCGATCATCATTTTAAATTGGAACGGCTGGCAGGACACCATAGAATGTCTTGAAAGTATTTTTCGAAATGATTATCCCGATTACCAAGTGATTCTGGTCGACAACGGTTCTCAGGACGGATCTATGTCGCATATTAAAGAATGGGCCGAAGGCCGCACAGTAACAGCGCCGGAAAGTGGCGAACTTCGCGTCTTTTCTGTTCCTCCGGTGTCAAAGCCCATATCCTATGTTGAATATGAGCGAAGCCAGGCCGAAACCGGCGGGAGCAAGTCAGATAATAGTGCCCGCTTAGTTCTTATCCGTACAGGAACAAATCTTGGTTTCGCTGGCGGGAACAATATCGGCCTCCGCTATGCATCGGTAAAGAAAGATTTTGCATATTTCTGGCTCCTGAACAACGACACTGTCATCAGGCCCGATGCTATTACTCAACTTGTGCTGCGCATGACGGAGAAACCCGATGCGGGTATGTGCGGCTCGAAAACGCCTTACTATCATCATCCTGATAGAATATGGTCATTAGGTGGAGCAACCTATAATAAATGGCTTGCGATTCCGAGCAATATAGGACTGAATGGGTCTTTCGCACGGGACATTTCGGTAGTGCAGGTCGAAGACAAGCTGGATTTCATCACAGGCGCGTCAATGATGGTGTCTCGCGATTTTTTGAATGATGTTGGATTGCTCTGCGAGAAGTATTTCTTGTTTTTTGAGGAACTTGACTGGGCCTTGCGGGGGAAGGGACGCTATAAGCTCGCGTATGCACCTGAAAGCGTCGTCTATCATAAGGTACACGCGAGTGTAGGCCCTACCGGAAAATACAGGAAGTATAATAGAGTTGCGGAATATTATATGACCAGGAATAGTATTGTTCTTACTTGTAAATTTTATCCTTTTGCATTGCCCATCGTCTTTCCTTTTGCAGTCGTCAAGTATTGGTTGAAAAGATTTGCATTATCTTTCGTGTTTAGAAATACAGAGGAGGATTAGGAATTCAGAGGTGGCATCAAGTTTGACCATGGATACTGGTCATTTTTAAAGGAATTGTTTGCGCAATAATCGCGCCTCAATATTATGCAACCCGCACATCGCCCCCCCTCCCCTAAAAGCTGTCTCGCAAAAACGGCCGAAAAATGATTTTTTGATGGATTTTCAATGGTATTTATGATATAAATAGCGGCAATCCTGATTGTCTGTTTGTGCCTAATGTGAAGCGTTTGAAATGAACGAGAACCTAAAAATTATTCTCATCACCGGATCATATCCACCCATGCGATGCGGTGTAGGTGATTATACGTATCAGCTATCGAAAGCGATAAGAAAAAGACAGATAGATATTAAAATATATTCTTCTTTGAGCGCCCGTCTCCATGAAAGACATACCTTTCTGCGCCCCGTGGTGAGGAAATGGGGCCTTCTGGCAATGCTGTATCTCGTCAGAGCGATCAAAAAGGCTGCACCTGACATCGTTCATATCCAATATCCCACCCTCGGTTACGGGTATCACCTCGGTCCACAGTTCCTTCTGCTGTTGCTCAGGCTGTCAGGAATTAAAGTTGTCACCACTGTCCATGAATTCAAATTCGCCCGGGTGCCGAGAAGGATAAGCCTTTTGCCCTTCCTCTTTTGGTCAAACGCTTTGATTTTCACCTCTGAGGAAGAGCGTTCAGTGGTCTTTAAAGCGCTCCCCCGTGTAGAGAAAAAAATGCGTGATGCTACGTATGTTATTCCCGTAGGAAGCAATATTCCTGTATTTGATCAGAAAACAGTCAAACGTGACAACGGTCCCGTCGTATCATTTTTCGGACTTTTTTACCCGGGAAGAAGGATAGAGCTGGTGGTGGAGTCCTTCCGCGAGGCCCACAAGTTCCACCCCGAACTGAAGTTTCGCTTCATAGGAGATCTCCACCCTCGGTACAAAGAGTATTTTTTGAAGATCAAAAAACTTGCTGCGGAGATGCTTCCCGAGGACCGCGTTGAATGGCTCCTGGGTCTCACGCCCGAGGAGATTTCAGTCGCGATCGCGGAGTCTAGCGCTTGCGTCCTGCCGTTCCCGAACGGAGCGAGCTTCAGAAGAACCACGTTTATTGCCGCGTTGTCGCTCGGGGTTCCTGCAATTACGACCCGGGGGACAAGTACACCGGATGATCTCGTGGACGGTAAAAATGTGCTGTTTGCCGAGGATAAGAGAACGATCGCATCCAAGATTGATCTCATTCTATCGGACAAGTTACTTGCGGACAAGCTTTCAGTCAATGCGAAGATCTTGAGCACGATATTTTTATGGGATCGTATCGCAGGACAGCATCTCAGTGTTTATGAAAAAGCATATAGGGCAATTGGTGCTTGAATACGCAATATCTTTCGACTAGGTGGGTACATTTGAATGTAAGCCTTCTGATAGAACTGACGAAGCGTGATTTCACTGAACGCTATTCAGGGTCCGTACTCGGGGTTTTTTGGTCTTTCCTTTGGCCCCTTGTGAATATTTTTGTTTATACGGTCATCTTTTCCCAAGTCATGGGAGCACGTCTGCAGAACTCATCGTCGTCCTACGGCTACGGCATCTATCTTGTTGCCGGCATTCTCCCCTGGACGGCATTTGTGAACACGGTATCTCGTTCAGCTACGGTTTTCGTCGATAAAAAATCAGTTATTTCGAAAATTAAGGTCTCATTGCCTTCCCTGCCGCTTTATATTGTGATGTCCGAGAGCATAACCTTTATGATCACCTTGTTCATCTATATCTGCTTTCTCGTAATAACCGGGACTCCATTGAAGAAAACCCTCATCTTTTTACCCGCGATTTATCTGATTCAGCAAATCTTCGCTTTTTCACTCGGTTTTCTGATAGCGATATTTCATGTATTTATTCGGGACCTGAAGGAGATCACCGGCATTGTATTGCAGATCTGGTTCTGGTTCACGCCGATCGTTTATGTCTACGACATCCTGCCGGTATTCGCAAAAAATATGGTAGCTTATAATCCCGCGTTTTATTTTGTGAAAAGCTATCAGGATATATTCGTTCTCAACCAGACGCCGAATTTCATCCATCTCTTACAGTTGACGATTCTCTCTCATGCGGTATTGATGGCCAGTTATCTTATTTTTAAGAAATTAGAGAGAGATATCAGGGATTTCATATGATTCCATTTATATTAATGATAGCCATAGTTACGTCGCTGTTTGTAGGCTTGTTTCTCTTTATCAAAAAAAAGGTTGTAACCAGCTACCGGGGCGGTGTGCTGATCGTCATGAGTTGCCTCTACTTTTCGATTTTATTTTTGCTAGCCCATATCATGCGTGAAGGGTTTAAATGATCAGAGCGGAGTCCATATCGAAACAGTTCAAACTTTATCGCTCACCAGCCGACCGTTTGAAGGAAATCGTTACAGGGAAAAAATATCACACTGATTTTCAGGCATTGAATGATATTTCTTTTGTGGTAAAAGATGGGGAGACGCTCGGCATTGTTGGTCAAAATGGTGCGGGGAAGTCGACGCTTTTGAAAATACTTACCGGCGTACTTCTTCCGGACAGCGGAACAATCTCGATTGACGGGAAAATTACAGGCCTGCTCGAGCTTGGAACCGGCTTCAACGCCGAAATGACCGGGATAGAGAATATTTATATGAACGGCACGCTGCTCGGCATGTCGCGCGACGAAATCGAGAGAAAAAGAGATGTGATCCTCGACTTCGCCGAACTTGGAGAGTTTATTCATGAACAATTGAAAACATATTCATCCGGTATGATCATGCGTCTTGCCTTTGCAGTGGCGATACACGCAGATCCCAAATGTTTTGTCGTTGATGAAGCGCTCTCGGTCGGGGATGCCTATTTTCAGCAGAAGTGCATGAGGAAGATTGTAGAATTTAAAAACAGCGGTGGGTCGATTATCTTTGTATCTCATGATATGAATGCAGTAAAAACACTGTGTGATTCAGCCGTTCTCCTCGAAAAGGGAACGGTTCTAGAGTCGGGGAAGCCGACTGATATCGCCGACATTTATCTCGGCATGATTTTGAAAAAAGCCCATAGCGGCTCATTCGAAGTCGAGATTAATAAGCAGAGAGAAACGCGCGAAACGGATGTTGATACGGTATCGTTCGATGCCAAGCAGCTTGTCTCAACTGGCGATGTAGAGGTAGTCTCATTCAGGATGATGGATTCGGCGAATCGAAGAATCACGCATATCACAAGTGAAAACAATGTTCGCATTGAGTATAAAATAAAAGCATTGAGACCCGTGGAAGATCCTCATTATGGAATTGCTGTCAAAAATAGCCTTGGCGTATCTGTTTTCGAGACAAATACGTATTGTATGAAGATTAAAACTCACCCTCTGAAGGCGGGTGAAACAGTTACCGTTGCCTTTGTTTTCATGTGCGATCTTTCTCCCGGAGATTATGCAGTTTGTATCGGCGTGGCAAATAAAGGCTACGACACGGGTTCTTTTAAGGAATATCCTCTGATACTCCACGATGCCGCTATCCTGAAGGTGATAGTTAATGAAAAGCAGATCATGTATGGCGGAGTGTATAACATGAATCCGGATGTTTTTATCAATGATATCCGCGCGATTAGTTATCGTGGGGTTTCTCCATTGCCGAGATGAGCGGATTTCAAAAAATTCTCAGATTTATTTCCCGGTCAAAAAGAAAACGGATATGTATAACGACATATTACGATAGTGCCTTTGCACCGATTGGGGAATTATGTTATCAGTCCATAAAGCGTTATGCAGATCTGCATGGCATGGATGTGTTATTGATGGATAATGTTCTTTCCGATCGCCCTGCGCCGTGGAAAAAAATCCTGGTTATAAAAGAATTATTTGCGCGCGGCTACGAATTTGTATTCTGGATCGATGCGGATGCTATTTTTGTGGATTTTACCAGAAGCATTGAGAGTGTTATTGAAGCAGGCAAGAACCTTTACCTGGTTAAACACAAGATTGATACGAATGACGTCCCCAATAGCGGTGTATTTTTGATCAGAAATACTGTCTGGTCGCATGCATTCCTCGATGCGATATGGGAAAAACGAGAATATATCCACCATAAATGGTGGGAAAATGCAGCCATAATCGACATTTTGGGATATCACAGTCTGTTACGTGAAACTCAGCCGGATATTTTCAATGCGGACATATTGGCTAAAATAAAGTGGCTTGGGCCGGAATGGAATAGTTTGCCAGGCATATGCGAAGCAGAACATCCAATCATCAAGCACTATGCTGCACGGCCACAGGATTTTAGGATCTCAAATATGACGAATGATGCAAAAATCATGGATATTATGAAGTATACAAAACCGAAACGGGATTGACTTATTCATAGTTTATATTCAGGTTTAAGTCGTCATTGTATTGGTTGCCAGGACATGAATCATTGTTAGGTCAGACGCAATTCGCATTATGCTGGTGTCCGCGTGCTGTATCCAGAAATTACCATGCACAACGAGAGATAATTATGATAAATGATCCTTCAAAAAAGATTTCCATTGTTGAACTGAAGGCGAGAATCAGAGCGCAGATTGCGAAGAGAAAGGCGGATCCGCAGACAACATTCTGGCGGGATGGGAGCTTTCGCAGCGCGCCTGGGCATAGTGCGGCAGCCCGCACTGTTCATGAAGCAAAAATATGGTTTTTCTTAAAAAAAATACAGAAAAAGTTAAAAAAATATCCTTTTTACTGTTTTATTCATGAACAGGCGATCAAGCTCAAAAAATATGTTCCCCGATACTATCAGCAATTTTCACTTGGTGATCTTCTCAAGTATCGTGATGAAGATTTCATTAAAAATGCATTTCGGACAATTCTCCAACGTGAGCCCGACTATGCAGGCTTCAATGACTATTTGAGGAGATTGAGAAGTGGTGATTTACACAGGGTCGAAATTATCGGAAGATTGAACTATTCACGAGAAGGAAGAGAAAATCACGTAAAGATAAAAGGGTTATTGTTAAAATATTCTATTTATACCGCTTATCGTATCCCCATAATAGGCTACCTGCTCAAGATCACGGTTTCATTGTTAAATATGCCCAGTATCATGAGGCAGGCTCAAGAGTATGAGGCTTTTACTGATGCGCGATTTACACAAAATGCCGGTGTAATTACGCAGTTGTTTTCCGGGCATCAATCAAATTTACACATAATTGAAGAGCATTCATGCGCTGTGAGTGAAATTAAAAACGATTTGGCGGGCAAAGCCGATGCTCAGCTTGTCAACAATATCAATCGTGAAGTGGAAACAGTTTTATTCCGAATACGTGACCACAAACTGCACATTCTTGACCAACAAATGCGACTCGCGCAATTTCTTGAAGAAGCAGGCAAACGATTGCCGGAACCGTTTTCCTCGGAACAGCTGAGATCGATCACAGCGGAAGAAGATCACCTGCTTGATGCGATGTATGTTTCCTTTGAAGAACGGTTCAGAGGTTCGAGGGACGATATCAAGCAAAGAGCAAAAGTATATCTCCAATTGGTAGATCAGGCACACGTAGGAACGTCCGATGCCCCTGTACTCGACATCGGCTGTGGTCGCGGAGAGTGGCTGGAACTGCTGAAAGAAAATGGCTATGTAGCGAAAGGTATTGATCTCAATCGAGTCATGATCGCTGATTGCGCAGAACGCGGATTTGATGCTCGTGAATCCGATGCAATCGAATATTTAAAAAATCAGGCGCCAAACAGTTTCGGCGCTATAACGGGTTTTCATTTTATCGAACATTTGCCTCATAAGACGCTCATCAAGCTTTTTGATGAGTCGCGCAGAGTATTGAAATCGGGTGGTGTTTTGATTTTTGAAACGCCGAATCCCGAGAACCTGATGGTTGGAGCTTGCAACTTTTATGTTGATCCTACACATATACGCCCTTTGCCGCCGATCACCATTCAGTTTATTGCCGAAGCCCGTGGGTTCGAACGCGTTTCGGTAAAGCGGCTGACAGAGCATAGGATAGAAGAAGCCCCACCCGAGGCGGACAGATTGACGAGACAGGCGTATTACACTGCTCCAGATTATGCGCTTATCGCCTACAAGGCGTGATAAATAAACAAAGCACATCAATTTTTTTGTGTCTCGCATAAGATTCATGCTGTGACGTTTCTTAGAAGAGGTATTGTAAACAAGTCTCAGATGATAAGGAGGAGTAAAATGAAAAAAATGCTTGTTACATTGTTTCTCGTCGGAGTTATTATGTGTTTTGTATTTGATGTGGCAAACGCAGAGATAGTCATCGTTGATGTGCGAAACTATATTACTCAAAGCACGCCCGGCTTTCATCTTTGTCAAGAGAATTCCGAATTATGTATCGATGGAAGATGGGTTCTCGGCCCCAGTAGCGGTGATGAATTTTTCTATACGTCAAGCAATAGTGGTAAGGTTACAGATTATTATGCCAGGGATTCTAATAGCCCATATTTTATCGGCGTAATCCGGAGTAAGACAGCATCAGACTCAAGATGTTTTGCAAATCCTGGGCAAACTTGCGCAGCACCTTCGACAACTGACCACCCCCCACAAGCAATTCCCATGATTTTCGCTGCTAATCGAATTGATTATCAGCCCTATTCGTACCCTGACAATATGTATGGTTACGAATTTTCGGATGGATCACCACGGACAACAATTCCAGGAGCAGTCGCATTCACTGATTGGCAATTGTTTGACATATTGACAATCGATAGCTCTTGTAATCAGGAACGGATAGGTCCAGTTTACAGCTTAATCCTTGTTGTTGTCGCACGAGCGATCAATTTCGGTGGTAATATTGGGACGCAATATGATGTGCTTATTCAGGATGAATTACAATGTGGTTACCCAAATTGGATGGATTGCCACATGGAGCGTTTTTACTACGTACCCGGGCTGGGTAGAGTTCGAGAAGGCTCAAGCTGGTATAATAATCAAACAGGTGTTTATGACCTTGTTGACTATACTAAGACTCCGCCTCGCTTCCCACTTAATTCTAATCGAAACATAATAATGCCTGGCGATATGGATTGGAGCAACGGCGTACTTTGTTACCAAGGAGGCGCACCGTGGCAGTGATTATTGATTTATTAAAGCATTGCCGAAAAAAGTAACTTAGGCATAATATTTCTGCATCATCGAAATAAATGTGAGTAAGCCTAACCTAATCCAGCCTTGTTTAGGTTGGTAGCTTGCTGGAGATTGAAAATTATGATTAATCCTAAAGATGTTATGGAAAAGCTTACGGTTGAGGACCTCTGCCTATCTGCCGACAATTATTTTAAATCGATATCTGATCCGTCACATCTTTTGGCCAAGCCATTTAGTTCTTTGATCGAAGCGCCGGAGCTGTTACGGGACATGGGGCATTTATTGTCGGAATTACGTCTTGGAAAGACCATGAAGGTTTTGGAATTCGGTGCGGGATCATGCTGGTTCTCGCGTTTCTTGAATCAAATGCAGTGTCAAACAATATCCTGTGACACTTCGAAAACCTCACTCGATATCGGCAAACGCTTGTTTGCAGAATTCCCTATTGTTGGCGATTTTATTGCGGAGCCGCAATTTTTGCATTTTGACGGGCACCAGATTAATCTCCCTAATGAATCAGTGGACCGAATTATTTGTTTCGATGCATTTCACCATATCCCAAACCAAGAAGAAGTGCTACGTGAACTTTTCCGTGTTTTGAAAACAGGAGGGGTGGCTGGCTTCTGTGAACCAGGGAAATGGCATTCCCAGGGAGCACAATCCCAATATGAAATGAAAAACTACAAAGTCTTGGAGAACGACATAGATATAACTGATATCTTCGCTATGGCAAAGAAATGCGGTTTTACTGATATTAAATGCAAGGTGCTTTGCGATATGGGCGTGACATTAAAGCAATATCAAACCCTGACGGACAGGACGATCAAATCCAAACTGAAAAATTTGCTTAATAGTTTTTTAAATCAATTCAATTCAGATTTTTCTTTATTAACTAACTCGATTATGGATAACGTTAGCAGGGTTATGACTAACAAGACAGTTTTCTTCTTATATAAGGGGGAATATGTCCCTGACAGCAGGAGCCATATAGGGTTGTCTCATTCGATGACCATTGAGAGGAACAACGTTGCTACCAAGGCCGGCCATGACCTGAACTTGTTACTAAGGATTACAAATACTGGTCCCGCAAAATGGCTTAAGGAAAATATCAATGGCTATGGTGTCGTCAATATTGGGACTCACCTCTATGATGACATGAATATATTGATCGATCTTAATTACTCAAGACATGCAATTCCTGAACCTATTGGGCCGGGTGAATCAGCTAACGTAACAATTGCTGTAAAGTTCAACCATGCTGGAACATTCAAGCTTGCCATTGATCTGGTTTCAGAAGGTATTTGCTGGTTTGAAAACATCGGCTCGACTCCGCAGTTTATAACGGTGAAAGTATCATAACTGTTGATTGTAAACATTATTTAACAGAGATTGAGCAGTAATTATCCCGACGATTCGAGGCTAAGAGCATTTGAATAGTACTCAGAATTCCTATAGCACAAAACCGATATACTACCTGATCGACTACACCTGTGATTGCGAGACGAACACGGGCGTGCAGCGCGTGACGCGCAGTCTGGCGAAGGCATTTATTGAGCAGGGGCGCGAAATTCTGTTTGTGAGATGGGATGAACCCAGACAAGCCCTTCGTATCGCTTCCCAGGATGAAATTAAATCCCTGGAACTCTGGAACGGCCCGGTCATTTCAGCATGGCGTAATCTGCGCGACTATCCTACCACTGCCGGTAAATCCGGCCTTCTGCATGAATCATCGGCTGAAGATCTCAAGGGAGGGTGGCTGCTCGTCACCGAAGTAACTCACATAACCTCGTTATCACATCCACCGACGCACGACATCATTCATTATGCAAAAAAGCATGAGATGAATACGGCTTTTGTGTTTTACGACGCCATTCCCCTCAAACTGAAGGAATATGCGGAAATGGCGGATAAACACGCGGAGTATATCCAGCATATCTCTCTTGCGGACCTGCTGTTACCGATTTCACACTATTCTGCCGGTGATCTTCGTGATTATTATTGCGATCATCTGCTCTTCGACGATAAGACCTTGCCCGCTATCGTCCCGGTGCCGCTCGCTGGAGAGCTGCCCGGTCTTGAGCGCATCCGCATCTATGCAGAACCGCTGAAAAAAGACTCTCTTATCTTGTGTGTCGGCACGATCGAGCCCCGGAAGAACCAGACAACGCTTCTTGACGCCTTTCAACGGTTGTGCGAAAAGGTTCCCGAGCTGCAGGTCCGGCTGGTCTTAGCCGGGAATCTACATCCCGCTATAGCGCCGCAGCTCAATGGTGCGATCGCAGCGAACCCGCGCATTCAATATTTAAAATACGTTGATGATGAAAAGCTGGAGCGGTTGTACCAGAAAGCACTTTTTACCGTTTATCCGTCAACAGAAGAGGGCTTTGGTTTGCCGATCATAGAGAGCCTCTGGCATGGCAAACCTTCCCTGTGCGCAAATTTCGGTGCAATGGCAGAAGCAGCAGAGGGCGGAGGATGTCTCACGGTTGACGTACGGTCGACTCAAGCGTTGCAAGAGGCTTTATCGCAGCTGCTTTTCGATGCAGAATTGCGCTCCCGGTTGGGCCAGGAAGCCGTAACGAGACAAATAAAGACTTGGAATGATTATGCGCAAGAGGTTGCCGCCGCACTCGCTCAACACGAAGATGCTGCTCGTCAAGTCGGAACCATATACTATTTGGTTGACCATACGTGCACGTTCCCTCACAATACGGGGATCCAGCGTGTGACGAGGATGCTTGGCAAATCACTGGAAGACCTCAATATTCCGGTGCAGATGGTGAAATGGGATCATCAGAACGGCGGGCTCGTACACTTGGAACCCGAAGAAAAAAAACAGTTATCGCTATGGAACGGCCCCCAATCTCTTCATAACGCAGATGATTCTCTGACAAATATATCTCATGGCTGGCTTTTTATTCCGGAATTGACGACCTACGCAGGCGGTGATTTCCTTCAAAAGATCATCAACTATGCCAGAGAAAATAACTGCCGCGTTGCGGTCATATTCTATGATGCCATTCCGCATAAGCTTGCAGAGATATATCCCATCGAAGCCAGCCGGGCGCATCGAGAGTATATGCGCACTCTCGGTATGGCTGATAGGGTGTTTTGTATCTCCGAATCGGCGAAAAATGATCTTCTGCACTATTTGCAAGGTTTGGACACCCATTTTTGCGGTCTTTTAGATAAAATTATCCCTTGTACACTCTCTGCTGAATTCATGGAGCGGCATCGTGTCGATTCGTACAAAGCTGATGACAACTCGGAGAAAATAAAGATTCTCTCCGTGGGGACCATAGAACCGCGAAAGAACCACAAGACTCTTATTGAAGCCTTCAACCGGTTGTGCAAGGAACATCCCCGTAAGTCTTTTGAACTACAATTAGTCGGAGGATCGCCATTTCCAGAACTTGCCGAGATGGTTGTCGAGGCACAAGATCACAATCCAGCCATCAGATGGATTCGGGAAATTGATGACGCCGCCTTAAGTCTCTTGTATGAAGCTTGCCATTTTACCGTGTATTCCTCGTTCGAAGAAGGCTTCGGACTGCCGATTGCCGAGAGCTTATGGTATGCGAAACCGTGCATTTGCCACGACCAGGGGGCCCTTGCCGAGGTTGCCCAGGGCGGCGGATGCGTCATGATCGATATGCATAATGTTGCAGCATTGAAAAAGGCAATGGCTGAGTTGTCCACTGCCCCTGAAAAATGCGTTGAATTGGCTGAACAAGCGATCAAGCGTCCCGTGAAAACTTGGCTTTCCTATGCCAGGGAGATCACCAAGCACCTGGTGGCATTTGATGCCGATCTGGCCAAGACTGGAAATTCAGGCGTCGCATGCCCTGCCCCCGCGCAAACGAACTATTACAAGCCGTTGCTTTCCATCTGCATCACGACGTACAACCGCGCGCGCTGGCTGTCGATCTCGCTCGACCTGATCATGCAGTGGACCGCGCCCTATCGCGATATCGTTGAGGTTGTTGTCTGCGACAACGCGTCGAACGACGAGACCACTCGTGTTGCCGAAAAATACCAGGGGGTGGACAATTTTCGGTATTGTCGCAACGAAATCAATGTAGGGATGCTCGGAAATCTCCGAGTCACCACTCAACATGCATCGGGCCAGTATGTCTGGTTGGTAGGGGACGACGACCTGATCCTCGGAGGCACGCTGGAGCGCATTCTTGAGGCCATTCTTGCCGCTCCCCGCGTCGCTTTGGTCTACCTGAACTATGCCTATACGACCCAGGAGCTGTCTGATAATATTCACGACCTGAAATCTGTTTTATCGCAAAGCACGCCCATCGTGCCTCCATCTCCCGATCGGTGTGCAAGAGTCAGGGAGATTGCCTCGAATAATGAAAATTTTTTCACGGCTATTTATACCTGCGTTTTTCGCCGCGATCATGCCCTCTTGGCATACTCCCAGAATACGGAGGGGCGGCCATTTTCATCATTATTGACCTGCGTGCCGACAACGTATCATGTCTGCAATCGCATGTTCGATGAAACCGGATACTGGATCGGCGAGCCCGCACTTGTGGTCAATATGAATGTTTCATGGGGACGCTACGCGGCGCTCTGGAGGCTGGAGCGGCTGCCTGAAATCTATGATCTTGCAGAATCGAGGGGCGCTTTACCAATGCACATGGACAAGTGGCGCGCTCATAACTTGCAGGACATTACTCACTATCTCAACGAGATCTATTTCAACGACAAGGCCGGCAATTTGCCCTATTTTTCAATCGACCGCTTTATTTTGCGCCATAAGCATCTGGAAGCGTTTAGAGATAACTTGGGGGATATAAAGAGTATTTGTCAAAAAGCCTTTGAGATGAAGCGATTCGGACCGACTTCTCCGTCGGAGAGATTTTCACGATTCAATATTTGAACGATCTCCGGTAAGCAGGGGTGGTGTCTGCTCAAGACGGCGATATTAAGTATAGGGTAATTGTTACGAAGACGTTGTTATGACGAATCTGATTATTCAGCATGAGGGGGTTGTGCATATGGTGGCGTACAAAAAAATCGATACATGCCGTGTAAGCGGAAGCAAGGACCTCGTATCTGTTCTTAACCTCGGACATCAGGTTTTGACGGGGGTATTCCCCAGAAATAAATCCGATGAAATCACTTCCGGGCCTCTTGAGCTTGTCTGGTGTCCTGATAGCGGCTTGCTGCAGCTGCACCATTCCTACGATCCTGTTGAAATGTATGGTCAGAATTACGGTTATCGCTCGGGACTCAACCAATCGATGGTCAGTCACCTGACGAGCAAAGTCCGGTATCTTGAACAACTCGTGCACCTGAATCCCGGCGACATCGTGGTGGATATCGGCAGTAACGACGCTACCACGCTGAAGGCTTACGCTGCGAAGGGAATCAAGCGGATCGGAATTGATCCTACGGGCCGGAAATTCGCCCAGCACTACACTGACGACATTAAACTGGTCCCGGACTTCTTTTCCGCTGACGCTTTTCGCTCCGTTGAATCCCATCCTGCACGAATTGTTACATCGATTGCGATGTTTTACGATCTCGATGCACCGGTCGAGTTTGCGAAGCAGATTGAGTCCATTCTCGCCGCAGACGGGATCTGGCATTTTGAGCAAAGTTACATGCCTTCCATGCTTCGTCTTAATTCGTATGACACGATCTGTCACGAGCATTTAGAGTACTATTCACTTGGGGTTGTTCAAAAGATCCTGGAGAAGGCGGGTCTCAAAATAGTTGATGTCGTGATGAATGCGGTCAATGGAGGTAGTTTTGCAGTAACCGCCGCTAAGGTGGGGAATCGCACGATTGTCCAGAACCTTGCGGTCATCAACTGGCTGCTAGAGCAGGAAAACAGAATGGGACTGAATACTCCCCGCCCGTATCGTGATTTTGAGGAACGCGTTTTCAGGCATCGGGATGACCTGACTCGGTTAGTCCGGGGTTTGAAAGCGGACGGGAAAACAATTCTCGGCTACGGCGCCTCGACCAAAGGCAACGTGGTCCTTCAGTTCTGCGGTTTGACCGACAAGGATATAACCGCGATCGCTGAAGTGAATCCCGATAAGTTCGGCTGCTTTACACCCGGTACGCGCATCCCGATCATATCAGAGAAGGAAGCTCGGGCAATGAAGCCGGATTATTTTCTGGTGCTTCCCTGGCACTTCAAAGATGGAATTCTTCGCCGTGAGCAGGAGTACTTGTCGAATGGCGGAAAAATGATTTTTCCGTTTCCGGAAATTGAGATCGTTTAGTTTGCTTTGCATCGCAAATCCAAATGATTTCATCACGAGGGATTAAAAGGCTGAATGAGCCGTTCCCGACCGAGGAAAACGATGAACACCAATAAAATGCTTACAGGTGGTCATTACTGTTATGTTAACCCGAGATGATGCTGCACTACAAACTGAACGCTTTCATCGCTTTACAACTTGCTTGAACTCTTATATAATGTCGTTGCACATTGCGCAATGCAATTTCCCGGCCGTTGTAAAACGTATCGTTATCATTTAGCCAGACGCTAAAATCAGGAGGTTTTTTTTGAAAAAAGCATTAGTGACAGGCATTACCGGTCAGGATGGCGCGTATCTCGCGGAATTACTGCTGAATAAAGGGTATCAGGTTTACGGGACCTATCGCAGGACGAGCTCTGTTAATTTTTGGCGTATCGAAGAGTTAGGGATCCATGCAAATCCGAATCTTCATCTGGTTGAATATGATCTGACCGACGCAAGCGGCAGCATTCGGCTTGTCGCGGACATTCAACCCGACGAAATCTACAATCTTGCGGCCCAGAGCTTTGTGGCGGTTTCATTTGAGCAGCCGATCACAACGGCGAACATCACTGGTCTCGGGGCCCTTCATCTGCTCGAAGCCATTCGGATCTTGAACCCAAAGATAAAATATTATCAAGCATCGACATCGGAATTATACGGTAAAGTACAGGAAATTCCTCAGACGGAAAATACCCCGTTTTATCCCAGGAGCCCCTATGCTGTTGCCAAGCTCTTTGCTCATTGGACAACGATTAATTATCGGGAGTCTTATGGTATTTTCGCCTGTAGCGGCATACTTTTTAACCACGAGTCGCCTTTGCGTGGCAAGGAATTCGTGACGCGCAAGATAACGGATATGGCGGCAAAGATCAGTTTAGGCAGGCCTGATGTTCTTGAACTCGGAAATATGGACTCCAAGCGCGACTGGGGATATGCAAAAGAGTATGTCGAAGGGATGTACCTGATGCTTCAGCATGCTGAACCGGATACTTATGTGCTTGCAACGAACAAAACCTGGACAGTGCGCCATTTTGTTGAACTGGCCTTCAAAGCTGTGGGCATTGATATTGTTTGGCAAGGAACAGCGGAAAAGGAGACGGGCCACGACAAAAAAACGGGAAAGATAGTTATACGGGTCAATTCGAGTTTCTACCGTCCCTGTGAAGTTGATATTCTGATCGGAGATCCGACTAAAGCGAGAAATGCCTTTGGCTGGGAGTCAAAAACATCGCTGGAAAGCCTCTGCAAAATGATGGTGGAAGCTGATATAAGAAGGATTCGTAGCGGATTTTCTTTTTAGACGTCATGATCAAGCGACGTATTCACCACTGACTAAATTATGAAAAAAGTTCTCATCACGGGCATCGATGGATTCACGGGGGTCTATCTCGAAAAGCTGCTCACTGCCGCAGGGTATGACGTCTACGGATTGGCGTATCCGAGGAGCGGCAAGCGAAAACACCTGGTCTGCGACATTACGGACAGAAAGGAACTCGTTGCCTCACTCAATGTCGTAAGACCCGATTTTGTCATTCATCTTGCCGGCATATCATTTGTACCTCATAGTGATGTATCTCAGATCTACGCCATAAATTATTTGGCGTCAATCAACATACTTGATGCCCTTCTTGAAATCGGACTGCGGCCTGAAAAGATCGTTCTGGCCAGCAGTGCAAACGTATATGGAAATCCTTCGATGGAGGTGGTAGACGAATCACTGTGTCCATCACCCATCAGCCACTATGCCATCAGCAAACTTAACATGGAATTTATGGCAAGGACTTATTTCGACCGACTGAACATCTTGATCACGCGACCCTTTAATTATACCGGTGTCGGCCAGGCGGAACATTTTCTCATCCCAAAAATACTCAGGCATTTTAAAGACAGAAAGCATGAGATTGAGCTGGGGAACACGGAGGTGGCGCGGGATTTTTCCGATGTTCGATTTGTGGCGGAAGTTTACAAAAAACTGATGGAGTGTCCGGCCGCGTCGGAGTCCGTCAATATCTGCAGCGGCGTCAGCACCTCTCTCATTGACATCATCAGGACAATGAACGAGATGGCCGGATATGAAATCAACGTGGTCGTCAATCCCGCCTTCATCCGGGGGAATGAGGTAATAACACTGTCAGGTTCACCGAATAGACTGTTTTCCCTGATTGGGGATATGAAGGTCTATTCAGTCGAAAGCACATTGAGGTGGATGTTTGAAACAGCATAGTCTCGTAATCAATACCATATCGCTTTTGTCAAAGTTCACTGGTATTGCAAAGTATACCTATGAAATAAGCAAAAGGATCCCGCTGCTAGACCGGGGTTTCGACTCCACGTTTTACTATGGCTACTTCAGGAAAAAACTGTACTTCCCTGAGCTTTTTGTCGTGTCACCGGAAGAAAAACTGGCAAAAAGATTAAAACACTTTTTTGCTAAGACATACTTATTCAAAAAGATCGCACGTGAAGGCATCCTTTTTACTTCCAAGTTTATGAACAGGCAATGCGAGCTGTATTGGGAGCCCAATAACGTCCCGATTAAACATATCAAAAGCAATCACCTCGTCACGACTGTCCATGATTTTTCTTTTCATGTTTATCCGGAACTGCATCGGAAAGAAACTCGAGAGTATTTCAAGAAGAATTTCTGGGAGAACATCTACAAATCCGATAGAATCATCACCGCTTCGCACTTTATCAAGGATGAGATTCTGAATTATTTGCGTTACGACCCTGCTAAGGTCCATGTTATCAACCACGGGGTTGACCATGACAATTTCAAGGTTTATGAGCGTTATATGCTGGATACTTTTTTCGATCTTTATGAGTTGCCGGATAAATATGTTTTATTCGTCGGCAGCATCGAGCCGAGAAAAAACCTGGAAAACGCGCTGCTTGCGTACAACTCTCTTCCCGAATCTTTCAAAAAAGAGTTTAAATTCCTTCTTGCCGGGTTCAGCGGTTGGCAGAACGCGAAAATTATGGAGATTATTTGCAAAGAAAAGGGCAACATCATCTATCTGGGGTATCTTTCTGATCGTGAACTGGCTTACTTGTACAACGTTGCAAGTGTATTCATCTATCCATCACTCTATGAAGGTTTCGGACTACCACCTATTGAAGCGATGGCCTGTGGATCCCCAGTGATTGTGTCACGAGCTTCATCAATGCCTGAAATCTGTGGTGATGCGGCTTATTATGTGGATCCTAACAAGATTACCGACATCGCGGAGGGGATATACACTGTTGCTACAAGCGAGAGTCTCAGAAAGGAGCTGCGCAGAAAAGGCCTGAAAAAAGCGCGATCTTTCACATGGGAGCTTTCGGCTCAGAAGCATCTTTCGGTTTTTCATGAGGCCATGGGACAGTGAAAATAGCCGTTGTTCATGACTGGTTGGTCACTTATGCGGGCGCGGAACGGGCGCTGGAGCAAATCCTTTTACAGTATCCCGAAGCGGACTTGTTTGCTCTCGTCGACTTTCTGCCCCAGGAACAAAAAAGTTTCATCCTTAATAAACATACGCGTACGTCGTTTATCCAGTCACTGCCATTCGCAAAAAAGAAATATCGTTCGTACCTCCCGTTCATGCCGCTTGCGATTGAGCAGTTCGATCTTTCAGGATATGATCTTGTTCTGTCGTCGTCTCATGCCGTGGCAAAAGGGATACTGACACATGCCCGGCAGTTGCACGTCTGCTATTGTTATACTCCCATGCGCTATGCCTGGGATCTGCACAGTCAATACCTCAAGGAATCCCGACTGGACAAAGGGCTGATGGGCCTGTTTGCCCGCCTGGTCTTGCATTATATGCGGTTGTGGGACAGCTCTACCGCAAATCGAGTGGATAAGTATATTGCCATTTCGCAATATATCGGGAAAAGGATTAAAAAGATCTATGGTCGGGAATCCGTAGTCATCTATCCTCCGGTTGACACAGGGTCCTTTATGCCTGGTTCTGGTAAAGAGGAGTATTACCTTACGGCATCGCGAATGGTCCCTTACAAAAAGGTTGATCTTATTGTGGAGGCCTTTTCCGCGATGCCTGACAAAAAACTCCTGGTAATAGGTGACGGTCCTGATTGGCGCAAGATTAAGTCCAAATCCGGAAAGAACATAGAACTTCTTGGATACCAACCAGCATCTGTTATGAAAGAGTATATGCAGAAAGCCAGGGCGTTTATTTTTGCCGCTGAAGAGGATTTCGGTATTGTTACAGTCGAAGCGCAGGCCTGCGGGACCCCGGTAATAGCTTTTGGCAGGGGCGGTTCCTTAGAGACGGTGAATCCCTTGCGGCTTGCTGACCACGAAGTTTTGAGTGATAAACATGTTGCTCCGACAGGTGTTTTCTTTTATGAGCAGACCGCGGAGGCACTGAGGAATGCGGTTATACTTTTCGAAAGAAATCTAAACGTATTTAATGGAAAACTGATACGTGAAAATGCTCTTCGGTTCAGCACGGAAAGATTCAAACTGGAATTTAAGGATTTTGTAGACAAGGCGTTGGAGGAGCATTTTTCGTAGCCTAGAAGCAAAATACGCGAAGGATAAAGCGCAATAAGCATAGTGAATTCAAGTAATTGTAGAATATTTTACTGCATTTCATTTTACTCTTCACTCAGGTTGACAAAACAGATTTTCTGTACTAATATAACCTCGTCTGTAACATATTGATATCTGTCGGATAATCAATGTTCCAATCCCAAAGGAGTAGCTTGTGCATAAAATCAGTCAGCATTTATTTGCCGTTATTATGGCCGGAGGGTCCGGCACCAGATTCTGGCCTTTGTCACGGGAAAAGATGCCAAAGCAATTGCTCAGGATTGGCGCTGTAGATACGCTCATTCAGGAAACGGTAAAACGTGTTCTTCCGCTCATCAAAAGGGAAGATGTCTTCGTTGTTACCAACCATGCGCTCTCGGATGCCATCAACACGCAGCTATCGGCCAAATTCTCCGGCTCCTGGAACATGAGCTTCATTTTGGAGCCGGAAGCAAAAAATACGGCGCCTGCCCTGGGTCTTGCGGCGCTGCATCTGAACCGGATCGACCCCGAAGGCATCATGGTCGTTTTTTCAGCTGACCATTCCATCCGAAAGTCCGCTGAGTTTCTCGACTTGCTCCGTAAAGCAGCGAATGCGGCGGCTGATAATTACCTGGTTACCCTTGGGATTAAGCCGGACCGGCCTGAGACTGGCTACGGTTACATTAAGGCTGGAAAACCCTGCAAGGCGGAAGATAACGACAGCGGTGTGTGCGCGGTGGAAGCCTTCGTGGAAAAACCCGATATTGAGACAGCGCGGGATTACCTCAGGCAAGGAAAGTATTACTGGAACAGCGGTATTTTCATCTGGAAAACGCGTGTGTTTCTCAAGGAGATCGAAAAACACGCGCCGGATCTTTATAAGGGGTTGATGGAAATACAGAAGAGCATCGGCACTGACAAGGAAACCGAGGTTATCAAACAGGTCTTTAAAAAGCTTGAATCCATTTCAATCGATTATGCTGTCATGGAGAAGACCGACCGGGCTGCAGTTATTCCCGCCGAGATCGGCTGGTCGGATGTGGGAAGCTGGACCGCCTTGGACGACGTTTCCGACCGGGACACGTCAGGGAATGTAATCGCAGGGAATGTCATCGATATCGACAGCCACGATTCAATAATCTACGCCGAAAAAAGGCTGGTTGCTACGATCGGGCTTAAGGATCTCGTTGTTGTTGATACACCCGATGCAACTCTGGTCTGCAGTAAGGACCGCGCTCAGGATGTGAAAAAAGTCGTTGCGGAGCTCAAGAAGCGAAAATCAGGCGAGCATCTGATCCACACCACGGTCCACCGGCCCTGGGGTTCCTATACGATTTTGGAAGAAGGGGAACGGTACAAAATCAAGCGTCTTGTCATCAATCCGGGAACAAAACTTTCTCATCAGCTTCATAACCACAGGAGCGAGCATTGGGTCGTTGTCTCCGGGACCGCGAGGGTGACGAACGGTGAGAATGTCTACGACGTGCACCCGAACGAAAGCACCTATATCCCCATGTCCACAAAGCACCGGCTGGAAAATCCTGGAAAGATCCCCGTTCAGATCATCGAGGTGCAAAACGGTGAATATCTGGGAGAAGACGATATTGTTCGCTACGAGGACGACTACAACAGGCACGAAAGCGACAAAAGAAAATCCCTGCCAACGCTCGCAAATAAGTAGACGTTGTCCATAGGCCCTGCTGAATCGCCCCCTCTGACCCCTCCCAAAAAAGAGGTGAGGGAGATGGTTTTGACTTTCATAGTAAATACTCATTCATTTCACCCAAAAGGAACTCAACTTCTCCTATGATCAATCACGACATTTTCCGAGAATACGATATTCGTGGCATTGCGGAGCGAGATCTTAGTTCTCACGTTATCGAAGCGCTGGGACGGGCTTTTGCCGCTTACCTTAAACCCAAAGGGATCAGCACGGTAACTGTGGGCTACGACGCACGTATCAGTTCCCCGCGGCTTTGTGACGATATCGTGCGCGGCCTTGCTACGTCCGGCATGGATATTACCGTACTTGGTCTCTGCCCCACGCCTGCCCTCTATTTTTCACTCTATCATTTGAATCAAGGTGCAGGAGTAATGATCACCGGGAGCCATAACCCTTCGGAGTTTAATGGGTTCAAGCTTTGTGTTGGCAGAGAAACAATTTATGGAGAAGAAATCCAGAAACTCAAGAAGATATTGCTCGGCGAGGATGGCGGTGCAACAGCCTCCGGGAAAACGATTGACGGGTCAGTCATCCATTTGCCAATTCTCCCAGCATATATTAACCATTTAATGAGTTTATTCAATTCCAACAGTCGGGAAAGGCTTAAAATCGTCCTTGATTCAGGGAACGGGACTGCAGGCCTGGCAGCGCCGGAAATCATCCGCAGCATGAACTGTGAGGTTGTCGAACTCTTTTCCGAGCCCGATGGAACGTTTCCCAACCACCATCCGGATCCGACGATTCCCGGAAACTTGACCACGTTGATTGATGTTGTACGCACGCAAAAAGCAGATGCGGGAATTGCCTTCGACGGCGATTCGGACCGGATTGGCGTCGTAGATGAGAAGGGCAGTATTCTTTGGGGAGACCAGCTCATGGTCATCTTCTCTCGCGACATCTTGCTTCACCAGCCTGGTTCCACGTTTGTGTCGGAGGTCAAATGCTCACAGGCCATGTACGATGATATCCGTGCGCATGGCGGCAAGGCCGTTATGTGGAAAACCGGCCATTCTCTGATCAAGGCCAAGATGAAAGAGCTTCACGCCGCGATGGCGGGTGAGATGAGCGGCCATCTGTTCTTTGCAGACCGGTATTTTGGTTATGACGACGCTATTTATGCTGCTTGCAGAATCGTCGAAATTTTGAAAAATCTCAAATCCCAGAAGGGCAACAATTCCGCGCTCAGCATGTTGCTCGAGGGCTTGCCCAGGACGTTTAATACGCCGGAAATACGATTTGACTGCCCCGATGCCATTAAATTCAAAGTTGTGGAAAAAGCAAAGGAAGTCTTTTCCTCTGGAAGTGGCCTTCTGCAAAAACCCCGTGAGGTAATAACCGTGGACGGTGTACGTGCAATATTCGAAAAGGGGTGGGGCCTGATTCGGGCCTCAAACACACAACCTGTCCTGGTGATGCGATTTGAGGCCACCGATCCAGTCTCCCTGCAGTCCATTAAATCCATGATGGAACAACAAGTTAGCAGTATTGTCTCCGAATTGCAGTAACAACGTACCTGGTTCTGTAAAGCGAAGCTGATATTTACATTGCCCTTTCCTGCCTCCACTGTCATAGCGACCTCACTCGTTAAACAACGTGTCTATTGTTTTTCATTAAACATCCATGGTTAACCATTATCCTAATAAACGGTTGACAACCGAACGGTTATCGGGTAAAAATAGTCCATGACGATTGCTATGAAACGAATGATTTCAGATGTTGCGGACTCCGTTTTAAGCGGAAGCACGCTTGATTATCAATCTGCATCAGAACTGACACGTGCCGTCGGCGCCGATCTCTGGGACCTGTTCGCTGCCGCGGGAAGGGTGCGAGAGCATTTTCACGGCAAACTTGTTGATCTCTGCTCAATTGTAAACGCCAAATCCGGCGCCTGCAGCGAAAACTGCTCGTATTGCGCACAGTCGGTCCATCATTCTACACAAGCTCCGGTCTATCCGCTTATCTCAATTGACCGCATGGCAGAGGCAGCTGCAAGCGCTAAAAATAATGGCGCAAAACGGTTTTGCATCGTCACGAGCGGACGTGGGATCGATTCACAGGACGATCTCAATACAATCGCGCAGGGCATCGCGCGCGTCCGCGAAATAGGTCTTTCCCCCTGCGCTACGCTCGGGACGCTCTCGAACGATCAACTGGCATTCCTGAGGAATGCCGGCCTTCATCGCTATCATCACAACATTGAAACATCAAGAGAATACTTTCCCCATATTTGCACTTCTCACTCCTTTGAAGAGCGGCTTCTGGTATTAAACAATGCCCGATCTCTGGGCCTTTCCGCATGCAGCGGAGGCATTCTCGGCATGGGCGAAAGCATGACAGACAGGATCAACATGGCATTCACTCTACGGGACATAAACGCGGATTCCGTCCCGATAAACTTTTTGATGCCCATCATGGGAACACCGCTTGAGAATATACCCGCTATTGCTCCTCTAGAGGCGCTTCATTCTATTGCCCTGTTTCGCCTGATCCTGCCTGAGAAGGAAATACGCGTCTGTGCAGGCAGGGGTACGGCTCTCGGCCAGCTCCATCCGCTGATCTTTGCTGCCGGCGCTGATGGTTTCATGATCGGCAATTACCTGACGACTTCAGGCCTGGACCCAAAGGACGATCTCACAATGATCCGGCACCTGGAGCTTTCGATTTAAGTCATGATACGGCAAAATCTTTACAGTATCCGAATGCGCGCTTCAAATGGAGTGCATCATATCTCCGGTGCTGAACGGATTGTTTCAGCGGATAATATATCAATCACAGTTCAGGAACTCATTGTGCGAGCCAGAAAAACGTTAGTTGCTCCTGAACACATCGAAGTAAAGATCGATGCTATCGGAGCTTTACAGGTTCGCCTGCTGACGTCACTGGATATCGTTACCCTGAACGCTCCTGATAAACGAACGGGACGTGCCGTCGCCTCCCATGTACTGGGTCAGTGTGGTGTCTCACGTAAATCCATCGAGGAAGCAATTCATTTGCTGAGCAACGGTGCGGCATCGTCGGGCGGCAGCATGCGCGGCGCTATCATCATGGATGCACAAAGCGCTGAACGGCTTGAGACTGATCAGGACCGGGGAGTGCGGGCGTCAAGATTCGATTGGAGCGAAGATGCTTTCACCAGCATCAATCAAAAACTGTCGGACATTGGGCTCACCCACTTTCGCACGCGCGAAGCATTGGCTCTCGCTACCAAGGTCGCCCATGCTCCTGGAATAATAGGTGAACTTTGCTGGTCTGATGATCCGGATTATACTGCCGGGTACGTTGCATCGCTCAAAACAGGGTATGTTCGGATTTCCGTTCTAAAAGACCGCGACATCCCGAGGGGCGGCAGAGTGTTTTTCGTCGACCGGACTAAACTCGACATGGATGCGCTGGTCCATTATCTTCAAAACGAACCAGTGCTGATCACTGATACTGGTAACTGTCGCCTTGAAAGAGAACCATAGAATTTCGCCACAGATTCAAAATATATTTTTTGTATCCAGGCTTTCTATTCGATTTCTTAACCATACTTATTGACTTCAACTTTTTCAGGTTGCCATGTTTGAACTCGAACTCTCACAATTGGAGCACCAACAGCTGGCCCGGCATCTTATCGTTGTAGACTCCACTGATGGGCCTCATATTACGGTCAATGGCAGGAGCATGCTGCTCATGTGTTCCAATGACTACCTAGGGCTTTCTTATCATTCCGCGTTGCGTCTGGCAGCGCAGCAATCCATGGAAAACTGCGGTTTCGGATCAGGGGCGTCGCGGCTTGTGTCTGGCACGAGCGCTCTGCACCAGGAACTTGAAAAAAAAATCGCCCGTTTCAAAGGAACAGAAGCCGCGCTCCTCTTTAACTCAGGATATGCCGCGAACACCGGCATCATTCCGGCTATTGCATCGACCGGTGATGTTGTCCTTAGCGATTGCCTGAACCATGCGAGTATTGTCGACGGATGCCGTTTGAGCAAGGCGGAAATTCTTGTGTATCGTCACAAGGACCTTGAGCATCTCGAAACGCTGATGCATACCTGTATCCATGCCAGGCGTAAATTGATCGTGACGGACGGTGTTTTCAGCATGGACGGCGACATAGCGCCTTTGCCCGGCATTGTTTCATTAGCGGAAAAATACAACGCCATCGTCATGGTGGACGATGCGCACTCAACAGGCGTGCTTGGCAGAACAGGTAAGGGGTCTGTGGAACATTTTGGACTCTCCGGACGCGTGTCTATTCAGATGGGTACGCTCGGCAAGGCGCTTGGTTCATTCGGGGCCTATGCCGCAGGAAGCAAGGATCTCATAGACTTCCTAATCAACCATGCAAGAAGTTTTATCTACAGCACTGCTTTGCCGTCATCTGTTTGCGCGGCGTCTCTTGCAGCAATCGATGTTCTCGAACAGGAACCCGAACGAAGAGAAAAGCTCTGGAAGAACCGCAGCCATTTTTTAACTGGCCTCAACGCTTTCGGAATCAATACCGGGGATTCGGAAACGCCTATTGTTCCAGTACATGTGGGTGATTCCGGACAAGCACTGAAACTAGCGGAAAAACTATTTACCTATGGCATTTATGTCACTGCGATCCGGCCTCCAACGGTGCCAGTTGGTTCTGCCCGGATAAGGACCACCGTGACAGCAGCGCATTCGTGGGAGGATATCGATTTGGCGCTCGATGCTTTTAAAAGACTTCGCTCGGAAGGATATCTCTGAGATGCTCCCCCCTGATCGCAAACGTGCAGTGATTATCACCGGCGCTTCACGCGGACTCGGCAGAGAAATAGCCCTCCGGTTCGGGCGGGCAGGCGACCGCATCGTCGTGAACTTCCTGTCTGATGAGCAGGCAGCATGCGCCGTAGTTGATAAAATAGGCCGATCCGGCGGAGAAGCCATCACTTTCCGCGCCGATGTTACATCCTCTACCGAAGTTGACGCAATGATCGAGGATACGGTGAAACGCTGGGGTTCTGCCGATGTTCTGATAAATAATGCTGGTAGAACAAATGATGGAATAGCCCTTCGTATGACCGAGGAAAGCTGGGACAAAATCATCGACACGAATCTTACCGGTGCGTTCAACACGATCCGTGCCGCGGCTCATGTTATGGTTCAACAGCGTCAGGGCCATATTGTTAATGTTTCATCCCTTGTTGGTGTTCAGGGAAGGGAGGGTCAGGCTAACTACTCTGCGGCAAAAGCCGGGCTCCTGGGGCTGACCAAAGCAGCAGCTAGAGAGTTTGGCGCTTATAATATCAAGGTCAATGCCGTCCTGCCCGGTTATTTGCCTACTGACATGGGAGCCCGGTTATCGGATGTTTTTCATGACCGTATCCTCGCGGAAAATACTCTTGGCAGGGCTTCAGATCTCCGGGAAGTGGCTGAATTCATTTATCAGCTTTCGTTGTTGCAGAATGTGTCGGGACAGGTATTCAATCTGGACAGCAGGATTGTTTAGTTATTTCAGGGTGGTTTTTCAGAGGGTACGCGTGACTCAAAACATATGAAGGTATTAAATAAATCATGACTCAAGGCATTTTCATAACCGGAACCGACACCAACGTAGGCAAAACGTATGTAGCCACGGGCATTGCAGCCGCTCTTGGATGCAGGGGTGTGGATGTGGGCGTGATGAAACCGGTGGAAACCGGTTGCACCAGGCGCGCCGGGAGGTTAGTCCCCAGGGATGCGCTCAGGCTCATGAAAGCAGCGAAGGTGCGTGACTCAATCGAACTCGTGGTTCCCTATCGATTCAGAAAACCCCTGGCGCCGTCCATAGCTGCCGAGCGGGAGGGGGAAAGAATCAATCCTGCCAGAATATGCGATGCTTTCAATATTCTTTCAAAAAAGCATGACTTCTTGATCGTGGAAGGGGCAGGAGGCATCATGGTGCCGCTCACAGAAAACTACTCTTATCTCGATCTTGCCAAAGCTCTGGGGCTTCAAGTACTAATTGTAGCAAGACCGGGACTGGGAACGATTAATCATACTCTTCTCACCATTGCCGCACTCAGGCAACGCCGGATTGCGATTGCCGGTGTCATTATAAATTATGCAGAAGATTGTAAGCTAGGATTAGCGGAAAAAACGAATCCAGCGGCGATAAAAAAAATCTCCGGCGTAAGGATAGCGGGAATTGTATCATATGGTTCCTGTTCTTTTGACGGTCTTCTGAATGGACTTACAAAATAAAAGCCCTCTGCAGCAACGCGGAGGGCTTATCAATATATCTGATGAACTGTTCACTCTGTTAACAACCGACAGGAGCTTTCTTTTTAGCGGCCGGCGTTTTATCTCCGATACTCTTAATATAGAGAGCGAGGGACTGCATTTCTATTGATTTTGCATCCAACGCTGTGCCCTTGAGCGGCATAGTTATGCACCCGTTGATTGTGTTGGTCAAGTCCGCCCTATTACCCGCTTTTTCCAGCCCCTTACCGTTAACGTGACAGGTATTACAGGTTTTTCCCGAGGTGCCGAGCTTCGGATCGTTAAACAGCGCCTTGCCGGTGTCTACCGATGCTTCTTGAGCCGCAAGAGCAATACTCATCCCCATGACCGTGATAAAAACCAGAACAATAATAATCTTCATACCTTTCATGATAGATACCTCCCATCGTATTGTACTCATTAGAACGAAGCATAGCATACCGCTATATTTTGTCAAGTTTTCCTGAAGGAAGCGTCAACGATGAGAATGGCTGCCTGAGATACTATCTTTGGATTGACAAAGTAAATCCAGACTGATATGATCATTCCAGTCAACGATATTATGCGGTAGTGCCCTCAGCCAGGAGATAGATGCCAGCCATCATAACACTCACATCTGATTTTGGCACCAAAGACGCTTTTGCGGCGAGTGTGAAGGGTGTCATTCTCAAGATAAACCCGCAGGCGCAGATCGTCGACATATCCAATGATATCGGCCCGCAGGACATCTGGGAGGCGGCGTTTACCCTGAGGACTGCCTATAGTCATTTTCCCAAGGGTACCATACACCTTGCAGTTGTGGATCCCGGCGTGGGAAGCGGCAGAAGGCCGATTATCGTTGTTACTGAAAGTTTTTACTTTGTCGGCCCTGATAATGGCCTCTTCAGTCTGATCTACCAGGAAGCGGAGCGCATCAGGGTGCATCATATCACCTCAGCGCACTATTTTCTTCCGAACCCGGGCCCAACATTCCACGGACGAGATATTTTTGCCCCTGTTGCGGGGTGGCTTGCAAAGGGGATCCCCTCGGGGAATTTCGGCGAGGAAATTACCGACTATGTGAAACTGAACATCCCCGTACCAAAGATTTCACCGAATAGCATCGAGGGGCACATTATCCATATTGACCGCTTCGGCAACATCATTACGAACATAACCTACCTCAATATCAAAGCCCTTGTTTCAGAAGGCATGGAACTGGGTGATGCCACGGTCAGTTGCGGCGGCAGAGAGATCAAGGGCCTCAGAAAATACTATGCCGAGGCCGCACCGGGAGAACCGGGCGCCATCATCAACAGCTCAGGGGCACTTGAAATATTTATGTTCAAACAAAATGCTAAAACAGCACTGTCAGTGAAACGTGGAGATCCGGTCCGTCTCATGGTATCCCGCTAACGATCCGCCTCTTCAGATACCTCTTGTTTACCACACTCCGGCGTATTATAATGACACCATGAAAACGTTCCATATTATCACCTTTGGCTGCCAGATGAATGAGCATGATGCTGAACGGATGACCGGCATACTCGAAGCAGAGGGGTGCATCTCGGCGCTGGCGGCTGAGGATGCCGACCTGGTTATCCTGAATACCTGCAGTATCCGTGAAAAAGCCGAACAGAAGTTTTTTAGTGAACTTGGGCGGATAAAACAGCTCAAGGACGCCAAGCCCGGCCTGAAGATTGCCGTGGCCGGCTGTATCGCCCAGCAGGAAGGCGCGAAAATCCTCTCACGGGCGCCTTATGTGGACATTGTATTCGGGCCCTCGGACATTTCAAGGCTCCCGGAAATGGTGGAAAAAAAACGTTTCTGGTCCGCTCCTGTGATCGATATTGCAGGAGACCCTGCATATCACCAAAAACGCATTCCAACCTCCCGTACAGACAAATTAAAGGCCTGGGTATCCATCATGTACGGGTGCGACAATTTCTGTACGTACTGTGTGGTCCCCTATCTTCGCGGCAGGGAACGCTCACGGCCGGGTGCTGATATAGTTCACGAGGTTCGGGAACTCGGACAAAAAGGCTACCGTGAAGTGACCCTCCTGGGGCAGAATGTGAACTCTTACGGCAAGGGACTGGAAGAGGCATGCGATTTTCCCTCGCTTCTGCGCTTGATCAATGATAGTTCCGATATCGATCGGATACGGTTTGTTACATCCCATCCACGAGATCTGTCGGATGAACTGATCTCGGCGTTCAGCAACGTTCCCAAGGTCTGCGAGTCGCTTCATCTGCCTGTCCAGAGCGGCTCTGACGATATTCTTCGCGCCATGAACAGAAAATATACCCGTGAAGCCTATCTGAATAAAGTAAAAAGACTGCATCTTGCTATGCCGCATATCACACTTACGACGGACATTATCGTCGGATTTCCCGGTGAAAGTAAAAGAGATTTTGAAATGACTATGAGTCTGCTTGAAGAAGTGCAGTTTGACGGAGTCTATGCCTTCAAGTATTCAATGCGTCCTGGTACGGCCGCGCTCAAGTGTGAAGGGCATCTGCCCGAGGATGTAAAAGAAAGCCGGCTCGCGCAGGTGTTGGATTTACAAGGGAAGATGACGTCGCAGAAAAACAGCAGGCTTATCGGGACAAAACAAGAGATCCTTGTTGATGGTTTCAGCAAAAAAGGAGGAACGCTTTGCGGCAGGACCAGGGGGAACAAAATGGTGAACATCGATGCGCCTGCAAGCCTGGTCGGTTCCCTTGTTAACGTAACTATCACCGCGGCGGGCATGAATTCACTCTCTGGACGGTTATGCGAATAGCTTTTGCCACTCTCGGTTGCAAAATCAATCAGTTCGAGACAGACGCACTTCAGCAGGAGTTCCGCTCCAAAGGGAGTACTATTGTTCCCTTTGATGCCGAAGCCGACGTCTATGTCATCAACACCTGCTCAGTGACCGCAAAAAGCGATTATCGGTGCCGACAGGTAATTCGTTCTGCGGTGCTTCGCGGCAAAGGAGCAAAAGTTGTAGTGACAGGCTGTTATGCGGAAACGCGTCCTGAAGAGATAAAAAAGATCCCCGGTGTCGAGCTTGTGTTCGGAAACAGGGTAAAGAACGAAATCCCGAATCATATTTTGTCCTTGATATCCGAATCAGGTCGGAACCGTCTGCCTGGCGCGCATGTCCCGGGAATGGCACTGCAAACAAAAACACGTGGGTTCCTGAAAATCCAGGATGGATGCGATAACCGTTGTTCTTACTGCATCGTTCCTCTCGCGAGAGGATCTTCTCGCAGTGTAGCGCCCCCAGACGTGATACGGGAATTCGTACACCTTGTTGAAACAGGATGTCCCGAGGTCGTGCTGACGGGTATTCATATTGGAACATATGGCTCTGACAGGGGAAAGGGGTTCAGCCTCACTGAATTGCTGAAGGCGTTGATTGCGTCTCGGGGCCTAACGCGTATACGTTTAAGTTCGATCGAGCCAAAGGAAGTTACCGGGGACATGGTCAGCTTTCTTGGCCAGGGTCTCTGCAGACATTTGCATGTTCCGCTCCAGAGCGGAGATGATACAATTTTAGCCTCCATGAGAAGAAACTATAATTCGCGTTTTTACCTAGACCTACTCGAAAATATTGCGAAACAGGTTCCTGGTACGGCCCTTGGAGCGGATGTCATGGTAGGATTTCCTGGAGAAGGGGACAAGGAGTTCCAGAACACTATGCGACTTGTAGCGCAAGCTCCGTTGTCGCATTTGCATGTTTTCAGTTATTCGCCCCGTCCTGGAACGCCTGCGGCAGGAATGGCGGATCAGGTGCCGGAAATGATAAAAAGAGAACGAAGTGAAGCGCTTCGTTCTCTTGGTATGAAAAAAAATCTGTTATTCAGGAAAATGCACCTGGGTTCCTCGCTTAGGGTTGTTATTGAGGACAAAATTAATTCAGATACTGGGCTATTGTCTGGTTTAACGGATAATTACTTCCGGGTGCAAATTGAAGGGGCAAAAACAGAGCATATTGGGAAAAAAGTTAAGATATGCCTAAAAGGGGTAAAAGAACAGGATTCTTTTGGTATATTGTTATAACTACTTGTTTTAATTATTATTTGAGTGATTATTTATTGTGCAATTTGCATTTCCCATGCTGAGGAAGCGTCATCACAAGAGATATTCACAGACTTAATAACAGGTTGTCCACATGATTTGTGCAAAGGAAATGTAACCCTATAGTTTATTAAAGTTTTTCTGTTTGTATGTTCGAAGAATACAGAAGAAGGGGGTTCACGCATTTATTTTTGGGTGTGAATGCGGGCTTGATTTTTTCAAGTGCGCTGATTTTTTTTATTCGCATTCTGTAACTTCACATCTTCTCTCTTCAAAATATTGTATCTGGTATCGCGTTGTGCCGGGACGTAGCCGGCATCTTTTATAATAGTGACGATCTCCTGTTTTTCCATCCTGAAGGTGACTCCTGCCGCTGCAACGACATTTTCCTCGATCATGGTGCTGCCGAAGTCGTTTGCACCGAACTCCAGCGCAACCTGGGCAATTTTCGCGCCCTGAGTGACCCAGGAAGCTTGAATGTTCTGAAAATTATCCAGCATAATGCGGGAAAGAGCGAGGACTCTCAGATATTCGGCCGCCGTGGCTGATCGCCCGCCGAGTTCCGTATTGCCCGGTTGATAGGTCCAAGGAATAAACGCGGTAAACCCTTTGGTTTCGTCCTGGATATCTCTCAGCCTGACCAAATGCTCTATAATCTCTTTGTCAGTCTCGAGACTGCCGAACATCATGGTTGCGGTCGTGGGCATGCCTAGTTTGTGTGCTTCTCTCATGACCTCCGCCCATTGCCGCCAGCGTATTTTGTTCGGGCTTACTTTTTTTCTGACGCGGTCAACGAGGATTTCGGCACCGCCGCCTGGAATCGAGTCCAGCCCGGCTGTCCTGAGTCGTGTAAGCGTATTATTGATGCTGATGTCCGTTTTTTTTGAAACGTATGCTATCTCTGACGGTGAAAGCGAATGGATCTGGATAGTAAAGCGCGACTTGATGGACCTGAACAAATCTTCAAAATAGTCTATTCCGAGATCAGGATGCACCCCCCCCTGCATGAGGATCTGAGTGCCGCCCAGTGCGATTGTTTCCTCGATTTTTTTAAAAATGTCTTCTTTTGACAGGAGATAGGCCTCGGGACTGTCAGCCTCGCGATAGAACGCGCAGAATTTGCATTTGTTTACGCAAATGTTGGTGTAATTGATGTTTCTGTCCACGATAAAGGTTACGAGACGTTCGGGATGGAGCCGTTTCCTTACGCTGTTCGCAAGCTCTCCCAGGGTCAGGAGGTCTCCGCCCTTGAACAAAGCGAGGCCCTCTTCCGGATCGAGACGTTGTGCCTTTGAAACCTTGAGGATTATTTTATTAATAGCAGTAGTCATCAATGTTGTCCTGAAGTTCTTGCATCTGATTGCCGACGGTTAAAGTCTTCTTGTTTACTCCCAAATCTTTATAACGTTATACACCGTATCCCGCTCCACCGGTGTTCTGCCCGCCAGCGTGATGAGGCGCACAATATCTTTTCTGGTCATGCTCCCATCAGTGATCCCGCCCGCTGCCCTGGCGATACGTTCTTCCACGACCGTGCCGTCAAGATCATCGACGCCAAAGTTGAGCGACACCTGCGCGATCTTTTCTCCCAGCATGACCCAGTATGCCTTGATATGGTCGAAATTGTCCAGCATCAGCCGGGAGATCGCCAGTGTTTTCAGATCGTCAAAACCCGTGGTATAAGCGGACTTTTTAATCTCTGTGTTTTGCGAATGGAAACTTAACGGGATGAAGGCCTGAAAACCGCCGGTCCTGTCCTGGAGGTCCCTGAGTTTGATCAGGTGGTCAATTCTGTGCTCATAGGTTTCGATATGTCCGTAGAGCATGGTTGCGTTCGACTTGAGGCCTATTTTGTGCGCAGCTTCGATTACCTCGAGCCAGCGGTCGCCGCTGATTTTCTCGGCGCAGAGGGTGTTGCGCACGGCGCTGTTGAATATCTCGGCGCCGCCGCCGGGAAGGGATCCGAGGCCGGCATCGCGGAGCTGGCGCAGCGTATCCATAACGCTCAGACCGGAAAGCTTCGACAGATAATCGATTTCCACGGCGGTGAATGCCTTGAGATGAAGCCTGGGAAACGATTTTTTCAGGGAGCGAAGCATATCAAGATACCATGAGAAGGGCAGATCGGGGTGAAGTCCGGCTACGATATGGAGCTCACGCACACCCTTTCCAGCGCTGCGCGCCTTGTTCAGGATATCGTCAAGGCTCATCTCGTATGCTCCGGGCTCATTCTTGCTTCTGCTGAATGCGCAGAATTTACAGCGGTTCACGCAGATGTTCGTGGGATTGATGTGCATGTTTTGGACAAAATAAACACGGTTACCATTCTTGCGCAGCGCAACATGAGCGGCCATGCGTCCGATCTCCAGAAGATCGCTGGATCGAAAGAGCTCGATGCCGTCCGCGTAGGTGAGGCGCTGGCTGGAAAAAACTTGTTCTTTAATGCGTTCGATTGACATGAAGTTTACTGAAAAAGATTACTGCTTTTCAGATAAGGTCCCGGTTGCGGGATCATAGCTGAAATCATCGTGTTTAAGTTCCATGCCATTAAACGCGGATACCTCGCCAAGGTCCGCGGGATATCTGCCGTTGGCGGCATAAAATTCCTGAATCGATTTTTGAACCTGCTGAATATTAACTTTATTGCCTGTATCCTTGGCATTTTTATATGATTGCGTTAGTGTATTGCCGTATTGCTTGGCAGGATTCCTGTCATCCGAGCACGATGCCAGGGTGCACAAGGAAACGAACAACACAATACATCCTGTATTCATGAATTTCATCGTTTCTCCCGAGGATTACGCGGATGAAGTATTTTTCCGTTTACCATGGTCATAATACAGGATTTCGTTTCCCTGAGCAAGTCAGAATAGAGGTCCCCGGTATTTTTACGCGGAAGTGGAACGGCGATGATGTCCGCCTTCTTGCCCGGTTCAAGGGAGCCGATCTCTTTGTCCAAACCGAGGGCCTTTGCACCGTTGATGGTCGCGAGCCTGAAGATGTCTTCTGCTGTTACACCGTTTCGCCGGTGTATCTGATAGGCGTACCTCATTTCGTCCCACATGCTGAGGCTGGGCGAACTTGCAAGACTGTCCGTGCCCAGTCCGACAGTGATGCCGGCGATAAGGAACTTATTGAGCGGCATCCTGCCTACGCCGGTCTCCTTGTTGCTCCTCGGGCAGTGAGCTATCGATACCTTTGATTTTCTGATGATGGCAATATCATTATTCGTCACCTGTACGGCATGTATCGCCAGAAGACCAGGCGAGAGGAGTCCTATCCTCTGAAGATACTCAAAAGACGAGACGGCCGAAGGCGCCCAGGAAAGGTCCCACCCAGCAAGGTGATACAGTTCCGCCAAACCGCTTTTTTTCCCCTGGAGCAGCCTGATTTCGTCCTTCGATTCTGCCATATGCATGGCGAGAGTAGCAGGTGTCCCATAAGATTTTAATTTCAGCTCCAACAGCACTCTTTCGGATACGGTATAGGGTGTATGCGGGGATATGCCGAATTGAACAAGACCCTTTTCAATCAAAAAGGGAGAAAAGCTAATTGGGGATGAAGGCGACATTGTGATTACCTCAAAAAAAACTTTCGCTCGCAGACCGCTTTTCCTGAGAAGAGCTTGGCTCCTGCCATGAGTGCAGATTTCCCCTACCGTGGTTGTGCCGGTATGAATAAGGGTCCTGATATTGGTCCTTACAGCGGCGGCATAATTTTTATGGAGAAGATTTCTTTTAGCTTTGATAAGATTAAGCACCCAAGCGGTAAATGTCGTGGCGCGGATGGCATCAAGCATGTGCGGCAATTCAAGGTGCGTGTGAAGGTTCACCAGGCCCGGCAACAAAACAGTGTTCTCCAGTCGGAGGACTCGATGACCGGGATATTGTTCAATGATTTTGTTCGCCAAGCCTGCAACGAGAATGGTTCCCCGGCTGACAACGACTGCGCCGTTGTTGATTGGCTTTATGCCATACTGAAGAGTGAGAAGCTTCGGAGAAGTAATTATCATGAGAATGTTAATGGATGCTACCACCTGCCGTGTATGATGTCAATCCGAGGTCGGGCGAAACCATATAGTGAACAGGGTATGCCGACGCAAAGAGGTATACTTCAGGGAACAAAACCGTATATTGTTCATATAACGCTCAGATCCAGAATATCCACCGTACGTTGCTGCCAGCATAAGAAAACGCACTAAACAGTTTTATTAATGAAAAAAATATCTACCAATAATTGTTGGCAAACATTTTTCCCCCATTCTTTCTCCATGTTTTTAGGAGATTAAATTCAAGACGGGGACGGTCGTCCGTGACAATTACACTAGCGTTTTCAGTTATTTTGAAGGCCCGAATACCATGGAAATAGGCGAGAGGAACGGCATCAAATTCTCTGATGTCTTCAGCAACTTCCTTGATTGACAAGCGGTTCTTCAAGATATTTATCGAGAGGTCCAATGGTTGTAATGAGCCTAAAACATGCAACCCAACGTTGTGATAACCGCGTTGCATGTAAACGAAGGGAAATACGTCTGCAAACGTGTGAACAAGCATCTTGAAAGTTTCCATATCAGCAACACCGGCGTCAGCATGGGGAAAGGGAACCCAGTGGGCCATGATGCCGCCTCTTTTAAGACGTGACTTCGCCAGCTCGATAAACTCTTTGGAGTAGAGATTATTTACTCCTGCCGCATCAATCGGAGGAGGCGGGTCGATCGTAATTATGTCATATTTCTTCCTTGTAAGTTTAAGAAAATTTCGGCCATCATTGACAACCATCCTGCCTTTTGCGTATTCTCGCACGCGAGAAGCGTCCTGATAAAATAAATCAAAACCATCAAAGACTTGTTTGACCAATTCGACGACCGTGACGTTCCCTCCATAAGAGATTGCGGAGCGATACGTGGTACCCATGCCGAAGCAGATAACGAGTGTATCTTTCGGATCAGGGTGAAGGAGCATAGGCAGGTGGGCCATCATCTTCGTATCGGTTACTTTTCTAGTCATGCCTATGCCGTTAATCAGCAAAATACTTGCAGTGGGTTCAGCGCGTTTCTTTATTACCGTGGTCATGCCTTGCAGACCCGGTTTATTATAGACAACCTTGTATTGAGGATGTGTCGCATTAAATCGGTCCGTAAAATTAGCGCCGCCAATCAATTTAAAAAGAGCCGCGCCGATCATCACAATGGAAAACACACTTGCCGATATATTAACCAATCTTTTTTGTGGGATCCGCCATTCCACACGGGTTATGATCAGGTAAGCAATGAAGGCGGTGAGGCAATACAGAAAGGCCAAAAGATACAGCGATGCAAAGTAATCAAAATGAGGCGCTATGATAAAACCGGCAACGAAGGATCCGATTACAGCGCCGGCGGTGTTCCAGGCATAAGCTTTGGCGATTAAAACGCCGGCTGCATCTTCTGAGGTGGGGTCAATGATCCGTGTGGCAAGGGGAAAACAGGCCCCCGAAAGCAGTGACAGCGGCAGTACTACAAACATGACCTTGATATAATTCCAGAACATTATTGAAAGGGGAACCATCTGCCCTTTGTATTGAGACATTGTGTTTATGATCCCATCGAACAGGAAGAGAGCGATAAAGATCCAGATGCCCATACTCAGTTGGATCGATGTGATCCAAAACGGCAGCTTTTTGAGCCGGTTTACTATGAGTGACATGATCCAGCTTCCCGCGGCAATTCCGACGAGATACAGAAACACAATCATTGAGAAGGCGTAGGTCGAGTTGCCCACCAGCGTTTCCAAGGTGCGGGTCCATAGAACCTCCGAAGCCAAGGCAACAGCTCCGCTCGCGGTGAGCACGGCGATCGCAAGCTTGCCCATCATATCAAGATTCTTGTTCACGGAAGTCATCCGTTCATTTGCAATGATGATGTCGACTGAGGAAGAAAGTCGAAAGGCGAGCAAAGCGATGAGTAAATTGAAAACAGCAGCCGTTCTGGTCGTTGCAGACACTCCGAGCAGCTCAATCAGGAAAAAACTCGCGAGTATGATTCCAAGGGCCGCTCCAATGGTATTTGCAGCATACAACAGGCCGACTTTCCAGCTACGGGTGTATCTCGGACTTCGACGAAAGAAGTCCGTCAAGAGCGGCAAGGTTGCCCCCATTAAGGTTGTCGGCACTAACAGAAGGAGAAAAGCAAACAGAGCTCTTGTGAGTATGCTGAAGGCCGTTGAAGATTCAGTGCTAACCGTCACGGTGAAGAGGAAGTCCATTAACTGCATGAGAAGGGGAAAGCAGATAGCGAAGAGGCCGATGCCAAACTCCATGAACGCGTACACTCGCATTGGATTGCCGATGCGATGCAAAAAACGACCGGTTCCCCAGCTTCCCAATGCAAGGCCAAGCATAAAACTTCCCAGTACGATTGATACAGATATCGTTGTATTGCCGAAGATGAGTCCCAACCACCGAGACCAAATGATCTGGTAGACGAGCGCTGTTGCTCCCGAGACAGTGAAAATTAAATAAACCCGTGAAGTTTTTGTTAAGGATATTTTTCCCATGAGGCCCATTTTCTCCTGTTGCATTATCAAAATTATTAATTTTCAACTTGTTAAACTATCATAAAGTGACTAAAATGTACATTGAAAATTGAGAAAGTCATGAGGGTCGCCCATGTAGGCCGTTGAATTGATTTTTCATTGATCGTGTGTGAGTGCTACCACCGGTCTCATAAGGTATCAATCCGAAATTGGATGCTGCTTGAGAATGCACTTGATATATGGTAAAACTAATATTCAATACAACAATGATGAAAAATAAATGCTTTTTTGAGAAAATGAGATGATGGCTGGAAGAAAAATAGTTGTCGTGATGCCCGCGTATAATGCGGAAAAGACCCTCCGGCAGACATTTGCTGAGCTACCGCACGAATATGTTGATGACGTGATTCTTGTTGATGATGTATCTCAGGACCGTACCGTCGCCATCGCGAACGAATTGGGTATTAAGACGATTATCCATAACAAGAACAGGGGATATGGGGGGAACCAGAAGACCTGCTACCGGGAAGCGGTGAGATTGGGGGCGGATATCGTCGTCATGGTGCACCCTGATTATCAGTATTCGCCCAGACTGGTGACGGCGATGGCCTCGATGATCGTCTCTGGACATTACAGCGTCGTGCTGGGGTCCCGCATCCTCGGAGGCGAGGCCCACAAGGGTGGTATGCCGCTCTATAAATATATCGCGAACCGGTTTCTTACGCTTGTTGAAAACATGGTTCTTGGCATAAAATTATCCGAATACCATACGGGGTTCCGGGCTTTCAGCCGTGAGGTACTATCCACCCTTCCCCTTGAGAAAAACTCCGACGATTTCGTGTTCGACAATGAAATGCTGGCGCAGGCCGCCTACTTCGGATTTAAAATCGGCGAAATCAGCTGCCCGACAAAGTACTTTGCTGAATCGTCGTCGATTAATTTTGCGCGAAGCATAAAGTACGGCTTCGGGGTCCTTTCGACAACGCTGAAATACTTTTTACAGAGGCACGGCGTGAAGAATTTCCCCTTGTTTGACAATACCGAGCGCTCATGACCGTTGAGCCCGGGGTGGTGCGGCTTGCGGATCACGGGAGTATCATGCAACTGAATATTAAACCATCATCACGTCCCTATGCTGTTTCGCTGTTATCAGCGCTCGTAACATTCATTGTGTATCTGCCGTCATTGCAGAATGATTTTGTTACCTGGGATGACACCCTGTATGTTCTCAACAATGAACATATCAAATCTCTGGATTTAAATTTTATCCTATGGTCTCTCACTGACCTTCATTCGGGTAACTGGCATCCTTTGACCTGGGTATCGCACGCTTTCGATTATGCGGTATGGGGGCTGAATCCCTTCGGTCATCATCTGACGAGCATTCTTTTTCATGCGCTCAATACTTTTTTAGTCACGCTTTTGGCCGTGAGGTTGATCGAAACATACAGAACCAATAAGTACCATGGAGATCATGACGGGACCTCGATGTCTCAGACACCGGTTCTTCTTGCCGGTATTGTTACCGGGTTATTGTTCGGGCTCCACCCGCTCCATGTTGAATCAGTAGCGTGGATCTCGGAGCGGAAGGACGTTCTCTATGCATTCTTTTTTCTTCTTGCCTTGCTTCAATATATCAGGTATGTGTCTGAGCGGGATGCATCGAGTCCTTCCCGTGGCATTCACGAGAGCGCTCAACGCACGTATGTCTCGGCGTTTTTGTTGTTCTTTCTTGCTGCTATCAGCAAACCGATGGCGATCACCTTTCCCGTTGTTCTGCTCATTTTGGATTGGTTCCCTTTGCAAAGGCTCCGGACTGCAGACGGACGCAGACGGGCTGTTTTGGATAAAATCCCATTTATTATAATCAGCTTGGTGTTAGCCGGCATAGCGCTTTTCGCTCAAAAAACCGCGCATGCCTTTCCGTTGCGTCTTCTTCCTATATCGCTTGCAATGAGAATCATGAATGCGGCTAAGGCGCTCGTGGAATACCTCATCCACATGGTGTTGCCTTTTGACTTGATGCCGCTCTATCCGCACCCCTACTGGGTGGATCCCGTGTTGACGTCTCCTCAATATTTACTGCCCGCGATAGCGGTTGTATTGATATCGGCGTGCTCCATCATTCTCTTAAAAAGACAAAAACTCTGGTTTGCGGTTTGGACCACCTATGTGATCATGCTCCTTCCGGTTCTGGGTATTATTCAGGTCGGCGCACAGGGCATGGCGGACCGTTATACCTACCTGCCCAGTGTGGGGCCATTTCTTATCATAGGAATCGCCATAGGATGGACGGGCGAAAGGATCAATGCTTCTCATGTAAAAAAGACCGCCCGGGCGGCATTGATGATTGCCTTGTGTATATTCGCCCTGCTCGTATCAAGAGCCACGATAAAGCAAATTCGGATCTGGAAGGATGGGGTCACCTTGTGGGGTCATGAGCTTGATACTTTGAATAAAAATGGCTTCACAGGACATATTTTTGTGATTCGGCAAGCTTATTCCGGAATTGGTTTTGCCCATATGATCAATGGATCGTATGAAAGCGCGATAGATGCATTTTCGCAAGCAATTATCCTGAAACCCGATGCCGAGTATCATCAACAGAGGGCCATTGCTTACGCCAAGCTGGTGAGGTTTGAGGAAGCCATACAAGATTTCACCATGGCTATTTCACTAGACACGAAGAATGCGGTCTTATATTACAATCGTGGTACTGCCTATGCAAAACGCGGCCTCTTTCCAGAAGCTGTTGCTGACCTAACGAAGGCCATATCTATGAGCACGGTGCCCAATGCTGACTATTATATGAATAGAGGCAACGCTTTCAAAAAGCTCGGCAGGTTAGACGAAGGTGAGCGTGATGTAATGGAAGCGAACAGAATTAAGAATGCAACGCGAAGAAGGGACGGGGATCGGTTTTCTCGATAGGTGCTTGATAAAGGCGGCATGTGGTAACAACAAGCATCAATTGACATTTATTGTCACCAGTCGTGACAAATGCGGTCCTTTTATTATGCATAAGACTCTTCAACGCGTTGAATAAATATACAAAAAATACTGGCATGCAATCTGCATTACAAATAGCGAAATCTGATGGTTAGTGACTTGAGGTTCCGTAAAAGGAGGTGAGGCATCGCAAGAGACCTCGAGCAAAAAACAATGAAACAATTAACAAGAACTTCAATTTAACCTAATATATTTTTGGAGGAAAGAATATGAAAAAGTCTGCGAAAAAGAATAAAAAGGGTTTTACCCTTATCGAACTCCTGATCGTGGTGGCCATCATCGCAATCCTGGCGGCCATCGCCATCCCGCAGTTCGGCCAGTATCGTATCAAAGGCTATAATGCCGCCGCCAGCTCCGATATTAGAAACGCAAAGACCGCTGAAGAGGCGCTTTTTGCCGATTTCCAGGCCTACGGCTCTTCCGCTTCCAACGGTGTTATTACGGCTGGCCCGGTTGTCATCACTACTGTAGACCAAGCCGGTAATGCGAGAACGATTTCAACCGGTATTTCCAACGGCGTCGGATTACAAGCATATACCAACGCCGGCGCTGGCTTGGCAGGAGTGAGCTACCTTGTCTTTACGAAGCACAAACAGGGTGACAGAATATTCGGCGCTGACAGCGATGTTAATTCGATCTACTGGTATGCAGGTGCTAGCGCTGTAGCAGGTGTTGAATTGCCTGCACAGTCTTTTACTTCGTCTTCAGCGCCTGATATAACCGTTGCCGGCTGGACTATGTTGTAAACAGGACCGGTAAAAGATACAGGAGCCTACAGACAGGCCGGGTCAGCCCGGCCTGTCTCTTTGTTTCATCTCTATTTTTTGTGTCTGAATTTCCCACCAGAAAACCAATGGACATCATAAATTATTCCAGAGTTACCAAAAGATACAATTCCTGGCCGCGGGGAAATAAAGTCCTGGCACTCGACGATTTTTCCCTTCAGATCGAACAGGGCGAGGTCTTCGGCTTTCTGGGGCCGAATGGGGCGGGGAAATCCACCGCGCTGAAGATACTGTTAAACTTTGTCTATCCCAGTGCAGGTACTGTTTCACTTATGGGCAAGAGTGTTTCAGACAGACGCGCGCGCGGCCTTGTTGGATATCTCCCTGAAAATCCGTATTTTTATGATTATCTTACCGCAAAAGAGATTCTCTGGTTCGGCGGCAAGGCTTCAGGTCTTCATAAGCACGAGATTCATGACAGGACGGATATGCTTCTCGACAGAATGGGGCTGAAGGCCTCATGCGAAAGACCGCTCAGGACCTATTCTAAAGGCATGGTGCAACGTGCAGGCCTTGCCTTGGCGCTTGTTCATAATCCCGAGGTGGTCGTCCTCGATGAACCCATGAGTGGTCTCGATCCTATCGGGAGAAAACTGGTCGGAGACCTGATTCTTGAGCTCAAATCCCAGGGGAAAACAGTCTTTTTTTCTTCTCATATACTCACCGATGTCGAGCGGTTCTGCGACCGGGCCGGGATCCTCGTTGGCGGCAGGCTCAGACTCGTGGGCAGCCTGAAAGACCTTCTTTCGCGCGCTGGGTCGCTCGAGGATATATTCATGAGAGAAGTAAAGACAGCTGAGGAACGTATGCAATGATGAGACGACTGTGGCCCCTTGCGTTCATAACATTTAAAGAGGGCACCCGGAACAAGGCTTTTTATGGCATATCGCTGCTTGCCATCGTTCTGATGGGAGCTTCCTTTTTCATCTCCGGCCTGGTCATGCGAGACGTGGGAAAGGTAGCTGTGGACATGGCCGTTTCCACTGTATCGTTTGCCGGCTTGCTTGTGGTATTTTTTGTGGGCATCGACCTGATGGCAAAGGATCTGGATAAAAGGACGATCTATATGGTTCTGGCCCGTCCGATTTCACGGCAACAATACATCATCGGAAAATTTGTAGGAATCTCTCTGCTCGTCGTGGTTACCGTTTTTCTTTTGAGTGTATTCGCCGCGATCTCCATAAGTACGATCAAATGGGCCAACCCGGACTATTTTCCAAGGTTCTCCTGGGGACCGGTGTTCCTGGCTGAAGCGTTCATTGCTCTCTCTCTCGTCCTGCTTTCCGCGCTGAGCTTCCTGTTCGCGTCGGTTTCGTCCACTTCCTTTATTACCATGGTACTTACCATTCTTTCATACATTATCGGACAATCCCTGAGCAGTGTAAAGGCAATCGTGGAATCCCCGCAGGACATCACTGTCTCTCCCGTCACCGTAGCATTAGTGCGGGCTGCTTACTATATCTTCCCGAATCTTTCGCTCTTCGACATTAAAGCGCAGGCCGCACACAGTCTCGCAATCCCTTCTGCGTTCATCTTTTGGACGGTGATGTATGGACTTATCTATATCGTCCTGGTTATTACGTTCGCCGCTCTTCTTTTTACGAAGAAGGAGTTTCCTTAATGTTGCGAGTCCGTTCTTCAGCGCTCTTGCTTGCAGCTATTTTTGTCCTCCATATTTTTTTGCTGCAGAGAGCTGCCACCGAGAGCAAAATGCTGCCTGCTGCTCCTGAAAGCGGGATTGTCCTCCCAACACCAGTTCTCACAATTACCTCACTTGAATTTAAAGGGTTCGTTTCCGATCTGCTCTTTATCAAGGCGCTCATTTTAAAAGGGAGCACATACGAGCGCAAGGAAGAGCCGTGTATGAAGCCGGAGGAATGGCAGTGGTTTAACAGTATTCTCATTGCCTCCACCGATTTAGATCCGTACTTTATCGATCCCTATCTCCTCGCTAATGCGCATATGACCTGGGAAGCTGGTATGGTCCGAGAAACGAATGAGCTTCTTGAAAAGGGGACGCAGTACAGGGATTGGGACTGGAGCCTTCCTTTTTTTGCCGGCTTCAATAGTTTCTTTTTTCTGCACGACAATGCGAAAGCTGCGGAGTTACTTGCGACGGCAGCCCAAAGGCCGGGCCCGAGCGAACAGCTCCTGAGCCTCGCTGCCAGGTTGGCATATACGGAGAAGAAAACCGAAAATGCCGTCATGTTTTTAGAGGCGATATTGGCGAAGACTGAGGATAAGCAACTAAGAAAGCAATACACGACCCGTATAAATGCGTTACAGGCCAGGTTGCTGCTCGAAAGGGGGGTGTCATCCTATAAGAAGAAGTTTGGCAGATACCCGGCCGTTCTGCAGGATATTATAAAGGCGGGGATCATGCCAGAAATTCCGCGGGATCCCTATGGAGGGAAATTCTCGATGGGCCCTCAAGGACAGGTTGCGAGTACAAGCGATCATCTGCTCATGATTGGACAGCATAGCGGCAAACCCATGTCTCGGTGATGAGCACGCTGAAAATGTCTTTAGCTTAATCGCGGTCTGTTTGGATATCGATTTTCTCCCGCAGCGAGGCCTGTATTATGGTTGTTTCTTCACCTCAAATCCAGGTTCCCCCGGCACCCATTCACCTTGCATTTGATTTTGGTTAGGATTCTTTCAACAAACAATGAGCGCTCTATGAACCTTCCCGCAAAATAGCGCACGCAGTTCTATCGCCAAGAGAGCACGCTTTTTTAAAGTCGGCAATGGCGGCATCACGCTTACCCGTAAGACGATAAAGATATCCGCGGTTATGGTAGCTGCCGACATAGTTCGGCTCCAATGCGATTGCCGCGTTAAAATCCTGGAAAGCTTTATCATAAAGACCCTGTTTCCCGTACGTAATGCCCCGATAGATGTAGGTGCGCGCATCCCTGGGGTTTAACAGCATGGCAATATTGTAATCACGTATTGCACTCGGGAATTGCCTTATTCCGTCAAAAGCGAGTCCTCGATTGATATAGTATGATGACTCTGTCGGATAGGCGGAGATTGCCCGGTTCAGGTCATCGATTGCCCTGTCATGCTTTCCTTTATTCTCATAGGCGTTTCCACGTATCCCGTATAAGCTTGGATCATCTGGGTTTAAGCGAATAGCGGCGGTTATATCACGGATTGCATCATCATAGCATCCCGTACTCAAATAATAAAAACCCCGGCTGTGATAGGCATCAACATAGTTTGGGTTGAGGGCAAGTGCTTTGGTAAAATCTTCCAGCGCTTTATCCAATATCTTTTGCGAAGCATATGCAACGCCCCGATTATTATAAGCGACAGCAACGTCTGGGAGAAGTGAGATAGCCATGTTGTACTCAGTGATGGCGTTATCAAATTGTTTCATCTTCACATAGGCAATTCCACGGTTTATATAGACATTATAGAGCCCCTCTTTTGGCCCTCTATTTTTTCTGTATAAAATTATGGCCTTCTCATACAACTCAAAAGCTTTGTCAAACCGGCCATTATGGGCATAGGCAAGGCCAAGACTATTATAGCCGCGTGGTTTTGACGGGTTCTTTGCGACAACATCACTCCAGGCGGTAAGATCGTTTTCCCATACCATGTTTCTTGCACTGGTCGAACCAGCCAATATAGCTGTAAGTGCGATAGCAAAGAATGTTCTTATCATACTCCCTCCGCTTGCCTCATTTGCTCTTCTTTTTCCTCCTCTCCTCGTGCTGAACATCCAGTTTATTCAGTTCTTCAATATTCTTATGCAGTCGTTCATTCTCTTTTCTGAAATCGATAATCGCCCGCAGGATGAAGCGCAAATTCTCGGCCTCCGGAATTCTTGCATGGCGGGGATAACGCCTGATAAAATCGTCAAAATGCAATAAGGCTTTGGCGTAGTCCTTTTGAGGGTTATCATGCATTATCTGCACATAAGCGAGTTGGAACAATGCGTCGGCAGCAACATCGGAATGGGGCGATTCAACGAGGATTTTATTATAGGTTGTGACGGCCTCTTGATATTTTTTATCCTGTACCGCGGCGGCAGCGGCCTGATAGGCGGCATCAGGGCCTGAGCCCATTTTGAACGAAGCACAGCCCGCCACCAGCGCGACCATGATGGCGATCAAAGTGAGTGTTTCCCTCACCCATTCCTCCTTTTGTCCACGACAAATACACTTTTCGGAATGGTCTTGGCGTAGTCTTTGAGTTCGGCGGCAATTTCCGATGCTTCGAGGGTATTGTTGAGCGTACGGTGTTCATTTGTCACGATTGCGATGGATATGGTCATGATAGGAAATTGCATTTCGATGT
>Ga0315281_10000646_pt1 | contig 48917 bp, 48 predicted proteins | sample YL17G07_0_MG_FD_204540 | JGI IMG/M metagenome (GOLD analysis project Ga0315281, IMG submission 204540) | Sediment microbial communities from Yellowstone Lake, YNP, Wyoming, USA - YL17G07_0 | ecosystem: Environmental > Aquatic > Freshwater > Lake > Sediment | place: USA: Wyoming | collected...
TTTTTTGAGGGATCTTTTATGTGGCAGTTATGGCAAACCAATTGTCCGGACAACTTATCGCGCCGACAGCCTCGTTTGCTTTTATGACATACGTCGCAAGGTTTGAAATTAGAAGGGTCCCAGTAACGCGCTTTTTTTTGGCACGATGAGCACATTAATCTGCCGGTTTTACGGTTTCTATAAACCTCTTTTCCCCCGCCGCAAAAACTGCAGGAACGTGTTTCCATCTACGTCTCCTTCTTTTTTTGTTAACGAACGAGGGATTTATCCTACTAAAAAACCGCCCGAAAGTAAAGGCAGTTTTATCGCACAACGAGTTATGGGATCCCTGATATTTAGATTATTTGTTCTAATCCATTACCAATTATTTTGATAATTTCTTTCTCGGAAAATATTTTTTGAGAATACAGATTGATTAATTGTTCACCAACACTTTTGTTAAATATGGAAAAATCATCGCTATTTACGGTAACCGAAACCCCCTCATTAAACAATCTTCGAATTGGATGCTCGACAATATTTTTAACCACGCCCAGAGCGATATTACTATAAGGACAAATATTAAGAGATATATTCTTTTTTATTAATAATCTCACAACCTCTTTACTCTGTGCCGCGGCTATGCCATGTTGTATGGCGTGTAAATTAAGTTTTTGTATCGCTTTTTTTACATCCTGAGCCGTACCAAACTCTCCAATATGCGCTTTAAGTTTAAGGTTTTTTCTATCCGCTAATTTATAAATATCAATAAATTTTTCAATTGGGTTAGTATTTTCATTACCGTATAAATCTATGCTTCCAAAAATATTACTTTTTAAAGATTTTTTAAAAAGCCGTAATAGATATTGAGGATTAATTTCTCTATCTATCCCGGCTTCTATACATACGTTTAATTTTTTAGAGACTCTTTTTTTCTCTTCAGTGATGACCTCTAAGTATTCTTCCATGGATACTCTAATATATTCTGGAATAAGAAGGTCAAAACTCATCTCTGTGTATATGACCCCCTCTTCAACTAATCTTTGAAACGCTGCCCTTATCAGATGACGAACCGTATTTATGTCTTTTATGACGGGCGCAATATTGTTTTTTATAAATAAATTGAATTCTTCCAAATTCTTGAAATGTCTCGGTGGTAATTTAATCCCCGGAGAAAATTCCTTAAACACGCTGAATGGGGCCGAAGTAATACTGTGACAGTGCAAATCTGTATGAGGAACTTTTTTAAATAAGCCCTTGTCTTTTTTGATCAAGGCATTATGTAGCGCTTTATGCCAATTATTTTTCATTTAAAATTTGGTAATTATAAGGACATCCTAACCTTATATTATCAGAGTGCTCTCTGGGATCTGTTGCAGATAGATCTCGATATTTATGAAAAGCCAAAGCGGGACATCCGTTTGAACGCGAAAAAGCTTTTTCTTTACGTCTGGCCAATATTTTTTCTAATTTCTCGCGATTAATGTTCCCTAAGCTGCATGGAGCGCCGTCTAATAGAGCGCAACTATAAACTTCTCCGTCACACCTTATAAAAATTGTTTCTTTGTGTTCCTTCTCGCACCTCCAAGGAGTATTGCTAGAATTGTCTATCGATTCATAAGCCTCTTCCCAACATACACTAAAATCCGGAGAATTCTTTTTTACCCAGTCTAAAACTATATTTTTCGTATCCATCCATTTCCGAGAATCGATAATTCTGTCACTTATGTCCCGACCCCGTCCGGTGGGTGTTAAATAATAAAAAGCTAATCCATTAACACCAATCGTTCTACACAATTCCAATATTGGTATCACCTGATTTATGTTGTCTTTATATAAAACCGAATTAACTGTTGTATAAATATTTTTTTCCACAGATTTTTTTAATGTTTTTATAACTTCGTTAAAATTACCGCCCATATTTCTTAACCAATCGTGAGTTTCCGAATTGGCGCCATCGAGATCCGAAGTCAATCTATCTATTCTTTTTTTAAATAATTTCTCTATTAAATTCTCGGAAACGTGACAGTTGGTTGTAATACCAACAGATAATCCTTCTTCTTTGGCTTTATCGATAATATCAAATATATCTTTTCTTAATAATGCCTCGCCACCAAATAAATTAATAGTTCCTTTGCGTACCGTGATAACAGAAAAATCATCAATTAATTGAGATATTTTTTCAAAACTCATTTCGGGCAATAATCTTTCTCCGGAAGAAAAAACGCAATGCCGACATCTTAAAACACATTTATTGGTAATATGCAAATCTAGTTCTTTTAAGTCCATAAAAAGTCTTTTTTTTCTTTTTTTAAGGATTTTAAAAAATTATTATATGTTTTATCTCTAATGGGACAATAACCAGATTTATAATTATCTAAAAAATATTTCCTCAATTTTTTTACTCTAATTAATAATTCTTTAGTGGGAAAATCTCTGATATTGCCAATGTATTTTTGCGGCTGTATTGCATGAGTATCGAACATAACGTCTCCGGAATAATTAACGGCCAAGCCGTAATAAAAAAGACAACAAATATCTCTATTGCATTCAGTTTGTGAGAACACCATCGGAGCATAAATCTTATGAGCATACCTTCTAAATTCTTCATAATTCATCTCTTCTCCAAAAAAATTACGGTTGTCTTCCGCTATACCGACATTGGCCAAGGGTTGACAATCAAAAAATATATCTTCACCGCAGAAATCGCGAAGCTGATTTAATCTATGATAATTCTTGGGGGTAACAGTCATGTGTAAAACAAGGCGATATATTTTATAGCCATTCTCTGTAACGATGCTTTTGGCGAACAATTTTCTGGCATATTCTACGTTTTTCATAAACTTTGAAAAATCCGCCATACCGCCGCAAAATTCGTTATACTCCTTTTCGTCAAGAGTATCTAAACTAAAGCCAACAGTTACATTATTTTCAAACAAAAAGTTAGCCATCTTAGAATCCATAGCAAATGCGTTTGTGGCAATCATTGGAATCATTCCCTGCTTATTAATATAACTAAGTATTTCTTTTATGTCTTTATAAATAAGCGGCTCTCCCTCGCCCAATATAGATACATTTTTTGCGCCGAGTTTTTTACCTTCGTTTATAACAGAAAACCACTCATCCAAAGATAGTGGGTTTTTTATTTTCCTGAAACCTGCTCTTGTAAAACATTTTTTACATCGATAATTGCATATCGGCGGGACATTTAATAACAGAAAGTCAATATCGGAAGATCCTAATTTAATATTTTTTACCTCGGTGAAATACGCAGCCATCCCCTTCACCACTTTTTTAATTTGTGTGTTTTTGGTCATGTTTCAATAATTTTGTTTTTAAAAATTTCTTCCACTCAGAAATTTTTTTGTGATGAATGTTATTGTTATTTCTTAAACATTTAAGGCACAGCCGATTTTTTATATTATTTGATAGAAAGCTCTTTCTTAAAAGATTGTACTTATTGGAAAACCATAAATCACTGAAAGATTTCTTTTTTAAGTTTCCGATTAATCCAATTTTTTTGTGTAAATTATTCTCGGGATATACTTCGCAACAAATTTTCATATTGCCTCTATAATCGATTGCACTTGAGCTAAAGGGAAGAAAACAAAAAATATTTTTATTGCTTTTCTCTAAATTCTTTATGATGCCGCCTCTCGAAGTCATCATTTTAGGGTTTGGTACATAATATATTATTTGCATACCAGAAGAATCTATTTTGTATTTTCTTCCAAAAACATCGGAAACATCCTTCAACCTATAATCTTCTTTGCCAATTTTTTTTAGATTATTAAACAATACTTCTTTATAATTATCTTTTCCTATGGCATCATGGAGAGAAATGCAAATAGAGAAAACCCCGTTTTTTTCTAGTTTTTTTAAAACAATTTTTTCAAAGTAATCACCGTTTGTAAAAAGAACCACTTTTGCTTTAGGCAATTTCGTTTTAATTATGCCTAAGTATTTATATAAATTTGGATCTAATAATGGTTCATTGTAATTGTGTAAGGCTAATTGACCATCATAGTTAATTTCTTTTAAATCATTTATTATTTTCATAAATAAGTTAAAAGAAATAAAATTTCTCAATTGGCTTCTTTTATATTTGCTGTTTGGGCACCAAGAACATCTTCTATTGCAGTAGGTGGAAGTCTCCAGCTCAATAAAACCCGGCATCAAATTTTTAAAAACTTCCTGATTTCTCGAGTCGCTCATGTTTTAATTGTTTAATCCCTACACTTAAATTCCTTTAAATCCCTTTTAAATTTATTGAATGCGCTCTCCTCCCTGATAGGACAATATCCAGAAAGATTGTAATTTTTTAAATAAAAATCTCTAAGTTTGTTTCTTCTTTTAACCAAGAGCTTTAAAGAATGATTTCTTATGTTTCCGATAAATTTCATTGATTCTTTAACGTGAGCATCAAACATAACCTCTCCATTGCAAGCCACGGATATCCCATAGTGAAAAAGACAACAAATACATTTTCCACTTTCTGTTTTTGATAAAACCATAGGTGGCTTTATCAAGTGCCCGAATTTTTGAAAATTTTTATAGTTTTTTTTATAGCCCTTGAAAAAGGAGATATTTTTCTTGGCATTGCCCGCTCGGTATAACGATTGGCAATCAAAAAAGATATCTTCACCACAGAAATCCTCTATTTTTCTCAATTCGTCGAAATTTTTAGCCGTAACCGTCGTGTGTATCAAAAGTTGATATATTTTATATCCTTTTTCCTCATATATCTTTTTCGAATATAACTTTCTTACATAATCAATATTTTTTAAAACTTCTTTTAAACTAGCGTTCCCGCCACAATAACTATTGTATTCTTTTTCATTCAAAGTATCTAAACTAATTCCCAATACCGTATTATGCTTATATAAAAAATCGGCCATGTCCTTGGTCAACATTCTTCCATTTGTTGATATTGTGAGTATCATCCCCAATTTGTCGGTATATTCAATTACTTCTTTTATATTTTTATAAATCAAAGGTTCTCCTTCACCTAAAATAGAAACGTTCCTGACACCAAGTTCTTTTCCCTCTTTAATAATTCTAAATATCTCCTCTAACGTCAAAAGGTTTTTTACCTTTCTAGAACCCGCCGAAGTGGAACACTTTTTACATCTATAATTGCATATAGGGGGAACAGAAAACATTAAAAAAATAAGACTATCGTCCTTGAAATTAATACCTTCAATTTTTTCGAGATAGGTTGGCATTCCTTTTACAATTTTTTTTGTTTCCATATGTTTTTTAATCTATTGATTTCTTGAGTGACTAATATCTTTATTTTTGTGGACCCACGGGGAATCCGCTTCGCTAGAACCCGTCGCTCGTCCCTCGCTCCCAAGAAACCCTCGGTTTCTTGCGCTGCGCTGGTTTCCTACACGGGGAAATACCCAATTTCCCCGACCCCCTTTTTCGGGTTCGCTTCCCCGCATCTAGTTTTAAATTTTAATACAAAAATGTATTAAAATTCTAAAAGTGGACCCACGGGGAATCGAACCCCGCCCTCCTCCATGCCATGGAGGCGTAATACCGATTTACTATGGGCCCAAAAATGAAGAGCTCTCCCAAATGAGGGATTACTCTTCTTCGTCTGCTAAGTCTATGAGGACAGAAGCAATTATTTGGGTTACTTCTTCCTTTGTTAGATAAGGAGAATTCTTTTGGAACAATAGGGGTCTCCCGATTCTTATTGTGATTTTTCCGCCGCGTAAATTTGGCAAAACAAATAATCTACCTGGCGCATTCGGCAAAACTCTGTTGGTTCCTTCAACCCAAATCGGTACAACTAAAGCGCCCGTTTTTCTTATTAGCCAACCGATTCCTGTTTCTAACTCTCTTATTCTTTTTCCGGTTTTACTGAAAACAAATTTATTCCCTTTAAAGGTTCTACCACCTTCTGGGAAAAGAATTACAACGCCGTCTTGGTCAAGGATTTTTTTAATCTTTACAACTGAAATTGCCAGTTCTGACTTATCTCCTCTATTAATGGGAATTAAACGCGGCCTTGCCCAGAATAAAAACCATCTGTCGTAAAACAATTTTTTGTCAGGTGTGCTCCAAGGGGTATGTGTAAAAGGTCTTAGGCAATATTCAGGGAAAAATAAGAACGGTAATAAAAACGTTTCTAGCACTGACGGATGATTGGAAACCACAATCAATTTCTTTTGCCAGCGTGGAAAACGCTCTGGATGAATTACTTTGATTCGGCCCAATAATCTAAGCAGTAAAAAAAGAATCCCCAGCAGAACGCCAATTGGATAAGTAAGAAACAAAAAAACTAACGTATTCGCGTTTTTTTTCATTTCTTCTCCTCCTAATTAAGTTCTCCGGTAGTTTTTAAAAGACGCTAATTTATCTTAACTAATTTTATGATTTTTACAATACATTTGTTCCGATTCAGTCGCTTAACTGAATCGAGAATCCTCGACATTAAGTCGGGATCGCACAATGAGACCTATTTTCGAAGTAACCCTCTTAATTTTTCGATTGTCTGGTCGTATGTTATGCGATCAACCGGATAGGGCGTAGCGTCTTTCCCGCCATGGGCAAAAGAATAACGGGCAGGATCTTCATAAGAGGGCTTAGCCCCGTAAATTACCTCTGAAACAAGCGCTAATGCGCGGATTGTTTTTGGGCCCACTCCGCTTGTCGCTAAAAGTTTTTCATAATTTTCCGGCTGCTGATCGCAGAGTTGCCAAAGAATTTTTTCAAGATATTTGCTCTTCGTAAAATCTTCGTTTACAACCGGGTGCCATTTAAACTCTTTATTTTCTAAGTTTAAAAATTTGAGACGTTGTTGCCCGCCCGCCGAAACTTCCATCATTTGCGAAAGAGGCGTGTAATATTTTCTCAAAAGTTGGATGTCTTTCATTAAAGTGTTGAAACTTTGGGAAACCAGCCCAGTGCTTATTTGGCGGTTCTGGCCGCTTTTCTCGGCCGTCATATTTAAAACACTTTTCAATTTTTTCTCGCTGGCAATCCCGGAATGGGGTTCGCAAACCAAGTCCTTGATATCTTTTGAATACCAGTGGTATCTTCTGGCTGTTTGCGATTGGGTATTCATCCCCTGCTGGACAACCGCCCAGGCGCCGCTTTTGGCGAAGAAAAAAGAATGGTGGTAAATTTGGAAACTATCCTGTATCAAAGAACTGTCTACTTTTGCCGCCATCTTAGAATTGTAAACCAGCGCTTTACTGGTATCTTGCGCCAAATTTATTCTTTCCGACCAATTTATAATTTCGTCCGGCGTTTTCCTTGAAGTTTTTCCCTTGCCTCCGCAAATAAAAATTCCGAGGTCTTTTTCCTCGCCTCTTATCGCCTCTTTCAGGGCGGCGGTTAAAATGGTGGTTAAGCCCGAAGCGTTCCAATCAAAAGCTAAAACGGTTCCTAAGGACTGGAACCAAACAGGATCACTAATCCTTTTTATAAACTCTTCAGAACCTTCTTCGGCGACAATCGCGTGAACCATCCGCTTGCTTAATCTAACCATTCTGTCAAAAAGCCATTTCGGACACTTGCCGTAATCCAATGTGAATGTGGCGATGCCTCTTTGTATCATTGATTTATCTTACCAAAAAACCAGCCTCGCAGAAAGAAAACCGTCGGAATACCACTGCGACCGCAATGATATTCCGTTGGTTTAGTTGTAAATAAATACAAAGAAAAAGCCCCAAGCAGAAATGAATTCTGCAAGGGGCTCTACGCGTACTCTCGAGTTCCTCTCACAAGAGGAAGGAAAGATTGGTTAGCCCGCCCGTGAGTCCCAGGACGAAAACGACGATACCGCCGATGAACATCATCCTCTGGTCCTTTCGGATGCCATACGCCAAGCCGATCATCCCCGAATCGAAGAGGATGGCCCAGAACAGCAACGCAACGTTGATGATCATGATGTTTCGCCCTCTCCCTTTTATTGTCTAAGAACTACACCACGACACCTTCGTGGCAAGGATTAATGGATTTTTCACTATCCCATTAATATCTAATTATACCATACTATTTTAATCTTGTCAAGTAAAAGCCCCTTACAGAAGTGAATCCTGAAAGGGGCCAGAAAGGGGGTTTTGAAATCTACAAAGGTGGTCTGTCTTTTTGTTTTGGTTTTGCCGCCAGAATCAAATAAGTGAAGATTATAATTGTGATGATAAGCACAATCGCCCTGGCTCTGTTTATGAACATATAGTCAGTCATTCCATAGGCAAGGCCGAAAACAAGAATAATAATTCCTATCAAACATAACGCTAGGGGCAACAGCTTTGCCCGATCTATCTTCATGATTTTCTCCCTTCCTCAACTCTCTTGGCAGCGACCATCGCCCCAAGAGTAATGTTATTAAGGGAGCGGAAGGTTGCCGCCACAAGACAGCACACGAACATTCGTGTTCTATCCGCTCCCTTTCTCAAATTAGAATTAGGGGGACGGCTGCCGACTCTAGTCGGCAAGTATGGATCTTGGTGGCAAGGAGGTGTAAGGACCTTGATCCATACTAAATGATGCCGTCCCCTTTCTTTTTAAGGTGCTATTTCCTTTGTGCCCTCGCCGCGATTTGAACGCGGAACCAATAGCTTAAAAGGCTACTGCTCTACCAAGTTGAGCTACGAGGGCTCGCCACTGCTTCGCAGTGGAAATCCGAAATCCGAATATCGAAATCCGAAACGTGTTTCGAATTTCGTGCTTCGAATTTCCTTTTACAAGATAAAAGGTTATATCCCTTCTTTTTTCAATTCCTCCAATAACTCTTTCTGTTTTTTTGTCAGTTTTTTGGGAGTTTTAACTATCAACTCAACATACATGTCCCCTCTTCCCATAGCGCCAAAATGCGGAATTCCTTTGTCTGAAATCCTCAAAACTTTGCCCGACTCTATCCCAGCCGCTACTTGAAGTAAAATTTTGGCTCCGCCTAATACTGGAATTTCAATTTCATCTCCCAACGCTGCCCGGCTAAAAGAAATCTGGCAGGAAACATACAAATCATCTCCTTTTCTTTCAAAAATCGGATGCGGTTTTACAATAATACTTGCGTATAAATCCCCTGCTCTGCCTTTTCTTCTACCCGCGTTTCCTTTACCGGTAATTTTTATTACCTGATTTGTGTCAACTCCGGCCGGTATAAAAATTTCTATATCCTCTTCGTCTTTTATTCTTCCTTCGCCCTTGCAGACATTGCAGGGTTTTTCCGGTTTTTGACCTTCGCCTCCACATTCAGGACAAACAGCTGATTGAGTAAAAGAACCTAAAATGGTTTTTCTTATTTGCTGAACCTGGCCTGTTCCTCTACAGGAAAAACATTCGTTAATTTTAGTTGATGGCTCCGCCCCTGTTCCTGAACAACGGGAGCAAACAACCATTTTTCTCAATGATATTATTTTTCTTGTTTCCTTTAGGGTCTCTTCCAAATTAATTTCTAATTCAATCTTAATATCGCTGCCCCTTCTTACATCTTTTGCTTTTCTGCTTCGAGACCCTGAACCGAAACCGAAAAAGTCACCGAAAATCTCTCCGATATCTCCCATATCTCCGAGATCAAACTCAAATCCGTTTTCAGAAGAGAATCCTTCAGACCGATTTGCCCAAAACCATCCGGGGTCTCCTGCTCCGCCTCCCGGCATACCACCTTCAAAAACTCGGCCAAATTGATCATACTGCGAACGCTTTTCTTTGTTTGAAAGAACCTGATAGGCCTCGTTTATCTCTTTGAATTTCTTTTCGTCACCGCCCTTATTAGGATGATGCTTGTGGGCAAGCCGATGAAACGCTTTTTTAACCTCTTCCTGCGAAGCGTCTTTTGAAATGCCCAACGTGTCGTAATAATCACTCATATTTATTTCTCTTTATATTTTCCTTCCTCTGCATCCTTACCTTTTTCATCTTTGTCTCTCTTATTCTCCTTACTGCCCTTATCGCCTTTTTCCTTGTACATTTCCGCTCCAACTTTTTGGATCGCCTGCGATAATTCCTGGGTTTTTGATTTAATTTCATCTATATTATCACTATCTTTCACTTTCCTCAACTCTTCTATTTTCTTCTCTATTTCTTTCTTAGTATCGGCGGGTACTTTTTCTCCGGCATCTTTCAAAGTTTTTTCGCAGGTATAAATAAGATTCTCTGCTAAATTTCTTACTTCAATTACTTCTTTTTTCTTTTTATCTTCCTCAGCGTGCAGTTCTGCCTCCTTTTTCATTTTTTCAATTTCGTCTTTTGATATCCCGATAGAACCCTCTATTCTTATTGACTGCGACTTTCCGGTCGCCTTATCTTTGGCTGAAACATTCATAATACCGTTTGAATCAATGTCAAAAGTTACTTCCACCTGAGGAATACCCCTGGGAGCCGGAGGGATGCCGTCCAAAATAAATCTGCCCAAAGTTTTGCTGTCTTGTGCCATTGGTCTCTCGCCTTGTAAAACGTGAACTTCCACCTGTGTTTGACTGTCAGCCGCTGTTGAAAAAATCTGGGACTTTGAAACGGGATAAATTGTATTTTTTTGAATCAAAATTGTGTTTACTCCACCCAATGTTTCAATACCCGAAGAAAGCGGAGTCGCATCAAGCAGAAGTACTTCTTTTGCCTCGCCACCCATTATCGCAGCCTGGACAGCCGCTCCGACTGCCACCACTTCATCCGGATTAATTGATTTATTCGGCTCTTTGCTAAAGTACTTCTTAACCGCCTCTACCATTGCCGGCATTCTTGTCTGGCCGCCAACCAAAACCACTTCTTCGATATCTTTTGCTTTCAGTTTTACGTCTTTCAGAGTTTGATCCACTAATTGGATTGATTTTTCAATATAATCCTTTACCAGATTTTCCAGTTGGGCGCGGGTCAGTTTGTAATACAAGTGTCTGGGACCCGAAGCGTCCGAAGTAACAAAGGGAAGGTTTATTTCCGTTTCCATTGAGGTAGATAATTCAATTTTCGCTTTTTCGGCCGCTTCTTTTATCCTCTGCAAGGCCAGCGGGTCTTTTGACAAATCAATCCCTTGGTCTTTTTTGAAATTATCAATTATCCAACCCATTACTTTTTGGTCAAAATCGTCTCCGCCCAGATGGGTGTCTCCGCCAACGCCGATTACTTCAACGGTATCGGGGTCTTTTCTAATATCCAGAACAGAAACGTCAAAAGTTCCTCCACCGAAGTCATAAACCAAAATCTGCTCGCCCTTTTTCTTTGTTAAGCCATAGGCCAGGGCAGCTGCAGTAGGTTCGTTTAAAATCATTTTTACGTTAAAACCGGCAATTTCTCCGGCAACTTTTGTCGCTTTTCTTTGGGAGTCGTCAAAATAAGCGGGGCAAGTGATTACAACATCTGTAAGTTTTTCTCCCAATTTGTCCTCGGCGTCCTGTTTTAATTTTTGAAGAATCATCGCTGAAATTTCAGGAGGTTTCATCCATTTATCGCCTAATTTCACCTCTACGCTTCCATCTTTTGCCTCGCGGATTTCATAAGACAGGAGTTTTTTGTCTTTTTGAACTTCAGGATCAGTATAACGCCTGCCCATCAATCTTTTAACGGAGTAAACAGTATTTTGGGGATTTGTTATCTGCTGGCGCCTTGCCAGAATTCCGACCAATCTTTCTCCGGTTTTTGTAATAGCAACAACCGAAGGAGTGATTCTTCCTCCCTCTTTATTCTCAACTATCTTGGCCGTCCCGCCTTCCATTAACGCAACCTCGGAAAAAGTTGTCCCGAGGTCAATACCTATTATCTTTGACATAATTTTTAATTTTTAAAATTTATTTTGTAATCTTGACCTTTGCCGGCCTTATTACTTTGCCGTGCAATGTATATCCTTTTTGAACTTCCTCAACGATGGTGTTGGGTGTTGGGTGTTGGATGTTAGATATTTCGCCGACGGACTCGTGAAAATTGGGGTTGAACTGCTCCCCCACTGCTTTTATTTCTTCTATATCTTGACCTTTCAAAAAACTTTTGATTTGCTGATTTATCTGTAAAAGACCGGACATGTGCTTATCTTTTTTTAATTCTTCGGGGATATTTTTTTCCGCAGCCAAAAAATTGTCTAAGATGGGCAGTATTTTAATTACCAGTTCTTCGTTGGCATATTTTATCAATTCTACGATTCTTTCCATCTCCTCCTTTTTATAATTCAAAAAATCAGCCCTTTCCCTTTTCCAGCCGTTTAGATATTCCTCTTTTTCTTTCTGCAATTTTTCTATTAATTCTTTTTTGCAGTTACAATCGGGCCCGCAAGAGCATTCTTTAGAATTTTGTTCTTCTTTTTTTGTTTCCTCTTTTTTAAACATAATTAATTTTCAATTGATTTTAATAATCTTTGTATCAAGTTTATGTTTTCGTCATAAGCCATTCTTGACGGCCCGAGTTTTATTAAAATTTCAAAAAGATCATCCCTATCTGGCAGACGTCTAAGGTCTAAAGCAGATGACACCTCTTCCAGAGACCTTATTAAGTCCTCTGCCATTTTCAGCTCGTTTTCTATCTGCTGTTTTACTGCCTCCGCCTCCTTAAAAATAAATCTGGAAAATAATTTGTCTATATTATTTTCGTTTTCAAATATAATGTCAACAAAATAATGATATGCCTTGTCCGTCGGCACTCTTCCGGCTGACGTATGCGGCTGAAAAATATATCCCTTTTCGGCTAATTCCTGCAGTTCGTTTCTTATGGTCGCCGGACAAACTTTAAACTCTTTTTTCTTTGCCAAAAAATTAGAACTTACAGGTTCCGCTGTTTTTATATACTCCCCCACTAACGCCTCTAAAATTTTTTCTTGTCTGGCAGATAAATTGGTCATAATAATCTATTATAAAAAATTAGCAATCCATTGTCAAGAGTGCTAATTATTAAATAAAAAATGGGGGGAAGGTGTTGATACTGTGATTGTTATACGACAGTGATTGATATCAACACTTCCCCCCATATGAATTTTCCCGCTTATTGCTGGGGTTCCTCGGGCTCGGCCGGAGCAACATCAGAAGGATTTTCGAACGGCTTGGTCTCGGGAGCCGGCGGCACATCGACCTCGACAGCAGGTATTGGAGTTGACCTCAGAGGCACCACTTCGATATCCACCGTATTGAGAATTGCAAGCAGTTTTTCTTTTTGGGCAGAACCACGATTTCCAACCAGGATATCGCGCTGCTCGGCTAGTTCGTTTATCTTTTCAACGGCTTCTGCGTACGCTGTCCTGAGGCCATCTCGTTCGTGCTTCACGGTTCCGAGATTCCTTGCAAAAAGAGCGGCTCTAACCTGTTCGCTAGTGAGCAGATTATTCGCGATATCGCATGCCAATTCCGCATCGCGGACTTTTTGGCGTTCGGCCTCCAGCAGCGACTCCAGCTCGTTGATACACGCGAGCTTTGCCTGATTCTCTCCACTTACTATTTCTAGCGTTTCTTTTACTCTCCTAATCTCTCCTTCTAGTTCATTAATTCTTCTACGTGCCACAGTAAGCTTGTTCGGTTTAAGCTTTTTCTTCATGAGTATTCTCCTTTTTGTGGCCTTTTTGTCTCCTTTTTAAAAAACACAAGCTCCGCCGGAACAATTCCAACAGACAGCCTTATGTTTCTTTTTTTATAAATGAAAAAACTATTACAGAATAATAGTATTAAAACATAAAAAAGTCAAATAACTTTCAGGTATTGCTCCGAATAATAAAAAAGAGGGAGAAGTGTTGTATGATGATGATATCAACACTTCTCCCCCGCCTGAACTTTCCGTTTGTAAAACGGTTGCCCCTTTTTACGCGGTCGGCTTATTGGGGCGATCTTGCCGCCGCAACGTGCCCATCTCGGTTGTTCTATCTTCCCCAATGGCTAGGTGGGCCGCCTAGTGGGGTATGTTGGGAGCATTATGCCCTCCTCCTTCCTCTAAAACAGGCCTCAGATACGTGCATCCTGAGCCGACACAATGTCGGTCAGCCCTTCCTCTTCTCGTGGTCGGCGTCGGGCAAAACCCGACCGTCCTCGTCCTTGTAGGCGTTATGGAAAACGCCACCAAAAAGGACGCTGGCTCCAGCCACTGCTCCGATCACCAATTCAATCACGACCATCGTTCCCATCGAAACTCTCTCTTCCTTCCCCTTGCTTGGCCTCCCCCTTTGCTCAAGGTTATCGCGAGGACACCCCCGCAGATATAACCTTGAACTGATGATTTTAGACTAACAAAGAGCCAATTCTTATATGAGAATTATAACATATTAACCAAAACCTGTCAATAGTTTGACAGGTTTTTATAAAATTTTTAAGGGATTTTCTGTTTATCTAAACAATCTTAACGAATTTAAAATCGGAATAAAATCAGTGGCGAAATTATAGAATGCGGCGCCGGCCGGAGTGAGAACATGCAAAAAAACCAAACTGAAACCTATAATATTTACTATTCCCCATATCACCAAGTTTTCTTGAATTACACCTATCGCGACTCTACTTATTTTAATAAGTTCCGGAATCTGGGAAATATTATCTTTCATCATTGCGACATCGGCAGTTTCTATTGCCGCGTCTGATCCGATAGCACCCATTGCAATTCCCACATCGGACAAAGCCAGAACCGGCGCATCATTCACCCCGTCCCCCACCATTGCAACTTTATATTTTTTACTCAAGTATTTTTTAAGATAGGCCAGCTTGTCTTCCGGCAAAAGATTCGCATGGAACTCGTCAATTTCCAATAAGGCGGCTGTTTTTTGGGCTACTCTTTCGTTATCGCCGGTCAACATAGCAATCTTTTTTATATTCAACTTTTTAAGTTCCTGGATTGTTTTTTTTGCTTCCGGTCTTATTTCGTCGGCCAAAACGATAAAACCTATCAGTTCATTGTCGTAACCGAGCAAAGTTACATTATGGCCGCCCGTTATCTCCTCGTTAATACGAGTAATCTGTTGACCGGTTATTTTAACTCCCATTTTCTCCAAAAAAGACAACTTGCCGGTAACAATTGTTTTGTTTTTAAAAACGGCGGTCATCCCCCTGGCGCTATATTCTTCAAAGCTTTCCGCCGTGGGTATTGAAATTTTTTCTTTTTGCGCCTCTCTGACTATTGTCTTTGCGATCGGGTGGTTGGAAAACGAAGATACTATCGCGGCAAATTTTAAAATTTCCCGGTTGTCGCCAAAAAAAGAAAAAATATTTTCAATTTTTAATCTGCCCCTAGTTAAAGTCCCGGTTTTATCAAAAACTACTATTTTTACTTTTGCTAGCGCTTCCAGAAAATCCCCCCCCTTTACAATCGCTCCGTGTTTTGCCGAATGAGTGATAGCGGACATTAAAGCCAAGGGCGTGGCAACCGCTATATCGTCTGCGCAACTAATCAACAAAAGCCCCAAAACTAAAGTTATATTTTTAGAAATCAAATAAACAATAAGGGCGCCTAAAATCGTAAGAATAATATACCAGTTGGCGAATTTATTGATTAAACTATAAATTGGGGCTTTATTCTGCTGAGATTGCCCGATTAAAGAAATAATTTTTTCAAACATTGTTTCTCCGCCGACTTTTTCTGCCCTAATAATTAAATTCCCCGAAATCACGGTTGTAAAACTCAAAACTTGGTCGCCTTTTCCTTTTTGAACCGGGTTTGACTCGCCAGCCAAAGACGATTGGTCAATCTCCGCTTCTCCATCTTCAACAACTCCGTCAATCGGCACTTTCTCGCCCAATTCAACAATAACCAAATCGCCTATTTTCACGTCTTTCACGGGAATCCGTTCAATTCTGCCGTCTTTTTTTATTTTTGCCATTTCCGGTTTTAACTTGAGCAAAGCGTTTATCGCAGAATGGGAACTGATTTTAACATATTCAGAAAAAGTTCTGGCGGAAGCAACCATCAAGTTGATAAAAATTGCGGAAACCCACTCTTTTTCTACTAAAGAAACAACCAAAGCAATACTCGCCAATAAATCAACCGAAACCCTTTTTTCTTTTATAGAACGAAGGGCGCCGAGAAAAACCGTTAAAGTCGCCGCAACGGATATAACAATAAGGGCTTTTTCTTCTCTAAACAAAGGAATCTTCAGCCAATAAAGAAGAAGTGCTCCGACTAAGACAAAACAGAGTAGATAATTTAATTTCAAAAGGAGTTTATTTTTTTTATCCTGAATTTCTTTTGTCATCATAGATATTATTCTCTATTTTACCACAAAAACAAAATCACCTGTCTACCCTGCCTACCCTGCCTACCGGCAGGCAGGCGGCAGGCAGGCGAGGTCTTGCCTCGGGATAAGTTGATTTTCTGTTCGGAAACTATCTGATCTGAATTGATTGGGCGGTTATACTGCCGTCTGAATTTGTGGCTCCCTGAACCGAAATTGATTTGCCAACTTGCAAATCGCTGATAGCACCACTATTATATTTATCGATTTTAGTGGTATCAGAATATAAAATTATCTTTGACCCACTATTCCCCGATTTAACAGTAATAGAATTGTTGTCTTTGGCTATAATATCCCCGGTAACAAAGCCGCTTGTACTATTGCCGTTTCTATCCCCTATTTGACCTGCTCTGAAGCTTTGCGGATTGAAACCTTTTGCAGATTGGCTTTTGGCGTATATCATTCCTCCGTAAAAGGAACCAGCGCCAACTAATATTATTACGATTATTGACATTATAATTATTTTGTTCATAATTTTAAATTTATTTTATTTATTATTCGTAGCGTAACGCTTCTATCGGATTAAGTCTGGCAGCGCGGCGAGCCGGATAATAACCAAATATAATTCCGATAGCGGCCGAAACGCTAACTGCCAATACCACTGCGAACAATGAAACGCTTGTTTGTATTGATGAAAAATAAGTTATTCCCAAGGAAACGAGCCAGCCGATTGCGACCCCAATTAGACCGCCTATGAATGTTAAAAGCACAGCTTCTGCTAAAAATTGGAGCGTAATATCTCGCCGATTAGCTCCGATAGCCTTGCGAAGCCCTATCTCTTTGGTCCTCTCGGTCACAGTAGTCAGCATCATATTCATAATTCCAATACCGCCGACTATTAAGGAGATTCCAGCAATAGCGCCCAAAAGAAGCGTAAGCGTATTTGTAATATTTGATGCGCTTGCAAGCAGATCCGACTGGTTCATTACGCTAAAATCAGCAGAGGAAGCATCAGATATTTTATGGCGATCTAATAACAAACTTGTAACCTGCTCTTGAACATCTGCCATTGATTTTTGGTCTACCGCTTGAATGTTTATAATAGATAGGTATTCTCCTCCTACTAATAATTTTTGAGCGGTGCTTAACGGAATGTATATTAGGTCGTCTTGATTATTAAATCCCGTACCGCCTTTAGTTTTAGTTACGCCAATTATTGTAAATGGCAAACTATTTATTTTTATTGTTTGCCCTATGGCCTGATCTGCAGTGGCATCTTCCCCAAAAAGATCGCCTAAGACCGTGGGGCCCAAAACAGCTACTTTTGAAAAGTTCTGGACATTTTGATCAATAATAAACGATCCCTGGTCTATATCTATATTCTTAACCAAAGAGTAGGCCTCTGTCACGCCGTAAACAGATGTATTGGTATTTGTACCTTTAGCGACAACTTGATATCTTTCAGAAGTAGCAGGGGCTATAGCTTTAATTGAAGAGACTTCGTTAGCAATAGCATCAGAATCCGCCTGGGTTAGGGTTTTAGCTGCTCCCCTGCCACCTTCGGCTCCGTAACCAAAACTTCTTTGACTTCCAGGAGAAACCATAATTAAATTTGATCCCATTGATTCAATGCTTGATTGAATGGACCCTTGAGCGCCCTGCCCGATTGATACCATCGCAATAACAGAACTTATACCAATAACAATACCCAAGATAGTAAGTCCGGATCTTGCTTTATTAGATAGAAGTGCTGTTCTGGTTTCGTCTAAAACATCTATTATTTTCATGCTATCAGTCCATCTTTTATATGAATAATCCTTCTGGCATGCTCGGCCACGTCGTGTTCGTGCGTAATTAAAATTATAGTTCTTCCTTGCTCTCGGTTGAGTTTTTCAAAAGTTTCTAAGACGATCTCTCCTGTTTTTGAATCCAGGTTGCCGGTGGGCTCATCGGCTAAAATCAGGGTCGGATTATTTACCAAAGCTCTTGCTATAGCAACCCTTTGTATCTGTCCGCCAGAAAGCTGATTTGATAAATTATGAAAATGTTCTTTATCCAACCCGACAGATTCTAACGCAGTTTTGGCTATAGCTTCTCGCTTATCCTTATTCACCCCGGAATATACCAAAGGAAGCATAACATTCTTTAAAACGCTGGTTCTTGCTAAAAGGTTAAATGTTTGGAAAACAAACCCAATTTTATTTTTTCTTATATCAGCCAATTCGTCTTCAGATAAAATGGAAACATCTTTTCCGTCTAGAAAATATTTTCCGCTTGTCGGAACATCTAGGCAACCCAATATATGCATTAAAGTAGATTTGCCGGAACCGGACGGCCCCATTATTGCCACAAATTCGCCGTCTTTTATATCAAAACTTACTCCGTTTAAGGCCGTGAATTTTACATCGCCGGTATTATAGATTTTTGTTATATTTTTTACCTCAATCATTTTATCGGGGCGACTCGCCTCCTCCTAATATGCTTCTCGAAGAGCTGCTGCTCGTAGTTGTTTTTGTTGTTGAGCTGGCAGTTCTTGAAACTACTCGATCTCCTTCACTTAAACCACTGGTAATTTCAATATTCGTGTCATCTGTAATCCCTACTTCAACTGGTTTTTGCTCTAAGGTAATTCCTTTAGCAACAACTTGGTCTGATGTTGTTTTTATTGTGCTAGGCAAAACTTCAACATAATAACTGCCATTTTTTGATTTAACGGCGCTACTGGCAACCATCAAAACGTTTTGTTTGGAATCCGTGATTATATTTGAACTAACGCTCATACCCGGCTTTACACGAGCATCCTGTAAATCAAAATTAATATCAACATTATAACTTACGACTCCTTGCGAAACCGTGCCTACGGTATCTATGATAGCTACTAATCCAGTTAAGGTTAATCCTTCAACTGCATCAAAGGTGGTTGTTACTTTTTGTCCGATCTTTACTTGGCTCGCGTCAACTTCGTTTAAAGAAATCTTGGCAATAACTTCTTTTGTGACAATTTTTGCGATTATTGTTCCCGAAGAAACCGAATCCCCCACTTTTAAATTTACCGCAGAAACAACTCCGGAAAATGGAGCATATATGGAACAATACGATAGATTTTTATTTGCATCATCCAAGGCGGTTTGTTTTTCCGTAACCAAACTTTCCTGATCCGCAATATCGTAACTTGTTTGGATTAAGTTTTCTTTATCTGTTTCAATTGAGTTTTTTATAGACAGTAAAGAAGAAAGATAGCTATTTGTGGTATTTACATATCCATTTAAGCTTGATAAATGGGTGCCAGAAATCGAATTCGGCGTCCTATTGTTTTTTGTAAGTTCGTCTTGATAAAGCTGTATTAAATTAATCGTATCTTTTACTGCCTGAGAAACTTCTCCTATCGTGTCGTATGTCTCATTAATTAATAATTCTATCTGAGTTTTGCTGGATGTTCGATTTGTTATTTTAAAGTCAGCGGAACTCGCATCGTACGATGATCTGGCGACCTGATAACTATTGAATGCGTTAGTTCTATATTGCGAGGCTGCAGAATTATACATATTGGCTGCATCCATATAATAATCAATATTCTGGGAGGTCTTGCTCAAAGTAGAATCAAAAAGAATACTTTGGAGACCGGTCATAATAGTCGGGAGATTTAAAAATGCATTGGTAACGGTATTAAATCCGTTTTCATAAGCTGAATCTAGAGAGTCTTGGGCTTTTTCAACAATACCTCTCAATTTTCCCAAATCGGTTTCTACGCCATTCATCTTTTCTAGATCAACCTTTGCTTGACCAAGCGCCTTTTTAGCATTATCAACGGCTTGTCGGGCGTCTGTGGGGTCAATTTTTGCAATCAAGTCTCCTTTGTTTATCGTCTGTCCACCAACTATAGCTACAACCGTAAGATCCCCTGATGTTTTTGGCTTTACGTCTAATTCCTCTACGGCTGACGTTTGGCCGGTGCCAACCACTGAAGAAACAATAGTTCCTTTTTGAACCGTGGTTAAGGTATATTTGGTCGGCTGGTTCGCCTTGTTTATGGCTTTATAGATATAAAAACCAGAAACAACAATTACTATAATAATTATCGCGCTTATAAATTTGTGCCGTACAATAAATCCTTTTATTTTTTTGAACATAGAATATTTTGTTTAATATTAAATTATTAATGCCATTGAGGATGAGACATTTCAAATGATGTTTCGGGCGGCGGAGGCATCACCCTGATAAGTTTGGCTTCAATTTGGCCGCTGTCGTTTGGATCGCCAATTACCACTATATAGTCATTGACCTTTAAATCAGATATTTTTACATCATCTCTGAAACGTCTGATGATTGTATCATCTTTAACCAAAACTATTTTTTCAGTATTATCTTTATCTTCTATAACCAATTCTGAAAGATCGATTTTAATAATCTGACCAAATACGCCATGAGCATTAACAAAATCATTTCCCATAAAGTCGTTGAAGAATCCTTGTTTTGGACCGGCAAAATTTCTATGGTAGTTTTCTCCCCATTTAAAAGAGAAGTCCGCTTTTTTTGAATCCACGAACATGCCGGCCCAGAAAACAAACAAAAGAACGGCGAGAATGCCAATCGTCAAAATGATTCTTTTAAATAGTTTTGATTGAAAAAATTTATCTATATCCATGTTTTTTAGTCGGTTATTAATTGATTAAGTTTAGAGATCATTTTTATATTTTTAACTAATGATTTAAGCGATTCTAGGAATACCAATAAAATTGTTAAAAACAAAACTAAACTTATTACAGGAAGCGTTTCTAAAAGCGTTAGGGTAAAACTCTGCCAATATCTCATCACAACCGTAAAATCAGAAAATATCAAAGAAAAAAATTGATTAAAACCCGAACTTGATAATTCTACGCTTACCATTTTTAAAGTTGGAAAAAATGCAAACAAAGAGCCGACAAAAACGATAGAAAACACTATAATCCTGCGTTTTATAATCAAAATCCGCCTCTCCTTGCTGATGCGGTCCATAACTTTCTCAAATAATCCTATTGGCGGTTCTATTAACTGTTTAATCATGCTATATAACTAATACGCAAAAAGGGCGCACTTTGGTGCGCCCTTTCAAGGATTTGGTTAAGATTTAATAAATTTTCGAATGCTAATTAGAGCCCTTCTATATCTGCTTTTTACGGTATTTATTGACTCCCCGAGCGCTTGGCTGATTTCTGAAAATCTAAGGTTATCATTATGACGATAGTTAAACACTATGCGGTATTTTGGCGGCAAATTCTCAATAGCGGGTTCTAGTGTTTTTCTATTATCAAAAGTGTCGCACAATGAGATTTCCGGAACAACGAGTCTCTCAATAAAAGCATTTTGTTCTCCTTGATTTTCAAACATGGAGAACGGTATTGATTTTTTCTTACGAAGAAAATCAATTGAAGTATTTTTGGCAATCGTAAAAATCCAGGATTTAAAACTCCCCTTTTTAGAATCGTGTTTCTTAATATTTTTCCAAACTTTCACAAAAACCTCTTGGGTTATATCTTCAGCATCTGCAATATTCCCGACATTATGATAGGCAAAACTGTATATTGGTTTTAAATATCTGGCAATTAAAATCTCCAGCGCTTTTTCGTCGCCATTTAAATACAAGCAAATAAGTTTTTTATCGCTGTTTCCCGACATAAATAATCTATTTTAAGAAGTGTAAAGCGAGGATTTTTTGACGATAATCTTGTAGACGTTTTCCAAAAAGTCGCCTCCGGCGTAACCGATAACAAAAGCTAAGGCCGGGCCTAACTGCAAAGAACCGGAAAAAGTAACGCCTAATCCTTTTATAGATAGGACGACTAAAAACCCGATTATCCCGGAAACAAACATCGTTCCCAGGAAGTACATTGGCCGAAATTTGACTTCTTTGTAAGAGAATTGGTGTTTGATAAAACCAACCAATCCCCTGATAAACCCTCCGCCAAACCCGGCTAATAAAATAGCGAAATACATATTAAATCTCGAATTTATTTTTGATTAGTCCCTTTCTCGACGCGTCAATAACGGGAGAGGTGTGGGCCAAAGAGTAAGAGCCGTCATCATTTTTATTTTCTATCTTCATATAATATCTGCCCTTTGGCACCAAGCAGTAATATCTTCCATATTTATCGGCAACCTTATGGGCGATCTCTATGTTGGAATCAGGCGTTAGAACCCGGATCAGGGCAAAGGATAAGGGGATTTTGGTCTCTCTATTGGTTATGAAACCATAGGACCTGGGTTTTACTCCTAAAGCCCTTAGCAGGATCAATATTAGGTATAGCGCCATTATGATTATATTGTAGGGATAGGGGGCGGCAAACAAAGCTATAATGGCGATGATAAAGCCAACAATGAAAAGAGAATCAGAAATTCCTCGTATTATCATATCAAAACGGGAATAAAACTTCATCAGTCCTTTTTTCTTTTTGGTAAACTCATTCCAATCAAACTTCAAAGGATCCAGGGGGATGTTTTTGATGATCGTTTCCCCCTTTCCTTTGATTTGTATCTCCTCGCCGAAATAAAGGTCATTGTAAACCTCGTCTTTTGATTTGCCGCTGAGTTTCTGCGAAGGGAAAATATAGTTTGTTTTTTTTGCCGTTGCCTGGTAAGCACCCCCTCCGACTAAAAATCCGTAGCGGCCGTCAAGATCCGTTATGGCAGAAGAAATATCTTTGCCTTGAAGGTCTTTCAGAGTAACATAAGCCGGGTCTAAGGGCAGTTTTGTTACGGAATCATAAACTACACCCCAAGGAAGGGTCTTTTTTTTCAGACCAAAGGCGGTCAGCAAAAGGCTGATTATTCTGGCTGGAATGAAGGATATTTCAATGATCGATGGTGGGGAAAGAAAAATAGTTGCAGTACTTAAAGCTATTCCTACTGCCGCTCCGGCGGTCGAAACAACTTTGGTGACTATTGATCCTGCCGGCGTTTCAATTATTTTTTTAATTTGTTTTGCGGGCATTTCAAATATTTTTTCAATTTCTTGTATGCCAGTTTCTATAACTTTTTCTATACCAGGAGGAACGAAAAGAATAGGTATTCCGCAAGCGCCGCAGTCGCTAGAACACGATGAGCAATCTTCAGACGGTTCGCAAGAACCGTTTCCGCAGACGACTGGAATGGGGATACAGCTTCCGCAGTCGGCAGGACAACTATTGCAAGTTTCATCTCCATTACATGTACCATCGCCGCAAACGGCCAGACAACTGCCGCAATCTAAAGGACAATTATTACAAGTTTCACCTCCGTTACATGTTCCGTCGCCGCAAAGGGGCGGGCAGATGCCGCAATCAGAGGGGCAGGATCCGCAGGTTTCAGCCCCATTGCAGAATCCGTCGTCGCAGGCAGGCAGGCAGACGCCGCAATCGGTGGGACAGTTCACACAGCTTTCATCATTGTTGCAAGCTCCATCTCCACAAGAAGGCAGAGGAATACAAGCGCCACAATCACTAGAACATAATAAACAGTTTTCAGGGGGTTCGCAGGAACCGTTTCCACAGATAGGAAGACAGTGTCCGCAATCTACAGGGCAATTACTGCAGGCCTCATCCCCGTTGCATGCGCCGTCACCGCAAATGGGCAGGCAAACGCCGCAGTCAGAAGGGCAAGACGCGCAATTTTCACCGCCGCCGCAACTTCCATTACCGCACCGCTCGCCGCCTCCGGGTCCTCCTCCAGTTTTGCATCTTTGGGGCCTCCAATCAGTTATAACTCTGCAGTTTGGGCAATCAAAATTAATAGTGCCGACAATATCGCCCGTTGCGCTGCCTGCGAATTTTCCCAAACAATCAATAGCAACTCCGGTAAAATTTATCCATCCGGCATTTTCATTCCAGGCATAGCCGGAAAGCGCACCCTGGCCGTCATTTGTTATACCGCTTCTACTCGGACTTAAATTTATCCAGCCGTAAATATCATTCCAAGCATTTCCCGTAACAGCAGAATCAGTTATGTGGACGTTTCCTCTTGAGGCGCCGAAGTTTATCCAACCGATATTCGAGCTCCAGGCATATTTATAGATTGAATTAATTGTTCCATCATCAACCGAGGCAAAAACAGGGCTGAAACATCCCAGCAATATAAAAAACGCAATAAACAAAAAAACATTGCGGTTTTTTTTAGTTTTTTCCTTTATTCTTTCCATTACTAAACTTAAGCCAAACATAATTATCGTTGGCTTTATTATTTTATTCTATCACAAAAACAAAAATTCAAGGAAATAATCCTCAGGAGAAAATCGGAAAGTTTGATACTGGTGCGTTTGTTTGACGAAATCCGAACCTTTTTTGAACGAAACTGACGCTCCGCCCCGTCGCCGCTCGCTGACGCTCGCCACCCAGCAAAAAAGTTTTCTTCGCAATTTTTGATTTTCGCGCGCCACCAATTTTTTCTTCTAAAAGGTAAAGAAAACTTTTTTGCGGAACTCTGCTCTGAACGAGCAGGGCGGTGGGGCTTTGCTTCCGGCTCGGGCGCGGCGGAATTCCCCCCCCCACACCCCCCTTCCGCCGCGCCCTCGCTTGAACGGCCAATTTTTTCGGCGGGCACTAATATCCCATCGCAAGCGGCAAGACAAAAGAAATCAGAACAAGGGTTATTACGATAATGAAAATAACTTTTTTTATTTTATTTTGTTTGTCTGGAGTCATGTTTTTGAAACCATGATTTTATTTTATCCCAAAATAACATTCTAAACCCAAAAAGCTCCAGACCAACAAAAATCAGCCACGAGCCCGGCGTAAAAGGCGTAACCAGAGCCAGTAAACCAATAACGATTAAGAGAATGCCGATTGTTTTTTTGACTCCAATTTTTATATTCATATTTCCGTCTTCCTTCGATAAAAGAATTTTCTTATTTCCTCAACAAGAACGATAGAAGCGGCAATCGGAATAATAACAAGCCACTCCGAAAGCTCAAGCGGCGTGGTGCGCAAAAACCTCTGCATGAGCGGGTTATAAATTACTAAAAGTTGTAAGGAGATAACGATAAATGTTGCCACCACCAAGAATTTATTGGAAAAAGGATTCATCTGGAAAATGGATTTTGATTCATGCCGACAATTCCAAGCGTTGAACCATTGGAATACCGCAAGCGTCGTGAGTGAAATTGTCCAAGCCTTGGCAAGATCATTTTCAAAATATCCTTTGAAAAGAAACAGTGTTCCAATCATCATAGGGATAGCCATGACAAACATTCTCTGCACCATCAGTTTGTCGACAAGATATTTTTTCGACCGCTCGAAATTACCGCGGAGCAGTCCTTCTTCTTTCGGCTCCACGGCGAGCGCTACATCAAGAAAACCATCGGTGACAAAGTTCAACCAAATAATCTGCGCCGGCAAAAGTGGCAAAGGATACCCTAAAAGAAGCGCGCCAGTGATTGTCAAGGCTTCTCCCCAGCTTGTAGAGAAAAGATAGAGGATCACTTTTTTGATTGTCTTATAAATACTCCTTCCTTCTTCAACAGCTGATACGATACTCCCGAAGTTATCATCCAAAAGCACAATATCCGAGGCCTCTTTTGCCACCTCGGTGCCAATATGCCCCATGGCCACGCCAAGGTCGGCGGCGACAAGTGAGGGGGCGTCGTTGACGCCATCTCCGGTCATGGCAATAATTTCCCCGTGCGCCTTATACGCCTTGATAATTCTCAATTTGTGTTCCGGCGTCACTCGCGCAAATACCGAAGTTTTGGCCAATTTCTCGGAAAGCTCGGCATCGGAAAAAGCGTCAATATCTTGCCCCGTAAGAATGGTATCCCCGTCTTGATAAATGCCGGCTTCTTTGGCGATTGCTTGCGCCGTAACTTTATGATCTCCTGTTATCATCACCACTTGGATGCCGGCAGAAACCGCTTTTTGCATAGATTCTGCCACTTCTGGTCGCAGCGCGTCTTTCATGCCAAAAAATCCCACAAAGGTAAGCGATTTTATCTCTTCGGGCGCAAGTATTTCCGGCGCGTCGCTGGTTTCAGCTAACGCGACAACTCTCAACCCCTCCTGCGACATAGAAAGAAAAACAGATTCTAATTCTTGCTTCTCTTCTTTTGATAAATGATGACTTTTACCGCCATGCCATACCTTCTGCGAAAGACCGAGAATTATCTCCGGCGCGCCGACAACAGCTAAAAACTTTTGACCGTCAAGTCGGTGAATCGTCGCGTGATACTTAAGTTTGTAATCAAACGGAATTTCGCTAACAAGCGGCGATTCTCGCTCTAAATCATCTTTGTGAAAGCCGAGCTTACTGGAAAGCACCAGCATTGCCGCTTCGGTCGGGTCGCCGGCAACGCGCCAATTTTTTTCTTCTTCCGAAAAAAGCACGCGGGCATTGGCGCAAAAAACAGCAATTTTACCCGCAAACAAAAGTTCCGAGTGATTTAGCGGATCAATGATATTATTTTTGTGTCTGACTTCTCCCTTTAGTTCATAACCAATTCCGCCAATCTCAAAAAACCTTCCGTCCACATATACTTTCTGGATTACCATCTCGTTTTTGGTGATGGTGCCTGTTTTATCCACGGCGATAATGCGAACTTGCCCCAATGCTTCCACTGCCTGAAGCTTTTTTACCAAGGCGTTCCGCTTTGACATCCTCCATACGCCTGTTGCTAAAACAAGCGTCATCACAATCGGAAGTCCTTCGGGAATAATTGAAACGGAAAGCGAAACCACCGTAGTGAACATTTCTTTTACTGATTTTCCCGAAACAATACCGAGTAAGAACAATAAAGAGCTAATGCTTGCGACAGTGATAATGATGAGCCGCGATAGATAGCGGATATTGGTTTTGAGAGGAATTTCAGTGTCAATTGCCGCAATCTCTTTAGAAATTTTTCCAATGATGGTCTCAATGCCCGTCGCGACTACGATTGCTCTGCCGTTCCCGGCAAGAATATGCGTGCCCTTGAAAACCATGTTTTTCTGCTCCGCAGTTGGCAGGTCACCTCTCTCCAGAGTATCGGCAATTTTATGTACCGGCTCCGATTCGCCAGTAAGAGCCGCCTCGTCAATTTTGAGATTTGTAGCCGCGATGATTCGGGCATCGGCCGGCACTTTCTCGCCCTCCCGCAGAATAATGATGTCACCAGGCGACACTTCGCTGTCGGAGATAATGAGTTCTTTGCCTTCGCGGAGCACGGTTGCTTTTGTCTCCACGAATTTCTTGAGCGCCCGAAGCGTGTTTTGCGCCTTGCCTTCTTGGATCGTCCCGACAATGGCGTTGAAGAGAAGCACGGCAAGAATGATTGATCCGTCTATAGTTTCTCCCATCGCAAAAACAACCATGCTTGCCGCAAGAAGAATGTAAATCAGCGGACTTTGGAATTGGCGCAGAAAAATAACGAGAAGGCTATCCACTTTCCCTTCGGGAAGTTTATTGAGGCCGTATTTCTTGAGGCGTTCCGTTACTTCTTCTGTCGTTAAGCCATGTTCACGCGAATGAAGCGCATCAAGAATTTCGGGAATTGCTTTGGTATGCCATGAAAGTTGCTGCATCATAGGATTATTTAATCAAGTCATCAACGCCCACGCCTAACGCTTTAGCGATTTTAGATAGGGTTTTAATGGTCGGATTTGTATTTACTCCCGACTCAATTTTTATAATTGTATTGTAGGTAACATCGGCAAACTTTGAGAGCTCGTCTTGAGAAACACCGAGTTTATTTCGGTATTTTTTGATGTTATCCGCAATCCTTGAATTATTTCTTGCCTTCATAGTAATATAATACTATAATCAAGATAATGATAATTAAAATTGGTTATCATATTACTATGGTATCAAAAAGCACCAAATCAGTAAATCCGAAAGCCGAACTTTGTTCGGCTCGAACCTCGTTTTGGCCAACCGCGAGGCGCGGCTCATCGCGCCGAGCGGAGAGGATTTGTCGGTGCAAAACGCTTGGGCGGCGCTTTGCGCCGCCAATCAAAAAGTCGGTCAATTTTCCGAAAGTCAGATTTTAGTGCCCTCGGCAGGAGTCGAACCTGCAATCTTTTGGTCCGCAACCAAATGTCCTATCCATTGAACGACGAGGGCCCTATACCCCGCTCAGCGGGGTCGGGCTCGGCCCGCCGTGGGCGGGCATAGAGCGTTGCGGAGAGGGTGGGACTCGAACCCACAAACCCGTTTCCGGGTTACATCTTAGCAGGATGTTGGCTTACCGTTCGCCGCACCTCTCCTTTTAATTATCGCTCTTTTATGGTGCCTTATTTTTTCCATTTATTCAAGTGTTTCGGATTGTGAGAATTTATTAATTTAAAATACATCTCCATATCTTTTTTACTGTCGATTCTAACATCTCTATAGCTATATAATCTGGGGTTTAACCCGATATTCTTTAATATATTATATACGGATTTTCGCAATGGTTCAGAATAACTTGTAAATGCAAGTTTTTTATAAAAATATGATTTCTTATTAACCACGTAATGATGATTAAAAACACAACCATCTGTATCCACAAGACCACGAAGACATGCGATTGAATATAATTTATTTCTCTTAATCCAGTCGGGTATATCTATTTGTTGTTTAATTTTATCCCCTTTCTTCAGGCCAAGCTTTTCCGTACAAAAACGAATTAATTCCGTTCTAGAAATACTATATCTATTTACTGACCCCTTCTTATCAAAAAAAATTCCCACATGAGCTTTGAATAACTTTTTCATTAAGCTCGCAACGAATTTTCCATATTCTTTATCATCTATATAATTGAGTGTTATTGTAAGTTGTCTGTTTGTAATCCCTCCGTCGCCTAAAGTAATTCCAACAAATTCTGCTAATTCTTCTGAAAATTTCGGCTTATTAATAGGCTTGCATCCTTTAATAATCTTTGACTTAAATTTCCCTTCTCGCTTCCACCATTCATGCCATTTTTTCTTTGCATATTTCGCATCGCCACCGATTCTGCCATACTTTTTAAAGCAGGCGATTCCACCAGCAAAAGACCCCTTTTCGGCATACCAATAATCATCTTTCTCTTTTACATTATGCGGAAATCTAATGTTAACCCTTTTGCATAGTATGTAAACGGCGTTTTTGTCTGCTAAAAATTTCTCGCGGCGCCAGTCCCTTATTGTCCTTTCTGAAAGATGGCATAACTTAGCGGCATCATTTACAGAAATAAACGAAAGAATTTTATTTATAAACTTATTTTGTTCGCCTTTCGGAAATAATATTCTCATAAATAAACAATTCTGCTATGTCTCCATTATATCACAAAACGCGATCTGATATGTAGTATTATAAATCTTCTAAATTCAATTTGATTTTTAGAGAATTTAATGGTAAATTTAATACAAATTTAGGGAGGGTTGGCAGAACGGCAATGCGCTAGTTTTGAAAACTAGTGTCCTCACGGACTTGCAGGTTCGAATCCTGCACCCTCCGCTTTTTAATCTCTCGCTATTGCGATCCCCCAAACTTCTTTAGCGCCCGCCTGTTTTAATACTCGGGCGCATTCTTCCATTGTGGAGCCGGTGGTGTAAACGTCATCTACTAAAAAAACCTTTTTATTTTTAATTTTTTCAGGTTCGCGGCAGGAAAAAGCGTTTTTTAAATTTTCCCTGCGTTCCTTTTCTGGCAACTCCATTTGTGAAAGAGTTGTTTTTGTTTTGAAAAGATTGTCCGCGAGCAGGGGCGTCTCTAAAAAAATTGAAATCTCTTTTGCCAGTTCTTCTGCCTGATTATAGCCGCGGCGTTTATGTTTTTTCTTGTCCAAGGGCACGGGGATTAAAACACTCTCTTTAAAAAACAGTTTTGGGTTTTCTTCCGACAAAAGTAAATGGTCAATTAACAAAGAGGCGAGGGTTTTTGCCAAATCTTTTGCATAAAACGGCGGGTATTTGAAAAAATGAATTAATTTTCTTGTCAAGGGTTTCTCTTTGTAAGACAAAGAAAAATAAAGGCCGGAAAGTTTTTTTTGGTTGCACTTTTTACATTTTTTTACCTTTTCATTTGGTGGTAGCCGCAGGGTGTTTTTATCGCAAAGACAATATTGATTTTCTGAAATATCAAGAGTTGCCTTGCAGTCGTCGCATAAATATGTTCCTTCAATTCCGCAGCCAAGGCAAAAACGGGGGAACAAGATATCCAGTAAAAATTGTTTAATTTTATCCACAGTCGCCATAATATTTATTTTAGGATATAATAGATATTAAAGAAACTCAAAGCGCAAAAGCACAAAGCAATTATGTTTAATCCCTTTAGATTATTTTTCCCCAAGAAAATGATAGGGGTAGATATTGGAACTTCATCCATTAAGCTTGTTGAGCTTTCTCGGTGGGGCGGAGGAAGAACGCTGGAAAATTACGGAGAAATAAAATCCGCCGCTTTTTATAAAGAACCATTTAGGACGTCGGAGAGGGGCAACTATTTGCTTTCCAGCCATTTTGTTTCAAAAGCGATCCAGGCGATAATAGAAGAGACAAAAATTAAAACCAAGGCGGTGATATTCTCCATCCCGGATTATTCCAGTTTTTTCGTTTCGTTTGAATTGCCGCCCTTGACCGAAAAAGAGATTCCCGAGGCGGTTCGTTTTAATGCCCCTCAATATATTCCCCTTCCTATTTCCGAGACCACTTTGGATTGGAAGATAATAAGCGGGACGCCGGGCGATAAAAGATCTAATCTCAAGGTGCTGGTGGCTGCGGTTGCCAATCAGGTGGTTCAAGAATACCAGCGGGTTGCCAAAGAGGCGGGTCTTGAATTATATGCCCTGGAAGCCGAAGCGTTGTCGATTGTCAGGTCTTTAGTGAAAGACAATAAAAAAATAATTTGCCTGGTTGATGTCGGCGTTCAAAGCACGACGGTTAATATCGTTGAAAAAGGAATTTTGAAGAAAAGTTATAGTTTTGATTTTGCCGGCAACCAGCTTACTTACGCCGTGGCCGCCTCACTGGGCAAAGGATATTCCGAGGCAGAGGAATTAAAATGCAAACAAGGATTAACTTGCCAAGATAAAAGCGTCAGCGAAACATTATATCTTTTAATCGACCCGCTATTGGCCGAAATTAAAAAAATCTCCAGCGAGTTTTCCCAAGCAGAAGGCAAAGAAATAGAAGAGATTTATTTGACGGGCGGAACCGCTAATTTGCCGGGCTTGAAAGAATACTTCTCCGGGGTCTTAAAAAAGAAAGTAGACGTCCCCAATTGTTTTTCTGAATTTCTTTATCCCTACATTCTTAACGAAACCTTGAAAGAGATGAATCCCCGGTTTTCTGTGGCGGTGGGGGCGGCGATGGGAGGACTTGTTTAATATATGGTATGGAGTATTTGTCATAATTTATAATTAAGGTATAATAAAGTTAATGGACTTCGGAATTATATATCAATTGAGAACAAAAAAATTTTGGTGGATAGACACGATATTTTATTTCGTTGTCGCTCTTTTGCTGGCAACGATTATTTGTTATCTTATTTTCACCACGAAAATTTCTTTCCAGGAGAAGAGATTAAAAGATCTGGAAAACAGCATGGCTAACGTTGGCACTGCCCAGCAAAAAGAATTGGAAAGCAAGGTCCTTGATTATCAGAAAAAAATTGATAATTTCGCAATCCTTCTCCAGAACCATAAAATACCTACAAATATCCCGGACTTTTTAGAAAAAACAACGCTTCCCAATGTTTGGTTTTACACTTTTTTAATTACCGCTAAAATATCTGGCATCCAACTTTCCGGAGAAGCCGAAAACATGCCAACCTTAAGCCGCCAGATATCAATATTTGAAGGGAATGAACTGGTTAAAACAATTTCCGATTTATCTTCCGAGATAACAAGTTCCGGGAGAGTAAGGTTCAGTGTGAATTTATCCTTTGATCCCAATATATTCCTTCTGCCGAGCCTTGAGGGGATGGCGCCAAGCGGCGAAATTTTGGAAACAACCAGCCCATCAACTAGTTTACTCTTAAGCGGATTAATTTTTTAATTAACGAGTAAAAAAATGGAAATAGAAATAGACAAACCAATCGCCATAGCTGTAATACTTTTCATTATTTTGGTTTTATCTTTTTATTTGGTTCTTCCAAAATATAAGACATTTCAAGACCTTTTAATAAAAGTCGGAGAGAAAGAAGCCGAGTTTCAAGGGAAAAACGCTTATTTTATTGAAGTGACAGACACCTATAAAGAATTGATGACATATCAAGACAGTTTAGAAAAAATTGATATTGCCCTGCCTAATAAACTTTCTCTTGCCCAAATATTTAATCTTTTATATCAAAAAAGCGTTGAGAGCGGCATAGTTATTAAAAGCATAAACGCCGTCAAAAGTTCGCCGGTTGGCGCAGAGGCCAGTATCCAAGAGACCGGTTTTAACATTGCTTTATCGGGCTCATACGCTTCTTTAAAAAATTTCCTTTCTTCTTTGGAAAAATCTGCCCGTCTGGTCGAAGTAGAGGGATTTTCTTTTAGCGTCACTCCGCCCTCGGGGAAAAACGCAGTAATACAAGAAATCTTTTCTGTAAATTTAAGCATAAAAGTTTATTCTTACTAACTATGGCAATAGTTTTTATTTCTCCAAAAGAAAAACAAAGGATATTTGTTTTGAGCATAACAGGATTGTTTTTTATGATTTTAATTGTGATCGGCTTAATAGTGTTTTTAGCAAAGCCGAAAACTGTTCCGCCGGAACAAGCTTTTAATGCGCCAGAAATAAAAATTAATTTCGATATTTTAAAATCAGACAAAATTAATGACCTGGAGCTTCCTCCCGAGGTGGAAAAAGAATTTAATTATCAAGCCAAAACAGCAACCGGAATAGCGAAATCCGGCAAGATTTCAGCCGCGTCTCCGGAAAAAGCCACAGAAACCTTAACCGGCTTGGGTTTGTCCTCGGTTGTTTTAGAAGAAACAATAACAGGCAGAATCAATCCTTTTGTTCCTTATTATGAATTAAAGCCGGCCGAGAAAAGCAAATAATATGGACTTGATTCAAAAGTTAATTGAAAACGGGTTATTAGACGAGAAAAAACGGGCAGAATTGGAATACAGCATAAAAAAAACAAAAAGAACCGCGGAAGAAGTAATACTTGAAAAAAGAATTTTGCCCGAAGATATTGTGTTTAAAGCCAAAAGCGAGGTTCTTAGAATACCTCTAAAAAAAGTTTCTCCCGAAGATGTTCCCTTAGATGTGCTAGAACTGATTCCGGAAGATCCGACAGCAACCTACAAAATGATCCCTTTGACCAGAAAGGGAGAGGTTGTGGAAGTGGGAATGGTTTACCCGGAAAGCATACCAGCCCAAGACGCTTTGAGATTTTTAAGCAGGCAGGGGAATTTTAAATTTGAAATTTTTCTGATAACCATCAGTGATTTTAACAAACTTCTTAAACAACACAGAACCTTGAAGGGCGAAGCCGGTAGGGCGTTGGCAGAGATAGAAAAAACCAAAAAAGAAGCCGAAGGTCTGTTTGGGGGAGAACCGGAAATAGCGGGAGTGACGGCTGAAGAAGCCCCTATTATTAAAATGGTTTTTGCGATTTTCCGGCACGCCTTAGAAGGAAACGCTTCGGATATTCATATTGAGCCGGGCAGCGACAAACTAAAGATTCGTTTCCGGGTTGACGGCATTTTATATCCCAGTCTTTTTCTTCCGTTAAGCGTTCATTCTGCTGTTGTCACCAGAATCAAAATTCTTACCAATCTGAAGATTGACGAGACAAGAATTCCTCAGGACGGGAGATTTTCCGCCAAAATAAACAATAAAGATATTGATTTTAGGGTTGCCACTTACCCAACTCTTTATGGTGAAAAAGTGGCGATCAGGGTTCTTGACCCCACCGCAGGGCTCAAATCTTATGGGGCTCTTGGCATGAAAGGAAGGAACTTTGAGATAATAAAGGAAGCGATAAAAAAGCCATACGGACTGATTTTGGCCACTGGCCCGACCGGTTCCGGCAAGACAACTACTTTATACTCCCTTATGCGGCTTTTGAACAACGAAAGCATTAATGTTGTTACAATTGAAGACCCCATTGAATATTCTATCGCGGGAGTTAATCAATCCCAAGTTAAGCCGGAGATCGGTTATACATTTGCTAACGGCTTAAGACAAATTTTAAGACAAGACCCTGATGTTATTATGGTGGGCGAGATACGCGATGAAGAAACAGCAAGTCTTGTTGTCCACGCTGCTCTAACTGGCCACATTGTTCTGTCAACGCTGCATACCAATTCTTCTATCGGCGCAATTCCAAGATTAATTGATATGGGGGTAAGGCCATTTTTAATACCCTACACCTTAAGAGCGGTAATTTCCCAAAGATTAATTAGAGCGCTTTGCCCTTATTGCAAGAAGAAGGTAATACCAGCCGATAAGGTTAAGCAATATATATTGGGGGCCATTAAAAATATGCCGCTTAGCGCGAAAAAAGAAATCAAAGTCGGGGGGAAAATTCATGTTTTCGAACCCAAGGGGTGTGAAAAGTGTAACTTTAAAGGTTATATAGGACGAATTGGTCTTTTTGAGGTATTGTCTATAAGCGAAGAATTAACTGAAGTAATTCTGAAAAACCCGAGTGAAGGAGAAATTTTTAAAGTAGCTAAGAGGCAAGGAATGATTACTATGGAGCAGGAAGGAATTTTGAAAATTCTGAGTGGCGAAACAAGCGTAGAGGAGGTTACAAAGGCGACAGAAGAGAAGTAAAAAAACTTATAATTCAAAATTTAAAATTCAAAAATAATTTAAAAGCACTAATTTAAAATAATGCATTACGATCTTGAAGAAAGAACGGCAATGTTTGGAGAACAAGTTATAGATTTTGTAAAAAGCTTAAAAGAAAATTCCATTAATACGCCGTTGATCAAACAGATCGTGAGATCTTCAACAAGTGTGGGGGCTAATTATTGCGAAGCAAATAATGCTAGTTCTAAAAAGGACTTTAAGAATAAGATATTTATTTGTAAGAAAGAATCAAGTGAAACAAAACATTGGTTGAGAATGCTTGCTAGAGCAAATAATGATAAAAGAGAAGATTGTAAACTTTTGTGGGAAGAAGCAAATGAACTTACGAGAATCTTTTCAAAAATTATCACATCATCAAATATCATATCATCGAGTTAGGTTTTGAAATTTATTATTTGAAATTATTTTTAAATTTAGATTTTTAAATTTTTTTTACCATGGATTATTCCGCTTTATTAAAAAGACTTTTAGCAATAGTTCTTGAAGAAAATGCCTCTGATCTGCATATTTCGGTTGGGCATTATCCGACAGTTAGAATCACTGGCCAGCTGATACCCCTGGCAAAAGAGAAAAAGATTGAGCCTCAGGACTCCCAAGGCCTTGCCTTCGCCCTTTTGAACGATCTTCAGCGCAAGAAGCTTTTTGAAGAAAAAGAAATAGATTTCTCTTATGACTTTGAAGGTAAAGCAAGATTTAGGATAAATATCTTTTTTCAAACAGGAAGTATAAGCATAGCCCTGCGTTATATCCCGAAAGAAATTAGTACAATTGAGGAGCTGAACCTTCCGCCGATTTTAAGCAGTTTTACAGGCAAGTCCCAGGGGCTGGTTTTGGTAACCGGCGCATCGGGCCAAGGAAAGTCAACAACATTAGCCGCTCTTATAGACGAAATAAACCACTCAAGGCCAGTCCATATAATTACAATCGAGGATCCGATTGAATACGTCTATGAAGACGATCGGGCAATTGTAGCTCAAAGAGAGGTTTATCAAGATACGCTTAGTTTCGCCAATGCCATAAAAACAGTTTTCCGCCAAAATCCGGACGTAATAATGGTTGGCGAAATGAGAGATCTTGAGACAATATCCACCACCATCACAGCGGCTGAAACCGGCCACTTGGTGTTTGCCACCCTCCACACAAATTCTGCGTCCCAAACAATCCATCGTATTGTTGATGTCTTCCCGGCAGAGCAGCAAGACCAAATCAGATATCAATTATCCGGCTCTCTTTTGGCCATTATTTCCCAAAGATTGGTTCCCAGAATCCGCGGCGGCTTTATCCCCGCCTGCGAGGTGATGCTTTGCAATTCAGCCGTGGCAACGCTTATTAGAGAAAATAAAGTCCACGAAATACCGACGGTTATTGATACCTCGTTAAAAGAAGGAATGATTTCTTTAAATAGGTCTTTGGCAGATCTTGTCAGAAAAAAAGAGATTTCTTTAAAAAACGCCATTGATTATTCTTTAAATCCTTCAGATCTCAAAAGTTTTCTGAAATAATTTCAATGAAATTTTTCTATCAAAAATGAAATTTTCATATCAAGCAAGAAGCAAAGAAGGGAAGATTGAGAGGGGCACTATTGAAGCTTCCTCTTACGAGGCGGCAGCCGCGCTCTTGCAGAAATACAATATTTTTGTTATTTCGCTGAAAGAAGTTAAAACGGCGTTTCCTTCCTTGGGCGCAGGAATTTTTAGAAGAAAGGCCTCTGGAAGAGATCTTGCTATTTTTTCCCGCCAATTAGCGGTTATGATTGATTCGCGCGTGCCCGTTGTCCAAAGTTTATTGAGTTTAGCCGCTCAGACCACAAAAGCTGATTTTAGGGAAAAGATTACCAGAATTTCCGAATTAGTTGAGGAAGGAAATAATCTTTCAGAAGCATTTTCTTCCTTCCCCGACGTTTTCGACACTTTTTATATCAGTTTGATAAAGTCCGGAGAAGCATCTGGTAAAATTTCCGAGTCGCTTTATTATATCAGCAACCATCTGGAACGGAATTATGACATTTCAGCCAAAGTAAAAGGAGCATTGATTTATCCTGCGCTGGTTTTAATGGTTTTGGCAGTGGTGATTATAGTCGTTATGGTGGTAGTAATACCAAAGCTAACAATAGTCTTACAAGACGTCGGCGGGGAGATACCATTGATGACCAGAATGCTGATAGGATTTTATAATTTTATGATTTATTACGGATGGATAATGTTGATTGCTTTTGCCGGTTTGGTGGCTTTTTTGGTTTATTATCTAAGAACCGGAGAGGGGGGAAAGGTCTATGACAAGACAATTCTTAAAATTCCTTTTTTAAGAGAGTTTCTGGAAAAGGTCTTTCTTGTCCGTTTTGCTCAAAACCTTTCAACGTTAATTACCGCCGGCATCCCGATTACCCGCGCTTTGAAAATTACAAAAAGCACAATTGGGAATTTTGTTTTTAGGAACATTGTCGCTGAAACCGAAGAAGAGGTCTCTAGCGGGGAAAAAATAAGTTCTGTCCTAGTTAGATATCCCGAACTCATTCCTTCGTTCGTAATCCAGATGATAAAGGTTGGTGAGGAAACAGGCAAACTGGACAAAACCCTGATGGAAATCGTCAACTTTTATCAAAAAGATATAGAAAGGGCAATAGACGCTTTTATGACCCTTATTGAGCCGATTTTGATAATCGTTCTGGGGATAGTTGTGGCTTTCTTGGCTATTTCGGTTATTTCTCCAATGTACACCACGCTTAGTTCAATATAACAGGCAGGGTTTCTAATTTCTTGCTATTTCCCTTCAGTGTTTTATAATAAAGTTAAAAGGTTTCAAATAACCCAAAAGGTCGATTGTAGAAACTAAATATTTGAAGGTCTAATTAAAATGAAATCACCTAAAAAGGGTTTTACCCTAATTGAATTGCTGGTCGTAATCGCCATTATCGGCGTTTTAGCCTCTATTGTTTTCGTTAATGTTAATTCGGCCAGAAAAAAGGCAAAAGACGTCGCTCTCAAAGGAAACCTATCCCAAATGATGGTCGCCGCGGAGCAGACTTATGATACCAGCAACAGTTACTCTGTTGTTTGTACAGCAGGTGCCAGCTTCGCCGCCTATACTGCAGCTACCGCCCAGGCAAACGGTGGCACGGTATCTTGCGTTAACAGCGCTGCTGCTTGGTGCGCCTGCGGAAGGGAAAACGTGAGTACTACAAAATATTTTTGCGTAGACTCTACGGGAGGGAAGACTGAAACAACCATCACGTGTGCAACTGATTGCGAAAGTACTACTCCTGATTACGCTTGTGATGGAGTATAGGTTTGTGTGAAAAATAAGAGGTATATTATTGTTATCAATCCTATCCCCTTGTTGTTATTTTTTTAGTGTTCTATAGTAAGTTAAAAGGTTTTAAATAACCCAAAAGGTCGATTGTAAAAACTAAATATTTAAAGATCTAATTAAAATGAAATCACCTAAAAAGGGTTTTACCCTAATTGAATTGCTGGTCGTAATCGCCATTATCGGCGTTTTAGCCTCTATTGTTTTCGTTAATGTTAATTCGGCCAGGCTTAAGGCAAAGGATGCAGGGCTTAAAGGCAATTTGTCCCAGATGATGGTCGCCGCGGAGCAGACTTATGATACCAGCAACAGTTACTCTGTTGTTTGTACAGCAGGTGCCAGCTTCGCCGCCTATACTGCAGCTACCGCCCAGGCAAACGGTGGCACGGTATCTTGCGTTAACAGCGCTGCTGCTTGGTGCGCCTGCGGAAGGGAAAACGCAGATACTTCAAAATATTTTTGCGTAGACTCTACGGGAGGGAAGACTGAAGCGGCCATCACGTGTGCCGTTGATTGCGAAACTACTGATTACGTTTGTAACGGAACATAGGTTTGTGTGAGAAATAACTAATTTAAGTTATTAACACCGCGCTGAACAGCGCGGTGTTGTTCTTTACTGGAAAATTTCTGGCATATAGGTAAAATAAAAGAATGCAAACCATTTTTAGTTTCTTTGTTTTTCTTTTTGGTTTAATTGTCGGCAGTTTTTTGAACTGCGTGATTTATAGGATGGGGCTTCAAGAAGATTTATCTGAGGGCAGGCCCCGAAGGAAAGCTGCGAGCTTCCTACGGGGTAGATCTTATTGCCCGAAATGCAAACATACATTAGGATGGGCCGATTTAATACCGATTATCAGTTATATAATGCTGGCTGGCCGCTGCCGTTACTGCAAGAAATCAATTTCTTTGCAGTATCCTTTGGTGGAATTGGCAACCGGATTAGCTTTTTTGGCGGTTTTTAATCCCGACCATGCGACCAGAACCGGTTATTTGTTTCTTATCAGTTGTTTTTTGATTATTATTTTTGTTTACGATTTAAGGCATTATATTATTCCCGATAAAATTGTTTTTTCAGCTATCGGAGCCGCTTTCGCCTATAATTTGTTTTCAGTGTATATCGGTGATTACTCTTGGGCCAAATTTTTTAGCATAATTATTGCCGGGTTTTTTCCGGCTTTGTTTTTTTTCTCGCTGTTCATCATTTCTCGGGGAAAATGGATGGGTTTTGGCGATGTTAAGTTGGCGTTTTTTATGGGTTTATTTTTGGGTTTTCCAAAAATCTTAGCCGCCTTATTCTTGGCATTTTCATTTGGTGGTATAATAGGAATATGGCTGGTGATTTTAGGAAAGAAAAAAATGAAAAGTGAAGTGCCTTTTGGGCCATTTCTGATCGCCGGCACGTTTTTAGCGATGTTATTCGGCCAGTCGATGATTAATTGGTATTTAAATTTGCTTGTTGTATGAAAAAAAATGGTTTTACTCTGGTTGAGCTGCTTACGGTGATTTTTATTATTGCTTTAATCTCGGGCATCTCCTATATTAATTTTGGAGACATAAGAGATCAGCTGGCTTTAAAAAGAGCGGTTTATCAATTAGCTCAAGATCTTCGCAGGGCGCAGGAAATGGCAATGTCGGCGACAAAATTAGAGGGCTGCCAATTGGCAAAAGGATACGGTATTTATATAGATCGTATTGCCAATAGTAAAAACTACACATTATATGGTGATGTTAATGGAGACGAAAATTATTCTTCGGGAAACGACTGTATAATAAAGAGCATTGTCATACAAGAAAAGGGTGTGGTTATAAAACAAATTAACAACACAGCAAGTGCGAACACGGTTAGCATTAATTTTAAACCGCCGAACCCTGATACAAAGATAAACACACTTAATACGGGCCAAAACACGGCAGAAATTGTTTTGGCTTTGGGGTCAAAAACAAAAATCGTCGTTGTCAACACGATTGGAATGATAGGAGTTAAATAAACATCCATCTGACGCATGTTCTGTATTTCATATTTTAAAAAAGATGCAGGATTTACCTTGTTGGAGGTGATAGCAGCCACCTTTGTTTTGGTTGTCGCCGTTATTGGATGTTATCTTGCTTTTTCCGGGATAATATCCCAAATTTCATTTATTTCATCAAAACAAACCGCTGCTTATCTGGCTCAAGAGGGCTTAGAAATAGTAAGGAACATCCGAGACACAAATTGGCTTCAAGATTCAACTTTGGGTTGGGATAATTTTAAAGCCGCTTTTAGCGATAAGAACTGTTCTTCGGGTTGCGAAGCTGATTATAAAACTGGTACCTCGGGCCAGCTTATTGCTTTAAGAAGTTATGGTAGTGGCAGTTTATTAATGGTAGATGCGGATGGTTTCTATAATTATTCCTCTGGCACTGCAACAAAATTCAAGAGAAAAATTACGGTTTCCCCTGCCAACCCCGATGTTGTGCAGGTCTCTGTCCAGGTAAGCTGGAGCGATAAAGGACAATCATATAATTTTACGGTTGCAGAAGATTTATATAACTGGAAATAGTAGAAAATAGATTAAAGTTTTTATGTTTAGAATTCTAAGATTTAAGAAAAAAGCCCTTCACCTTTTCCAGAAAGGCGAAGGGTTTACTATCATTGAATTAATGGTGGCTGTTTTTGTTTTTGTGCTCGTGATTATTACCGCCACTGATATTTTTGTTTCTATGATCCGAAACCAGGCAAGAGCGCTGAACCGGCAAGAGCTTTTGAATCAGGCCAGTTATGCCGTTGAATATGTGAGCAGAGCATTAAGGATGGCGGTGAAGGCCGCCGACACAAATTGTTTGAGCACGGCAGGAAGCAGTTATGAAACTACTCACGTTGTCAGTGGAGTTGCTAATGGAATAAAGTTTATTAATCATAACAATAACGATGTTTGCCAAGAATTTTATTGGGACTCGAGCGCTTTAGCTTTAGAAGAATCAAAAGGTGGCGTGATCATTCCTCTTATTGCCAGTGATGCCAGTAACATTAAGGTGGATTATTTTAAAGCTGCGGTTTACGGCGAGACAGATAGCGACACATATCAGCCGCGGACCACAATTTCTATGAAATTCCATATTGGTGATGGGGTTAACCAAGTTATACAACAGGTTCAAACAACAATTTCTCAGAGAAATCTAGATATTCAGCAACCTTAAAAATATGAAATTATTTGAAAAAAATCCGGAAAAAGGAGTATCTCTGATTATTACATTCTTTATCATGGGCATAGCCCTAAGCGTTGTTTTAGGGATTAGCTCGATTTTATTCACTGAAATCCAGATGATAAGGGACGCGGGGAACTCAGTGGCGGCGTTTTATCTTGCCGACAGTGGAGTAGAAGCAACTCTTTACTTTGACAATAAAAATATACCGACCGATGGCACGCGAGGCATATGTGATATCGGAAATATTACTGATATTCATAATATTGATTCTGTTAATTTAGTAGACCCTTCAGGCGAAGATGGTTGCGACCTTGCAACTTGCGCTGAATGTGATATAAGCTTTAATGTTTCTTTCCCTGGCGAACCGGAAAAGAAAATTGATATTTTTGTTTCGGTTTCGCCAAGCCCAAACGACATAATCAGTTCCCGCGGCACTTATAAAACCACAACCAGGGCGATCGAGATAAAAATTCCACACTAATTTTTAAATAATTTTAAATGACAAAAAAAGAGGATTATCAAAGAATCCAGAAACTTAAAAAGCTTATCCATCACCACCGCTATCTGTACCACGTTTTAGACAGACAGGAGATTTCAGACCAAGCCCTTGATTCTCTTAAAAAAGAACTTTCCGATTTGGAAGCGAAATATTCTGAGTTTATCACTCCGGATTCACCCACTCAGAGGATAGGCGGAAAAGTCTTAAAAGAGTTTAAAAAAATCAAGCATCCGGAAAGGATGCTTTCTTTGAATGATTCTTTTTCCAAAGAAGACGTTAATGATTGGCTGGAAAGAACCTCCAAACTTTTAGCAAGAGAAGATCAGAAACATTTGGATTTCTACTGCGAATTGAAATTAGACGGTTTGGCAATAGAGCTTATCTATGAACAAGGCCTTTTTAAAATCGGTTCCACCAGGGGCGATGGGACCGTTGGAGAAGATGTTACCCAGAATTTAAAGACAATAGAGGCGATTCCCTTAAAATTGAGAGAAGTTGATGAAATAGCGGAAGAACTGGAAAAAGAAGGATTGAAAAAAGCGGCTGAAAAAATTAAAAAAGAAGGGTTGGGGCGGATAATTGTCCGCGGCGAAGTGTTTTTGACCAAGAAAGAATTTGACAGGATGAACAGGGTTCAAAAAGAGAAAGGACTGCCTCTTTTCGCCAATCCGCGCAATATAGCGGCCGGTTCAATAAGGCAATTAGACCCTAAAATTACGGCTTTGCGTAGGTTGGACTCCAATGCCTATGAATTGTTAACTGACCTTGGCCAAATTACTCACGAGGATAAACATAAGATTCTAAAAGCCCTGGGCTTTAAGATAAATAAAAACAACCAATACTGTAAAGATATTAACGAGGCTTTTGGATTTCGCGAATTTTGGCAGAAAAACAGGGATAAACTTCCTTATGAAATTGACGGCGTGGTGGTGGTTATTAACAGAAATGATATTTTCCAAAAACTGGGGATTGTGGGCAAGGCGCCGAGAGGAGCAATCGCTTATAAGTTTCCTCTAAAGCAGGCAATTACTCAAGTTGAGGATATTTTAATCCAGGTTGGCAGAACAGGAGCGATAACCCCGGTGGCTAAATTAAAACCGGTGAACATCAGCGGAGTAACAATTACCCGGGCAACCCTGCACAACGAAGACGAAATAAAAAGATTGGGGATAAAAATCGGAGATACGGTAATAGTCGGCAGGGCGGGCGATGTAATCCCCGACATTGTTAAAGTGTTAATCGAGTTGAGAACGGGCAAAGAAAAAGAATTTAAGATGCCGAAATTTTGTCCCGCCTGCGGTTCAAAGTTGGTAAAACAGGAAGAAGAATCTCTTTTACGCTGTTCCAATCTGAAATGTTTTGCCAGACAAAGGAGATCTTTTTATCACTTTGTTTCCAGTGGCGCTTTTGATATTCGGGGTTTAGGCCCTAAAATTATTGATCGGCTTTTGAATGAAGGGTTAATCCAGACGCCGGCTGATTTATTTGAGTTAAAAGAAGGAGATGTAGTTCGGCTGGAACGTTTCGCCAAGAAATCATCTGAAAATCTTATTGGCGCCATCCAAAATAAAAGGAAAATATCTTTGTCGAGGTTTATTTACGCTTTAGGCATCAGAAACGTTGGAGAGGAGACCAGCCGAAATTTGGCAGAACATTTTTTAAATCTTGAAAAAATAAAAGAGGCAAGCTTTGATGATTTACAAAAAGTAAAAGATATAGGGCCGGTTGTCGCAAAATCAATTGAGGGATGGTTCTCTGGCGCAACAAACAGAAAATTATTAGACAAGTTTGAGAGATTGGTTGAAATAGAAAAAGAAGAAAAGAAAAAACCAAAAAACGAAAAGCTCAAAGGAATAACTTTTGTTTTTACGGGCGAGTTGGAATCGTTATCGAGAAGCCAGGCCAAAAAAATGGTAAGGGATTTGGCTGGCGATGCGTCAGAATCGGTTTCTAAAAACACCAGTTTTTTAGTTGCTGGCTCTGAACCCGGCTCAAAACTAAAAACCGCCCAGAATCTGGGAGTGAAAATTATAAATGAAGAAGAATTTCTAAAATTGTTGCGCTAACTAGCCGAAAATTATATGGCTTTTGGGAGTTTGTCTTTAGGGCCGTTGAAAGCCCACCTTAAGAAATTAGATTGGTTGATTATAGCCAGCGCCGTGTTGCTGGTTATTTTCGGCTTATTGGCAATATACAGTTCTTCTTTGAGAAAAGGAGATTTTTTTAATTTTGACAAACAGATTATTTTCTTTGTGATCAGCCTTTTTTTGATGATTTTGATTAGTTTCTTTGATTATCGTGTTTTAAAAAACAACTCCTATTTAATTCTGGTTTTTTATTTTCTTTCTCTTTTGCTTCTGGCCGGCCTGTTTTTTTTCGCGCCAGAAATTCGGGGCAAAAGAGGGTGGTATAAACTCGGCGACATATCTTTTGACCCCATTGAGGTGACTAAAATCGTTCTATTGGTTTTGCTGGCAAAGTATTTTTCAATGAGGCATGTTGAAATGTATAAATTCTGGCACGTTGTTTTTTCCGGTTTTTATGTTTTAATCCCCTCGTTACTGATTTTTTTCCAACCCGACATGGGTGCGGTTTTGATTTTATTTATTGTCTGGTTTTCAATCTTATTGATTTCCGGAATTAAAACCCGCCACTTTTTGATCCTTTCTCTTTGTCTTATTTTAGTCTTTCTTGTTTCGTGGCAGTTTTTATTAAAAGATTATCAAAAAGAAAGAGTATTGAACTTTGTTTTTCCTTCAGATCCTTTGGGAGCATCTTGGAGCCAAAACCAAGCGGAAATTGCCATTGGCTCGGGCCAGATTTTTGGCCAGGGATTTTTAAAGGGTGCCCAAACCCAGTACGGATTTTTGCCAGAACCCCACACCGATTTTATTTTTTCAGTCATTGCTGAAGAATTTGGATTAGTCGGTATATCTTTTCTTTTTCTTCTATTTACGATATTAATTTGGAGAATAATCAGGATTGCAGTTACTTCTCAATCAAACTTCTCAAAAATTTTTGCTTCCGGTTTCGCCATTGTTTTAATTACCCAATTTTTTATCAATATCGGAATGAATATCGGAATCTTGCCGGTTATCGGCATTTATCTTCCTTTGGTTAGTTATGGGGGATCGGGCCTGATAGGAACGTTTGTCGGACTCGGAATCTTGCAAAGTATAAAGGTTAAAAGTTAGTCCGCAGATTAACCCCGCCCCCCTATGTTCAGGCAGCTTGGTAGGTGTCCGACACCTACTGAACTTCAAGCTCGTAGGTGTCGGACACCTACAGGGGCTTGACACTATTATTAGAATAAGTATAATTAGAAGAGATAACCTTTTAAAAGTGTTTTCTATTTTTTTAATACCGTAAAAATTAAAATTTATACCCGTCCCTAATTTCTAAACCTTTCGTTCCTTGAAGGCTTTAACAAAACTCTTTTTTCTCAAAAAGGGGTCGGGTTCCACCCTAAGTTATTAGGGTTTTTGTAGTTTTAATATGCTGGATATGCCCCGTTAGAAGTCTGAATGATTAACCAAAAGTTCTTTGCGGGGTGAACGTCATTTTATTGTAATAACTTATTTAAGTCTGAGAAGAAAATTTTTATGAGATAAAAATTTTCTTCCAAAGACTTCTAACGGAGTATGCCAGAGGATTCTACAAAAGTAAAAAATTTCTCAAAATCCAGTCTTTCTTTTTCTCTTCCCAATCTATTAAACCTGCAAGAGCAGGCCTGGGAAGATTTTTTGAAAGTGAGAATTAAAGAGCTTTTTTCTGAGATCTCTCCGATTATAGACTACACCGGAAAAGAATTTAAGCTCTGGTTTTTGGATTACAAGATGGATAAGCCGAACTATAAAAATAGTTTGGAAGCCAAAAAGAACAACGATTCTTTTGAAGCTCCTCTCAGAGTAAAAGTAAAATTAGAAAATATTAAAACCAAAGAAATAAAAGAGCAAGAAGTTTTTCTTGCCGATTTTCCTCTTATGACCGAAAGAGGAACTTTTGTGTTAAACGGCGTGGAAAGAGTGGTTGTTTCCCAACTTATCCGTTCGCCCGGCGCTTTTTTTACCGCCAAGTCCATCCGCGGAAAGAATTGCTTCGGAGCAAAGATTATTCCAAACAGGGGCGCCTGGCTTGAGTTTGAAACGGAAGAGTCCGGCTTTATCGGCGTAAAAATAAACCGCAAAAGAAAAGTTCCCGCCACCACTCTGCTTTTAGCTTTGGGCTTAGATACAATAGATAAAATTCAAAAGACATTCAATAGCATAGACACGGGGCAAATAAAATATATAAAAGAAACTCTTAAAAGAGATACAACCGTTGACCAAAAAGAAGCGCTGGTGGAAATTTACAGGCGATTAAGGCCAGGCGATTTAGTAACTCCGGATACTGCCCAGGACTTGATTTTCAATATGTTCTTCAATTTTGACAGATATGATCTTTCCAAAGTCGGCCGCTGGAAAACCTGGCAGAGATTGCCCCAACTCGCTCCGGAAAAACAGGACAGAGAAATCAAGAAAGAAGAAAGAACGTTGAAATTAGAAGACTTGATTGAGGTTGTAAAAGAAATTATCAGGCTAAACAATGATCCCGATTCGTCTCCCGACCAGGTTGACCACTTGGGGAACAGAAGGGTGAGAACAATCGCCGAACTTCTTCAAAATAGATTAAGGGTGGGTTTGATGAGGATGGAAAGGATTATCAAAGATAAAATGTCCACTCTTGACCCCAGCACCATTACGCCCAACCAGCTTATCAACTCAAGGCCCTTAATGGCGATTATCAAGGAATTTTTTACTTCCTCCCAGTTTTCCCAGTTTATGGACAATGAAAACCCGCTCGCTGAACTGGAACATAAAAGAAGGTTAACTACCACCGGGCCGGGCGGCCTTACAAGAGAGAGGGCTGGGTTTGAAGTCCGCGATGTCCAGCCGTCTCACTATGGAAGAATTTGTCCTATTGAAACGCCAGAAGGGCCTAATGTCGGCTTGGTTGGACACTTGGCTTCTTTTGCCAGGGTAAATCCCTATGGTTTTATTGAAGCCCCTTATTTCAAAGTGAAAAATGGGAAAATAACCAATGAAGCCCAATATCTGACCGCTCAAGAGGAAGAAAGATACAACATTGCTACGGCTTCGGTTCCTATTGACGAACATGGTAAGATTCTTCCCGAAGTTTTGCCCAACAAAGTTGAGGCAAGAGTGAAGGGAGAGCCGGCTGAGGTTGAGATTTCCAAAATAGATTTTATTGATGTTTCTTCAAAACAATTCATCAGTGTTGCCACCTCTCTTATTCCGTTTTTACAAAACGACGATGCTTCAAGAGCTTTAATGGGTTCAAATATGCAGCGTCAGGCGGTTCCCTTAATAAATCCCGAGCCTCCTTTAATAGGCACCGGTTCTGAAAGGAACATCGCCAGAGATTCTGGCCAGGCAGTGATAGCCAAAGCGCCGGGTCGGGTAAAAGAGGCAGATGCCAATCATATTAAAGTGGAACTTGAGATTCAGAGCGGAGGGAAAACTAAAAAAGTTGAAGAAACTTATGAGCTCCAAACATTTGTCAGAACTAACCAGTACACCTGTTTCCACCAAAAGCCGGCGGTTAAAAAAGGAGACACTTTTAAAAAAGGAGATGTCTTATCTGACGGAGCGGCGATTTCCAAGGGCAGATTGGCCTTGGGGAGAAATATTTTTATTGCTTTTATGTGCTGGCGCGGCGGCGGATTTGATGATTCTATTATTATTTCAGAAAGATTGGTCAAAGACGACGCCTTTACTTCCATCCATATAGAAGAATTTACTTGTGATGTTCGCGACACAAAGTTAGGCCCGGAAGTTACCACCTGCGACATTCCGAATGTCGGTGAAGAGCGGCTAAAAGACCTTGACGAAGAGGGAATAATTAGAGTTGGAGCTGAAGTCGGGCCGAATGATATTTTAGTCGGAAAAATTTCTCCAAAAGGAGAGGCGGAATTAACTCCCGAAGAAAGATTATTAAGGGCGATTTTCGGAGAAAAAGCAAAAGACGTGAAAGATTCTTCTTTGCGTATGGAGCACGGCAAAAAAGGGAAGGTGGTGAATGTTAAAATTTTCTCCCGCGATTTGGGCCATAAATTAGAGCCCGGCGTGATAAAAAGGATTCAGGTTGAAATCGCCGAAACCAGAAAAGGCAAGATTGGCGATAAATTAGTCGGACGCCACGGTAACAAAGGAGTTGTCTCTAAAATTTTATCCGAAGAGGAAATGCCTTTTTTGGCTAACGGCACTCCGATCGATCTTATTTTAAGCCCCCTTTCAGTTCCATCAAGAATGAACCTAGGCCAAATTCTTGAGACTCACCTTGGCTGGGCGGCAAAAAAACTTGGCTATATTGTTATTTCACCGGCATTGCTTGGTGCTGACGAAGCTGATGTTAAGAACGAATTAAAAAAAGCGGGCCTTCCCGAATCAGGCCAAACAACTTTGTATGACGGCAGAACCGGTCTTCCTTTCCCAAGAAAGATTACGGTGGGCTACCATTATATGATGAAACTTATCCATATGGTTGACGACAAAATCCACGCTCGTTCAATAGGCCCTTATTCTTTGATCACCCAGCAGCCGTTAGGCGGAAAAGCCCAGTTTGGCGGACAAAGATTCGGCGAAATGGAGGTTTGGGCCTTAGAGGGTTATGGTGCGGCTCACACTCTTCAGGAAATGCTGACTATAAAATCAGACGACGTGATGGGCAGGGCGGCCACTTACGAAGCGATTTTAAGGGGCGAACCGATTAGAAGTCCGAATGTCCCCGCTTCTTTTAATCTTTTAGTAGCGGAATTGAAGTCGTTGGGTTTGGCAGTGGAGATAAAAGAAAAGATACGACGCTCGGGGTTATGATTTTCGTTACCCGCTCGTCTCGCTCCAGCGGCGAGACTCGCTTATAACTCGGCAAATTTTTCTGACCAAGCAAATTTGCCTCATGTGGTTCCAAAAATCACAACCCCTCGCTTGACTGAATGGACGTGTGGTTTATATCCCGCCACTTATTAGAGGGTTTTAAAATTATAAAATTAAAAATTAGTATTCATGCGTGTATTAGATCTTGAAGCAATAAGAATAAAAATCGCCTCGCCTGAAGAAATTTTATCTTGGAGTCACGGCGAGGTTACAAGGCCGGAAACGATTAACTATAGGACTCAGAA
>Ga0315281_10000647_pt1 | contig 48818 bp, 49 predicted proteins | sample YL17G07_0_MG_FD_204540 | JGI IMG/M metagenome (GOLD analysis project Ga0315281, IMG submission 204540) | Sediment microbial communities from Yellowstone Lake, YNP, Wyoming, USA - YL17G07_0 | ecosystem: Environmental > Aquatic > Freshwater > Lake > Sediment | place: USA: Wyoming | collected...
AAGAGGCAAAGGTAAAACCGATTGAAGAAATTGCGAAAAGCATCGGCCTTTCGAAGGACGATATCGAGTTCTATGGGAAGTACAAGGCGAAGGTTCCCCTGGACGTCCTTAAGAGGTTCGACAATAATAAGGACGGGAAGCTCGTGCTCGTCACCGCGGTCACAGCGACCAAAGCCGGCGAGGGCAAGACTGTCACGTCCATAGGTCTCGCGCAGGCCGTAGCGCAGCTCGGCAAGAAGGTAATGCTGTCGCTGAGGGAGCCGTCGCTCGGCCCCGTGTTCGGCATAAAGGGAGGCGCCACCGGCGGAGGCTATTCGCAGGTGTACCCGATGTGGGACATCGACCTCCATTTCAACGGCGACTTCCACGCAATAACATCCGCCCACAACCTGCTATCCGCGCTCATTGAGAACCATGTCGCCGGGAAGAACGAGCTCGGCATCGACCCGACGAAGATCGTCTGGGGCAAGGTCATGGACATGAACGCGAGGGAGATGAGGAAGATCATAGTCGGCCTCGGCGGCAGGGCGTCAGGCGGCGTCCCGCACGAGTCCAGGTTCGACATAACGGTCGCATCCGAGATCATGGCCATACTCGCCCTTGCAAAGGACTACAAGGACCTCAGGGCAAGGCTGTCCAGGATCGTCGTCGCATACACTTACGACGGCAAGCCTGTCACCGCCGACAAGCTGAAGGGAATCGGCTCGATGATGCTGCTCCTCAGGGAGGCGCTCAAGCCGAATCTGATACAGTCACTCGAAGGCGTCCCGTGCTTCGACCACACCGGCCCGTTCGCGAACATCGCGCACGGCAACAGCTCGATACTCGCGACGAAATACTCGCTGAAGCTGGCCGACTACGTGTTCACCGAGGGCGGCTTCGCCGCAGACCTCGGCGCAGAGAAGTTCCTTGACATCGTCTGCAGGCAGGGCGGCTTCAAGCCCGCAGCGGTAGTCATAGTCTCGAGCGTAAGGGCGCTTAAGATCCACGGAGGCATGCCAGACGCGGAGCTCGGAAAGAAAGTTTCTGGTGAAGATCAGAAGAGGCACCTCGAGTATCTCGAGAAGGGCTATGCCAACCTCGACAAGCATGTCGAGAACATGAGGAAGTTCGGACTGCCCGTCGTTGTCGCCATCAACCACTTCCCGACCGACACGGACGAGGAGATAAAGCACCAAATCGAGCACTGCAAGAAGACTGGCGTGCGCGCTGCATTGTCCAAGGTGTTCGCAGAGGGCGGCAAAGGTGGCCTCGAGCTCGCCAAAGCCGTACTGGACACACTGGAGACCGAGAAGCCGAACTTCAAGTTCTTGTACGACGAGAATTCGTCGATAAAGGACAAGATAAAGACGATCGCCACCGAGATATACGGAGCGAAGGACGTTCTATACACCGGCACAGCCCCGAAGGATATCGAGGCGATTGAGAAGGCCGGGAACGACAAGCTCCCGATCTGCATGGCGAAGACCCAGCTGTCCATCACGGACGACCCGAAGAAGAAGGGCGCGCCGAGGGACTGGAACCTGACAGTCAGGGAGGTCAGGCTGTCGAACGGCGCAGGATTCATCGTCCCGCTGACCGGCGATATCATGACTATGCCCGGACTGCCCGCGGTCCCATCTGCAGAAAAGATCGACGTAGATGACGAGACTGGCTGGATAAAGGGTCTGAACTGATCACAGCCCCTCGGAGCCCCTGCCCGGTCATCCCGGCAACAGGGGCCGTCAAACCCCTTCATCTAATTTCATAACCCGGTCGCTCAAGTTCCATCCGCGGGCGCTCCGCCGGGTGGAGACGCTCCGGGAAAAGTGCGATAGTCTATGTAACGGACGTGAGAAGATGAAAGATGTCCTCGTGATTGGCGGAGGCCCGGCGGGAATCGCTGCCGCGGAGACCCTTCTGTCGCTTGGCAAGAATGTGACCGTCTTTGATTCGGCTCCTTTTGTCGGAGGCGTTCCTCTGGAGCTCTCCTGCAAGGGGGACATCGAATGCACCAGGTGCCACGTCTGCATGCCCAGGGATGCCGCTGCCCGGATCAGGCCTTCCGAGGAGCTGGACGTCGTGCCCATGGCGAACATACAGACAGTCGCTTTCGAAGGGGACGCGGTCAAGGTCACGGCCAAGATCACTCCGAGATACGTGAGGGTAGACGCCTGCACCGCATGCGGAAAATGTGCGGCAGTATGCCCCGTTCCAGGCGCTCTTGTCGCGCCGCCGCACGGCTCGATTCCAAACGCCCCTTACATAGACAGGGAGCTGTGCGCCCATTTCACTTCAAAGAAATGCGAAGAGTGCGCGAAGGTCTGCCCGACGCAGGCCATCAACTACAAGGAGAGGTCGAAGGAGGCGAGCGCGGAGGCGCGCTCAGTCATCATCGCCGCAGGTCTGGAGCCGATAGATCCCAGCGCGGTCCAGCATTACGGATACGGCAGGTTGCCTGATGTGGTCACCTCCCTGGATGCGGAGAGGATAATCTCGAAGTACGGCGAGCTAAGGAAGCCCTCGGACGGGCAGAAGCCGAAGAAGCTCGCGATAATCCAGTGCGTGGGATCGAGGACGACCAAGGGCGGCGTTGAATACTGTTCAAAGTTCTGTTGCAAGTACGGACTGCGGATCGCGAGAGCGCTCGTCGAGAGGGTGCCGGATTCCCAGGTCGACTTCCTCTACATGGATCTGAGGACGTTCGAGCCAAGGGCGGAAGCACTGAGCTGGATCGAAGGCAAGAAGAATTTCACCATATCGCAGGGCGTCGCGGCGCTCATTCAGAAGTCCGCTTCTGGGAAGCTTGCGATAAGGCGGGCCACTCAGGGAGATGCGACGATCGAGGAGGGCGAGTACGACATGGCAGTGCTCTCCATCGGCGGGCAGCCGAGGCCTGAGACCAAGATCCTAGCCACGCACTTCTCGCTGCCTCAGGACGGTTTCGGATTCATCACCGGCGACGACCCGAAGCGCAGGATATTCGTCGCGGGCTCCTGCAAAGCGCCGATGGATATCGAGGAATCATTCTCCGACGGCCAATCCATTGGGATGAAGGCTGCCGCAAGCTTGGAGGCGAGACAATGAGCGGCAACAAAGTATGCATGATACTTTCAGACTGCCAGGGCTGCTCCGGCCTCTGCAGGGATGATCTGGACAGGCTGACGGCCGCGCTGAAGGCAGATGCGAAATCCGCCCACGCGGTAGTCGTCAAGGCGCCATGCATAAAGGAATTCCGCAAGGAGCTGCGGGACCTCCCCATCGAGGGATGCGACAGGGCCGTTGTCGCCATGTGGTGCCACCCGGAGCAGATCGGCCCCGTGAACTGGCTTCCAAAGAAGATATCCCCCTCGCTCGTCGATGTGGTCGACCTCTCGGTCTACACGACCAAAGGTGTGGCATGCGCCACGCAGGTGGAGAAGTACCTCAGGATTCTCCGCGCATCAGCGGCCGGACTGTCCCACGCCGAGCACATCAAGGACAGGAAGATCCCCTACGCGAGCAAGTCGGCAATCGTCATCGGCTCGAACGACCGAGCAGTCGAGGCTGCCAAGGCGATCGCGGCTAAAGGCATCCATACCAAGCTCATCTCGATGATGCCATTACCGAGCACAAAAGCAGATCACCTCGAAGTCATCGATGAATCGATAACCGATGGGCTAAAAGGGATACCAGGCGACTTCAAGGTCGCCTACACCCGCAAGGGGCAGAAGAAGGAGGCCGACGCCGCGTCGATTTTACTCGTCAGCGAGCGCTGCCTCATCAAGATGAACCTGCCGAAGGACTCGAAGGCGAGGCTGGTCCCGCTCGAACAATTCAACAGCTACTCAGCTGGAGGATCCCGCGTGAATGGGATGGTCTTCCTCGACGATATTCTGACCCTCACGACCTCGGCCGATCAGGTGACGCCTGCATGGCACACTCTGCTAGAGGCCGCCAAGACCGCCGCGGTCACCAAGATGGCCGACTACGTCTCCGTACTTGCCAGGGACGTCAAGGCGGCAGGCCTTCTGGAGATGCTTTGGAAGGAGGCTGCTGACGCCGGTGTCAAGTTCATCAGGTACGACGACAAGTCGAGGCCGAAGATCAACAAAGAGGAGACCACGATAACCGTGAAGGACCTCGTGCTCGGCGACACGATCGACATACCTGCCGACGTGATCGTCGCGCCGGTGACGAGCCGCCCGTGGGAGCCGGTGTTCATCGAGAGGCTCTCCATGCCTTCTGATTGGGACCTGAAATCGAGGCTCAGGGGTCCGCAGAGGGGCACTGCCCAGTCGCCGTGCGACGGGATATTCCTCATCGGATATGCCGGATTCAACAAGCTACTGGACATAGCCGAGCCGGAGATGGACTCGGCGGTCTCACAGATGCTCGCATTCATGCTGAAAGGTCATCACATCGCCAGGGGAGCGGTCGCCGTCATCGACGAGGGCAAGTGCTCTGCCTGCCTCACCTGCGTGAGAACCTGCCCGTACCGCGCCGCGATCATGAACGAGAGATGGAAGGCCGAGATCGTCGCTGACAAGTGCGCCGGCTGCGGGAACTGCGTCGCAGTATGCCCGAGCGTGGCGATCGACCTAAAGAACTCCACCAGGCCAGCGATCAAAGCGCAGGTCGCAGCCTCTACGGGGGTGATGCAGTGAACGACAAGCTGAAGATAGTCGCGTTCGTCTGCGAGAACCACGCGATGTCCGCCATAAGGGCGGCATCCACTGCGGGAGAATCTCTTCCGGAATCAATAAGGATAATCGAAGTCCCGTGCACCGGGCGCATCGAGACGCCGCAGCTGCTCGATGCCATCGGCGACGGAGCCGACGCGGTCGCGGTGATCGGCTGCTTAGAGGAGAACTGCTATCACGATGTCGGTTCTATGCTGGCCAGAGGGCGCGTCAACAGGATCAAGGACATCATGAAGGACATCTCGCTCGAGCCGGAGCGCATAGAGATGATAAACTCAGCGTCGGTCAGCGGCGCAATGCTGATGATGAAGCTCAGGCAGTTCGAGTCGCGCGTCGCCGCGATGCCCGTTCTGGTACTCAAGGAGGCGATCAAATGATCAGAGCAGAGAGGAAGCCAGTCAGTGAGATCGCCAGGATGCTGACAGGGAAGAAGAATGTCCTGGTCGTCGGATGCAAGACCTGCGTCGCCATCGGCCACGCCGGCGGAGAGAAGGAGGTATCGGAGCTGATATCGGCTCTCAAGATCGTTTCCGCCAGGGACGGCCACGGATGGAAGTTCGAGCAGACCGTCGTCGAGAGGCAGTGCGAGAAGGAATGGGTCAGACCAATCGAGGACAAGATCGTCTCAGCTGATGCTGTCGTCTCACTGGCCTGCGGCCTGGGAGCGCAGACAATTGCCGACATGTATCCTGCTAAGCAGGTGTACCCCGGCGTCAACACGATGTTCCTCGGAGTCCCTGAGGAGCAGGGCGTCTTCGTCGAGAAGTGCCTCGCCTGCGGAGAGTGTGTTATGTTCGAGACCGGAGGCATCTGCCCCGTCGCAAGGTGCGCCAAGAGCATGCGCAACGGCGCGTGCGGCGGATCTGCCGACGGCAAGTGCGAGGTCAACCTCGATACCGATTGCGCTTGGTATATGATCTACGAGAGGCTGAAGCTGCAGGGGCGGCTCGACCTCATCATGAAGATCAGCGAGCCCAAGGACTGGGCCAAGAGCCACGCTGGCGGCAGGCGCAAGATCGTCCGCAAGGACCTGCTGATACAGCCTACAGACAGGACCGGCACGGAGGTGAAGAAATGACTCACGTGAGCAACCTCCAAAAGATCATGGACTCCGGCAAGTTCGGTGTGACCGGCGAGATTGGCCCGCCGAGGGGCGCCGATCCAGAGGAGATGATCAAACTCGCCAAGGAGCTCAAAGGCTCTGCAGACGCTTTCAACCTGACAGACAACCAGACGGCGATAGTCCGCCTTTCTAGCATCGGCTCAGCTGTCATCATCATGAAAGAGGGTATGGAACCGGTAGTGCAGATGACATGCAGGGATCGGAACAGGATCGCGCTTCAGAGCGACCTGCTCGGCGCGAGCGCCATCGGAGTGAGGAATGTGCTCTGCCTGACTGGCGACCACCAGATCTTCGGGAACGAGAAGTCCGCGAAAGGCGTCTTCGACCTCGATTCGATTTCTCTGCTCAACACCTTCAGGAACATGAGGGACAGCAAGAAACAGCTCAGCGGCGAGGAGCTCGTCTCAGCGCCGAAGATATTCCTCGGCGCGGCGGAGAACCCGTTCGGCACGCCCTACGAGTTCCGTGCGTTGAGATTGCAGAAGAAGGTCAACGCCGGCGCGCAGTTCATCCAGACCCAGGCGATATTCGACATGGATTGGTTCGAGAGGTGGATGGCCGAGGTAAGGAAGATGGGCATCCACGACCGGGTGCACATAATGGGCGGGGTCTTACCGTGCAAGTCACTCGGCGCCGCCAGGTACATGAAGAACAAGGTGCCTGGCATGAAGGTGCCGGACTCCATCATCACCAGGATGAAGGCTGCCAAGGACAAGGGGCAGGAGAAGGAGGAGGGGCTCAGGATATGCGTCGAGATGATCGAGCGCCTAAAGACAATCGAAGGCGTCCATGGCGTGCACATCATGGCGGTCGCTTGGGAAGAGATGGTGCCATATATCGCCAAGGAGGCAAAGCTGCTCCCGAGGCCGACGCTGTAAACCCTTTTTCAATTTCTTTATTAAAAGATAATAGCATATCCCTTTATGGAGGGATCAATGGATAAGCCCACGAAGGGTAACGCTCCATATCTGATCGGATTCATCATAGGACTTTTTTCATTGATTATAGGTGCCTTCCTCTTCCTCCTTTCAATGATGTGCTTATGTAGCCCAAAAGCTTCCGAGGTGTTAGCCTCTTTTGTACCTCTCCTAATCGGAATCACTCTCATCATATTCTGCGGAAGTAAATCCATTATGAAAAACAGAGAAAAATCAGGCGCCCAAAGCGTCTCAAAACGAATTAGATCATATCCGATCATTGGTGGAAGCCTTATCCTTGTGACGAGCGTGGTCGCTTTGATTTTCATATTGATATTCTGGAAATATGGTTTCTCCAGCATCGATGAGGGATTTAAGCTGACTGTGCTGTCATGGACCGTATGTTCATTCGTCGGCATTATCGGAGGAGTCTTCTCAATCGGTAAGCGATTCTATCTTTTTACTATCATCAGTGCTCTGACTGTAATCTGGGCTAGTATTGCGATATATTTTGTCATCGGCTTTCCGATTGCAATACTCGGGACCTACTTCATAGCATCTGGTCGGAAACAATTCAAATGAAATGAAAATGAAATTCTATGCATGCAACCTTTATCCTCAATTGCCAAGTATACGTACTTAGAAGGTAGTTCTATTCGGATTCTCGTCCAATCTCATTCGTTATCTTTTTATCATGAACCTTCATATCAAGTTGGCAACCCATAGTATGGGGTGCCCTCCGAAACGAAATTGGGGGCAATCAAGAAATGCATGTCAAGAGGGCGCTGGTGAGCGTTTCCGACAAGACCGGGCTGATCGAATTCGCCAAAGGGCTATCGGAACTCGGTATCGAGATGCTCTCGACCGGCGGCACCGCGAAGCTTCTCAGGGATTCCGATATACCCGTCAAGAACGTCTCCGAGGAGACAGGCTTCCCTGAGATACTAGACGGCAGGGTCAAGACACTCCATCCGATGATCCACGGCGGGCTGCTCGCGAGGCGGGATCTGCCTGAGCATATGGCTGCTATCAAGAAGCTCAACATCACTCCAATAGACATGGTCGTCGTCAACCTCTACCCGTTCGAGAAGACCATTCTAAAGCCGCATGTGACAATCGACGAGGTCATCGAGAACATAGACATCGGCGGCCCGTCTATGCTCCGCTCTGCCGCAAAGAACCACGATTCCGTAGCGGTGCTTGTGGATCCGGTCGACTATCCAGGCGTGATGCAGGAGCTGAAGTCCAACAACTGCGAGATATCAAAGGACACGCTGAGGAGACTTGCGGTGAAGGCATATTCGCAGACCGCAAAGTACGATGCGACGATAAGCACGTATCTCGGACGCAGGTTCTCCGGAGAACTCTTCCCGAACGACTTCGCACTAGGCTTTACGAAGCTCCAGGACCTAAGGTACGGGGAGAACCCGCACCAGAAGGCGGCTTTCTACAAGCTTGTCTCGGACAAGGAAAGGCTGTCTGTAGCCGATGCAGATCAGTTGCAGGGCAAGGAGCTCTCATACTGCAACATCATCGACCTTGATGCGGCTATGTCGATAGTCATAGACTTCGAGAAGCCCACGGCGACCGTCATCAAGCATACAAATCCATGCGGGACCGCATGTGCGGACACGATTTCCGAGGCTTTCTCGGCCGCGTACAACGCCGATACCCTCAGCGCGTTCGGCTGCGTGGTCGGTCTCAACAGGCCCGTGGACGTCGCCACTGCCCAGGAGATGTCGAAACACTTCGTAGAGGCAGTCATAGCCCCTGACTATGAGCAGGGCGCCCTCGATCTGCTGAAAGACAAGAAGAACCTGAGGCTGCTCAGGATGGACAAGCCGCTGCAACGCTCACTGGAAGACACAGAACGCAGGCTGTTCACGGCAGTGAGGGGCGGCATGCTGATGCAGACGGAACCTTTCACCGAGATACAGCTTTCGCAACTAAGGGCAGTCACAAAACGCAAGCCGACCGATGAGGAACTCCACGCAATGCTATTCGGGGTCAAAGTGGCCAGGTACATCAAATCCAACACGATCCTCCTCGTCAAAGGGGAGCGGACCGTCGGTGTCGGCGCCGGCCAGATGAGCAGGGTCGACTCCGCGATGATCGCGGGCATAAAAGCCGGCGATGACGCGAAGGGAAGCGTGCTGATTTCAGACGCTTTCTTCCCGTTCAGGGACGGCATAGATGCGGCGGCTAAGGTCGGCGTGGCCGCGATAATACAGCCGGGTGGCTCAGTACGAGATGATGAAGTGATTCAAGCCGCCGACGAGCACGGTATAGCCATGGTCTTCAGCGGCGTCAGGCTGTTCAAGCACTGATTGTTTCTACATTATCGGCACTAGCTTCGGCCTGAAATCGCCAGATTCTGGCTGCGTCAGCGCGTGCGACGGTGTGAAAGGTTCCATTCCGCTCAGTATCGTCACTCCGGATATCTTATCCATCTTGATGTGGGTGTGAGCCAGGTCGGCAAGCTTCCCGAGCGATTTCGATGAGGGCGTTGCGATTGCCAAGAGAACCCCGCCCGAGTTCATCAGGGATGAAATGAAGTCCATCATACCATCGAGCACATTTGCGCCGTACACGGATTCCAGTGTGTCGAAACCAGCCACAGCGAGGTAGGGATGCCCTGTCCCCTGCAGAGCGAACTGGATGTTCTGCCACTTGAGGTCGACCGCGACGTTCTCCCCTTCTAGCGAGAGCGCGTATTCCTTGTCGGCCCCGGGTGATGGGTGCGGTTCGAGTATCCTGACATTCCTGTCGAACTGCTTCGCCGGCAGGAATCCAATTATATCCTCCCTTGCGTCCTGAGCTCCTGCCTTCTTCGTCGGAGACCATACCACGCCCCTGCCCTTCGACGCGAACTCGCAGATCATCGAAGATTCGATGGCGTAGCTAGAAACCACGGGCACTCCCTTGCCGAGCTCCATGAGGACCAGGCTCCCCTTCCTCACTCCCCCGTCCAGCATCGAGTCGAGGTCGGCCATGCCAGTCGAAACCATCTTCGGGTGCGGCTCCTCGATCGATTGGAATGGCGTCGGCACATCCGGCTTTGCATAGCGCCAATACTCGAAGGTCCTGACGCGCCCTCCCTGCAACGTGTAGACGTACTGCGACTGCTTTATCTCGCAGCCCCTGAGCTTCAGTATGTCGAGTATCCTTATCCTGCGGTCCCCCTGCCTGGCGATGTTCATGTGCAGGATGCCGTCGCCAAGGTAGTCCAGCAGCTGGTCCGGCGTCTCCAGTATGTAGACGACGTTGCAACCGGCGCCTTCCACAAGGTCCTTCTGCAACGCGCTGATGAGCTTGGATGATGGCACCCCGTACTTCTCCGACAGGGCGTCGATGCTGTCTATTACCACGAGAGTGCGCTCCGGCAGAGCGCGGTCGACGACGTCGTATGCCATCTCTATCTCCGGCATCAGAGAGCCGATCGTAAGGGCGATCTCGTCCTCGCCGGTCTGCGTCGCGATCTCCGCTCCGACCTCGATGTCCCCCTCAAGCTTGCCGAGCTCCCTGCGCGGGGCGGCTTTCTTCGCCTGTCCCATCTCGTCCTTTATCTGCGCCAGGCCTAGCATGATCTTCTCGGCGTCCTCGTCCAGCTCCGCCTTCTCTCGCAGCCTCTTCCTCGCCTTCAGGATCTCCCCCTCTCGGATCTTCTCCTTGAGCCAAGGGAACTGGTTGAACAGGGACTGGTCTGAGACCCTCGTTGACATGTAGTAGCTCTGCTGGACGTGCGCCATCTCCTCGATGAGCTGCAGCGCCATCGTGGTCTTCCCCGTGCCTGCCATCCCTCTTATTATCAGGGAGTGCCCGCCCTGCGCGGCCAGGAATGCTATTATCTCCTTCGGAAAGGTGCCCGAGACACGACCTTTTTCTGACATTTCTTTTCCTCCAATTCTTCAGTTGATTATGCTGATCGTTACTGCTCCTTCTTCTCGCCCTCGTCTTTCTTCTCGTTCATCTTCTTCGGCCTGACGAGCCCGCCGATCATCTCCTCCTCTTCGATCGGCATCAGATTGATGTCCTTCCACTCGCCGCCGAAGTCCTCGACCTGGCCGGTGATCATCTGGAACCTCACGCGCAGCTTGCCGCTCTCGAAGAAGATATAGGCGTTCTTCAGCTGGGACTGGTACAGGGCGATCCTCTTCCCCTGCTGCGTCAGCGCCCTGTCGACGGGCTTGATCAGCCCTGCCTTCTCGAGGACGTGTATCCTCCTGTAGCATGCTGCAATGGGTATGTCGAGGCTCTGGCTGAGCTCGAGCGCATGCTTCGGCTTCCTGGAGCATGCCACCAGGATCTTGGCGGCGTATGTGTCCATTATCAGCCTGCATGCGTCTATCGGATCCAAGCTCCTCTTCCTCCGCAGTTTGTCATCGCATATCCAGTGCCCCGCCGTCCCTCCTTCTCTCACTGGTAAAAGTCAATAGGACCGCATTTTCAGGAGACTCGGATGGGTTCCGCTCAGAGCAGGATAGTAACGGGCTGTCCCCTTTTATCCTTTATCACCAGCGAGGGAGCAGGCGGCGAATGATTTATCGGCTAATCCAACGCCGTCCAGCTCGCCGTCAAGAGATTCTAAATATTTGGATGATTGTGAATGGTCGGAACATCTCAGGTCCCCTCAGTTTATAGCATGCCCGCCGGAGGCGAATGTTTGATCGAAGGTTTCCAATGCAAGTGCGGTTTCAAGACCATCGCGAAAACACCAGAGTGTCCGAGGTGCGGCAGGATCATGTCTCCGCACAAGTTCTTCGATGAGGGGAAGATACTCTCTTTCGTCCAGTTGGACATCCCGCCGGAGCACCACGACAAGGCGATGAACCTGGTAATGGTCGAGATAGACAACGGCCCAAAACTCATCTGCTGGACCAAAGACAAGCTAGCGGCGGAGCAGAGGGTCAAGGTTTTCTTCGAGGACGGGCTGCCAATCTGCAGGACCCCTTGAAGCGGATAGCCGTCATTATTATTCGAACGGGACCTTCTCGGCCGAGACGATCGAGTAGTCCTTGCCGAGCTTGGCGGCTTTCTCATCCAGCATCTTCTTGAAGTCCTCGCAGTTCCCCTTGCACTTCGAGACGTCCGCGACTATCTCGAATAGCATCTTCTTGTAGTAGATCAAGACCTGGGTGTAGCCGGCTAGTATGTTTATGTCGCTGGCGGCCATCGCCTCCGACACCTCGTACACGGCGCCGGGCTTGTCCGGTATGTTGAACTTGATCCTCCAGAGCTTCGTGCTCTCGTCGAGGAATGATATGGAAAGCACCCAGGAGGTCGTGTCGCCGATGAGCATGATCGGCGAGTCCTTCTTGCCGAAGAACCCCAGGTAGCTCTCCGGGAGCTCGAGCGCGTTGCCCTTAAGCAGTCCGGCCTTCTTCTCCATCTTCCTCAGGGCCCTAGTAGTTACCCTCGAGTTGCCGGGCGCGGAGCCCTTCGTGTACCTTTCCGCGAGGTTGGATATTTCGATCTTCATCGAATCGACATGCGACAGCGCCGGGTCCCTGGCGGCCTTCGCCTCCTTGAACTCCCTCTCCAGGGTCTCAATATCGCCGAAGAAAGACAGGTCGACGAGCATCACCCAGGTCATCAGGATGGAAGGCATGAACGCGACGCTCTCCGAATTCAGTATGTCTATGTTCCTGCTTTTCAGGAACTTTGCGCACTGCGCCAGCGAACCGGGGCGGTCGTGCACCTGGAAAGTGAGGCTGCACAGCTGGCGGTAGTTCTCAGGGCCGAAAGGCGATACGACCACCTCGTAGGAGGTCTTGCCGTCCCCCTCGTACCTGAACATGGTCGTGAATACCTCACTGTCGTCCGGCATTCCAAGCAGGTCGGAGACCTTCTCGCCTATCTCGATCCTGCCGTTCCGCATCATCTTGAAGTCCCAAAGTTTCATGGTGGCTTGCCCCCGTTTCGCTCGTAGTGCGACTGTGATATAATACCTTTCGATTGGCTCTCTGGGCTCAATCTTTCACAGAGAAAATGTATCTAATCGGCCTGCGAGATTTTACCCCTGTCCAATAGCCGCACTTGGGACATCTGTAACCGAGGTCGACCGATCCCCCGTAGACCGTCAGATTCTTGATGTGCCCCATGCGCTTCGAGCACACCGGGCAGGTGCTCGAAGAGGTCTTTGTGCCGGTGTCCCTGGCGTTTATTGCGAGTTTGGCCAGCCCCCTCTCTATGGCGAGCTTCCTCACGCGCTCCTCCGTGACGGCGTATTCGGAGTCGATAGATTTCAGTTCCCTTTTGACGAGGTCTGTGAGCTTCCGCTGTGAGTTGACGAGCCCTCTCCTGGAGAGCGACCGCTTAATCGCCTCGGACACCTCTTCGTCCGATGGAAGCTTGTAAGTCATCGGTAGGGAATCAACTTCGGAGTAATATTTTCTTGGATTGCGCCCGGCAGCGCATTTTCAGTTCTGGCCAGTAGGCCGTCAATGCCCCGGAAAACAGGGTAGACCCCAACGGTTTCTTACTAATAGTCTGAAGTATTTACTTTCGAGCAGCGGATGCGGGAGTGGCTGAGCCGGACAAAAGCGCGGGACTTAAGATCCCGTCTCGTAGGAGTACGCGGGTTCGAATCCCTCCTCCCGCACCTCAATTCCTCCCTTCGATAACCGCATGATTTAAGGTGGCAGACTTATACTGGTATCACGAAATACTCTGATTCGAGCCTAGGGAAACGAAGATGCAGGCCATCGGTCAGGTAAGAAGCGATGAAAATACTGCTATCGACACCACCCGGTAATACGACGGAGCTTTGGCCGCCACTCGGCCTACTTTACCTAGCTTCGAGCGTCCGGTCGAAAAGAAAGGACGATATCAGGGTCATCGACGCGTTCTGCGAGAACCTCACGCCGGAAGCCCTGCTCGATCGCGCCGTCAAGGAGAAGCCGGACGTCTTCGGATTGAACTGTTCTACCCACACTTTCCTTGAAGCGATCGGGATGCTGAAGCGCATGAAGGCCGCCCTGCCTGGCACGAAGCTCGTGCTCGGAGGTTATCACGCCACCTTCGCCGCATCGCGCATAGTCAATGACTACCCCTTCATAGACTACATCGTAAAAGGGGAAGGGGAGGAATCTTTCCCGCAACTTCTGAAGTGCATCGAGGATGGCACATCTCCATCAAGTGTCGGCGGCATCTGCTATCTGGACAACGGCCGCCTTGTCGAGAATCCTTTTACCCTCATTGAAGACCTCGACGCGCTTCCGTTCCCGGCGAGGGACCTTATCCGCAACCTCGAATACGGCTACTTCTACCAGAACATCCGGCTCACTTTCGGGAAGTTCACGACAATGTGCACCTCCCGCGGCTGCCAGTTCAAATGCACATACTGCTCCTGCGCGGAGCTGTCCCTCCGCAAATGGAGGCCGCGAAGCGCGGAGAACGTCGTGGACGAGCTCGAATCGATTTATAACGACGGGTACGAGTGTTGCGTGTTGATAGATGACAACTTCACGAACCGCAGGAAGAGGGTGGAGGATATCTGCCGCATGATCCGGGAGAGGCGGATCAAGATGCAGCTCTACTGCGAGGGGAGGGTCGACAGCGCCAACTACGAGCTTCTGAGGGAGATGAAGCGCGCGGGATTCAATGTCATCTACTTCGGCACGGAGAGCGCCTCCCAGCACGTGCTGGATTATTACCAGAAGCGCATAACGCCCGAGGAATCCGTCAACGCGATAGCGAACGCCAAGAAGCTCGGCATGCTCGTAGTTACGTCGTACATCATCGGCGCGCCCGCCGAGAGCAAGGACGACATCATGAACACGATAACGATGATAAAGAAGACCAGGCCGCACGGCGTGCAGATCAACATTCTGGACTGCCTGGTCGGGACGCAGATCTGGAAGGACCTTGAGCAATCGAAAATCGTGGGGCGGGAGGATTGGAAGACAAACCACCGCATCTACGAATACCTGAAGGAGGGACTTTCTAAGGAGGAGCTCGAGGGGCTGGCAGTCCAAGGATACTCGGCCCATGTCCAAGGCTGGAAGTCCAAAGGGGGGATGCTGGATATCGCCAGGCTGATTATTCACAACAAGTCCGCGAGGAAGATACTCCTTGGGAACTTCGCCAATCCTGACGCGCGGCGAATGGTACTGGAGGAGCTGGGAGCGGAGCAGGCAAAACCCCCTATGGAGCGCAAGAGCGAAGCCTCGGTGGCTCAAGATTAATTAGGGGAAAACGAATCGGGGAGCGGGGTCGCCAGTGTCAGAAACCGACAGCGGTGCGGCGGAAGCGTGCCAGTCTCCGAAGAAGAGGTTGTCCTTCCTCGACGAGTTCTTGACGATCTGGATATTCATCGCGATGGCTGTTGGAATAGGGCTCGGCTACGTTTTCCCGAATCTCGCCGGTGCCCTTGATTCCGTCAAGGTCTTCGATGTCTCACTCCCTATCGCCATTGGTCTCCTCGTGATGATGTATCCGCCGCTTGCGAAAGTCCATTACGATGAGATAGGAAAGCTGCGCAAGACCAAGAGGATGGTCGGCACCTCGCTCGCACTCAATTGGGTCATCGGTCCAGTATTGATGTTCACGCTCGCCTGGCTCGCCTTCCCCGGCGCGGACGCGACATCCACCTCTTTCAGGAACGGGCTGATTCTCATCGGGCTCGCAAGGTGCATAGCGATGGTCCTTGTATGGAACATGCTTGCCGACGGAGACTGCGAGTACTGCGCCCTGCTTGTCGCCATCAATTCGATCTTCCAGATCCTCATGTACTCCGTGCTTGCATTCTTCTTCATCACGGTGATGACTCCGATAATCTCTCCCGCAGCGGAGAGCACGGTCGTCAACATCACGATGGTCCAGATCGCAAAGAACGTGCTCATATTCCTGGGGATACCCTTCGCCGCGGGGTTCGCCAGCTGGTACTTCCTCTCCAGGCGCAAGGGGAGGGAGTGGTACGACCGCGTCTTCGCGCCGAAGATAAGCCCGCTCACCCTGATCGGCCTTCTGTTCACCATTGTCATAATGTTCTCACTGCAGGGGAGTGAGATCATCGAGCGCCCGTTCGAAGTCCTGCGCGTAGCATTGCCGCTTCTCGCATATTTCCTGCTGATGTTCTTCATGAGCTTCGGGATTTCCCACAGGCTCGGCTTCAGCTACAGCCAGGGTGCGACGCAATCCTTCACGGCGGCCAGCAACAACTTCGAGCTGGCGATCGCGGTAGCCGTCGCCACCTTCTCAATCGCTTCTATCGAGGCATTCACGGCCGTCATAGGTCCGTTAATGGAAGTGCCGGTACTGATCAGTCTGGTCGGAGTCGCGCTCTGGATAAAGCGGAGATACTACGACGCCGCAGGCATGCCGATCCATCGGAAAAGAAGCGCCCCTGTCGAAAAATCATGATCTTCGCGCGGCCTATCTGATTGCCTTGATTATCTCGGCAAGCCTCTCCTCGAAATCTTTCTTCTCGACGAGCGTGCCAGTCACGAGGATGTCCGCGCCGGCATCAATCAGCGCCTTCGCCCTCTTGCCGTTCCTGATGCCCCCGCCGACGATTAGCGGGATGCTGATCTCCCCCTTTACGGCAGTGACCATGGCCGGCGGAACCGTCTCATCCGCCCCGCTGCCAGCCTCCAGATAGAGCAGCTTCATCCCGAAGAATTGTGTAGCCAGGGCATATCCCTTGGCGGTCTCGGTGTCGTCCCTCTGTAGAAGATTCGCCTCCCCGACCTCTCCTACTTTCATGCCCGGCTCGAGTACGACATACCCCATCGGTATGGCCTCTATGCCGAACTTCTTGATCACAGGCGCTCCGGCGACTTGTTCGCCGACGATGTACTTTATATTATTCGAATTCAAGAAGCTCATGAAGTAGATTGCATCGACCGTGTCCGTAAGCACCCTCGCCCTCGCTGGGAAGTGGATGATCGGCTTCTCCGGCGCCGCTTTCCTGATCTCCTTTACAGTCGCCTCCAGGTTGCTCTGCGTGACGCCTGTAGAGCCGCCGACCATGAATGCATCGGTCTTCAATCCGTCCGCGACCGCCGCCACCTCGCCGGCCTTCTCAGGCCGCTGGCTCGCGGGATCTATCAGCGTCATGTGCATCTTGTGCGATCTCAGAGTCGATTCGATGTATTGGAGAACCTTCATATCTGCACCCCGACCGCGAATGCCAACAGAGCCACAATCATGGCCCACTTATAGATTTTCTGCCCCTTGTTCGGGCTTCTGAACTGCGCGAAGCAGCCGTAGATGAAGAGTGCATCCGCAATCGCCACGACGATCAGATAGAACACAGTAAGTTGGTCAAGCAGGAACGGCATGGGCGACAGCGCAACGGCCGTGGCTGTCGGAACGATTGCCAAATATCCCGCTTTCTTTGCCCCTATCGCCTTTGGAAGGGTCCTCCTCGACACATCTCCTTCCATGTCCTCTATGTCCTTCACTATCTCTCTTCCGAGCGTGGCGAGCCCTGCAAGCAGTGCGAGGATCAAAGTCTGCTCAAGGTGTCCAACAGTCGCGCCAGAGAATTCGAACAACCCTATGACCAGAAGCGCGATCATGACATTGCCGACGAGGCCGGAGCTCTTCAGCTTCAACTCGTAGCCGACCATCGCGAGCACGGCCAGGATGACTATCACGAATGACATCAGATTCAGGAAGAAACTCAGTGCGATGCTCACTGCGAACATGACCCCTGCGGAATACAGGGCGATATTCTTCGGAATCGTCCCTTTGGGCAGCGGCCTCGATGGATGCGCGATCCTGTCGGTCTCGACATCGAAGAAATCGTTCAGCGAGTTGCCAGCACCGACGAACAGAATCACGATGACGACTCCGAGTAGAAGCTCCACCAAAGACTGCTGCATCCCCTCTAGTCCTATCGCTACCGCGATGCCGAGCAGCAGTCCCAAGGCAGCTATCGCTCCGTTCCAAAGCCTCAGGAGCCTCATGTATTCCGCAATCGGGTTAGCAGCGCCCATTTTCCACCGCATCTGGGCTGGGATGTATATTATTTCTCCCCCATTTCCTCTTTCCGTTTCAATATACGCCAGTATCCACCAGCAAACCCGCAATCTCCAAAAGGTTAAATGCATCGTCTGGAATGGAATGGATGATGCAATCAACGGCTCCCGAGCCGCAGGACGCTGCCAAGGAAGTCGAATCCATAAAAGCGATGGTCGAGCGGCGCTTCAAGGTCTACGAGACGAGGCTCAATGCCGATTCCATCCAATTCCATTGCGAAGTCGACAAGGCTAAGCTGGACGAGAACTTCCGCGCGCTCAGAGCAGAGGTCGGCCCCCTCGGATACACGGCCATACTGACTTACCAGCGTGGCGAGCATGTCCTGACCATCGGGAAGCTGCCCAAGGCGAAAACGCGGGGAGTGTGGGTGAACGTCGTACTCCTAGTAGCCACCATCGCTACCACCGTGTTGGCCGGAATGGAGCTCTGGCTCTCCTACTCAGGTAAAGGCGTCGACTCATTCTTCTCGCTCGAAACGGTCGCAATGGGCGCGCTGACATTCGCCCTGCCGCTCATGGCGATACTTAGCATTCACGAGATGAGCCATTATTTGGCGGCCAAGAGGCACGGCGTGCCCGCCTCATTCCCTTTCTTCATACCCGCGCCGTTCGTATTCATCGGGACGTTCGGCGCCTTCATCTCTATACGCGGTCCCATACCAGACCGGCGCGCTCTGTTCGACCTAGGCGTCGCGGGCCCGATAGCAGGATTCATCGCATCTATACCGGTTGCAATCCTGGGCATATCGCTCACGGCCAGCGGCGCGGCCCCTCTCCCCGCAGAGACGGGCGGGGCGATATCGATCTCTCTCCCGGCGATCTACCAGTTCCTCGGCCTTTTCATGCCGATGCCTGAGAATGTGCTAATGCATCCGGTCGCGATGGCAGGATGGGTCGGCTTCCTCGTGACAGCCATAAACCTTCTTCCCGCAGGATCGCTCGACGGTGGCCACATCGCGAGGGCGGTTTTCGGACCGAAGGCCAAGTACGCGACCTGGGCCGCGATCATCGTTATGATGGCCCTGGGGATGTTCCTGTACAGCGGCTGGCTGATATTCGCCCTGCTCATCCTGCTGCTGGGGACCGATCATTCTCCGCCGCTCAACGACATCACTCCGATACCCAAGAACAGAAAAATCCTCAGCCTCGGGGTCGTCGCAATACTGGTATCATGCTTCGCGATAATCCCGATGGAGACGATCCCGGCAGACTACAGCTTCGAAGCCGAATTGGAGGGGAGCAGTCACGCGAACGTCTCGATGGGATTGAACCACACCTTCACCATACTGCTGGCGAGCAATGGCAACATAAACACGACCCTGGTCTTCGACATACAACCTTCCACGCTGAAGAGCGATCTGTCGTTAGGGCTGAAATATCGTATAGGGAACTCGACGCAGAATGAATCGGCGCCAGGCCAGGAATTCACGATCCCTGTCAACGAAAATGCAACGGCTTATCTTTCGATAATACTGTCTGATGCGATACTGCAATCCACCGACGTCAACGGCAGCATTCTCATATCAGTCAAGGATGCACCAGAGATAAACAGGACGCTTCCGATCAACGTTTCTGAGCTCGCTGGCAACTATTCATACGTCATCACTCCTGGTACTCTGTCTTTCAGCGGCAATCAGACGAAATCGCTACATGTGAACGTTACGAATAATTACTCCTACGATCTCCATATGCAGATCACTGCGATACCCGATAAATTTTGGAGCGTATGGTTGTATGACATTGACCCAGCCAACGCGACGAGCCGCCTGAACCTGATCATCGGTGCGGATTCAAACGCATCATTCACGATCAACGTCACATCCCCTCTGACAGTTACGGCGGGCGACACAGTAACATTGACGATAGTTTTCGTATCGCTAGATAGCAACGAGATGAAAGAGGCAGACGTCCAGATCTCTACCGTATGATCTAACGCTTCTCCAGAATCATGAAGTTCCTGACAAGTGACCTATGGGCTCGGAAAGCGGTCTGCTTGACAATTCTGAATTCGTCTCTGTAATCCAGCGTTTTTAAGTCGGGGACGATTATCCCCAATCTCCCTCCGTCGACCAGGTTCTTTGCGAAGCATTCGATGGCGCGCGAATACAATCCCTGGATCGATTCCTTGTTAGTGCTCGAGGACCTCCCGTAAGGCGGGTCTGTTACTATCGCGTCGAACTTGATTCCGAACTTCGAGATGTCGCCGACATCGAGCTGCTTTATCTTCGCCTTGAGCCCGAGCTTGGCTAGGTTCGCCCCGCTCCCTGCGACCATCTTCTCGGAGATATCCGAGCCGAAGACATTCATGCCCATCATCGCCGCCTCGATGAGCAGCGTCCCAGTCCCGCAGAACGGGTCCAGTATCCTGCAGTCGTCCGATTTCGCGGTCAGGTTTATGAGGGTGCGTGCGAGCCTTGGGTGAATGGATATTGGCGAGCTGAACGGCAGCAGCCTGTTCTTTCGCTTCTCGTACTGAGTGCGGTCTATCTCCGCGATCTCCCTGCCCACATGAGCGTTCTCACCGACAATGACCCTGTACCTGATATCCGGGTTCTCAAGATCGATCCCGATCCCTCTTTCCGAAAGGACCGCCCCTATCTCCTTGGCGGTGCCCACCGGGTCGTACTTTCCCTTCTGCGGTTCTGCTATCTTCACCCTTACGGCGACACTCTTGCCACGCGGTATCTCAAGCCTCTCAAAGAACGATGGGAGCTCAGAAGGATCAATGCTGGCGAGGTGCTCGTTTAGGAAATGTGATAGCGCGATGCAGTCCTTGAAATCCTTGGCCTTCGCATCAGAAGAGAACACCGCTAGGTTGTAGTCTCTGTCGATGAGCTTTGCTTCCCCGCTGTAGCTAAGGAGCGCCTGTGCCTCCCAAACGGGCAGGTCGGGATGCTCGCCCGACAGCTCGAACATGTATCTCATGGTCTGAGCGAGCATCGCGCTGGTTGGATTTGTAATGAGCGGAAGCTCAGTCCGTTATCCCGTCTTCGGAGACAGTGAAAACCGCCTCGGCCTCTGGCAGGTTCGGCGAGTCTATGAGCCTGGCGATCCTCTTCCCGCCCTTGCTCTTGCGCAGGTAGACCCTGTATGTCGCAGTATGTCCGACTATGTGCCCTCCGATCGGCCTCGTTGGGTCGCCGAAGAACGCATCCGGCTTGGATGAGACCTGGTTGGTGACTGCTATTACACAGTTGTTCAGGTCGCCGAATCTGAGCAGGTCGTGCATGTGCCTGTTGAGAGACTGCTGCCTTTCGGCCAGCGCCCCCCTTCCGATATACTCGGCCCTGAAATGGGCGGTCAGTGAATCGACCACTATGAGCCTTACCGGATACTCCTTGGCGAGCTCGTTGGCTTTCTCGACCAGCAGCATCTGGTGGTGCGAGTTGAACGCGCGGGCGACATGGATGGTCTTCAGGATCTCCTTGGAGTCCAGGTCCTGCGCATCCGCCATCTGTATGATCCTTTCCGGCCTGAAAGTGTTCTCGGTGTCGATCACAATCGAGTGACCCGAGAGCCCCCCCTCGTCAATCGGCCTGGTGACATTGACGGCGAGCTGGTGGCAGAGCTGCGTCTTGCCAGATCCGAATTCCCCGAAGAACTCCGTGATGGCCGTGGACTCGATGCCCCCTCCCATCAGATCGTCAAGCGCCTTCGAGCAAGTAAGAATCTTCCCTATGTTCAGTCTCCTCTCGAGGACGACGTCCCCGGTCTCGAACTTCCCTACGTCCGCGGCGATTTTGGCGGCGGCAATGATCTTTGCAGCAGTGCTCTCCCCAATCTCCGTGAGCTCGGAAAGCTTGCTTGGCGACTCCACCGCTATCGCCATGAGATCGGAATATCCTGCTTCCTTAAGTTTCTCGGCTATCGCCGGGCCCACGCCCGGGAGCTTCTCGAGGTCATCCTCGGCCATGTCAGTGCACCTTTGAGATAAGAACCGGACGACTCGATATAAGGATGTCTATTAGAGGTAGACGAAAGTGAGCCCCGCTATTCCTATTGCTGTAATGCCAGACTCATGAATGCGATCATCTGCATCTTGTCACGAGGCGTCTCCGCCCGGGCTAAGACCGAATCCCTCAAGCCGAGCAAACCTTTATTTGGCTCGGCCTTTTCCTTTCCTCAATGGCCAAGAAGCGGAAGAAGGAGACGGAGGCCGAGGAGAAGTACGAATTCGTGCCTCCGGAGTTCGACGAGAAGCAGTTCCTTTTGGACGAGATAAAAACCACAAAGAGGGTCGTGCTGATCGTCCTATACGGCATGCTCTTCGGCGTGCTCGCTGCAGTCGCCACGGCAGTGACAAAGAACGGCTACTTCGGCCTGATGGTCTTCCTCCTCGGCGTCTTCCTGATCAAGTACTTCCTGATCACGATGCAGTTCGACCTGTCCAAGTTCACAAAGAAGACCTGGGCGGAGAGCGCGTTATGGTTCTTCGTAACATCCCTTGCGATCTGGATACTCGTGGTCAACCCGCCGTTCATGGACTACATCGCGCCAGATGTCAAGAACGTCAGGCTCTCGGTAGAGGTCAACCAGAAGTTTATCGTCTACAACTATAGCGCGGATACTCAGACCTGGCAAACCGCAAAGAACAACATCTCCGTGACCGCCGCGTTACAATCCGCATATCAGAACCATTCGAACGTGACCATATACGCTCATGTTGCAGACAGCAGCGGCCTGAGCGCCGCCCCTATGATCACGCTCTCGCCGAACAGCGCCCCCAAGGCCTACAGCATGCTCGGCGGCTCTAACAATTCATACTCCTATGCGATAGCGGGGATGGACCTATCGTTCATCGACAGGGGGCATTATTTCACATTCAGCATCTCCGCGATCGACACACTCGGCAACCAGGCGACCTTAACGCCCGCCGACAACGCGATAAAAGATGTCGTCTGAGAGTTACCTCTCCCAGGGCATCCTCTTTTCCAGATGCGCCGTCAGCGCCTTCCTGTAGCTCTTCTCCATGAGCCCGGCGCCTGAGACTATCGCCGTCCTGCCGCTCTTCCTGAAACCCTTCCCCAGCCTCACCTCGCCGAACTGCTTCTCCAGGACCTCCACCGGCGAGCGCTCCTTGCGCCCCACCTCGACCTGCCACTTCCCTTTCTTCACCACGGGCTCGGAATTTCCTCTGCCCTTCCATTTCGCGAGGAAGTTCTCGACCTCCGGGGAGTTCGCCGGCGGGCCGGTATGGATGTAGGACTCCGGCAGCTCCGCCGTGCCGCAGTCGACGATGATTATGCTCATGTCGCCGTCGGCAGCGAGGCTGAGCTTGCTCGGGGAGAACCCCTCCCTCTCGAGTATGTCCCTGACGGAGACGCCGGTCTTCCTGAGCTGGGGCCAGAGCACGTCGTCGACGACGCCGAGCGCCGGCAGCTCGATCAGAACGGTGCAAAGGCTCTTGCCCAGCGCCTCCTTCAATCCGGCATCGCTCAACAGGGCTTGCGCCTTCGGGAAGAAGAAGCGCTCGTCAGGCTCCTTCTCGTAAGCCTTGCAGGCATCGGAGAACAATCTCAGGTTCAACGGGGAAACAGGCGAGGCGACGTTCCTCGACGGGTCGACGGGGTCGACGAACACGAACTCCTCGTCGAACTTCTTCGAGGCAGCCACCTCTATCCAGAGATCCACAGGCGCCTTCCATCTCTTCGCGTGCGAGAGGAGCTCGCCGAAGCTCCCGAACTTCAGTATCAGTATCTCGCAGAGGTATCCTGAGAACCCCTGCGTCTTCGCTTCAGCGCCGTACACCCCGATCCCCTTTGCGAACTGCTTCAGCAGGCGCACCTGGTCCCTCTGCCCCTCGCCGAGGTGCTCTATCACGTATTCCGTGTGGAAAGGCGTGCGGTCGACGGCGCTGATCCTCCCTTTGCCGGAAGAGACCTTGTAGCAGGGCACGAGGTCCGTCTTGAACCCCTGCCAATGACCGCTGATGTAGGCATGCTCGGCATAGCGCTCCTCGGGCTTGTCCAGTATCTCCCGCCCGATCCCCTTGTCGATGCGCCCTATCTCCTCCTTCGGCACGGTCGGCGGGAACATCAGGAACAGGTCGATGTCGGGGTTGGTGAGGTGCGTGCCCTTGGCTATCGAGCCTACGAGGATCGGCGTTATCGGGAGGCTCCTCTCCTCGATGATGCCGCCGACCCTCTCCGTCAGCTCCGCTACTGCCTTGCCGATGCGGCGCTGCTCTTCTGCGGACGGGGTTATCTTCCCGAGCACCTTCTCCTCGACTTTCATTGCAAGGGGTTACTGAATCGTACATGATATAATCCCTATGGAGGAAACGCTCGCAAAGCGACTGGGAAAAGAATGCGGTGTCCGAGGTCGGCTCGATCGGGGTTATGGACATTCACTCAGGAGGATTGCTTGGAAGCCAGCCCGGACACCTGCTATCTGATTGGCTCTCGGAATATATCCCGTCGAGCAATGTAATCAGCCTGATTGTAGTCGGGGCGGTCAGAAGATGTCGGAGACCAGCCTGACGTAGACGTCGTTTATGTTCGATGAATAGATGTTCGACTCTATCTCTGAGATCTCGAGGTCGGTCGTCCCCTCAACTGCGACGATCTTCTCCCCGCTGCCCCTGTGCACCAGGAGCACGACCGCGAGCCCCTTCCTCCTTATCTCGAAAAGAGAGACGTCGGAGTTCGGCGTGTGGCCGGTGCGCACGACCTTCGCCTTCAGCTCTGCAGAGAGATCATCGGCGAATTTGATCAACGCCGCCCTGCTCATCTTGGACGTTATGACTGATATCTGCAGATGCTCCTTCTTCGCCAGCTTCTCAATGCGCTTGGCGAGCGCCTTGATGTCGATCTTGATTGTCATTCCGGATTCTCCCTGAGCTCTATTGGATGTAGTCGTCCAGATCCACAGACATCTTCGCACCGTCGGCCTGCTTCTTAGAAATACATTTCTGGACCGTCGGCACCTTCTCCTTCAGGATGAGATTCATGCCGTCCCAGGCCGCGACGGTCCTGATGCCGGTCTGCTTCTCCACCCAGTTCGCCTGTGCCTCCGGGTTCTCGCCGATGAAGCGCATCCCGAAGTGCGTCATGATCGCGAGCTTAGGCTTGACCGCATCGACGATGGCGGCCGCATCCTCCGTTGAAAGGTGGTTTGGTATGCGCGCCTGGAGCGGCCTCGTCACCGAGAGCACGAGCACGTCGCTGCCAAGGTGATCCTTGAAGACCTCCTCCCTCAGTGCGGTGTCCCCTGTCATCGAAATGACGCCGTCCTTCGAGCTTATGTTGAGGCCGATCGCGGACGGGTCGGAGTGGTATGTCCTGGTGGCCCTGAAGGTCAATCCCTCCACCTTGAAAGTGTCCCCAGGCTTCACGATCTTGACCTCCGACGGCTTCGAGGCGTGGTACTCGGATACAGCAGGCCCTAGCGTCTGGTATCCCTTCAACACGCTGTCGCTCCCCACCAGCAGCCCCCGCCGCTTCTTGCAGCCGTGCGTCATCGCCTCTATCAGCACCTCTGCGTCGGTGTAGTGGTCAGGGTGACAGTGGGTAACGATGACGGCGTTGGTCTTGGTCGGGTCTATGCCGCTGTCCTTCAGCCTTACCAGGGCGCCGGGGCCAGGGTCGATGTGCACCCTCGCCGAATCTGCTGTGAGGTAGAGCCCCCCGGTGGACCTGACCTGGGAGATCGTGGCGAATCTCCCGCCACCGGTCCCAAGAAATATCAGCGAAATCAACTTTAAGCCCAATCCCTAATACAGGTCGTCTATTATAATATCGAGCCAGGAGGATTTCGTTTGAGCATTCTGATAAAAGGCGGCATAGTGGTGACCCAGGACAAGGACAGAAAGGTGCTCGTGGCGGACGTGCTGATCGACAAGAACAAGATCAAGAGCGTCGGCAAGCACAAGGCCAGCGAGGCCGACCAGGTCATTGACGCCAAGGGGAAGATCGTCATGCCCGGGCTCGTCAACCTGCACCAGCATGTCGCGATGGCGACCATGCGCGGGATAGCCGACGACGTCACATTCGACAAGTTCCTCGAGAAGACCTTCGCTGCTGACGCGAAGCGCACCGAGGATGACATACTCGATGGCGCGAGGCTCGGCTGCGCGGAGTCGGCGCTCACCGGCACGACCTCCTTCCTGGACCTCTACTACGGTGAGGACCTGGTGGCGAAGGCCGTGGAGGAAACCGGCCTGCGCGGCTTCCTCGGCTGGGCCGTCCTTGACGACGACAAGACCACGCAGAAAGGCTCGCCGATAAAGAACGCGGCGAAGTTCATCGACAAGTGGAAGGGGAGCCGCCTGGTGAAGCCGTGCATCGGCCCGCAGGGAGTCTATGTCTGCTCCGAGGAGACGATGCACAAGGCGCGCGAACTCGCCGACAAGAAGAAGACATTCTGCCATTACCACCTGTCAGAGACCAGGGGTGAGGTCTACGGGCACCTGAGCAAGACCCAGAAACGCCCAGTAGACTGGCTCCACGACATCGGCTTCCTGTCCAAAGGGGACGTCGCGGTGCACGTTTGCTGGATCACAAAGCATGAGGCGAAGCTGCTCGCAGATGCAGGGACTTCGGTCGCGCACTGCCCAACATCGAACATGAAGCTCGCCGTCGGAGGGGTCGCGCCGGTCGCAGAAATCAAGGAGTGCGGGGGCACGGTCGGCCTCGGCACCGACGGCTGCTCATCGAACAACTCCCTGGACATGTTCTCCGAGATGAAGATATGCTCCCTGCTGCACAAGCACTCCCGCTGGGACCCGACGGCTATGAGCGCGCAACAGGTGCTCGACATGGCGACCATCGAGGGGGCGAAGGCGCTCGGCATGGGGGCGAAGCTCGGCTCCATCGAATCCGGGAAGCTCGCCGACATAGCGATCATCGACAGCACGCGCATCGGGATGATTCCGACCACGGCGAAGAATGCGGTGTCGAACCTGGTCTACAGCTGCAGCGGGCAGAACGTCTTCTGCACCATAGTCGACGGAAAAATAGTGGCGTACGACGGCCAGCTCGTCGGCAAATGCTGCTGCGGGGATCACTAGGCGCTCTTCCCCGCTTCCGCCACGACTACATTCGTGCCATTGTCTTCCAGTATCACTACCTGTACGCCTGCAGCAATCTTCGTAGCCGCGGTTGCATTTTTGATGCAGTCGTCAAACTTCACCTTGCCGGTCGTCTCGTTAGGGATGATGTCCTCCGTAACCGTGCCGATCTTCCCTACCTTGGATATGACGGCGAGCGCCTCGGGCCGCTCTGACGGTGCGAGCATCTGGAAGAATTTGATCGCTGCGAACAGCATCAGGGCCAGCACGATGACGAAGATGATTATCGACCACCACTCGTCCAGCAACGATGGGTCTACCATCACCAACACTCCGAGCACGAGCATGCCGATGCCCGGTATCACCAAGTAGGATTCCGGCGCCGCGTACTCCACTATCAACATGAGTACGCCGGTGATGATGAAGGCCAATGCGAGCCAGAGCGGGTCCATGCTCGGGAATGTAGCTTCCGACATATATTAAATTCTCCGCGAGCTGAAAACAGATATATCTCGCCCTGGGCATTGCCTCAGCGGTGAGAGAACGGCATGCTTCACTGGCTCATTCTCATTGAAAACTTCTGGTAGGGACGACATCCACGACATAACGCAGCAGGTGCGGCAACAGGTCTCAGAATCTGGGATGATGGACGGCATAGCCTGCGTCTTCGTCTCCGGCAGCACCGCGGCGGTGACGACTGTCGAATTCGAACCCGGGCTGGTCAAGGACCTGCAGGAAGCGATGGAGCGCCTCTACCCGAAAGGGATCGAATACGAACATCACCTCAGGTGGGGCGACGGGAACGGGCATTCGCACGTCAGGGCTTCGATGCTCGGGCCGTCTCTGGTCGTACCGTTCAAGGGCGGCGAGCTGTTGCTCGGCACATGGCAACAAATCGTCTTGATGGAGCTCGATGTCAGGGCCAGGAGCAGGGGTATTGTCGTTCAGGTCATCGGGTAAGCCCTTCATTTCAAATCCGGTCGGGTCCGCTCTTATCTGTGAAAGCATTTATCTCGGCTGAATGGCTATTCGCTCCATTGGTAATCCGGTAGGGATGACATGAGATCAACAAAACCACTGAACAGGACGTTCAAACCAAAGACGACGGTTCGGAAGAATAAGATCGTGACCGAGAGGCATTTTAGGAAATATCAAACAGATAAACATCGCACCGAGAAGACAAAAACTGTACGCGTCGAGGCCATATGCCCTCATTGCGGGAAAAAAATAGTCCTCGTAATGAAGTAAAAGAGTAAACGCTGGAGTTTTTGTCTCCAGTCGCCTACTAACGAAAAGCATTTCTCAGGATGCGGGGAGCGTCACTTCCCCAAATCCTTGAAGGCGGCGTCGGCAATCTCGATGCTCTTCTCGATGTCCTCCTTCGTGTGTGCCAATGACATGAACATGTGTCCATCGGAATGCGGCACCCCGAAGTACGCCCCGCCGACAACGCAGCTAAGGAACCACCTGTCGAACTTCTCCCTGTCGATACACTGCTCTTCCCTCCAGGTCGTTATCTCCTTGTCTGTGAAGAATATCTCCCCGAGGGAACCGACATGCTCTATCCAGACGTCCTGGCCCCTGTCCTCTGCAACGTCCTTGAGCCCCTTGAACAGCGAGTCCCCCATCTTCTCGAGCTTCTCGTAGACCCCGGGTTTCGACAGGATCTTCATGGTGGCGAGCCCGGCTGAGATCGAGACCGCATGGGCGTTGTAGCTGCCGCCGTGGTAGACGTGGCCATCCTCATTCGGGACGATCATCTCCATGATCTCCTTCTTGCCGCCAAATCCTCCCAGCTGGTAGCCCCCTCCCATGACCTTGGCAACGCTGGTGATGTCTGGCCTGACGCCGTAGCGCTCCTGCGCCCCTCCGAGCGAGAGCCTGAAGCCTGTCAGTACCTCGTCGAACATCAGGATAATACCGAGCTCCTTCGTGAGCTTGCGCATCTTCTGCAGGTAATTGTTGCGCGGGAGAACGCATCCTCCGCCGTTGTGCACCGGCTCCATCATGACGGCCGCGAGATCGTCCGCGTTCTTCCGTATGATGTCCTCGGTCTCGTCCCACTCGTTGTACGGGTAGATGACCACCAGGTCGGATATGCACTTCGGGATCCCCTTGCCCCATGTCACGGCCGGCTGGCATTTCGCTCCCTTGACGAGTTTATCGTCGGTGATGTCGACGCTCTGCATCATGTAGTCGTAGCCGCCGTGGTAGGAACCCTCGGCCTTGGCAATCTTCTCCTTCCCGGAGTATGCTCTCACCACTCGCAGCGGATGCATCGTCGCCTCCGTGCCGGAGTTCGTATACCTGAACAATTCTATCGAAGGCATGGCCTTCTTTATGAGCTTGGCCAATTCGATGGGCTTCTCCGACGGCGCACCGTAGACAGTGCCCTTGTCGGCCGCCTCCTTGACCGCCTTGAGAACCTCTGGACGGGTATGCCCCAGGATCATCGGCCCGTAGCCGAGCGCGTAGTCGATGTACTTGTTGCCGTCGATGTCGTGGAGGTAGGCGCCCTCCGCACGATCGACCACGAACGGGTACGGCGAGAACAGCCGTATGTTGCTCTCTACGCCTGCCGGCATGTGCTTTACGGCGTCCTTGAAATGTTCAGCCGACTTCTTGGTCTTCGCTCTGTACTTCTTCTCGACACTTGTCGCGGTCATATATTACAACCTCTTCCTAAGAAAAACCACAGCTACGAGCCCAGCACCTTCTGGCGGCATCAGGAATTGACCCACGCGATCGATACCATAGCCTCGGGCAGTTGCTTCTCTATACGACCCAACAATGACTTAGTAGAAAATGATTGCTGAGCATCATCAAAGCATTTATACCGGCTGAGGGAGATTTGCCGAACTTGACGACCATGGAACCCGAGAACCCTGACCCGGTATCCATTCCTCCCGAATCCGTTGCCAGCAAAGTCCGCAGCGAGTACACCCGCGCTTCGATGAAGCCTGAGATAAAGCAGATGGAGGCCCTCCAGAAGATAATCTCCGACTGCCAGGCGCAACACATCCAGCTCAACACCTTCCTCAACGCCGTCTGCCAGTTCATCTACAGGCAGCTGAACATCAATAGCCTCTCCATCGGAATATGGGATCAGGTCGACAGGAAGTACCGCTACATCGCCAACGCCGGCCTCAGGAAGCAGGCAGAGGACACGCTCAAGAGCGTCACGTATACCAAGCAGGATTTCCTGGATCCGAAGAAATACCCCTTCTTCCCAATCAGCAAGTACACTAAGCTGTTCCTCGCGGAGAACAACCCATACGCTCCCGGCGAGGAAGAGTCGTACAACCGGCCGCTCATGCTCACGCAGCGCCGCTCAACGCCTGACGACACAATTGAGGGCGACTACCTAGATATCATGATATTGGACAGCAGGAACGAGGTCATCGGGTGGATAGAGGTATCTGGGACGAAGCAGGGAAAGATCCCCGATGCGCTGACAATATATTGGCTTGAGCTGGTCGGTTCGTTGATAGGGCTCGTCCTTTCTTCTAAAGATATCAATATGAGATGATGCGCATAAGAGCGCGGTCTTAGGCTGCTGATTATTCACCTCGCGTATGAAAGCATTTATCTCGGCTGAGGGGGACGGAAAAGACTTATCCCAATAGGTGGGTTATTCACTTCTGTGGGCAAAATGAATTCCAAGACTTTCTCCACTGAGGAGAGATTAAATCTTCTCGAAAGAAGAAAGTGGCAGAAAAGATGGTGTCCGCTAAACCTAATCCTGATCGTCCTCCTACTCGGTGAATGGGGCACACTAATCGTGATAGGACCCGACGACATCACATCATTTTTCGTAATATCTGGAGTGATATACGCACCAATATGGGCACTAATCACCGGAAGCCTGAATCGCTGGGGGCTACTATCTGTATTTCTCGCACTTATTCCTCTGATATTCTTTACTGGATATGATCCATGGATATGAGCTGTTCTTTGGTCCTATCAATCATCCGCAGTATGTAAAATAGATTATTCTGTCGTCAAAGCATTTATCTCGGCTGAGTGGGGCGAAAAAAACCTTTCTCATGACGAGGGGATGAACTTAAGTATTGTATATTGAGATATTACGGCGATGAGAAGTCCAGTCCAGACTCCGGTCACAATCTTCGTAGTCGCGAGCCTGCTTATTATCGGGGGTCTGAATCTTACCCCATGCGCTCAGGCTGATGGATCAGCTCCTGAGAAAGTCCCCGAGCCACAGGTTTCAGAAAGACACGATTACAATACAACCGGATATGTTGGCGGCACTCTGAACTATCTTAACCATGAAAAGTGGGAGATGAAATTCAAGCACGGAAGCTTGATCACGACCGTTGCGGTCAGGAACATAACTCAGTACAGTGATAATGTGACATCGGTTGATTATGCGAACTACATCGAATACAAGATCTCTGGAACGACTTATACGGCTCAATTCATGATGAACTGGGAAGTGTTCAAGATAGGCGACCAGACGATATGGGCGGATCTGTCGACCTGTGCTGATTTTGAATTGACCTACTCCCCAGTCAAATATGACGGCACAATACCCACCTTGGATTGCAACGTTTCCTTTGACAATATTCGAGTCTATGGGCACAACCATTCGAGCTCGACCTTCGATCTGACATTGTCTCACCATTTCAGAGGCGATTGGAACCGAACGAATGAGAAGATCGAAGCGCTGTTCGACTTCAGCAATACCAAATTCTACCAATCGAACGGCACCGAGTTCAGCGCAGGCGAACCTTTCACCGCAGAGATCCAGTATGGGATGTACATGTTGAATAATGAAAAACCTCCGGGCGAACAGTTCATCGCGCCCACCGGGCATACGAATACGACCTTAGAGTACAACCTGACGCTCGACAATGGATCCCCCTTGACCTTGTCAAGTTTGAACATGAATGACAATTTCACGATCTACAATGGAAGCGGGGCTCGCGCCTGGGTGGGTTACTCATCAATGGTCCCTGATGCGGTCCGTTCTGGGGCTACGCACGGCTTCCCGAACCTGACCTACAAGGACACCGTATCCATAAAGAGCGACCCTGAGATCATTGTCAACCATGATCGAGTGACCGCCCAGTCGGACCTGGTGACTTTTTTAATGCCTATAGTTGTAGTAGTGGCGATCGCGGCGATGGGTGCGGCAGTCTTCATGAGAAAGAGAAAGAAGAAGCCGGGAAAAGACAGTGAGACGCAGAAAAAGAAGGGTTAAGAGGTTTAGCCCCGTTTTGTCAATCCTTGCCGATTGAACTCGAAGAACAATCTACTGGCTAGTCGCGGGTTCGAATATCTCATGACCCACTATCAGTTCTTTCAAATTTTACCTCCCAAAGATTATTACGGCAGTTAGGGGATGGGCGGCATGATGAAAGTCAAATTCCTTGGCGGAGCCCAAGAAGTCGGCCGACTGGCAATTCTCGTGGAAACCGACAGCGGAAAGGCACTGTTCGACTACGGGATGACCGCTACGGATCCTCCATCGCTGCCGCAAGAGGCCCCGCGCATAGATGCACTGTTCCTCACACACTCCCACCTCGACCACTGCGGGATGGTCCCCTGGGTATGCGACAAGTACGATGATGTCCCGGTCTATTGCACGCCGCTCACGCAGGAAATCAGCACGCTCCTGCAGAACGACTGCATAAAGATCGCGAAGGCAGAGGGATATCCAGAGGCATACGACAGCGGTGCGGTCAAGAGGACCGAGCGCTCGTACAGGGACATCGACTTCAACGACGTGACCGAAACCATCGGCCTCGAGGTTGCATCGCACTCCGCAGGGCACATCCCAGGAGCGACGATGTACGAGCTGAACGGGGCCAGGAACACGCTCATAACCGGCGACATGCACACGATCAACCAGAGGTTGGTCTGGGCCGCCGAGCCGGTCAAGTGCGACGACCTGATCATAGAGTCGACCTACGCCGGCAGGGAGCACCCGGATCGCACGGAGGTCGAGGAAGCCTTCCTCGATAAGCTGGCGGAGGTGATCGGGAGGGGCGGCACGGCCATAGTGCCCTCGTTCGCCGTGGCGAGGATGCAGGAGCTTCTGCTTATTCTGCGCGACACAGATTACGAGTACTGGATGGATGGCATGGGGAAGACCGTCAACCAGATCTACTTCGAACACCCCGAGTACCTCAGGTCGCCGAAGAAGCTGTTCAATGCAGAGAGGCGCGGGCACGTGGTCAAGAACCCGAAGATGAGGGACAAGGCGCTCGAAGGGGACATCATAATCACCACCAGCGGGATGCTCAACGGCGGTCCAGTGCTGTCCTATCTTGATAAGTTCAAGAACGATCCGAAGAGCGCCATCCTCCTAACCGGTTACCAGGTCGAGGGAACCAACGGGCGGAGGCTCGTGGATACCGGAATGATCGATTTCTACGGGGACATACAGAAGATTGCCTGCGAGGTGCAGTCCTACGACTTCTCCGCGCACGCCGGCCATTCGGACCTGTTGAAATTCGTGAGGGACTGCTCGCCAGAGCGCGTAGTCCTGATGCACGGCGACAACAGAGAACTGCTGGCCAAGCCGCTGCGCGAGGAAGGCTACGAGGTAATCCTCCCGATGAACGGCAAGAGCTTCGAACTCTGAGCGTTTACTTTTCCTCAGGCGTAGAATTCTCAGGAGGTTTTCTCTTTCTCAGCCTGCGGATCACCAGGAATGATGCCGCCGCGGCTGAAGCGATTATGGCCGCTGCGATGATCGTGAAGTCGGTCGGTTCATTCGGGTTCCCCTGGTTCGCCCAGACGCGGAAGCTGACTGTGCTATTGACAGAGTTGCCGGCCATATCGTAGGCGCGCAAGGTCACATTGTGCCATCCGTCAACCAGGTTCGTCACGTGTTCGACCCTCGTCGCATTGTCGAGAACGTCGAAGAGCGCTCCGTCGCTGTAAACCTCGAAGTAATCGATGCCACTCGTCGCGTCAGAGCTCGTCCAGGTCAACCTCACATCGCTCGAGCCATACACTCCCCCGCTGGACTGCTCCAACGTGAGCTTCGGGTTCGTGGCATCGATCTTGATCGTTACGTTCTTCGTCGCCTCGGTGTTGTTCGCCAGATCGACCGAGTAGTATTCCAGAATCCGTACACCGTCGCCTGACACGGTTATGTCCCCTGTGTAGTTCTGCCAGCCTGCTCCGCCTAGCTTGTATTGGGTGTAGTTGACCCCGCTCCCGCCGCTCTCGTCCGAAGCTTGCAGCGTCACGCCGACGGAGGAGATATTCCACCCGTTCGAACCTTCCGATCCGGCGATATATATCCCCGTTTCCGGCGGGGTCGTATCGGTTCCGCTGCCAAAAACGCCAGCAGTCGCTAGCAGCGCGGCCAGCGCGATGATCGCAATCGATGCAGTAGATGCGCGCGTGGTCCTTCGTTCAAGGCGTGAATCCATCATGTCGGTCCCCCTTATGTGACTGATTGAAATATACCTCTCTATAAGTTTATTACACGGCAGGATTTCTAGACCATCATGGCCGAGGACATCTCCAAGTTCCTCTCCGAGGACATAGGTGACGGGGACATAACGACCGAGGCGCTGGTCGACGATCAGCAGGCGGTCGGCGTCATCAAGGCGAAGTCGGACTGCGTAGTCGCAGGGCTGATCGAAGCCGAGGCTGTCTTCACGCACATGGGGCTCCGTGCCAGGATGGTCATTGTCGACGGCACTTATGTCAAGAGCGGCACCGAGGTCATGCGGGTCGCGGGTCCTGCTAAGGCGATGCTCACCTCCGAGAGGCTCGCGCTAAATTTCATAATGTTCATGAGCGGCATTGCGACCGCTACGGACCATCTAGTCAAGATAGCCAGGATTGTGAACCCGAACGTCAGGGTCGCCGGCACCCGCAAGACAACGCCGGGGTTCAGGAAATACGAGAAGAAGGCGATAATGCTCGGAGGCGGAGACCCGCACAGGTTCAGGCTGGACGACCAGATCCTGATTAAGGACAACCACCTGAGGGTGGTCGGGAGCATCACCGAGGCAGTAAGGCGGGCGAAGGAGTACAGCTTCTCGAAGAAGGTCGAGGTGGAGGCTGAGACGCTCGCGCAGGCGGAGGAGGCGGCCAGGGCCGGAGCTGACGCGATACTGCTGGACAATATGACCCCGAAGCAGGCCGAGACGGCTTACAACCTGATCAAGAAGGTGAATCCCTACATCACCGTCGAGGTATCGGGCGGGATAAGGCCGGAGACGATCGGAGCCTATGCGAACCATGCGGACGTGATATCCGCAGGATACATCACGCACTCAGCCCCCGCAGCGGACTTCTCGATGGACATCCAGGAGACGAAACTCAAATGAGCGACTGGATCGGGACTGAGAAGTGCGAGATATGCGGAAAGCCGGCCAAGAACTTTCTGTTCGCGTCGTTCCTATGCGAGTGCGAAGAGTGCATCCAGGCAGCACGAGATCGTCGCGGCGGCCCGGGCGGGCATCAGGCCAAGAAATGGGCCGAGAAGAAGGATTAGCGACGATCAATCCTGCTTCGATCTTCCGAACTCTTCGTAGCTGACTATCTCGGTCAGCGCCTTCCTGCGCTTCCCTGCGGTGAAGACCTTCGACAAGTCGAACTTCTCCCTCGGGTAGCCCATCGCGATGAGGCAGACGACCCTGAACTTCTCGGGTATCTTGCAGAGGTCCCTGACCTTGTCCTCGTCGAAGTCCCCTATCCAGCAGGTGCCGATCCCCTCGCTCGTCGCGGCGAGCACCATCGTCTGCAGCGCGATGCTGACGTCGATGACGTACCACTCCTCAGCCTTCTTCTCGTCGCCGCAGCCGACTATGACTACTGGTGACTCGGTGAGGAATTTCGTCCAGGTCCTCTTGGATAGAACCTTCCTCTTCTCAGCGTCCTTGATCACTATGAAGTGCCATGGCTGGGTATTGTTGGCGGACGGCGAGATTCGCCCCGCCTCTAGGATCCTCTCCAGAACATCGGCGGGTATCTCCTTCGGATCATAAGCGCGGACAGACCTTCGTACTTTCACTGCATCAGCTACTTCCAAATCATCGCCCCCTCTGTTATTCTCCCGGCGGAGATTTGAGCGTTGCGGCAATCCCGGGTCATTTCGACATTCTCTCGATGATTAGCTCCGTGATATCCTTCACGACAATCATGCTGCCCCTGCTCCGCGCTGCCTCTGAGAGGGTCTGCTCGCAGAAGGGGCAGGAGGTCACAAGGACCGATGCGCCGGTCTGCTCTGCATCTTCGATGCGCTTCGCGGCGACTTTCAGCGCCAGCCATTGGTCGAGGGTCTTCAACCCTCCTCCTGCGCCGCAGCACCTGGCCTTCTCGCGCGTGCGTTCCATCTCGATGAGAGTGACTCCCTGAAGGTGGCTCAGGATCTCCCTGGGCCATTCATACATCTTAGTGTGCCTGCCGAGGTGGCAAGGATCGTGGTAGGTGACCTTTACCCGCTCCGCATTCGTCGACAGCGATATCCTCTGTGTCCGCAGAAGCTCCGCGAGGAACTGCGTCACATGCTTCACCTGTATCTTCTCCCCGGTCAGCACCGGGTAGTCCTGGATGAGTGTCTTGAAGCATCCGGCGCAGGCTGTAACGATTGTTCCGGCCCCTGTGGATCTGAAGAGTTCGGTGTTCTGCACAGCGAGCTTCTTCGCCATGTCGGTCTCGCCAAGCCTCATGAGCGTCGAGCCGCAGCACTTCTCGTCCTTCCCGAGTATGCCAACCCTGACGCCAGATGCAGTCAGTATCTCAGCAAGGTTATCCGCTACGCGCATGATCTCCGGGTCGTAGGAGGCGGTGCAGCCGACATAGTACAGGACGTCCACCTTCTCCTTCGTCGCATCGAGCACGCTCGGATGTTTCCTCGCCCAGCGTTCCCTCTGCGCCCTCGGCTGCATCCATGGGTTGTCGTAGTTCTCTATGCTGCTTATGAGGGCCTTGTGCGCCTCCATCGGGGCGATCCCCGACCTCACGGCTGCGCTCCGCAATGCCTCCCACATCTGAATCGTGTCGAGGGAGAGCGGGCAAGCTTCGCCGCACATCCCGCAGATGGTGCATTCGTAGAGGCTCTTCGCGAGATCGCTGCGCATGGCCTGTAGCCGCTCCTCGCTGGCAAGCGTCCTCCTCACGGGATTGCCCTCTATCTTGCGGATTTTTTTAATTGCCCGGATCTTACCGCGCGGCGTCCTCTCCTCGTTTTCCTCCGCCTCGCCGCCGGTCGGGCACTTGATCGAGCACTCGCCGCACCTCGTGCAAGCATCGAACTCCATCAGGCTTCTCACGGGGACATCGGAGACATCCAGCTTCTTCCCGGCGCGGCTCATCACCCGGCCTCCTTCTTGACGATCGACTCTAGCTGCACTGCGAGAGGCGCCGCAAGCAGATGGAACATCTTGCTGAACGGTATGTATGCGATGAACGCGAAGCTTATCGCCGCATGCATCAGCCAAAGCTGCGCATAGACTTGGACCGTTACCGATGGAAGGATCTGCGCGAACGCAAGTCCGATGAATGAATATATCGAAGGCGACTCGTGACCGGAGATGCCGCTGTTCATTGCTATCCCCTCAAGGATGAACCCGGAAAGGACCACGATCAGCAGGAAGAGAATGGAAGTCACATCCTCGCGCCCGGTCACCAGCTGCTTTGGTCTCCTGACGAACCTTCTCACTGACGCGGCCGCGAGGCCGATGAGCAGCATCAGGCCGAACAGCTCGAAGCCGAAGTCCCTGATCCACAGCTTCGCCCAGCCGAGATGATCGGTGAACTGCTGCGACCGCAGGATGTCGACTCCTATCACGGTGATTATGTCTAGTACGAATGTCCCGATGAATCCGAAGAGTATGAGCGCATGGAAAAGCCACCTCGCCTTGCTGATGCCTCTAAGCTTCCTAAGCAGGATCGCTTCTCCTACGAACACTCCAGCCTGCCTTACGAAGTCCTTGCTGAAGACGGCTCGCAGGAACCTCTTCGAGGAAACGGCGAGCTTGCTGCTTCTGGGCGCGTCAGCATCGACGCCGTAAAGCTTTCCCTCCATCCAGACCATCGCGTTGTAGAATATCCCGAGTATGAAAACGAAGGTCGCGGCAATGGCCATGATCATGAAGTAAGTCTTGTATGCGTCATCCGCGCCAGACGCGCCGATGTATGTGTGCTCGAAAGGGACGAGAATGATGATCGCTGTCGCGAGAGAGAGGACGACCAGCAGGCAGAGGTAGATGCCTATCCGGTCGAAAAGATACATCCTTCCCCTTTGCCGGGACTGAATGTCATTCATCGATTTGCTTCCTCGTTTCCACAAGCGCGGAGGCTGATATAAAGAGTTCCAAAATCCTATGTACGAAGCGCAGCCAGCTCATCGATGCGCATTCCTGTACTCTCTCTGTCAGAACCATTTTCAAAACAATCACCGCCCTCTGAAATCAGCGGCGAGGGCGGCAAAACATTTCTACCAATTTTATATCGCTCGCTCACGTGAAATAATAATAACGGCGTAGAATTCTCCTGGAATTATAACAATTCTGTAGAATCGACACCGTTAAATGCTATGAAAGATGCACGGAGTCCATTCAATAACAGGAGAGGTGAATAGAAATGAGCAAGCAATCAACGACTCTGATGACAGCGATGAAGATCACTCCAACAGACGTTACACCGATGAAGCAGGAGCTCAATGTGCCCCAGAAGCCGGTGTATACTCTGAAAGGACGATTCTGATCGCCAGGCGCGGCAAGACCGCGCGCTATAAGTCATTTTTGAAAATCAAATAACTTCGCCGCGGACTATCCCCGTCGGCGGGGCTACATAATTTCTTGTCGTTTGTCAAGTGATATAATCAATACGGGCTCACCCACCTCTGAGAAAGCCGACGAGCATGGTGCGGCGACTTCTCTCGGTTGGCAAATCCATTGAGCTACAGGGAACAGATCACACACGCAAGGTTGCCGGTCGTTCTAGGAGCCGCTTTGCTAATGGCCGTCGCAGTGCTATACGCCGAGATTCCTTTCCTCTCATTGCTTTCCATCGCATGCATCTCGCTCGGCTCCCTCCTGATACACTCCATATACACTTTCAACTCCTGGACGGACTTCAATGAGGACCTGGTCAATTCACCAGAGTTCGCCTCCGCGGGGACAAGGGCGAGGAGTAAGGTGCTCGCTCTGTCGCTCGCGTCTGGTACCGCGTCAATCATAATCTCGGTCTTTTTCGGCGTCCTATCGTTTGCAACCGTTTCATTCATGTTGGTCATGGGCCTGATGTATTCCTACCCGGTTCTCGGCCGATTGGGCATGCCCCGCTTCAAGGAGATCCCTGTTTTCAAGAATGTCGTGGCCGCGTTGATGTGGTCGGTCATGCTGACCCTCCCGTTCTCCGCAAGCGAGATTCTGCCGGGTATGCTGGTAATCCTTCTGATCCTCTTTGTCTTCCTGCAGATATTGATCGAATCGATATCGAGGGACCTTCCGGACATGCGCGGGGACAGAGGGGCCGGCTTCTCGACCATCCCATCCGCCATGGGGCTGAGGAAGACCCTCCTGCTCCTGCTCGCGGTGAATACCGCATCGGTCGCGGTCATTTCGGCCTGCGCGACGATGGCGCCGTACACCTCGTTGATACTGATGGGCTGCGCTTGGCGGTACTATGTACTGCTGTTGCTGTTCGGCGATAGGCCGCTTAGCCTGACCTTCGCGAAGGTGAACTTCCCGACACTATTGGCGCTCGTTGTCGGCGCTGTCATGGGAAAACTCTTCATGTAGGCGGGCGAAATGCGCAGTAAGGAAGAGCGAAGCGCCCGCAGAGAGGCTCTCGATGGCGGATCCGAGGATTTGTTCATCATCGCATTCCTGCAGGGTTTTGAGGTCGCGCTTGGCGTTCTTCAGGCAGGCGAGTACCTCGGTCGGGGCTGTTGAGCGATCGCCGTCCCTCGTGATCCTCTTCCTTATCGCGTCTATGTAGAATAGCAGCTTGTCGCTCTCCCAGTACTTGACGCCGATCTTCCATGTGCGCGAATCGAGCGCGTTCGCTAGGACGCGGAGGTCAGCGACCGTGCTGCGAAGCTCTCTGCCGTTTGCGATGTCTCCTGTGCGCAGCGACTCCATCCGTTCTCCTGATGGAAAGTCAAGAATCAAATTTCTGAGGTATTCATTAGCCTGAGGGTAGTCCGGGTGCTCGAGATGCGGGGCTATGGCGACCACCCTCCCTTTTCCATATCTCCCTTCTATGCAGGCAGCTTTCCCCCGGGAAACGCGCTCGTAAAGCTCTCTGTCGGCGAGGAGTTCTGTGCCTTCGGTCATTCCGGCGAAAGCAAGATGAGCCGTCTCCCCGTTCGAAGGGATGAGGAACGGCCCGCCGTATATCGGGGCGACCAGGTCCATGTCCCCGGAGAGCTTGACCGGCCCCCTGGCAGGATGGAAAACAAAGGAACAGCCGTATCGAACGGAAAACTTGTTCGGGTCGGCGATGCCTGCAGGCAGGGCGGAGGAGATGTTCGATATCTTGGCTGAAATGAGGTTGAAGCTTGACAGGGGTACTATCGAGCTCTTGAGCGGCAGGTACGCCCCCGCGCAGATGCCGAGGTAACCCATCCCCCTGGATATCTTGTCTTTGAGTGCGGCGAGGCCGCTCTCACCGAAAGTCTCCGCGATGCGGAAGGTGTCGCCGCCAGGGACGATTAGAGTCGAACTGTCAGGCGCCTGTAGGATATCGCTCGCGTTTGGGACGAACCTTGATCCGAGGAATCCATGCCCCTCTAGGAAATCGGCCAGCCATACCCATGAATTCGAGGAGCCTGGACCGGTGTAGATGAGTAGATTCCTTTCCGCCGCTTCGGTATCTGTCATGATGCATTTCGAATGAGTGCGGGACGGTCTATTATAGCCTTCTCCGGAGAGCTTTGGTATCGGGATACGGCTGGAAAAGCGTCCCGAACGCAGAAAGAGTTATACTCAGGTTCAACTTTCTTGCACTCCGCAAAGGGTCCATGGTCTAGTGGTTATGACGTCTGCTTGACACGCAGAAGTTCCCCAGTTCGAATCTGGGTGGGCCCACTTTATTTTTATGAATATATTTTAATCAGTAGTTCGGGATTCCGCAATTCGAATATCATATGTAAAAGGCATCACGCCGATTACTGCAGCAAAGCTTCGTATTCTTGCGAACAGAATGTTATAAGTCGCCCTCCATCCCTCTTTAGAAGACGACGGGACATATCTGAGGGAGTGAAGCGATGAAGAACACGGATTATGTCGTCTACATGACGACCCCAGGCGGCCGGACTTGGAAATACCTGAAGGACGAGATCGGTTGGAAGCAGATGGGGCCGGAAGGACAACTGCATCGGATGACTGCGGAGCAGTTCCTGAATCATCTTCTGCCAGCTGTCGCGAACATAAAGCCCATCACTCTCAAAGTCGTTTACAAGAAATCGAAACCGAAACGACGCTAAGGCCGTTCTCGGATCATCCTAACCCATGAACAATCAATAGAAACGGAGATGTTTGAATGAAAGTGCTGGTAGCATATTTGTCTTCGACAGGAAACACGAAGAAGATCGCCGAGGCGATCTATGGTGAGATCAACTGTGAAAAGGAGATCAAGCCTATCGGCGAAGTAATTGATATCGGAGGCTGGGACATCGCGTTCCTGGGATTCCCTACACATGGGTACGGCCCGGACAAGAAGGCGAAGGAAATAATCGAGAGGCTCTGCACGAAAGGAAGGAAAGTCGCCCTGTTCGTGACGCACGCCGCTCCGGAGAACGAACCGGTGGTCGAGGAATGGTTGGCAAAATTCAAGCAGGCGGCTGCCGCCGCAGAACTAGTTGGTTTCTTCGATTGCCAGGGGCAGCTATCGAAGGGGGTGAAGTTCATCATGAAGATTGCTCCCAAGAAAGAGATGAGGGCTCAGGCGAAGATGGACAACAGCAAGGGGCAGCCCGACCAGGCGCGGCTCGAGAATGCCCGGGTCTTTGCAAGGGACATAATGAAGAATTTCCGCCCTTAGACGGTCCATGAGCAAGGAAGGGCAATCGATCTTACTCTCTCATTTTCTTGGGAGCATCGTTTCCTGGTCGGTTCCTATCTAAAGGTGCGGAATTCCTCTACTTCCATCCTCGGGGCGATTGTCTTCAATGCGGCGACGAACCTGTCTTGGTCATCAATCTTCATACCCCCATCGACAAGAGGAAACCTCCTCCCTTCGATGGTTATCGACAAGGATGGACCGCGGCGGACAATCTTCTTGATTTGTTCCCGTGGGTAGTAACTTCCTTCGAATTCCAATCCTCCTTCAACGACCCTCACTGTATACTTGTGGATCTTAAGGAGGGTGGGGCGCACAAACTTGAACATGATTATCTCATTGCCGATGATGGAAAGCAAAAGGAGCGCGCCGATAATTTCCAATTCTGAGCTGTAACCCGATACGTAATACAAGAAGAACCAGACGAATGCGAATATTATCGGGGTGCCGACGATTCCCCCGAACAAGACGAGGTTTATCCCCATCCTGTTCTTCCTCATCCGTTCATTGTATCCGGGACTCCGACTTGCATCGAAGAGCACTTTCGTGGCAGCATCGTCCATAGCCATCTCCGCCTGGGGCTACAATTGCATTAGGTTGATTAAAAACTTGCATTGCGACTTCTGTTCTTTGGGGAGTACTATATCAGCTTCTAATGCTGATTCTGCACAAAGGATTTATCATCGCGAACCACGTAAAACGACTGAGGCGTCGGAAGGGTTGATGACCCCGCGGTAAGCGGGCCAGAAACCTTTCCCTTTGCTTCATATCCTATTCATTCCGGATCTCGATTAAGACACTGATTCCATTCGATAGTTTTATTGACAGGGTACACCGTGATTATTATCGTGCAGGTAAGTCCCGGCGGTAATGACCGCCTTGCCATCGGTCACTTGTGCCGGAATGGCGCTTGAGGGCAAAAATCCCGTCCGGGGGCTGCACATTTCCCTTTATCGCCATTCCTTCTCGAAGCAAATCGCATCTTTAATTATTTCGTAATATTGTGGATCATCCGAGGAGTATTTTCGATAAGCGGATCCTGCAATGAAGTCGGTTACAATAAGACCGTTGCACCCCTCAGATGATCTCATTTGCATGGATATCTTCGGAGGAATCCAACGCATTCGCCGATACTCAGATAGTATCGAGTTAAACATACTCCCCCTTAGTGCCTGCGTCACACTACGATGGAAAGGGGAACGATGAAAAGTGATTTCAAAGCTCCCCCGAATTCTTTCAAATCTGACAATTTCTTCTACGAGCCTCTTGCACATCAACAAATATGCTGATTCTCTTTGAGAATGGCGTCTGGAATCTATCCTCGATTTGTCCAATATGATGATTCCGATATGCAAATCGTCAATCCTGGAAACATCCTCAAGGAGGTGTTTTCGAATTGAATCTGATTCAGAATGAAAACTCAATTCGATATTATTCTTTGTTGCCCGGTTCCCTAATTCTATCCTTCTAACACGATTAGGGACTTTTTCAATTCTTCTAAGATTTTCCAAAAATATCGCAGCCATGATGACGTATCTTGAGGCGCCTTTAGATAGGCCAAAGTCACCCGATTCGTCGATGAAAGCACGACAATGGTTCATGCATGGCCAGTCATATATTCGACATTGACAAAGATGGATGCAAGTGGTTTACATGCAAGTCCATGTCTGGATTATGCTCCCGTTAGGCTGAGAGCATTTTCAATCAATATGTACGACATCAGATGGGACCTCATACTTACCAAGCCAGCATCTCTCCGAGGAGTTCAATCAGTTCGGATTGAGAAACCCCCTGACCCTTCTTTCTTAACCTATTGTCTTCCCTGATGGGTTAGATTAAATCATAGGAAATAAATACACAAGTGACCTTCCCTGGATGGGAGAGGAGGATTAACATGAAAATGACAAAACCGGAAATGACAATAGGATTAATCATCGGAGTAGTCGGAGGAATATTGACAATTTTGGCGACCGTATTGCCTTGGGTAAGCGTCCCGGGCTCTGGCATAATTTCGACAGATGTTATGGGGCTGCTCACAGGATTCGGGACGATTGTCCTTGTCATCGGCATCCTGGGCCTTGTTTTGGCTCTTCTATCGAAAGGCTTATTGACAATTCTGTGCGGTATCCTCTCGTTGCTCATCACGTTTTTCTGGTACGGCGCTCTGTCGTTCATATCCAGCTGGTTTGTTGTCATCGGCGACACCACCTCTATGGGATATGGGACATTTATCGCCTTTATCGGAGCGATCTTGTTGATCATCGGCGGTATAATGATCAATGAGGAGACGAAGGCGGTAATGACCCCTGCGTAGATGGCTGCACCATTAGTGGTCCGAAATCGATGAAATCCTAAAAAGCATCGAGGGGCGGGGACCGTTTGGCCCCCCTGCCTTTTTTAATCTTTCAAACTGTCAAAACCATCAATATCCCGGCAACGACCGCAGCCACCATTGGTAGGAGGAATTTGTTCCATTTCTGGGAGATGAGTCTCTCCCGTCTCCATAAACCGAGATAAATGTTCTGACGAACAACTGCGCGCTCCCGTCTGACTAAGATCTTGGCAAAGCTTTTATCTTGGCCGAGGGCAATCAGAAAGCGAGCGATTATTATTGGTGTAGAGATGATTTGCCAGGGCTGCGCATTGTATCCGGATTGTGAACTCGAACCGCCTGAAGAAGGCAAGAGTTGTCCGTATTTCGAGCCAAAGGCGCGGCTCAGACTCACCTTCTCGCAAGACGGCATGAAGATGGGTGGATGATTAGTCAAGAATCACGAATCGCGCTCCCGCCATCGCAGGGGCAGGACTCCAAAGGACTCGGAAGAATCCTTATCTTCTGAGCAGACTATTACCAATCCGAGGGGAGGATATTGGAATGAAGTGCGCCAACTGCGGAACCGACAATCCTGATAACTACGTCTACTGCGGCCGCTGCGGCGCCATCGTGATGTCCTCCGGGAAGATCGACCGCCAGAAGGTCGAGCAGATAAAGGGGAACATCAAGAACATAGTCAGGACGAGGAAGGCGACCGACCGCTTCATACCTCCTTGGTGGCTCGCTGTTTACTTCACCGGGTGGATCATCGCCGGCGTGGTTATGGTGGTTGCCATGGCCCTCATGATGGACTTCCCCTACATGACGCCAGACCAGGACGCGATGCTCATCGGGGCGACGATATTCCTCGCCTTCGCCGCGGCCCTGTCCCTTTTCCTCGCGATGATAATGTACTACCTCGTCAAGAGGCAGAACGACCACTACCACAGGGAGTGGGACCTTAGGGCGAACATCCTAAATCTGTTCAAAGCGCTGGCCGGCTCACCCGACAGGGAGTACCTCGTGTACAAGGAAATCGCCCCTATGCTCGCCGCCCACCAGAAGGCGGAACCCGTCCGCGACCCGAGGTTCTGGGCCGCAATCTGGGCGCTGCCCTTCCTCCTGCTCGCGATAATAATGCCGATATCGATGTTGAATTTCGATTACGGGATATCAAACCTCCTTCTGATCGCGGTATTGGTCATGGCGTCGGTCATTGTCGCGGTGATATGCGCTGTCCTCGGATTGTACTCCTACTATTTCCTCGGCAAGACGATGTACGAGCACGACCGGAGGTGGGCCGCCTTCAGCTACGGCGCAAAGAGGTCGCTGGTGCAGTTCGGGGTCCCGATGGAGTTCACTTATGCGCCAGAGATGCTGCCGGAGAGGGACTTCGCCATATACCTCATACTAAGCATCTTCATCCCGTTCTTCTCGATCTACTGGTGGTACACGCTGGTGGTCGACCCGAACAACCATTTCAAGGCACACCGGAACTTCGAGAAATGGCTGGTCGGCGCGCTTGACCAGCTGCGATACTGATGGACATAGGAAAGTTTTTATCGTCAGGTCGCGGAATTCGGTCACGGTAGAGGTGTCTGAAATGCAGGGAAGTAATAATTTGGTCGTACTGTCGGAAGCGGATCTGCGGATGAAGGCGCAGAGGCGGGCGAAGGACATCGTGGGCTTCTACATACATTTCACCTGCTACGTCGCAGTCAACTTCTTCCTGTTCGTCCTATGGGCGTTCCCCAATCCTAGCGGCCTGGTCTTCCCATGGCCTATCTTCACTACCATCGGCTGGGGCATCGGGATAATATTTCACTTCTACGCGGTAATAGGGGGCGGTCGGATGCAGGATAAGATCGCAGAGGAAGAATACCAGCGGATGAAGCGTATGCAGGGCGGCTCACAGTGATTTCGCGCGCTTGAAGGACAAGCAGAAAGGGTTATACAGCGCCGACACTTTCTCGCAATCCGGCAGAGGGCCCATGGTCTAGCGGTTATGACGGCGCCTTTACAAGGCGCAGGTCACCGGTTCAAATCCGGTTGGGCCCACTTTTCTTCAGGAATGCATTCAGAGCTGCATCCAGTCAATATATCAGAGGCCCTGAAATATCGCACTTGCGACGGAAGGTTTTATCGTTGAAGAAATCTTTACAGGCAGAAGTGGCGATGAATTTCGAGTTCAAGCTCGGTGGTAATCTCTCTGAGGAGCTTCCTCGCATCAAGGCGGAAGCTGCGAAGCACAATATTACATTCATAGGTGACTTCAGGGAAGGCTCGTTCACCGGTGGCACAGCGATGCTCGACCTCGCAATCAAAGGCATCTATGGGATCGCGGGGGACAAGCTGCTAGTGACCGTATTCGACAAACCCTCCACCCAATCCTGGGAGCATGTCCGGACGATGCTGAAGAACTTCATCGAAAGGTGAGCTCTCACAAGATCCGTTTCACTTCTTGCTCACTACCTTCAGACCCTCTTCTAATATTGTCAGTCCGGAGTCAAGAAGTTCCTCGGTTATTACAAGCGCTGGCATTACCCGCATGACGTTGCCTGCCCTTCCGCCCTTCCAGACGATCAATCCCTTCGGGAAGCACTCCTTCTGCAGCCTCGCAAGGATGTCTGCGTCAGGCGAACGCGCCTTGTCGTTCTTGACGAACTCCACGCCGATATAAAGGCCATGCCCTCTCACGTCACCGATCGAATCGTATCTCGCCTTGAACTCCCCGCATCTCTTCAGGACCATCTGGCCGAGCTTTGCAGAGCGCTCCGCGAGGCCGTGTGCCTCCATGAAATTGATCCCTGCCACTCCTGCCGCGCACGAAAGCGCGTTCCCGCGGAATGTCCCGACGTGAGCGCCCGGGCCCCAAGTGTCCAGCTCCTTCCTGAAGACAATCCCTGAGATCGGAAGGCCGCTCCCCATTGATTTCGAAGCGGTCATGATGTCGGGCGTGATGCCCTCGTGCTCCATAGCGAACATCTTGCCGGTCCTGCAGAACCCTGTCTGTATCTCGTCGGCGATCATGAGCATGCCGTTCTCGTCGCATATGCGCCTGATCTCCTTCATGTAGCCGGCTGGAGGGACGATTATGCCACCCTCTCCCTGGATCGGCTCGACTATCAAGCATCCGGGAGCGGCCAGTCCTGTGTCAGGGTCTTTTATAATATGCTCTAGATACTTGGCGCATGCAAGCCCGCAGTCAGGGTGCTTCAACCCCATCGGACACCTGAAGCAGTAGGCGTACGGAGCGAAATATATCTCAGGGACGCCGGGCAGGTAGTTCACCTTGGCCGCCCGCTTCGAGGTCAGGGAAAGCGATACTCCAGAGACGCCGTGCCACCCTCCTTCGAAAGCGACGACACCAGGCTTCTTCGTCGAGAACTTCGCGAGCTTTATCGAAGCCTCGACCGCATCCGCCCCCGTCGGCCCGCACATCAGCACCTTCGAATTACCCTTCAATTTGCCCGGGGCCAGTTCGACCAGCTTCTTTGATAGGGCGACACGCGCCTCCGACGGGAAATCGAGTCCGTGCGCGAACTTGTCAAGTTGCTTCTTTGCGGCTTCAATCACATCTGGATTTGAGTGCCCGACATTGAGCGCCCCGACCCCGCCGCTGAAATCTATGAATATATTTCCATCGAGATCCTCGACAGTTGCTCCTAGCCCCCTCGCGATCGCTAGCGGCACCTGGAGCGGATAGACAAGGGCGTTGGAGTCGTACTTCTTCTGCTCGGCCAGCAGTTCTGCCGACTTCGGCCCAGGCATGCCGCTTGTCGTTTTGACGGTTCTCTTCATGTTGTATATGTCGAACGGATCGTTGGCCATGTTTCGCTCACCGAATCCCCGAGCGCCTAGACTGCTTAAGATTATTTCGAGTGACCCCTTGAAATAATTTCAAACTGGAGCCCCACCGCTCTCAGGAGTGCGCGATGCCGATGCCACATCGAATCCTGCCAAGCTTAATATCAGGAATTGTCGCTCTACTGCCGAGGACCATGGCAGACAAACCGCAGATCATCCGCGAGCTCGAGAGGCGGCTAAAGGCCGAATACAGCGCCACCGATGAGAGCGACGAGGACAGGATGATCACCGGGATGCTGAAGTTCAACGAGATCCTGAAGAAGAAGACCACCCTCAAGGCGATGCTCACTGAATGCGGCATGACAATCTTCCGCCTCTTCCCGTTCAGGGAGATCGGCATCGGCCTCTGGAACCCGATAGAGCGCATGTACCGATACGAGTTCCTGGTCGGGCACTCCCCCGCCGCGCAGGAGGCGCACAAGAACATCAAGCTCACCCTCGAGGACATGATGGGGGAGAAGGACTACGCCTACATCCAGGTCAGCAAGTACACCCAGCTGAACTACGCCGAGGGGATGCAGGATGACACGAAGCAGAAGCACGAGCAGCTCTACAACCGCCCCTCGATGCTCAACGAGACGAGGCAGTCCCTTGATGTGATGGTAGAGGGGGACTACTTTGACATCTACATGTTCAACCAGAAGAACGAAATGTTGGGATGGTTCGAGGTGTGCAATACCAAGGACAACAAGCTCCCTCCAATGAAGACGATAAGGTGGCTGGAGCTCTTCGCATGCATGCTCGCTCCGATAATCGAGAAGGAGCTGGGCCCGAGCAAGGGTCAGCGATGACGGTGATGGAGCGATGCTTTTGATCTATTACATTGTTGAAAATTAAATTAATTCTGCAAAACTGTATAGAAAGACTCTTATCGAGGATTACTTTCTGTGTTCTGAAAACGAAATGCCCGCTTCAACACCGATCGCGAGGGAGATCGAGAGCCT
>Ga0315281_10000648_pt1 | contig 48795 bp, 52 predicted proteins | sample YL17G07_0_MG_FD_204540 | JGI IMG/M metagenome (GOLD analysis project Ga0315281, IMG submission 204540) | Sediment microbial communities from Yellowstone Lake, YNP, Wyoming, USA - YL17G07_0 | ecosystem: Environmental > Aquatic > Freshwater > Lake > Sediment | place: USA: Wyoming | collected...
TTTCGTGCAGCGCAATTTGGAAACCGTTAACGTAATTGGGATGGCCTATTCTTTTTAGCCGCAAAGCCATTCGCTCGGCATAGCAATTACTGCAGCCTGGACTGATTTTCGTGCAACCTGTTACAGCGTTCCAAGTTGCATCAGTCCACTCTATCGATGAGGCTAATGCCATTTATGCGCCTCTAATTCACGATATTTGCCGAAAATGTCTTCTGTTATATTATGAGCTAATTCTTGCTGGGAAGCAAAGAAAAGATAGTATACAATAGCACCTTTTGAATTCCGCATGGGCAGTGGTTTTGGAACATGCCTGAATTTTGCCACCTCTTGAAGCCGTTCTTTAAAGGCTAAAGCTATAGTTTCGTTAGGCTCTTTTACTTCCCAACCAAAGAAATTGCCTTGAGTATTGTAAGCGCTTTGTCTCCAAGATTCGTCACCCCAGTAAGCATTCATTCTTTGAATGTCAGCAGGGTCTACATTCTCGGGATTATGCCAGAGCACATTTCGATTCATGTCAGTCACCGGAAAATTTAGAAATATGTCGATGCTCTTCATCTGTCCTGCAGTCTGTATTACCTCCCAGTTCAAATGCAGGCCATATGGATCAAGGAGGCAAAGAGCTCTCCGATAGTCCTCATATTTAGCTCTAGGGAAAACCTTGTTCAACAAAATGGGATTGCAGTCTCCCTCATAGATATAAGTTCCTTCTCTCTGCGCTGTTAACTTCTTCAGCTCGACTATCTTCGCGCTTTTGATGTCGATGAAATGATACTCTTTGAATGGAGGATTTATATCTAGCGCGATTTGAGGGCTCCCTTTTACGATGTCTCTTGTTCTCTTGGAGATATGCTTGCCGGAACCTGCAAAGGCGTCGATGTAGATATGATGGAGCTCTGGGTTTGTTCGGCTTGCCATTATTTTTGAATATGCTGAAGCATATTTTCGAATAATATCCAACTTGATTTCAGTCCAAGCTCCAATAGTATCGAATACTAATTTCATTTCAGCGTGCATTATACCTTATAGGTGCATTACTGACAAGTTGAGATAGTCTTGTAAAACTATAAGCTTTGGCACAAAGTATCGTAAGCAATATTGCAACGCTAAATTGGATGCTGAAGGGAAAATAATAATAGTAAGGCGGGTTGGGAAACCCGCCCTACAAACAGATTCTAGGATAAACAGCCTTATACCCTAAAAGACGTTGAGCAGCCACTCTCCCAGGGCTTTTTGGCCCACGAGTTCCTGGTTGCGATACCAGCTTTTGACGATGTCGGCTACCCCTTTCGGAGTGTCACAGACCCGGAGCAAATCGAGGTCCTCCGGGGAGATGTATCCCCGAGCCAGAGTGTAGCTCTGCAGCCAGTCCAGGAATCCCTTCCAGTAAGCGCTGTTGAACAGTATCACCGGGAACGGCCTTATCTTGTGAGTCTGCATCAGGGTCAGGACTTCTGTCAGCTCGTCCAGCGTACCCAGGCCGCCGGGCATTATCACAAAAGCCAAAGCGTATTTGACCAGCATTACCTTGCGCACGAAGAAGTGATGGAAGGTTATGGACACATTAGTATATTCATTGCAGCCCTGTTCCTCGGGCAACTCGATGTTCAGGCCAATGGATTTAGCCTGCGCAGCGAGAGCACCCTTGTTAGCTGCTTCCATAATGCCGGGGCCGCCGCCGGTTATGATGGTGAAACCTAGCTTGCCCAGGCGGCGGGCGATTTCCTCTGTCTTGACATAAAGCTCGTCGCCCGGCCTCACCCTGGCCGAGCCGTATATGGTTACTGCTGGTTCCACACTGGTGAGCGTGTCGAAACCTTCCACCAGCTCTCCCATGATGCGGAACATGCGCCATGACTCTTCTTTGGCTAGTTCGTTTATCTCATATCCCTGTTCCATATCGCCCTCCCTGATACGCAGATAATACCACATCGGGAGACCAAACTGCCAGGATTCGCAAGGACGTTCGAGATTCGTAGGTGGAGTGAATTATTAGCAAGTTACGTTATCTTGACTTGGATTATGATGTAATCTAGGATTACAGATGGTACTTTAGTATGGGTACCATGGTTTTGTCCACTTAGTACGATAGGGCTAGAACAACGATGAGAGCAACGATCAGCCATCTCGATGTTATACAAGACACCCTGTGGGAAGGCGAGGCCCTCAGCGCCACTCGTGATGGCAAGAAGGGTGAACTGGTTATCCGGGGAGGCAAGTGTAACAGCAACGCCTTAACCGGAGTTGTAAGCAGCATGGTAGGCAGGCACCAGTTAACAGTCGAGATCGAGGGCAATGAGACGGGTTGTCTGGTGTGGCGGGGTCAGGTGGGCAGCGCAGAATTTCATACGTTCGGGACCGACCAGTTGGAATGCTCCTTGGTTATGTTATTGGATGATTGGTACAGTATTGTCCACCGGTTCACCAGGTTCTCCGCTTCTTAACGGTGCGCTCTAAGCTCCCTCCAGCCGCGCCGCGATTCTGGCCAGCTCCCAGGTGTAGTCATATTGCACTTAGAATATCTCTTGTTTTCGTTATTCGATGATTGATGTAGTGTTGTCCCTAGATTCCCAGGATTCTACAACCACCACTTGAACCCAGGCAGAGTAGGTTGTTCACCCGCTACGGTTCTCACATTGTCCCATGCAACTGCGGTTCTCGCAATATCCCATGCATAGTCATATAAATGCAGTCCCTTGCTTAACGCTATGAGCTCTCCGTCCTCCACCCCAATCTCGCTGGCCATGTATTCCTTAAGAAGCTGCATTCCCGCCAAATTCGAGGGGAATCCCGCCCACAGGTCCCAAGACCTGAAATACGCTATGAAGTTCAATTTCCCGTTCATAACCCTGGTGTCTATCCCCCTCAAGCAGGGCGGGTCGGGAAGCTTGATGGATTCCCTGCTGCCCACTGCCATGAATCCCTGATTCGTATTGTGTCCGCACTCTTTGTATATCTTGATGACCTCTGGTATCTGGTCTGCCAGGTCCTCGCCGTAGGTGTACTGCTCCTTGTCAGCCTTCAGGGAGGTCATCAAGTATTGCAGGTAGTTTTCCACATATTCCATGGATGAAGGAGGGGGCACTCCCTGCGGCACGTCCGGAACGAGGGGTCGATCGCTTGGATGCTTCACCTGCAGGACGATGAAATCAAGCTCCTTCCTGCGATGCCCTACGTTGCTGCCCCTGTCGATGGTATACTCTCTGCCCTGCGTAAGCATCTTGCGCAGGCAGAGGAACCAGGCCTCGGGCAGGTCTCTGGCTTCCAACATCGTGATTTGCATTACACGCCCACCTCGACTATCAGAAGCTGGCTAGGGGAACAGTACCCTCTCGACCTCTTTCAACTTATCCCAACCTTTAAGCTCATAGGGAAACAAGGGCACTTCGACTATCGGTATATCCCTGTACCTTTCATGGATAATATCGAGGTACTTCTTTTGCTGCGCTGCTTTCGTTTTCAGGAACTCGGAGTCATTCACCTTTATCACGTTATTGATTATCAACTGCTCTACCTGGAAACCATATCGGCACAACTGAAGGAAAACGCTTTCCAGTTGCTCTACCGCGAGGGCCTCGGGTATGGTGACCAGCACGAACTTCACCCTGTTCCGCAGGAAATCCATTTCATCGGCGGATAGCTTCTGCCACCGGCTTATGATATTCAGTATCGGCTCCTTGCTGATATTACTGGCTTTCAGCCTGGTATAGATCCGCGGAGCCAGTTTCAGATGCTCCACTAACATGGCCGGCGTATGAAGTAGAGTGAGTGTCTGCCCCAGCGGCGCTGTATCCCAGATGATATTGTCCCAACCATCCTTCAAACTCAGTTCCCTGATATAGTCGACCATGAACTCATCGCTGAGCCCGGGCAGGATAGATGTGGTGAATTCCACGAATTGGGGATAGTCGATGGCTACGAAGGTTGAGAAGACGTCGTACACCTCTTTGCCGAACTTCTCGTCCCACATCTCCTCTACTTCGTCCACGCCGAGTTCATTGATGTACAGAGAATCTCTCACTATCTGGGGTTTTTCAAATACTGGCATCGAAAAGATGTGCGACAACGAAGGGGTGGCATCTGTTGAGATAGCCAGGGTTTTCTGTCCCGAGGAGGCAAAATGGAGGGCGGTTGCTGCGGCGCAGGTTGTTTTGCCCACGCCACCCTTGCCCGAGAACATAGTGACGCTTGCTTTTGAGGAAGCAGACTTTTTCTTAGTATCGGCCATTACAACACCTGATAGAATCAGCTTATATTCTACACTATATTAACCGTCTGAACGTACTTTGTCAATTATTCGGCTTTTCTACCCATAAAAAACCCCCAAGAAGGGCTTGACTTTTCTAAAAAAGGATTTATAATAAGGACCACAACAGGGCAAAATCAACGACTTTCTGATACTGTAGAAACGCATAATATAACAAGCGTATCTAAATAGTCTCGGTCATTGAGACTGAAAAACAGGGGGTGAGGATTTATGGTTACAGAAATCGGGCAAAAAGTCCTGGACGCGGGCGGATCCGCGGGGCTGGCCACCGGCGAGCTGCTGACAAAGTTTTTTGAGGACTGTCGGGCTCGGGACCTCAGCCCCTACACCGTCAAAAGCTATAACACCTACCTCCGCCATTTCGCCTCCGAGAACCCCGAGCTGCCTACATCGCCAGAAATCATCGAGAAGTGGTTATCCGCCAGGGGCGAGAGCTTCCAGAATCGGGGCGATGTTTTCGCACGAATTCAAGCCTTCTATGCCTATCTGGACAGGGCTGCGATCCTCAGTCCCTCGCCCATCCCCGCGGCCAAGATGGGCCGACCTAAGAATCCCCCCAAGCCCAAGAAACCCCGAGGCCGCCCCAGGAAACAGGTTCAGCCAGATATGGTATATACCGTAGCTGGGGAAAATACCGATAAAGTAGTGGGGGGGGGGCAATACTCTCTCATTATCCAGGCCACAATCACTCTCACCCGCCTATAGCTGGGATCCCTCAAAGCACCGCACCGGTGACCTAATCAGCGAATACCTGGGCAGCAAGAAGGCCCGGGGCCGCAGCGCCTGGACTATCTCAAATTACCAGCATTGTCTGGACCTCTTCGCAGAGAAATACCCTCAAAGCCTACCTGTGAGCCTGGAGGCGATCGAGCAGTTCCTGGGCGGCTTCCCCCCCGAACAGGACGAGCGGAAGTGGCTGTATCATTCCATCTTGCGCGGCTTCTATAACTGGATCGCAGCCAGGAGAAACTACCCCCCAGCCGCCCTCAATTTCCGCCTGGTCACCCCCAGCCGGTCAAATAAGGTGCGCTCCTCGCTCTCCAACGACCAGGTGCTGCAGCTGCTCAGCCTTGACATGTCGGCCGAGGACCGCTGTCTGATCGAGCTCATACTGGAGGCAGGTCCGCGTGTGGGAGAAATAATCTCGATCCAGGCGAACAGCATCCAGGACGGGCGTATCAGGATCAAGGGTAAAACCGGCGGGCGCATTATCCAGGTGGGGCAGGATTTGGAGAACGAGCTCAAGACATTACGGAGCTCCCCTGGCCCACTTTTCGTTAGTGAGGACGGCAAGCCCCTGACCCCGAATAGTGTTTATGAGCGAATCGCCAGGCACCTGGAGCGGATTGGAGTAACCGAAGGGAAGCGCGGCCCTCACATGCTCCGCCATACCTTCGGGCGGCTATACCTGGAGCACGGGGGTGACCTGGAATCACTACGGCAGCAGCTGGGGCACAAGCGGCTTGCCACAACCTCTATCTACGCGGAGCTCTCGCCTGACCAGGTACGCACGCGGGCTATGGCGGCCAGCCCTTTGCAAGCGGCCCGCCGTCAACTCTCTGAGCAATACCAACGCCAGTACGGCGATCCGGACGAAACCGCCGGGAAAAAGCACGAGCGCGAGAGCGCCAAGCCCTTACCAGGGCAAATCCACATGGATCAATTATTGGAAGAGAAGGCAGAGGAAAATGCTAGCGATTAAGAACCTGCTAGCCTATGCCTTAGTCGTGAGCTTGGGGTTAGTCTTAACTTTTGCCTTCTTTCAGCCCTGGTTGCCTTCCTGGTTGCAGGGAGCTTGTTTGACCGCTCGTGAACCCCGCCTGAGCTTCCGGATATTTGAGGGATGCGTGGGCATTGCAATTCTTTGCTTCGGCTGCGAGAGACTTATATCTCTGTATAGGCAAATTCTTAGAGGAGGGAAAAGAGGATGAGGAAGTACGATTGCTTGCACTTGGAGCACATGTCAAGGGGGATCGGGATTACAATGCCGGATCATGACGGGCCGATTCACGTCATGAGGGACGAATTCGGAATGTCCTTCGCTATGAAGATGGCGCTCCTCTGGGCGATCCCTCGCGCCCGTACCATTTATTTGCATAAGAGAAATGGCACAGTCGAATTTAAGATCATCGTTGAGCACATCGGCGGCATGAGAATCATCTAAGGAGGCGGAGCATGGCGAGGCCGAAGCAGCTCAGAGGAATCAATAAGGTCTGCTCTCAATGCCTGGGGCTCTGTAAGCAGAGCTCCGATATGGAGATAGAGAAATGTCCTCTTTTCAGGGCGACACCCCATGACCCTTCGAAGCTGGTAAAACCGCTACGCCTGGATAGAAGCAAGGGCTTGCTTATCGGTAAGGCCCATCGGTCAGGCGGATAGGTTCAGGGGCCTAAAATCGAATCCTAGTGGCGTTTCGTAGCTGCAAAAGGGAAGAGGCGAGACTAAATGAACGTGTATGTCTGTGTCGTGCAGTTAAACCCCAGCTATGTGCAGAGCGTTGACGCGCGTTTGAGGGCCTACTTTGACGCGATGGTTGAGAGTGGCATGGCCTTTAGAGGCACAGTGATCCGGTCTGCTGTTTTTGAGAATGTCAAAGATGGGATGCTGCCCGCCCTGGTCGCAGCAGCTTTCCAGGGGCAAAGCAATGAGCATTGAAATTCTGGAGGGAGCGCTCTGCCCGCGTTGTTTAAGGCCGATGGTGCGCTGGGGCAAGCTAATCTTTTGCCCCAAGTGCGACTCACCGGACGGCAGCGGCCGGCGACGAATCTTTTTCATGGGCCAGGGGCCACGAAAGCCCACTCCGGCCAAAAATCTCCAGGCCCCATTACTATGACAAGTTGTCAATCCGATTGCAGGATAAAAACAAATAGCGTATTGTCAATCCGCGCAGTTTATATGTCTAGCTTCGGAGGATGCTATGAAACATTGCGCTAAACGCCAGGTGGTAGTCTGCCCGATCTGCCATAAGCCTAAAGTCACCCTGGGGGGTAGCTTCTTCCGCTGCTGCGGCGAGAATCACCCGATCAGGAAGTATCTGCTAACCGCAGATCAGCTCACAGCGGGAGAAAAGGCCGCGGAGCTGCTAAGTATCAGCGCTTAGTTGTCCATTGTCCACAAGACAAAAAGGACAACAAAAGGGGGAAGCATGGCGAGGTTATCATTCGAGGATATCGCGGGGGGAATGAAAAGCACACTGGCCCCGCCTGGTAATGCCGAGATCATCCCCGAAGTGGCCCCCGCCGGAGGCGGCGGAGGCTTCGACCTGGCCAGGGCTAATGTTTGGATGGATGATCTCTTTAGCTTCCTGCAGAAGATAGATCAGGCTGTGGGCATGTTCTTGCCCCTGGTCAAGCGCCAGGGAGCCCAGGGCCAGGCTCCCCATCCCGCGCAGCTCCTGGAGGTGTTGCCCCAGGACGGCCCGCTGGATAGGCCCGCCGCTGACGCAGCTCCGGCCCCTGCAGCTTTAAGTAACGGAGGTAATGACATGGTAAAAAACAATGGCACCGCCAAGGCAGCCGCCCAGTCCCAGCCCGCCCCTCAGCCTTCAGAGGAGCAAATTCAGAAACTCATGGCTCGGATCATAGAAAAAGAGGGCGATATCCCCCTCAGCCAGCTTTTGAGGGGGATTCAAAACAAGGAGCCCTGGCTGATCAAGCACGTCCTGGGGATGATGAGTGAAACTTGACCTGCACGAAAAGCGCGTCTGTATCTTCGGGCTCCAGGGCTCCGGCAAGACCGAGTGGCTGCGCTGGCTCTGCCGCAACTCGGAGCGTCCCTTCATAGTCGATCCCCTGGAGCAATATCAGGATATCCCCCACGCCATAGCCTACGTTCCCAAGCATAAGGTTTACTCACCGGAGGCTATAGCCGAGATCAATCAAGTCGTGAAGTACATGCTGACGCTCAATCCCCGCCCTACGATCTTCTGCCTGGACGAGGCAAACCGATGGTGTCCCAACAAACGGCCTCTACCCGAACAGTTGAGCTACTTGAACGATGAGCAGAGGCATCTTAACCTGGCCCTGGCTTTCATCGCCAGGCGGCCCGCCCAGCTCAATACCGATCTAACCGAGCTGGCCCATTTCCTCGTAGTGTTCAACCTGGCGGGCAAGAATGACCGGCAGTACCTTAATGACCTGGCTGAGAATTTCGGGGATCAAGCCGTCAAGTTACCCTGGCATGACTTCCTGATTGCCGATCCCCAGCGCCAGGTGACACATTACCCCGCCCTGCAGCTCACCTAAAGGAGATAAATGAGTAAGCAACAATTCATCGAAGCGCTCAAGACTTCACCGAAAAGCAAGCCGATGCACATCGAAAGAAGCTATTTCTACATTAAGACCAAAACCGGCAAGCGGAAGCGGGTTCATTTTACCGTGAGAAGATAATCGCCGAATCTTGCCGTTACATTCCCCAGCCTGTCAACTTGTCAATCCGTTTGCTTTCATAGAACGGATGTGCCTATGCTGTACCTGTCCTCCTCCGGAGGGCCTAGAAAGGAAGCCTAGAAGATGGAAGCAACAAAAGGAATAACTGCTTCGGCAACCACTTCAGCCAAAGATTTAGTTAAAGGTGCAGGTGCAGGCCTTATCCTGGGGCTCGCTCAGCAGATGTTTGGGCCGCTCCTGGGCACTTTGCTGGGGGCTATCGTGGCGGGCTTCATCATCAAGAGCCAGCGCGAAACTATCGCGCTCCTGGCCGGCTGGATGCTTGTAATGGGCATGGTAGGCAGCACCCAGGCAGCAGCCGCTTCTAGCGCCAATTCGGGGGTGCTCTAATGGGAATGAATGATTTGCTCCCGAATCTCTCAGGTCTATTAGGCGGCCTCAAGCTCCCTGGCGGGCTTGGCGGCAACAAACTGGCCCAGGCAACCCCCTTTCGTACTACTTTGGGGATCACGGATGGGGATGCAGTTTTTAACACCATGGCGCAAGTCCTGGCGATCATAGGTGCTCTCGCTGCGGGATCGCAATGGACGAAGATTTGGGAAAAGACCGTTCCCGCGCAACAGGCAATGCGCTTTGGCTACGGATCGCCTGCCCTTCCTCACAACCAGGGCTATATGTGGTTCTGCAGCATGGACGTTACTACGGACTTTGAGGTGGGCGTCCTCCGGCTAGTGATCGCAAATGCCAGGCAAACCAAGTCAATCGTAGTAGCCGAGCTTGACGACACCCGCCTTCATGGCACTACGGTTACTACCCTGGCTACAGCCACACCCCTTGACCGCAATCAGATGATCGCTCTCCCTGAAAAGGTCGAGTTTCCCCTGGTAGGCGAAGACTCTAAATTGCAGCTCTTCTACCGCTGCATCACCGCGGCCACGGCTGAGGATGCTGTAGGCTTCAGCATCCCCGCAACTGTGTATCAATAGGCAATTGAACAGGGGCGGGGATCAACCGCCCCTGTTCGTTCTGGGAAGGGAGGGAATAATGAATCTAAGGGAGCAGCGGGCTTTACGAATCCGCAGGGAAGGCAGCCCATACTATCGCTGGAGCCCTGGCGCTATTTGGAATGGGGACGATGCTTACATTTTCCTCGATACTCAATTCCCCGAATCGCGCAAATACGCGCCTCTGGACTGGTATGAGATCGTCAATAATTCCCTGAGCAATATTACGATCACCCTTAATGGCGGACAGCAGCATCCAGTCCCCGCAGGCACAATCCGCAAGGATGACCTCACGGCTATAACCTCATTCAATATACACAATGACGCGACAGCCGGTGGTATTGTAGACGGTGAGGTCATCATAACATTCGCGCGGCAGCCCATAACCCAGGACAAGGCGCTGAGGGAAGCTCAGAGATGAAAACCGAGGATATTCTACTCATAGGCGGCGTAGCTGTTGGGGCCTGGTATCTATGGAGCAACAAGGCTGAAGCTCAGCCTTCGATAGAGGGATTATTGGGCGGAGGCGGAGGAGGCGGAAGCTTCGACCTGTCAAGTTTACTCGCAGGCCTGAATTTAGGGGCCGGTCTGGGCGGAGGCGGAGGTGGTGGAGGCTTCGACCTGTCAAGTTTACTCGCGGGCATGAATCTAGGCCAGGCTGGGAGCGGTCTCGATATGTCCGCCCTCTTAGCAAGCTGGGGCGATATGTTCAAAAATCTCAACCTGGGCGGAGCTGGCAGCGGAGGTTTGGACATTAAAGGCTTCATGCAAAGCCTAACCGATATGTTCAAAAACATCAACCTGGGCGGCCTGGGCAGAGCTGGCGGCACAAATATAACCGATACTATCAAAAAGGCTATTGACGATGCAACTAAATCCTGGACGGCTCCCTGGGGTGGTATAACCGATCCCTTACACCAGGCGAATGTCAACCTGGCAGAAACAGGCAAAGGGATCACTGGAGCTATAGGGGCTGTAACCGCTGTAGGGCGAACGGCGATAGGCGGCTTCACCAATGCCGTAACTTTCCAAGCGCCCTGGTACAGCTATCTATTCGGGCCGGTAGGAGCTGTAATCGGCGGCATGTGGACTGAAGCAGGGCAAATAGTTAGTGAGAAAAACGCTGCCCAGGGCACAGTCAAATTAGGCCCTGCAACTCTCGCGACTATACAGCAGTATGGCGGCGAAGCTGCCTTGCACGCAGCAGCCCAGCAATTGGTTATCGCACAACAGAAGGGCCTGACGCCTCAGAAGCAGGCGGCAGCCCAAGAAGTGAACCTGGGCCTAACTACGGAGGGGCCATCAGGCCTTTATAGCGGATCAGCGCAGCCAGCGGCAGTACTAAAGGCCGCGATCATCGACCAGCGGCTGCCGGAGGGTATGAAGCTTATACTGCAGAAAATTGCCTATGCCTAAAGGTAAAACTAGAATCAGGAACGAGTGAACATGGGAACGGAACTCAACCTTATCCCGAAACAAACCTTTGATGCCAGCGCTTTGGTTTCGGGCACAATTGCCGATGCCAGGCTGTATAATAAAGTCATGCACAAATTCCAGTCACAACTTGTTACTAATTCCATTACACTGGTAGATGATAATGCGCTTCACTGGGATGTAAAGAATGGGGATTACTATCATCTCTATTTAGCCCTCCGTATCGATGGCCCTGTGGCAGGCGGATTTCGGTTCAAGCTCAATCCATCGGCGGGCAGTTTCTCTATCTTCGGTTTCTGCCAGGATGCCATCGGGATTTTGGCCGCAGGGGGCACTCTACCCTATGCAGATCTCACCACAGCTAAAATCTATGCCACTATCTCGGCTGACCCAACCTTCATATTAGTGGAAGGTTACATAGAAGCTATGGATGATGGAACAATTACTCTACAATGGGCACAAGGAACAGCAAATGCAACAGCAACCCGCCTTGAGGTTGGCTCATTTGCTATATTGCATGGAGCAATACCACCTCCCTAAAATCAGGAAAGCGAAGCGCAAATGAAGAAGGAAGGAGGCAGCTGTGGACACATCATTAGTTGTTGAGGCTTTAGGTACGTTCGTGGGGCTTATCTGTGGCACTCTTGTCCTGGTCGAGATGCTCCGCTATTTGTCCAATGGCAAGGGCTCACAACCTAAGCCTCCAGGATAACGAATAGAAGCCTGGGGCCAGCGAACGAGTGACACCGGCCTCGATAAGGCTTAAAGCGCTACAAGCGCGAGGATCCCTGGCTCGGCTCACCCCCTGGCCAGAGATCCTCATTTTTGAGCTCACCCGGGCCGGATCCGCGGGCCCACAAAAATAGGGCGAAAGTCGTTAAGCGCACAGCCGTTCTGAAATAAATCCTTCGAAAGTAGTTATCGCCAAAAAAATTCGATGCGGCGGGCGGCTGCGGCGGCCTCCTTATGTTATACACTATAACATTGTCAGCAGAAAGTTAACGCTATTATATCGATATTGTATCTGGCTGGTAGAAGGGGTTATTAAAATCAGAGGCTTTAAGGCTCAGCGATTCTGAGCTATCTCGATGAGCCTGTTCCTCAAAGCGTCGTACCACGTGTCCTGGGCAGTACAATTCTCCAGATGGCTAGGCCGAGCAAGACTACGCCGGAGCCTATCATAAAGTAAAGGGTCGTGTTCTTGATACCGGAGACGAAGGCGCTGGCTACATTGCGAATCACCTCGTTGCCCTTCTCAACCATGACGGCCTTAACCCCCTCGTACTGTGACGTGTCGAGTACCCCTGTTGCCAGTTTGGGCTCCGCAACATGTGAGTAGGCCACCGCCACGGCGATGTAAATAATCAGGCATGTAACAAACAGCACCACCAGCCCCCAGGCTAACTTGCTTGTCCAATTACGTCCGCACAGCAGAGCGATGATGACAAGCAGGGCAAAGGGTATCAGCCAGAGAGTCCATAGCCAGGTTCGGGCTGTGTTTATCCTGTGCCGAACTGTATCAAAATTGTTGAGGTCTGAATCATTCTGCGCGATCTTATCTCTCAGGTCAGTCTCGGTTATGGTGTAGCCACTGTTTATCTTGCTGCGTGCATTGTTGAGTGTCTGCTCATGGTCGCTGCCCAGCTTATTTATAAGGTCGGCATCGGTATAACTCCACTGGTCCGGTATCTTCTCCCCGATCATCTGTTTGATCGAGTTAGCAACGTTAGTATCTATGTTGAAATCACTTTTGAATTCCTGATAGGAGAGGCCAGCCGGACGACACCTGGGCAGGCTGCCCGGAGGCAGGATCTGCACAGATTGGTTGAACTCAGCCATGCTGCATGTAGGCAGGCTGGAGAACTTGGCTTCAATCTTCTGGTCGGCCAGCCCTGTCAAGATGCTTACTGCTGCATCAACTCTGGCCTTGAGAGGTATTGTGATGGTGAAGTGGTTTGAGTCGCCGTCCATGTAGGACGTTAAGTAGTCCACCGCTGCACTGGCCTGTGAGGCTGACCAGTCCTGGGGAATCGCTTCCTTGAGCGAATTTTCTAGCTCCTCCTTGCTGAACGTCAGGGAGTAAGGCAACATATTCAGATTCTTGGCTACCATGTCGGCAGCGTACGAAATCCCGTCGTCATAAAGGCTGGCAAAGGCATCTCCCATGATTATATCGCTCTTTATCACCTCAGATGCTTGCAGCACCCTATCTTTGAGCGCAACAGTGTAAGTGAAGTGGTCAGTGCTGCCCAGAAAATAGGGGATTATGGCATTAGTTGCTGTTTCGACCTGTTCCTGGAGCCACTCAGGTGGCAATATCTTCCTGGCGGCAGAAATGGCGTCATCTTCGATGGCTTGCACGTTGAGGGTGAAATCCGATGCTAAGTCTGCTTTCATCTCATCCAGCACAGCAGGCATAGCCTTATCGTAGATGAAGTTGTACATGTCCGCCTGCCGCAGTTGGTCATTATAAAAGCCCGGGTTGGCAAACGTGCCGTTTACCTGTGTGATGAGAAGTACAACGATAAAGAGGATGACGAAGATGATAATGAGCGGGATGGCCGATATCCGTCTAACCCAAATCATAGAGACTTACAGTTTTGCCCATACTATTGCGCCTCAACATTAACACACCCCCTGTAGGTTATGCAATAGTCCATTTGATGAGAATATTTGCTAACGGGGTAGTGTAAAGGGGCAAAGCCCATCTAGTACAGCTCCCATTTTTAAAACTTGTCCCTGATTCGTTCAGGGAGGGGGATAGAGGAGATTACTTAACTGGCCACTTTCGCTTAGGATTTCGAGCTTAAAGATTAGGATTTGCTTTTGGGTGTTGCCCCTGGCTGGACTTGGTGTTATCATTTTGACACTCGAAGGGGACTATTGTTTTGGCAGCGAGGTTGGTGAATCTATGGATGATAAGCAGGATCGAGAGAGCCTTTTCCCTAAGATGACCGTGGGGGTGATGGGGTCCGCAGGCGGGACATTGACAGGTGAAGAGCGCTTGCCTGTACATCACCTGGGCGCTGCCATAGCCAGGCGTGGCTATGTGCTCATAACCGGGGCCTGCCCCGGCATGCCGCATGAGGCTGTCAAAGGGGCCAAGGAGGAGGGTGGGGTTGTGGTGGGAGTTTCCCCGGCCCTCAACCTCGAGGAGCATGTAACTAGATATCACTCGCCTACGCGGGGCTATGATGCCATCATTTATACCGGAAGCGGCCTCATGGGCCGTGAGGTGGAAAATATCAGGAGCTGTGATGTGGTAATTTTCGCCGGGGGGCGCTCGGGAACACTCGGCGAGTTCGCTATTGCCTATGACGAGGCAAAGGTGATAGGGGTTCTGGAAGGCACCGGCGGCATCACCCAGCACTTGAAGAATATAATCAACTTTGTAAACAAAGAGACCGGTGCGGTCGTATGCTACGATGCCGACCCGGAGCGCTTGCTGGATAAACTGGAGCAGGTTTACAAAGAAAGCATCCTGCCGAGGCACTTAAAGGTACTGGAGGGCCGCGACCCTGACGGGGTGCTCGAGCCTGACCCTAGCCATCTCCATTAGGGCTAATTCAGGGTAACCTCCTCCTGATATTTCGGCACCGATACCTGCCAGCCTGTTTTCTCCTTCACGAAGTTGGCGAAATACTGTGCGACATCGGGCTCACCGTGTGTAACAAAGAGATGAAAAGGAGGCCTTTTCAGCCCGGATAGCCAGCGGAACAGTTCGTCCCTGTCGGCGTGGGCCGAAAAGCCGTTTATCTGAGCAATTCTCGCCTTGACCGGGTACATCTGTCCCAGTATTCTCACCTCTTTGGCCCCGTCAACAATCTCTCTCCCCAATGTCCCGGTTGCCTGGTATCCGGGGAAAAGTATCGTGCTCTCACGTCTGGAGATGTTGTTCACCAGGTGATGCTTTATCCTGCCGCCGGTGCACATACCTGAACCGGCTATGATGATGACTGTGCCGCTTATGTGATTTATCACCTTGGACTCATCGGTTGTCCTGGTCATTTTCAGCCCGGTGAAATCGAAAGGCGACTTCTTCTGGCGCATAAGTTCCACCATGTCCTCGTCGAGCAGGTCCGGATAACGCCCGAAAACCTCTGTGATGCTTGTCGCCATAGGGCTATCCAGGAAGACCAGCAGATGCGGTATGCGGTCCTCGAGGAGCAGTTCGTTCAGGTAATACAGTATTTCCTGGGCACGCTCGAAGGCGAAGCTGGGGATAACTATGTTCCCTCCGCGTTTTCGGGTGGAGTTTATGATTTCGGCTAGCGTTGCTTCTATGCCTTTCTGGTCTTCATGCAGCCTGTCCCCGTAAGTGGACTCCACCAGGATGTAGTCCGCCTCCTCGAAGATTGTGGGGTCGTGCAGCATCGGCTTTTCCCACCTGCCCACGTCCCCGGAGAATACCAGTGTCCTTTGCTCTCCGTTCTGGCTTACTTTGACCTTCACCATGGACGAGCCAAGCACGTGCCCTGCATCGTGGAACGTCGCTTCGACGCCCTCGCCCAACCTAATCGGCTCCTCGTATCCCACGGGCGAGAATCTGGGGAAGGAGGCACTGGCATCGTTGGCCGTGTATAGCGGGATCTCGGGATACGGCCCTTTTCTGCCCTCTCGCTGATGCCTCTTTCGCTTGAACTCTGCATCCTGCTCCTGCAGGTGAGCGGCATCGAGGAGGAGGATTTGAGCAACATCGTATGTGGCGTGCGTACAGTATATCTTGCCCGCGAAGCCCTCTCGCACCAGCTTGGGCAACAGGCCGGAGTGGTCGAGATGGGCGTGGGTTAGGAGCACAGCATTTATGGTGTGGGGAGGGACAGGGAAGGGGTCCCAGTTCCTTGCCAGCAGTTCCCTTTCCTGGTAAAGACCGCAGTCTACCAGAAGCCTGACGTCGTTGGCTTCCAAAAAATATGCCGAGCCGGTCACGTTCTGGGCTGCGCCCAGAAAATTCACCTTAATTCGAATGCTTGCGCCTCTTGTTGTTGTGAATCAGGATAGCCTCAGGTTGCAAGGTGAATCGCACCAAGTATTTCCAAACCCTTGATAACCATGCTCACCGCAATGGCAGCGAGCAGTAGACTGAATACCCTGGACACTGCCTTGATTCCGCCCTGGCCCAAGAAACCCGCAATCCGGTTACCTGCCATACAGATGATCCATGCTATTAACAGATTCAGAGCGAAAGAGATCAGGACCATGTACAGCGGGAATTCCTGCTGCTTCACCAGCAGCAGCAGGGTGGTTATGGTGGCTGGCCCTACTGTCAGAGGCGTACCGATAGGGACAACACCCACCAATTCACGCGTTTCCTGTTCGGCCACTTCTACCATCTGCCCCGTTATCATGTATCTGATGGAGAGTGCCAGCAGGACAAGCCCTCCGGCAATGGCGAAAGAGCCGAATGAGATACCCATTGCATTTAAAATCAGCTGGCCCAGGAACAAAAAAGCGAGCCCGACTATGGCGGCTGTAAGTATAGCGATGTTGACCATCCTGAAGCGCTCGCGGCCGGTCATGCCTTCGCTCGCTGTGATGACAAAAGGCAGATTGCCTATAGCATCGATGACGATGAACAGGGGCACGAAGGTCAATACAAAGTTATGAAGCACCGGGTTTTCACCTTATTTCGAGATGGCCTGAACTAGCCTTCGATGGTAAAGCAACAGACAGCGATTGTCAACGACCACTTTGGAGGTTATTCACTGGGGGGAGTGCAGAGGGTCCTTCTTGGGCAGGACTCCTCTGCCAAGGGTCCGGGGTGGGTTTCAAACATGCTTGATATCTTCGATTCCGGCTTTCTCCAGGATCTCATCTATACGGTCAACGTGCTCGAAGAAGATGCTGCTCCGCACATAGTCAGAGCGGGGTCGGGGGATGTCGATTTTTACCTCGGCAATCATCCTTCCCGGTCGGGGAGCCATGACCAGCACCCTGTCAGCCAGGAGCACTGCCTCTTCAACCAGATGCGTGACTATGACAAAGGTATCGGGATGCTCGGTGCGGTCGTTCCAGATGCGCAGCACCTCCTTTCGCAGGTCCTTTGAGGTTACCTCGTCCAGTGAGGAGAACGGCTCATCCAGAAGCAGGACGTCGGGAGCTACCGCCAGCGCTCGGGCGATGCCCACCCGCTGCTTCATTCCCCCGGAAAGCTCGCTGGGATAGTTATTTTCAAAACCCTCCAGCCCCAGCTTCTTCAGCAATGCCTTCGCAGCCTCTTCTTTTTCCTGTCGGCTCATCGCCTTGGTGTCCAGAGCGATGAGAACATTCTCCTTGGCCGTCTCCCAGGGCAGCAGGGCAAAGTTCTGGAAAACCATGCTGATCCCCGGCACAGGCCCCCTGATAGGCTTATCCTGGAAGTAGATATGTCCCTTGGTAGGGAAGTCGAGCCCCGCGATCATTCGCAGGATAGTGCTCTTGCCGCAGCCGCTGGGGCCAATGATAGCCAGGAATTCGGTATCCTCTATGCCGAAAGAGACATTATCCAGGCTTAGCAGGTCGCCCTTTGCTCCATAGAACGTCTTGCCGACCTGTTCAATCCTTATCAGAGGCAAAGTTTACTCCTCCTCGAGCACATGGGTGCTAGCACGGCTGAGAAGCCGTCTCCAGATCAGGCTGTTCATGGCTATGACTATGGTGCTCATGACTACCAGAATCACTACCAATTGGTGGTTGTTGCCGGCCTGGGAGGCCTCGTCCAGGGCGGAGCCCAGCCCGGGTATGGTATGGACCTTATTCCCAATATTCACATATTCCGAAACAATAGTAGCGTTCCATCCCCCTCCCCACGCCAGTATACTGCCGGTGACCAGGGCAGGCAACAACGCCGGGATCAGCATATGGCGAAGGTATCTGGTTCCCCGGACACTGAATAGCCCTGATAGGTCTTTTATCTCCTTGGGCCAGTGTTCCACCGCCTCGATAACATTGAATATCAGGTACCAGAGCATACCGGTGAGCATCAGCAGCACTGCAGCGATTTCCAGACCCGTCTGTACCGGGAAGATTCGGGTGAAGATAAGCCAGAGCAAAGGAAAGTATGCCAGTGCCGGGATAGATTGCGCCACATCGGTGAAGATAACAATAGCGTTCTTGGTGCCGGGTCTCTGCAGAATGAGATAGCCCACGGCTATGGCCAGGGCAAGGCTTATGAAATATGCTATGGCCAGTCTGCTGAAGGAGTAGCCTGTGTCTCGGGCAAGGTGTTCCAGGTCGAGAGACGTGATAGGCAGACGTATCCACCCGTAGAAGACTCCGACGACAACTATCAGCAACCCCAGGGCGACCAGAAAGTAATTCAGCCTTCTGATGCGGAAACGGAGCAGGAACCAGGATGGCAGATGTACTCCTTGGATTGCGTCCAGTCTTGCGTCGATATAGTTGACCTGTCTTGCCCAGAAACCTTGGCCTGTAGATTCCCTGGGGGCGAAACCGTGAAACAACAGGAACCGGTGTTCCTTGGCCCTCTCATTCAAGCGGTGCCAGACAAGCCTGTTCATGAAAAAGACGATGATGCCTATGGTTGCCAGTCCGGCCAGGGACATCCAGACACTGCCGTATCGGAAGGAGGCTATCTGAAGATAATATCCCAGACCCGGCAGCGAGTAGGTCTTGTTCCCGTAGTTGATGAACTCAGTTACGATGACGAAATACCAGCCGCTGCCCCATGCCAGGATGCTCCCAGCTATCACGTAGGGATAGATAGAGGGGAGAAGTATGTGCTTTAGGTAGTCCCATCCCTCGATATGGAAGACCTGGCTCATGTCCTTCAAATACGACGGCATGGATTTGATTCCGGCGATTACGCCGAACACAATGCTCCACTCCATACTGGTGAAGAGCAGGAACATGGAGGCCAACTCCAGGCCGAAGCCGCTGCCGTGAAAAGTACTTATGATAACCGCCAGGGCCAGTGGGAAGAAACCCAGCACGGGGACCGATTGCAGGATATCCAGAAGAGGTATTAGTAGGTTGCCCACTCTCTCTTTGGTGGCAGCCAGGATGCCGACCCCCAGGCCAAAAGCTAGGCATACGATATAGGTGATGCCCAGTCTGAGCAGGGTGCGAACTGCATAATAGGGGAGGAGACGTGTCTCAGAATAAGCTGACGCCTTCTGGTATATTATCACCAGTAAGGCAACGAAGGCCAAAATTGCCAGGCCTGATAGGAGTTTTGGGAGATTCTTTCGAGATAGCGTGACTACATCCCATAGCTTTGAAATTCATTTTCGCCATATCCTACTCCCTGCTTGCCTGCTAGTCAATACTCTCTTGTGGCAAAATGGACGTCAGAGTAGAATTACAGCGGCACTATAAGATCAGGGGTGTTGAGATGAAACGAGTTGAGCTGGGGAAGCTTCCCAAGAAAACATTGATAGAGCTGGCTAAGGTGTACTCTCGAAACTGGCAGTCTCTGGATGGAAACTGGTTCGGCCTGGTCGAGACCGAGTTTGGCCTGGAGACTGCCGTCAGATTAGATTTAAAGAGCTGGGAGAAACAGGCCGTGCTCGAGGCTCAGAGGATAGTGAAAGTGCTAGAGCTCGATAAAGGCGGGCTATCCTCAGTTCTGACTGTGCTGAGCTTCATGACCTGGCAGCTTGCCTCTCCCCTTTTTGAAATTGAGGAGGAGAGCCCTCAAAGAGTTGTCTTCTATTACCCGCGCTGCGCTATCCATGAAAGCAGGAACAGGCAGCATAAGCCGGTGTTCCCCTGTAAAACCATGAAGCTGGGGTTGCTAACTAATATCGCCAGGGTGGTTGAGCCAAAGGCGGTCGTGAAATGCCTCACTTGCCCGCCCGAACCTCATCAAGAGGGCTTCTGGTGTAAATGGGAGCTAGTCCTTAGATAGAGTAAACTGCTAATAACCTCTGAGCCAGTCTCTGTATTACCACTTGGCTCTCTACCTCAGTGTATGTAAGAAATACGTGACAATAAGTTAAAAATATGATACAATATGTCGTGTAAAGATTACAAGCATTCTTAGAGCTGTTCGAGCAGAGAGGAGGTTAGTCATGACACCGCTACAGAAACGTGCCTGGTTGGGGCTCGGGGTTGGGGTGGGAATGTCTCTAGCAATTCTGGCAGTGTTCATTGCCAGAGGAGTCACTTCCTTCGACGATGACTTAGTATTGAGAGCGATTGCTTATGTGCTGTGCGTAGGAGGGCTTTTGGTTTATGGCGTAACCTTGCGTATCAAGCGTCGCAAACCTGGCCGTTCAGAAGTACTTATAGATGAAAGAGATAAGGAAATAGTCAGAAAAGCAACGATGGCACAATTGTGGGCGGTTCTGCTCTCGCTATTTATCTGGGCCATAGCTCTAACTGAAGTCTACTGGGGCCAGAAGTCAATTCCTATTGTTTTTGTTTACCTTATCGCTATCTCCGGTCTCATTGTTAGTATTCTGGCTCAGGCCATAGGCATCCTGATAGGCTACCGGAGGATGAGGTAACATGCCGAAGGCTGAGATAAGTAATCGTATCAGGAGACTGCGTTTCGACCGCGGCGAGATGACGCAGGAGGAGCTGGCGAATAGAGTTGGCTGTACCCGACAGACCATCATCGCCGTTGAGGCCGGGAAATATGTCCCTTCCCTTTCTCTTGCCTTCCGCATCGCCGGGGTTTTTGGTGTGCCTGTAGAGGAAGTCTTTCAATACAAGGAATAGGTCCTATGATTTGCAGCTAAGGTAGTCTGTTAAATCCCTTTCATTTTTGGGAACGAAAGCTTTATATTTGCGAGCGAACTTCTCTTTAAGCTCGTCTGCAGCCAGGAAGGCCATCACCGGGTACCCCACAATCTCGAAGCAGCCCTCATCGTCCTCACTGTCCCCCAGGTATGCTACTTTGCCTGCATCTATATTCTTGTCCTTGAGCAGCTTTAGCAGAAACTGCTGCTTCCTCTTATAGATATCAAGCCCGAATCCTATAGCCTCTCCGCGATTTGCCTTGAGTTTATCGGCCTCAATAAAATCAAAGCATTCGGCATAACCGCCGACCGCCAGGATCCTTTCGATGCCATATCCATATCCCGCGGAAAAGATGCCTGTAGGCTTACTAGCCTGATGGCACTCCCTGATTGGCCTCAGGACTCTGTGTTCGAGTTTGGCCTGGGTTTGCTGCTTGCGGGCATACTTCTCAATGGAACTAAGTACTACCGATACTGGCACGCCTGCTATTATCCGCTCGTTGTAGACCCGGAATAGCGCCCTGATGAAGTCAGGTTTAGCATTGCTGCGCCCTCTTCTATATAGCTCCTCTAACTCCCTTCTTGCCCTGAAGATGCGAGCCATCCGGAAAGGGTGGAAGGGAAAGGAGGCCTTGAACACATCCCTTGCTGTGTTTTCCAGCACAGGCCTTTCGTCCGGGTACTCGATTAGCGTACCGTTCCAGTCGCATATTATGATGTCGGGGGACATAACGATCGCCTCGGCAGCCTGCGGTTGCATTCCGCTGTGCTCTGAGGTGAATATTATATCATTTTCACTCCGTGACTCAGATTCAAATCCTATAAGGCATCTCCGCGTTTTGAACATAATAGGAGGAAAAGTGAGGAAATAGTACTTAAAGTTAGCTGGTTATACTCGACGCAGCCGTTGTGCGGAGCCTTCTTTCCCAGGTTGCCGTACTATTTTCGCATGAGTTTGTGACCGAAATCACTATTTATACCGTGTGGCGGGCATGCTAACGTGGGAATGGGGAGGTATGCCAAAAATCTTCCCCCATGAGGTAGACCGAATGGAAGAGCACAGGGGAACTATACTGATAGTAGACGACGAAGAGCCCAGCAGGGCTACCCTTTCCCGCAAATTACAGGCGGATGGTTATGCGTGTGCCGTAGCGAACGATGGCGAGGGAGCTCTGTGGAGGACGTCTGTACAGGAATTTGACCTGGTGCTTCTGGATTTGGACATGCCCGGGATGTCGGGGATGGAGGTATTGACTCGCATGGTTGCGGCACATCCTGATACCTGTGTCCTCATGATGGCCACCCTGGAAAACATGCCGTCTGCTGTGGAGGCGATGAAGCAGGGGGCTTATGATTACGTCTTTAAGCCCGTGAATATGGATGACCTGGTTATGAGGATAGAGAAGGCGCTGGAGAGAAGGAAACTGGTGCTGGAAAACAGAGAGTACCAACTCCATCTGGAGCAGAAGGTTGAGCTTCAGGTATCTCAGATAAGGAAGTATCTATATGAAGCTGTCGAGGCGCTGGGGCTCGAGCAGATGTCGCTGGATACTCCTGACGCTGTACGTCAGGCGCAGCGATATGCCAAAAGGATGTTTCAGATAAGCGGCACCGTGGATGAGGGGGACATGCAGCGGACCTATCTGCAGATGGCCCGGACGCTGTCTTCGATAGCTGAGGCGCGCGAGCCCTATGCCGTGGGACATGCGGACAGGGTGGGTTTGCTGGCTAACGAGATCGCTATCCGGCTGGGCTGCTCGGATGAAATGAAGAGGCAGATAAAGTTCGCCGCCATACTCCAGGATATCGGCAAAATCGTGATACCGGACAATATCCTCTCCAAGCAAGGCAATTTGACACCGGCCGAATACAGTGAGATAAACAGGCACCCCACGGCGTCAGTGGAGATAATCCAGCACGTTGAGTATTTCAAAGACATACTTCCCCTGGTAGAGAGCCACCACGAATGGTACGATGGAAGCGGAGGCTATCCCAAGAAGCTGAAGGGGGAGCAGATCCCTCTGGGCGCACGCATCCTGGCTGTGGCCGACGCTTATGATGCCCTGACCTGTCAGCGCCCTCACCGCCCCTCTCTCACCACCGAGCAGGCAGCCCAGGTGCTCAAAAGGGGAGCAGGGAAGCAGTGGGACCCCACGATTGTAGGCGCTTTACTCAAGAAACTCGGCGTGGCAGCCAAAAACGCAGCATAATCTAGCCTTCAAGATTTAACAGGATTCATTCCGGTAGGTCCCCTAATATTTCTGCAACTTATCATCGTGCGTGATGTTTTGTTTAATTTCTGTTACCGCCATCCTAACTATGGGGAAGCTCCGCAACCATCGTATCGAGGAAACGCTCTGCGAGGTCTCGTTGGATGGAGTACACCCCAGTTGACAGCGTAAGAGTGCCCTCATAACCGCTTATACCAAGTGCGAACAATGGCGGGTAAGATGGGGGCGGCAAGAGTCGAGCCATAACGGGTTTGCTTCTGAAAGTAACCGCGGATGGGTCTATGGGGCCTGTATTAGTGAAGGCATGTGCCCACTTTCCCTTTTCCCTTCTCTTTTGGTAACTGCGTTTCACCCAATTCATTGCCCAGTTATAAGGGGAGGGGCCAAGACCAACAAGAACGCCCATCAGTGTATCAATGCCCCCGAAGTTCTGCTTGTATCTCTGCGTCATGGAAGTAATCTTGCCAAGGGTGGACGAGAAATCCTGCCCCAAATCTGTACCCAGGTTTGGCCATCCGTCCGCCCAAACGCTGAGATTGGCCACGGCTGAAGCTTGCCTAATAGGAATGTAGCGTCTCAAGTCTATTGTTGAAGTTACCCTAAGGTGCTCGTGCCCTTCCCAGCCAGCGGTTGAGACGAGTGCTCGGAAGAAGGCAGCTAGCAGGAGGTCATTTATGGTTGCCTTGTGCCTCCTGCCATATTCAACAATGTGAGATACAAAATCATTGGGCAGGAAACGTTGAAGAAATGAGAGCGACTCAGTTTGCCCCTCCGGAAAGGGAAGGGTGAGAGTGCGTTCGGGGGCACGGTTAATTTGCGCATCATTGCGCAGGAACCGAAAATAGAGGGCAGCATAGCGACGCTTGGGGATATATTTCAGTACCTGCCAGGCACTCCTTGAGCCATGTATGTTGGGCTCTGGGTGATAACTGGGGTCTTGGCTCAGCCTAGAATAGATGGAGGAAATGATTCGGGCGACATCTTTGACTCCGGTGGCATCTGCAACATAGTGAGAGACCTTGAGCAAGAGGCGAGCCCCGTTAGCATAATTCCAGAGACAAACCCGAAACTGAGGACCGGTATAGGCATCGAGGGATGCTACCTTGAATGATTCAAATGCATCTTCCGTTTTTGTTTCGGGAAATACGTTTGAGTTATCGGAGTTCATCCTTTCCCAATACGGCTTCCTCCAGTGAGGCACGAATCTACATCCCAGGATTGGCTCGGCATCGAGCGCGAGTTCGACTGCCCTAGCCAGCCTGTCAGCATTGAGTTGTTCGCTGAACTCCATTTCTAGTTGGATTATCATTTCACCCTGCATAGAGCCCCAGAACATAACGCGGTCCAGCAACTGTGCGGGAAAGCGCCTTGGAATCTTTAACAACTTATCCATGCCCGCATTATAACATGGCCCAGAGGGATGCTCGATAGAGAGGTGATTTTGCTGCTAAGGCTAGTGCTTGAATTATGAATAAGGCTCAACTATTATCGCTCGTAACCAGTATGCTATACTTATATTCACAACGCGGACACGGTGCTCACTCGGCCATTTGAAGAACAGTTCTCCAATGAATTTTAAATCTGACATCACCATCATCGGGGCCGGGGTGGTCGGCCTGGCTATAGCCGCACAGGTGGCAGGTCGGCATAAGGCAGTCTATGTGCTGGAGAAGAACGAAAGGTTCGGCCAGGAGATAAGCAGCAGGCATAGCGGCGTCATCCACTCCGGCATTTATTATCCTTATGGTTCTCTGAAGGTGAAGCTGTGCGTTGAAGGCAATCGCCTGCTTTATGAGCTTTGCCGGAAACACGGGATTGGTCACAGGAAGCTGGGCAAGCTTATAGTAGCAGCCAGCGATGAAGAGACCGTGCAGTTGCAGGAACTGAAGGAGAGGGGACAGAGAAATGGCGCAGAGGGCCTGAAGATAATTTACCGGCGTGAGCTGAAGAAGCTGGAGCCGAATGTGGAAGGTGTTGCCGCCCTCCTCTCGCCATCCACCGGCATTGTTGATTCGCATGCTCTAATGGAATACTTCGCTGCCAGGGCCAAGGAAGGCGGGGCAGAGATAGCCTGTTGCAAAAAGGTGGTGGGTATAGAGAAGGCATCCGACGGCTACAAGGTGACGGTGGAAGAAAGCGACAAAGGCAAATTTTCCTTCGCCACGCGCATCCTGATAAACTGCGCTGGCCTTCAGTGTGATAGGGTTGCTGAGCTTGCTGGCATAGACATAGCCAAGGCAGGTTACAGGCTGCACTACAGCAAGGGAGAGTATTTCAGCGTAGGCGGCGGCAAGAACAGGCTGGTGAATCGGTTAATATACCCCGTGCCGGAGATCAATTTCACCGGATTGGGCGTCCACGTTACTCTTGACCTGGAAGGAAGGATGCGGCTGGGCCCCAACGCAGAGTATGTAGACAGCATAGACTACGCTGTGGATACCGGACATAAAGATTCGTTTTATAAATCGGCGAAGAGGATGCTGCCCTTTATTGAGTACCAAGACCTGGAACCTGAAATGGCTGGCATCAGACCCAAGCTGCAAGGGCCAGGAGAGGACGCCAGAGATTTTGTCATCCGAAATGAAATCGATAAAGGCCTGCCAGGATTCATAAACCTGATAGGGATTGAATCACCTGGGCTCACATCGTCGCCAGCAATAGCGCGATATGTCGCCAAGCTTATCGAAGGGATATGGTAATGTCATATAAAGATAGAAGCGACCTGAGATATTTCTTTGAGCCTGCCTCCGTAGCCGTGTTCGGCTCCTTGAGAGAAGTGTTCGGACTGGGCTACGGGATGGTGCGTAACCTGCTTCAATTCGGTTATTCTGGCAAGATTTACCCTGTCAGCCCCTATCACAGTGAGGTCATGGGGCGGAAAGCTTACTCTTCAGTCGAGGAAATAGCCGACCCCATCGATGCTGCTATTGTGATAACGCCCCCGCCCACCGTGCCGCCCATTGTGGAGCAGTGCGCATGCAAGGGCGTGAAGGCGGTCACCATAATCTCCGAGAATTTCGCTGAAGCCGGTGGTGAGGGGGTGAAATACCAGCAGCAACTAGTGGAGATAGTGCGCCGCACCGGCATCCGTATCATAGGCCCCAATACGGTCGGACTCTTTAATGCTGCCAACAGCTTCCTGACCAACCCCTATATCATCGTCCACAAAAAGATAAGGAAAGGCGGCATAACTTACTGCAGCCAGACCGGTTACGTGGGCATGGCGGCGCAGACCTGGGGAGACCGCGTCATTCCTGTGAGCAAGGTCTGTGACCTGGGCAACAAGTGCGATGTAGATGAAGCCGACCTTCTGAACTATCTGGCAGACGACCCGCAGACGAAGGTGGTCTCCATGCATATCGAGGATGTAAGGGATGGCCCCAGATTCATGGAGGCGGCCCGAAGGGTCGTGAAGCGCAAGCCCCTGTTGCTCTTCAAGCCGGGCCGGAGTCAGGAAGGGGCCAGGGCCGCAGCCTCTCATGCGGGCTCTCTGGCAGGAGACGAGCAGGTCTACGACACCGCTATCAAGCAGGTGGGGGCTATTCGACTCCACAATTGGCAGGAGTACTGGGATATGCCCCGGATTTTCGCCTATCAGCCGTTGCCCCAGGGTAACCGTATCGCCATCCTCACCCTTGCTGGCGGTGTGGGTGTGGCTGCCGTGGATACCGCGATAACATCTGGTCTGTCCATCGCTCGCTTCTCGCCCGCCACAGCCGATAAGCTGAAGAAGATATACCCTAGGCTATCTAACAATCCGGTGGACCTGGGCCCCATACTGTCTGTGTCCGACAACCCCTTCGCCCTTCAGGAAGATGTCATAGCTGCGGTGCTGAATGATGCTAACGTGGATTGTGCCGCCATCTCTGTATATGTCGGTTTCGAGGACCTGATTGCTATCATTGTGGAGATGTTCGAACATTTGAAACCGCGCATCGCCAAGACTCTGGCGCTCTGGATTTACGGGATGCAGTTGCCCGTGCTGGATGAGATGTACCGTCAGTTAGAGGAGAGAGGATTGCCGACATTCCTTGACCTCGAGAGCGCTGTCAAGGCGCTCGGCATCGCCGCCAGATATTCAAGAACTAAATCCAGCGGGGAGTAGCATGGTAGAACTGAAGGAAGTGGCTGATAAGATTTATCGCTTTGAGACCGGGCTATCGGTGATGACCAGCCTGTTCACGGTATACCTGATCAAAGAGTCACAGGGCGTGGTGATAGACCCCGGCCCTGGGGCTTTGGTTCCCCGGATTCAGGAAGCGATGAAAAAACTAGGCCTGAAGGACTTGGCTTATATCATCCCCACCCATATCCATGTAGACCATGCAGGCGGTGCCGGGAAGCTAGCCCAGCTTTTCCCCAAGGCGCAGGTGCTGGTTCACCCCGCCGGGTTCAAACATGCCGTCGACCCCTCTAGGCTCATCGAGAGCACCAGGAAGGTTTTCGGAGAAGACTTCGAGGCCGGATTCGGGCCCATTCTGCCTGTGCCGGAATCTCAAATAAAGTCGGTAGAGGATGGCGAGATAATTAAAGTAGGCAAGAGGGAGCTACAGATTATCTATGCGCCAGGCCACGCGCCTCATCATATAGCCATCTTTGACCGCAGCGTGAAGGGTCTTTTTTGCGGCGAGGCGCTGGGCCTGCCTGGGGAGGGTGGCAAACATCCCCCGCTGCCCGCTGTAGCCCCGCCCAGCTTCGACCAGGAGATATATATTGAGACGATGGAGAAGCTGAGGAAACTGAATGCTCGCATCCTTTTCTATGCCCATGGTGGAGTAGTTGGTCATGATGCGGACAAGCTGATTACGCAGGCCGAGGAGTTCACACGCATTTTCGGGGAAATAGTTTTCAAAGCCCTAAAAGAAGGCGGCACAAACGAGGAAATCAACCGCCGGGTAAAGGAAAGAGCAAATATACGCTTCGGCACGGATTTAACCGAGATGGACCTGGCCCTGACCGTAGGCGGCTATGAGGTCTATTACAAAAAGAAAGGGCTGTTGTGAGGTGAGGTCGTTGCTTAGCGATTGAAAATTGCATAATGCGTGAAGTTGAGGTGAGTGAAACTAAATTGCGTTGTTTTTCTAAATATAGGCGAAAAAGGTGAGTTTAGCAGCGTCCGCTTGTGCTCAATGAGGTCGTCCCCGGCTGGACAGCTAAGGGAATTCAAGCCCTGACCGAACCCAAGCTCAAGATAGCGTCGGATTTGAAAGAGATGGAGTTGTGATCTGTGTCCTTTCGTGCTGAGCCTTTTAAGTATAATGTGAAGAAGGAAATATATTGCTGTGAACATTATTAGCTGCGATGTAGGTTGGAAAACGGGGGGAAAACGAAATGCTGTTGCCGTTGCAACAGAAGATTGGAAGATTACATATCTCCGAAAGGGCCTTGATGATGATCAGCTTATTTCTCTGGTGTGCGAATTGGCTGAGCCTAAGTCTTTGATTCTCCTGGATATCCCGATCGAAGGGTGTGTTAAACTCAAAGGGCCTCGTCGACCAATTGAGGATGCTCTTCAACACTATATTTCTCTATACCCTGCTTCCATGGCATGTAAAATGGCACCTGATAGAGGTAAGCAACTAAAAGAAAAGCTGCTTAAGTCTATGGATTCTGAGGGGAAAAGAAGCGTTATTATCAAAGAGGTATACCCTCACGCTGTCTATAAATTTCTGTGGTTTGCAAAAGAGAAGGGCAAACTGGCAAAGTTACAGAAGGGAGAGTGGCAGAACCTATTGGACGAGAGCTTCAGGCTATCGAAAAGTGTGCCACCTAGTTATAAGCGTAAGACCAAGGGTGAGCGCCTTAAAGGAATGAATGAATTGTATGACTTTCTTAATGGATATCCGGGCCTTATATTCGTTAAATCGCTTGACCCTCCAAATAGTTGCTATACGTGCTCTGACCTTGAACTTCTAGCTGATCAGTATGATGCATGCCTTGGTGCGATCGTTGGTTTATATTGTGTCACTAGTAATCCTTTTGCTTTGATAGCAGGCGATATGTATCAGGGGGAGATGCTTTTATTCGCTGACCGATGGCTAAAGGAGCGACTAGAGGAATCCCGCATTAGTATGAAACACCTATTCTGAACATTGAAACCTCATTTATGTCATTCCCGCGCAAGCGGGAATGACATAAGAGACGCTGGATACAAGCGAAATTCCTCTCCCTCGACGGGAGAGGTTAGGTGAGGGTGAGATGAAGGGGCGACCCCTATTACAGGAAATTGACAACCACCACGCCTACCGCTAAGATTCGATTCAAGGAAAAGAGGTGCAAATATGAAATCGCGTTGTGAAAATTGCAGCATGCGCAAGCGTGCCGAGAAAAACCCTAAGTCTATAATCAGCAAGATATGGAAGTGGCACACGGGCTGGTGCCCCGGCTGGAAGGCATATCAGAAGGAGCTGGCTCAGCAAAAGGTAGATTCTAAATCCTGAGCACTAAATCCTAGACAAATCCGAGATTCAAAAGGTAGGGGCACGATGCGCCGTGCCCCTACCTTTTTGACAGTCCTGCGGGAACTTTCCCGCCTCCCCCTGCGTCTTTGTTTATAGAAGGCTGTTAACTGCCCACTAACAGCACAATCCGGGTTTGAGAAGCGTCGCCCAAACGCTTCCGGAGGAGGAAGTCATGAGGTCTACAGGATTAGTAGGTATAGCCTTCATTCTCGTTCTTGTTCTGGCTATTGTTGCGCCCATCGCCGCCGTGTTCACAGAAAATAGTGGAGGCGGCAAAGTCGAAAGCTATATGGCGGTGGTTCCCAAGATTTTGCACTCAGGAGGCCAGGAAGCTGTATCCCTGGCCCTTTTCGGTAATTCAGGGCTGACGTCCGACAATGTTGAGCTGGCTTTGCTCAAGGATGGAAACCAGGTTCTCCAGGTTGCCCAGCAAATCAGCGGCAAAGGAATCATAAACTTTAAAGTTCCTTCTACTGCCGAAGGCGCATATGTGCTCAGCGTCAAAGGCTCGGGCTTTGAGGACAAAGCTCAGGTGACCATAGAGAAAAGCTCCCTCATTTTCCTAGAGACCGATAAGCCTATCTACAAACCCGGACAGACCATACAGATGAGGGCAATGACCCTTGATCCCGACCTCAAGCCGGTGAGCGAAGCCGTTACCGTAGAGGTCCTGGATGCCAAGGGCATCAAAATCTTCCGTAGCGAAGCCACTACCGACGAATACGGCATGGCAACCCTGGAGCTGCCCATCTCTCAGGAGCCTAACCTGGGCACCTGGAAGATAACCGCCAAATCTGCGGATGACGATACTGAGATAGATGTTACTGTCGCGGAGTACGTGCTGCCCAAGTACGAGGTCAAGGCTGAGCTTCCCAAGGATTGGTTCCTGGCCAATGAACCCATCAAGGGCAGCGTCTCCGCGGAATACAGCTTCGGCAAGCCCGTGCAGGGCGACCTTGTCATCACCGCCAAGAGATATGTCGGCCAGTGGGAGCAATACGCTACCCTGTCCAAGTCGATTGACGGGCAGACAGACTTCGAACTTCCCGCGGTGGGCTATGTCGCCGGTGTGCCGGCAGCAGGGGGCATGGGCAATGTCATGCTCGACGTAACTGTTAAAGAGACTTCCACCGGCTATGAGGGGAACACCAGCGAGCTGCTCACAGTATCCAGTACCCCTCTCAATATTCAGATAATCCCTGAGGGCTCGGTATTCAAGCCCGGTTTGCCTTTCAACATCCTCATCATCACCGAGACGCCCGACAACCAGGCCGTGGATGCGAAAGTGGATGTCACCGTAACCTATCTCAACAAGAACCTCGAGCAGATAGGCAAGGATGAGAAAAATGTCGATACCAGTGGCGGTAAAGCGCTCATTGAGGTGAATCCCCCGGCGGACAGCGTGGCAATGGCCATCGAAGCATTCGAGCTTACGCCGATCTCGTCCCGGCAGCCAGCTCAGGCCTCCAAGGTCGTGGAGGCTGGCTACTCCCCTTCAGGGAACTTCATCCACGTAGAGCAGATAAGCCAGGGCACACCCAAGATTGGAGATCAGATCAGCTTCAAGGTCTACTCTACCAAAGAGGCTTCCAACTTCTACTATGAGGTCGTTGCCCGCGACAGGGTGGTCTTCACCGATTTCACCCAGAGCAACATAATAGCTTTCGATACAACCCCTCTCATGACTCCTTCCGCCAAGCTTCTGGTCTATCAAATCCTGCCCAACAGCGAGGTGGCGGCGGACTACCTGCCCTTCGATGTTGAAGCGGTGTATCCCAATGATGTGAATGTCGAGTTCAACCAGAGCGAGGCCAAGCCCGGAGACGAAGTCCGGATAAATATCCAGTCCCAAGGCCAGTCTGAGGTCGGCCTCACGGCGGTGGACAAGTCGGTCTTTATCCTCGCCGAAAACCGGCTCAATCTGCAGCAGGTCTTCGATGAGTTGGAGAAGCTTTACATGCAGCCGCAGGCTGAGTTGCACGAGGTCTCGTTCTACGAGGGAATCAATGTCCAGGGCGCCAAGGATATCTTTAATGACGCCGGTGTGGTGGTGCTCAGCAATAATAGGGTGCCGGAAGGCGAGAAGTATCAACCGCAATGGGGGACTCGCGTCTGGAATGGCGCCTGGAAGTTCATGGGCGGGGGACCCGGTGGAGGCGGTATACTTGTGTTTGCACAGGGAGAGGATGGCATTGTCCCGCCCATGGCTACGCCGGGCACGGGGTTTGATACGGGAGCGCTTGCCGAAGTTCAGAGAGTGAGGCAGTATTTCCCCGAGACTTGGCTCTGGCAGAATGTCATAACTGGCCCTGACGGAAAGGCCTCCGTGCAGGTACAAGTCCCCGACACTATAACTACCTGGATGCTCCGTGCCGTTGCCCTGTCAAAGGAAAGCGGCTTGGGCGTTGCTGAAAGCCAGCTCACGGCGTTCCAACCCTTCTTCCTCAGCGCCGACCTGCCTTACTCGGCGATAAGGGGTGAGAAGTTTCCTGTCAAAGTAGCTATATACAACTACTTGGACCAGCCTCAGAGTGTGCTGGTGCAAATCGATAATGCCGACTGGTTCGACCTGCTTGATGAATCCCAGCAGACGGTGGACATAGCGCCCAACGAGGTCGGCGGCGTCGAGTTCCAGATAAAGCCGACCAAGCTCGGAGTCGGCGAGTTGAAAATCACCGCCAGGAGCAACCAGGCTGCCGACGCTGTGGTAAAGACGCTGATAGTTGAGCCCGAGGGCGTCGCCAGAGAAGATGTGCAAAACCTGGTGCTTTCTGCTGGAAATAGCACGGTGGTAAATACTGGTATCCCTGCCTTCGTGGTCGATGGCTCCGGTCGGGCTTACATCGCAGTGACCTCCAGCTACTTGACCCAGACCATCAATGGGCTGGATGCCCTCATCCAGATGCCGTTCGGCTGTGGCGAGCAGAACATGATTCTTTTCGCTCCCGACGTCTACATCACCAAGTATCTCAAGGAATCAGGCCAGCTCAAGCCGGAGATAATGGCGAAAGCGGAAAAGCTGATGATAACCGGCTACCAGAGAGAGCTCACCTATCAGCGCAGCGATGGCAGCTTCTCCGCCTTCGGGGACAATGATGAGCAGGGCAGCCTGTTCCTCACTGCCTTTGTTTTGAAGTGCTTCTCTCAGGCCAAAGGCCTGATTTACATTGATGACAGCGTCCTGTCTCAAGCCGAGAAGTGGATAACCGACCATCAGAACGCCGACGGCTCCTTCGACCCGTTCGGCTTCGTCTGCCACCAGGATATGATGGGCGGACTCAAAGGGAAAACCGCTCTCACTGCATATGTCGCTATCGCCCTGTCGGAGGCTGGTGATAAAGCGGACGCTGCTAAGGCGATTACTTACCTGGAAGGCCAGCTTGACGATATAGATGACGCCTATACTATGGCGATTACAGCCTACGCCCTCGAGCTCGGTGGCAGCGCCCTGAGCAGCCAGGCCCACGATAAGCTCATGGGTATGGCTCAGGAGGACGAGAACGGCCTGCACTGGGGCAATATGACAGAGATTGAGCCCCTGAATCAAATGGACGGTGGCATTATGCCGTTCCGGCCCATGGAGCTCAACAGAAGCAACGCCATCGAGGCTACCGGCTACGCTACCATGGCCCTGATAAAGCATGGCGATGCCTTCGATGCCTCCCGCGCTGCCAAGTGGCTGGTCTCCCAGCGCAATGCCTACGGCGGCTATGGCTCGACCCAGGACACTGTGGTAGCTTTGCAAGCGTTAATTGAGTATTGCACCAACGCCAGGGCTGATGTCGACCTGACTGTGACCATAAATGCCGGAGGTCAGATAAAGCAGCTCAGGATAAAGCAGAATAACTTCGATGTTCTCCAGACGGTGGAAGTGGCCGTGAATCAGGACATTACCATAAGTACGGAGGGCAGGGGTGACGCCATAGCTCAGGTGGTCGAGAGATATAACCTGCCCCAGGCCGAGCAACAGGGTGACCAGATACTGAAGATAAACGTAAACTATGATACCACTCGGGTTGAGGTCAACGACCTAGTCAAAGTCTCGGTAGACCTGACGTACAACCCGCCGATAGAAATGAAGGCCGAGATGGTGGTGCTCGATGTATCGGTTCCCACCGGCTTCTCTCCGGTTACTGAATCCATAGACAAAGTAATCGCGAGTAATGACAACATCAAGCGCTACGATGTTGCAGGGAGGAAGGTCATCTTCTACATCGAAGATATGCAGCCGGGCGATAAAGTATCATTCAGCTTCGATGTACGGGCGCTGTACCCGGTTACGGCCAAGGGCGTGAGTTCACAGGCCTATTCCTACTACAACCCGGATATCAAAGCCGAAACGCTGAGCCAGGGCATCACAGTCACTGAATAGGGAGCTAGTTGAAACCCCTCCCTGGGTGGTTCTGGGATTTATCCCACTGTCCTCCTTCCGTTGGGCAGGTCGGGGATGGGTGGGAGGGGTGCAAGGGCGTCCGCCTCAGGCGGACGCCCTTGCCTGTCTCATAGATAGATGACCTCTTCCGAGTGGCCCACGGTCAGGAACAGGACCATCGCGTCCCTGATGTCTCGGGTGATCAGGAAATTGTGCTTCACATGCTCCCTGCCGTTCTGTCCCAGCCACTTAGCATACTCCGGATTTCCCAGGAGCTGCTTAATGGCATAGGCCGTACCCTCGATTCCGTGTGACAGGAGGCCGGTGAACTTGTGCTTCACCTGTAACGGGATACCCCCTACTGCAGAAGCTACTACCGGTTTGGCTTTCCAGAGGGCCTCGCTCACTGTCAGTCCGAATCCTTCCTTCAGCGATTTCTGAAGCACAACTGTAGCTGCCCTTTGCAGGGCGTTGATCTCTATGTCGCTTCCGGGCGGGATGATTAGAACATGGATATCCCGGTCGCCCTCCGCTTCATTCATCACCTCTGCGTATACTTTGCCCGACTCGGGGTCATCGGTAGCAGTGCCGCCGGCCAGAACCAACCTGCAGTCTATGCTCCTGCTCACTTGCTTGAAGGCCTGGACCACGCCTACAGGGTCTTTGAGGTAGTCGAAGCGCGATACCTGGACTATTAAGGGTTTATCGTTGGGTATGCCGTACTTTGACAGGACGGAGTCAATGACGTTCTGGCTCAGTTCTATATTCTTGTCGCTCAGCGGGTCGATTGAGGGAGGGATAAAGAACTGACGCATCGGCAGCGGAGTGGAGAAAGAAGGGGCAGAGAATACAGCCGCATCATATTGCGTTACCCACGGTTTGATGAAATTCCAGGCTGTCTCGTTGGGCCTGGAAACATCTATGTGACACCGCCATATCCATTTTTTGCCCAACTCTTTCTTCCTCTCAATCAGGGCTACAGGCTGGGGGTCGTGGATAAACATGATATCCCCATAGAGTTCCAGTTCCTTGATATTCTTCCGGCTTGTTTCTTGAAATACCGAGATGTCCTGTGGGGAAATTTTTTCATCGCTGCCATGAAGCGCGTTGTGCAGTTTCTTGGTTACCTCGAAGAAAGCCAGGTCGCCCTGGATAATGCTCCAACGGGCATCGACGCCGAGCTCGGATAGCAGGGGCACCATGCGGCTTAATATCTCGGCCACACCCCCACCCGTGAAAGTGGAGCTTACGTTCTGGATCACCTTGCCTGAGAGCTTACTTGCCAGCAGCCGCAGGTCTTCAATGCTGCCCTTACCGACTATGGGCTCGTAGTCACTCAGCTTCACTCGATGCGTTTTGCCATGAGTTTTATCAGTTGCGATCTCACTCCCTCCAGGGTATAGGTATATGGGTCGAGCTTGGCTACAACTTCTGCTAGTTCCTGCTCTCCCAGACTGTCCGCCAGCCAGACTGAGAAGTCGTTTGATACTTTGCACGTTCGCAGCCTTGATTCGATGATATGGAAGTACAATGAACCTAGACTCAGTGTGCCCAGTGCTTCCGCAAATTCCCTCAGGTCTCGGGCCACACGCGTTGTGGGCAGGACTAAGCTCACCCACTTCATAAAGTAGAACTCTTTTCCTTCGGGCACTTTCCGCAGCTCTTTTCCCGACGATATATGTTGTTCTATAACGTTGATTATCCTGTCGCGTAGCGCACCCATGGTGGGGAACTCTAACATGGCGAGGCTGGCTAGCTTCTCGCCCAATATCTCCTCACCCAGTACATCGCTTACCCATACTGCGAAGTCATTGGCTGGCTCGGGCGTGAGGTGGTGGTGCTCTTCCAGAAAATGGTGCGTGTGGTAGTACACGATGGAATCCGGGGCAGCCTTCAAAATATCGACCAGCTCCTTGAGGTTCTTTGCCTTGATACCAGTCAATTCCCTGAGGTGCACCCGGTCAAAAAAGCGAAAGGGTTCTCTGGACTTCTTCACATGGGCCTACCTTCTGGACGATAGTCTACAGCATTTACTCGAATCACGATACCCCCTTCCGCTGTGGACATAGACCGTAGGGGCACAGCACGAAAAGGAGATACCGCAGCAGCTAGTCGAGAGAGGGTCTTATTCTGAGCGCTCCAAAAACACTTCTTTTCGGGCGGACGCAACTCAGAAATTGCGGCACTTCCATAAAATGTCATATCTTTTTAAGCTTTTCACCTGCCATTTTATGACTTCTTAATCTCTTTGCCAGTAACATGTTGACAGTACCTTCAGCGCCTGACTTTCGAGATGTGGGAGGGAATAGCCGTAAAACGGCAAGAGGATGAGGGGATATGAACAGGCAACAGGTGTACAAGGAGATTGAAGAAACCTTGGGGCTGGTTCCGGGTTTTCTCAAGGCGGTTCCAGATTCATCACTCGAACTGGAATGGCAAACGATGGCGAGGGGCAAGACGGAGCTATTGCGTTGGGCAGAGTTGTCTATCATGCTTCAAGGAACGTAGGAGAATAGCATGCTAGTTATCTAGCAGCTTAGGTGGGGGGAATGGAATATGAAAATAGAAGAGTTGCTCGGCTTAATGGTGGAGAAAGAGGCCTCGGACTTGCATCTGAGGGTGATGAGGCCGCCCACTCTCCGCATAGACGGCAGGCTCAAAGTAGTGGAAGGAATGCCCAATGTCACGCCGTCCGATCTCGAAGAAGCCTTTGAACATGTAACCAATGAGAACCAGCGACAGAGATTCCGCAACGAGCTGGAGTTGGACTTAGCGTACAGCATCAAGGGCTTGTCTCGCTTCAGAATCAATGCGTTTTTACAGCGCGATACCATCAGTCTGGCTATACGACGAGTTCCGTTCGGAGTGCCCACTATAGACGAATTGGGCCTTCCTGAAATCTGTAAGTCCCTGGCACTGAAGACTAGGGGCCTGGTTCTAGTGACCGGCAGGACCGGAACTGGGAAATCCACCACGTTAGCTGCGATGATCGACCACCTGAACAAGAGCGAAGCACGGAACATAATAACCATCGAGGACCCTATCGAGTACGTATTCCGAGATGAGAAGTGCATGATAGCTCAGCGAGACCTCGGGTCTGACACCAAGTCTTTCGCTAACGCTCTGAGGCACGTGATCCGCCAGGATCCCGATGTGATCTTGGTTGGGGAAATGCGTGATTTGGAGACCATAGCTACGGCGATCACTGCTGCTGAAACTGGACACCTGGTGTTGAGCACCCTGCACACCCCAAGCGCAGGTGAGGCCATTGACCGGATGATCGATGTTTTCCCTCCCTACCAACAGGAGCAGATAAGACTGCAGCTATCATTGGTGCTAGAAGGTGTACTCTCGCAGGTTCTATTGCGAAGGGCATCGGGGCGGGGAAGGGTGGCGGCGGTCGAAGTCATGCTCGGCACCGCTGCTGTACGGAATATTATTCGCGAAGGCAAGATAGCGCAGATGCCTACTTACATACAGACTGGCAGTCAATTTGACATGCAGACCATGGACCAGGCACTGCAGAACCTCGTAAGATCGCGCGTAGTCATGGTCGAGGAAGCATTACCTTTCTTTACCAAACCCGATGAACTGCTGCGTAGACAGCCTGTTTAGCGCTGATAATCTGAGCTGTTGCAGGATTTGTTTACCATGATCCTTGCATGAAGAGGCCCAGAATCATCAAGGCCTTGGCGCTTTTTAGCAGGTTGTCAAACTGATAGCATCAACGTTAGAGCTGCCAAAAGATTGCTTACTGACTATCAGCCTCTGCCTGCGGTTGAATTCTATCTTTGAAGATTGTCGTCGCCTTAGGAAGTATGCTTTGCAGCCGTGCTTTGGCACTATTCTAATCGAGTACGGCCTGAAACCAAGCCCTTCTGGAGCGTCCCAGCACCAGTGTATTCTTAGGTTCTAAATCAGGTATCCCCGCTTCAGAGCGCCCTTTGGCATGCTGCCCGAGTAATGGATCTCACACCACAGGCATTCTCAATAGGTCGATAGTGGCGCCGCCATCCACGCGGATGCATACGCCATTGATAAAGCGAGCCGAATCGCTTACCAGGAATAGCACGGCATTCGCCATATCCTGTCTTGTGCCTTTCAGCGATCTATCAACCTGCACATCCTTCGATTCAGCGAATCGTTTAACGCCTTCTGTCTCTGAAATGAAGCCGGGCGCGACAGCATTGACCCGAATCCCTAACGGCGCCCATTCCACCGCGCAGCTCCTCGTCAGTGACTCAACGCCTGTCTTGGCCGCTGCAACATGGGCCATAGTGCTGACCCCCCAGTGCTCGAACGGTGCCGTGATATTGACAATGCAGCCGCCGTGCTCCTTCAAGTAAGCGGTAAATGCGGCCTTCGTGACGTTATACGTACCCAGTAAATCGATGTCAACAATGGTCTTGAATCCGTTGTATGACAGTCTTTCTATAGGTGCAGGGAACATCCCGGCGGCGCAGTTCACCACGATATTCAAAGCGCTGTATTCCTTTATCGCAGCAGCGATGACCTGTTCTACCGCTTCGGGATTGCGCACATCTGACGGCACCGCAAGGCATTCTATGCCCTCTTTTTCGAATTCGCGACGGGCGGCCTCGAGATTCTCCTGCTTCCGGCTGGTAATGACAATCTTGGCCCCGTGTTTCCCCAGCGTACGGGCGATCTCCTTCCCGATACCTGTGGCGCCGCCGGTAATCAGTGCTACGCGTCCTTTCAGGATATTCTTTTTGAAGTCACTCATCTTGTTTTACCTCCATCGGACTGGATGAATATCTAGAGTTTGCCACATCTCAATACCTTCGTGCCATAGTATAGATATAACACCTCAATGTCGCAAGCCCAAAAGATGTCTGCGCGGCCATTTAACAGCTGGGGAGCGCGGAGGGGCTTTGTCCCTATTCCGTAGGGGCACAGCGCGCTGTGCCCTGCTTTCAGGGAAACCAACGTTCGTCTACAGCGAACCGCTTTACCTTGACAAACGCCCTGCTATCGCATATAAAAGCCTCAAATGAAGATTTGCCTCCTCACCTACAGGGGAAATATGTACTGCGGCGGGCAGGGGGTCTATATATGCTACCTGGCCGGCGCGCTCCAGGAGCTAGGGCACGAAGTCCACGTAGTATCAGGCCCGCCTTATCCCACACCACCTGCAGGCGTCAAGCTGCACAAGGTCCTGGGGCTCAACCTGTACGAGACCAGCAACCTTTCTTCGTTATCGAGCCCTCTTCAGGCCCTGACGCCACTCAATCTCTATGAGATTGCGGCGGTGCATATCGGCTTCTTCCCCGACATATTCACCTTCAGCATGAGGGCATACTTCAAGCTGCGCGACCTTATGTCCGCCGAGAAGTTCGACGTCATTCACGATAACCAGACCCTGGGCTACGGCATGCTCCTGATGAAAAGCCTGGGCGTGCCCATCGTCGCTACCATACATCATCCCATCACTGTCGACCTTGCAGCCTCTTTAGCTCAATCCGATACATTACGGCGCGGCATCAGATGGACGATGTTTTATTCCTTCCTCACCATGCAGGGCATCGTGAGCAGGCGCATGGAGAGGGTGGTCACGGTTTCCCAGTCCTCGGCCGAGGATACCGCCCGCGCCTTCAAATTGCGCAAAGACAGGGTGAGGGTGGTCTATAACGGCATAGATACCGGTATTTTCCGGCGGCTCGACGGCATCGAGAAAGAGCCCAACAGCCTGATCGTAGTAGGCAAAGTCGAGGACAAGACCAAGGGCATCCCCTATCTGTTGGAGGCGGTGAAACTGCTCAAGGGCGACGTTGACGTGAAGGTGTACGTTGTGGGCAAGCAGGAAGCCAGCGAGGGCTATGGCACGAACCTGGCGCAGCAACTGGGCATCTCTGATAGGGTCACTTTTACGGGTTACGTAGGCACAGACGAGTTGGTCAGGCTCTATTCTTCGGCAGAGATAGGCGTCACTGCTTCTATTTATGAAGGCTTTGGATTGCCTGCGGCGGAAGCGATGTCCTGCGGCACCCCGGTTATCGCCACCAGGGCTGGGGCATTACCTGAGATAGTGGGCGACGACGCAGCCGGGATTCTGGTGCCGCCCGCAGACCCCCCGGCGCTGGCAGCAGCAATAAAACGCCTCCTTGCAGACAAGCCGCTGAGACAAAAAATGGGGCAGGCAGCCCGCAAGAGGATCGAGGACTTCTTTAGCTGGCAGGCAGCGGCCCGGAAGACTGCCGAGGTCTACCGTGAGCTCTTGTAGTAGCATCAAACTTGTTTCGGAGTCCTCGCCCTCTCCCTTGACGGGAGAGGCGAGGTGAGGGTGAAACAGGTGTCATTCCTAAAATGTGATAACTTTTTAACCTTTCCTTTCACCATTTTATGACTTCGTTATCCCGTATGCTTATCATGGTATCCGATACCATTCTGTGGAGCCAAGAAGGAAAAATTCCGCGCCTTTCCTTGATCGTCAGAGTTCGGTATATTCAAGAGGGAAGAGGACAAATGAAACTTGAGAATTACGCCAAGAAGGTGCCGGGCAAGAGGAAGGGAGATATACTCTTGTTTGCCCTGAGCACATGCGGGTGGTGCCGGAAGACCAAGAATCTGCTTGATACCCTGGGCGTGGGCTATAGATACATAGACGTTGACCTGTTGGATGGCGAGGCCAGGAAAGAAGTGGTAGCGGAGTTGGATCGCTGGAACCCGGGCCATTCTTTCCCGTGTATAGTGATAGACGACAGCAAATGCATAGTGGGCTTCCAGGAGGACAAAATCAGGCAGGCGGTAAGCAGTGGAAAAAACTGAAATCAGCGATAAGGCGGTAGATGCCCTGTACCAGAGGCTGAACCGTGAGGCGGAGGAGGGCGGCTACCACCTGAATCCCGACGTGAGCTTCACCAAGGACCTTGTCAGGAGCCTGCTGATTAACGAGAAGCGGTACGGTTACTGGGCCTGCCCCTGCCGGCTCGCTTCCGGAGTAAAGGAAGACGACCTTGACATAATATGTCCCTGCGACTACAGGGACGCCGATGTTGTAGAATACGGGTCATGCTACTGCGCCCTGTACGTGTCCACGGAGATACTCGAGGGTAAAAAGGTGGCTGGCTCGATACCCGAGCGGCGTCTCCCTGAACAGGAAAGGAAGAGGTTGAAAGAAGAGGCCTCGAAGCCAAAAACTCGGGGAGCGGCGCAGCCTGTTTCATTGCCGGTGTGGCGCTGCAAGGTCTGCGGTTACCTGTGCGCCAGAGACGGCCCGCCTGAGATTTGTCCGGTATGTAAGGCGAAAAAGGACAGGTTCGAAAAATTCATCGACGTGGGAGCGGCATTCTCTGTTCCGTTGCCGGTGTGGCGCTGCAAAGTGTGCGGTTATCTCTGCGCCCGAAATGAGCCGCCTGAGATTTGTCCCATATGTAAGGCCAAGAAGGACAGGTTCGAAAAATTCATGTAGGGAGCCTGCTTCTGCCAAAGCGCCTGCCCGCCTAGAAATCGCCGCGCGCTCCTCTTTGAATATCCGCTGAACGTAAGAACGGTTAGTTCAGGTTCATCTTCTATATCCAAAAGTCCTATCGCCGCAAGGACGAAATTACCATTGTCTGGCGATCCTCTTTCCGTTAAATTCATATACGAAAAGAAGTAGACTTCGCTGGGGTAATGTAGTTATGGCTATGGTGAACGGTCGAGTGAAGAAAAGGAAGGTACAGGAATTCGTTCCGGCCGGGGACAGCCAGGAACGTGAGTTGATGGCTTTCATCAACAGCCTGATAGACCAGAATGCCGAACTTGCCGCAAAAGTCGAGCATGTAGATTCCCTGACGGAACTCGCGGAGAAGACAGTAATTGAAGCTGGCAGAGAGGCAGAGGGAATCAAGCTTGAGGCTGAAAAAGAAGCACATGCCAGGGTTGCCGCCATTGTTGCCAGGGCCGAAGGGAAAGCTAAAGCTGTAGCGCAAAAGGTTGTTGCCAAGGCTAAAGAGAATGCTGAGGCAGAAGCTCGGAGAATCATAGCTGAAGCCGGGCAAAGAGCCGAGCAGCAGGCTCACGAAATAATGAAAGCAGCGGAGGAGGAAGGCTCCTCCATCAGGGCGGGAGCGCGGCTTATCATAGAAGAGGCTGAGCAACTGCTAGCATCAAGCAGGCAAACTACAGAAGGTCCCGAGAAAGTTTCTGGGGAAACATCCGATAAACCTGAGGGCGCTGAAAAAACAAGGCAGCATCAATGGAAGAGGATAGCAAAGCTCCTGAACCATCTGTACCCGACTTTGGTGTAGCCGCTACCCCTGAAGTATCAGCCGAAAAACCGGCAGAACAGCCCTCACATAGTTTCAAACGCTACCGTTTGGCTATCTATTTCGAAACTCGGAGTAATCGGCCAGCCTGGATAGCGCCCTTACCGCATCATCGGGAATGGAGAACACCGCTGCTCTGCCTGTATCCTCCAATACGTCCTGCAGGTCTTTGGAGCGAATGTCGAACAGCCAGCCATCGTAGGGGCACCAGGCGATGGGTTTATCAGGAAAGGCATCCGCTGTCTCTTTCATGACGTCGGTGATGTGCGGCTTGAAGCCCTGAAACCAGGCACCGGCAAAGACGACTATGGCATCGATGCGGGGGTCTCCCAGCACCTCGGTCATCGCTGTTCTCAAGGTCTCTCCGAAGGGGCGGGATGAGTTTATGATGAGCGGCCATATATCCAGAGGGTTGCCTGCCCTGTACCAGGTGGGCGACATGGCATTCAGCCTCCGTTTAGTCTCCGGCGTCAGTTCCGCCACCTCGAGATTGTGCTTGGCGCAGGCATCCAGGGTCATAATCCCGATGCCCCCGCTCGCCGTCACCACTCCGATCCTTCTGCCTTTCATTGGGGGCAGATAGCTGAAAGCCCTCACCAGGTCTGCCAGGTCATCGATATCGTCTGCCCGAATTATCCCGCTCTGCTTGAACACAGCATCCCAGGCTTCGTCCTTGCCCACCAGGGAGCCAGTGTGTGACTGCGCCGCTTTAGCCGACCTCTCGCTCCTCCCTGTCTTCAAAGCCAGAACGGGTTTCTTCTTGACTACACGCTGCGCTGCCTCCCGGAACCTTTGGCCGTCTCCCCTTATGCCTTCTATGTGCAGTACGATGACCTTCACCTGCGGGTCATCGGCGAAGTGCTCCATAGCCTCGGCAACGTCTATGTCGCAGGAGTTGCCCAGGTCCAGCCCTTTGCCCAGCAGCCTCAATCTGCCCACGGTGCCGAAGAAGAGGCCGGATTGGCAGACCACGCCCACAGGCAGCTTCCGTATGTCCGTCTGCTTCAAGAAAGAGGTGGTGAAGTCGATGAAAGCGTTCGCCGAACCTACAGTATTGGGGCCTAAAATCCGCACCTTGCTCTTCCGAGCTGTTTCAATTAACTCCTGTTGCAGCCTCTTGCCTTCCTCATCGGCAGCGTCAGCGAAACCCTGCCCCACCACTATCGCCGCTTTTATGCCCTTCTCGCCGCATTGGCTTACAATCTGGGGGACTACCTTGCGCGGGGTTACTATTATGGCGAGGTCGACATCTCCGGGGATTTCTCTCACCGAGGCATAGCATTTCTTGCCCAGGATTTCGGTATAGTTCGGATTGACCGGATAGACCTTTCCCCGGTAGCCGCAGTTGGCGAGGTTCTCCACTACGTTGAAGGCTTTCTCGCCTGAGTTTGGGTTAGCTCCCACAACAGCTATGGACTTGGGTTCGAGGAAGGGCTTAAGTTGAGAAACAGAGCTCATTAGATTTCGTCTATACGTTTCGCCGAACTGCCTGTGCTGAGCAACTCATCTTCTATTCTAGACTTATCATCTCTCAAAGTCCAGACACATGCGGTTCTAAACCCCTCTTTAAACAGTCTGATTATATGCTATACTACTAGGCAAGCTGGGTATATCCTTGGTCTCCGCGACTATCTATCGATACGGAGGTAGTAACAATGGCCAGGAAGCTGACTGCCAGAGAGGTGAGAAGAGTCTGTAACCCCAATACCCTGGGGTTTGAGAGCACGGAGGGCTTAAAGCCGGTACAGACTATTATCGGACAGAGCCGTGCCCTTCAAGCCCTTCAGTTTGGCCTCGGTATACAGAATTCGGGTTTTAATATCTACGCTGCTGGCCTGCCCGGCACAGGAAAGATGACAGCCATTGTCGCTTTCCTGGAGCTTGTGGCACGGGAGAAGGATGTCCCCCCGGACTGGTGCTATGTCAATGACTTCAAGGATTCCTATACGCCGCAGGCCCTCAGGCTGAAAGCAGGCACGGCTAACCAGTTCCAGAAGGATATGAAGAAATTTGTCGAGACTGCCCAGGCCGACATACGGAAGGCATTTGAAAGCGAGGACTATATAAAGCGGCGTGATGCCATAGCTCATACTTTCAACGAAAAAAGAGAGGCAATCTTCAACCAGCTCAACCGGATGGCCCATGAAAAGGGTTTTGCCATTCAGACATCTGCTATGGGTCTGCTGCTTATACCCATCATCGATGGGAAGCCTCTCTCCGAACAGGATATGTTAGGCCTCAATCCCAAAGAGAAGGAGAGGTTAGGCAAGCTGCGCGAGGAAATCCAGGAGCAGATCAAGGATGCCATGTCCCAGATGAGAAATTGGGACCGGGAGGGTAGTGAGCAGGCCGAGAAGATGGACGAGGAGGTGGTGCAGTTTGTCCTGGGAGCGCCCATAGAGGACTTGACTAAGAAATATGGTCAGGACAACACCGATGTAGCCGAATACCTGAAAACTGTGCAGCAGGACATCGTGGAGAATAAGGTCGTTTTCCGCGCGCCGCCGGAGCCAGATGCAGTCAATCCTTTCGCCAGGCTGGCAGCAGCGCAGGCCTTTAGAAAATACGAGGTGAATGTGCTGGTTGACAACTCGGGTCTGAAAGGCGCACCGGTCGTTATAGAGACTAACCCTACCTTCAATAATTTAATGGGGCGTCTCGAAAAAGAGGCTTATTTCGGCGCTATCTCAGGCGATTTCACCATGATCCGCCCCGGCTCCCTGCACAAGGCCAACGGCGGCTATCTGGTGGTCAGGATAGATGATATACTGCGCAACCTCATGTCGTGGGACAGCCTCAAACGTTCCCTCAGAGAGAAAAAGATCATCATCGAGGACCTGGCCGAGCGTTTTGGATTCATCAGCATGAAAAGCATCTTGCCCGAGCCCATACCCCTGACTATTAAGGTGGTGGTTATCGGCGAAAATCTGTATTACCAACTGCTCTACAGCCTCGACCGCGAGTTCCCCGAGCTTTTCAAAGTCAAGGCCGATTTCGATAGCCGGATGGACCTGAATGCCGAGAACCTGAAACAGTACAATAGCACGCTCTGCGCCGTCTGCGGCAAGGAGAGCCTCCGCCACATGGATAATAAGGCTGTAGCCAAAATCATCGAGCACAGCTCCCGGCTCGCCGAGGACCAGAAGAAGCTATCCACGAGGTTCGCTGAAATAGCTGATATCATCAGAGAAGCCAGTTACTGGGCGGGAATAGAAGGCAAGAGGCTGATTGGAGGGGCTCATATCTCCAAGGCAATTGAGCAGAACGAATATCGCTCGAATCTCATTCATGAACGTATCAAGGAGATGATGGAGCGCGGCATCCTGAGGATAGACACCGATGGTCAAGCGGTGGGCCAGGTGAACGGCCTGTCCATAATTGCTCTTGGCGACATCAACTTCGGCAGGCCCAGCCGAATTACAGCCAGCATAGCCGCTGGCCGCGAAGGGCTTATGGACATCGAGCGGGAGGCTAAGCTGGGCGGGCCCATTCATACCAAAGGCGTGCTCATCCTCAGCGGCCTCATGGCGGAACGCTATGCCGCCAGTACGCCTCTTTCCCTCAGCGCCCGCCTCGTTTTTGAGCAGAGCTATGAGGAGGTAGAGGGCGATAGCGCTTCCGGCGCCGAGTTCTACGTGCTTCTATCTGCCCTGGCGGATGCCCCCATCAAGCAGGGCATAGCTGTTACCGGCTCCATCGACCAGAAAGGTGACGTACAGGCAATCGGCGGCGTTAACCAGAAGATTGAGGGTTTCTACGAAGTATGCAAGGCGAAAGGCCTGACGGGTAAGCAGGGTGTCATCATCCCTGAGAGCAATGTTGAGAACCTGATGCTTAAGGAAGAGGTGGTGGAGGCCATAAAGAAAGGCAAATTCACAGTGTACAGCGTGAAAAATGTAGATGAGGGCATAGAGATACTCACCGGCATCAAGGCTGGCAAGCGGCTCAAGAGCGGCAAGTTCCCGAAGGACACAATCAACGGTCGTGTTCAAGAGCGTCTGGAGCAGCTTGCCAAGGGCGTGAAAGAGTTCGAGAGAAAGGAAGAGAAGAAAAAAGAGGCAGCAGACAATAACAAGTCATCCTGATACAATGTCCTTCTTGGGAAAGGATGTTCCACCGAAATGTAGGGGCGCACGGCTGTGCGCCCTTTCACCTTGAGAGACTAATATGGTAGACGACCCACAGAACCAGGACTTCACAGGTTTCAGCCAAACAGTTATAGACCACGCCCGGAACCCCAGGAACGTGGGGACCATCCCTAATCCCGATGGCTATGCCAGCGCCATCGGCTCCTGTGGCGACATCATGGAAATCTGGCTCAGGATAAAGGGTGACAGAATCCAGAATATTGCTTTCTCCACCACGGGCTGCGGCCCTACCGTAGCCGCCCTGAGCCTGGTCACCGAGCTGGTCAAGGGTAAGACCATAGCCGAGGCCAGGAAAATCACTCCAGAGTCAGTGCTGGATGCCCTGGGTGGCCTGCCCGAGGAGAACATTGAATGCGCCGTCCTGTCTGCGACTATACTCAGGGAGGCCATCAAGGACTATCTCACCTTCAAGAACGAACCCTGGAAAAGAATGTATCGTCAGCAATACTAAGCTGTAGGGGCGAGGGCACCTCGCCCTGGACTCACGACGACACATGAAACGAGCAGCGCAACCGGATTACGAACAACCGTCTCCCTCGCATGTAGAGGCATTCGCCTAAGGCGGACGCCCTTTCCTATGTCATTCTGAGTTTTAGCGAAGAATCTCAGTGTAGCGTCGTGACTCCCGTCATGATGGGGAGACTTCTTAAGAGTGCCCTGCGGCATTTGAATACAGGCGCATGTACATAAATCCGTAGGGGCACAGCGTGCTGTGCCCTCGCCACTCGTTCCGCGCACTTGAGCAGGGCTTGGTTTTGATAATCGTTCGCGATATAATTGTGGCAAATCCGTGGGGGAGAAAATTCCTCCTCCAAACCAAAAATAGGAACTTGGATGATGAGCTTTTTAAAAGGAGGCTGGGATGAGTATCGTGTGGTTTGTTATCGGGCTCTTCTCGGGTGCCCTTCTTTGCTGGTTGGCTCTACGTGTTAGGGCAACGGCAACCGAAGTAAAGCTCAAGACACAGCTTGAAATGGCTCAGAAAGCCCAAGAGGATTTGTCGGCGACCTTCAACTTGCTGGCGGCAGAAGCCTTGCAGAGCAATAATGATGCTTTCCTTAAATTAGCGAACCAAGTGCTTGAGACTCGAATAACTCAAGCGCAAGGAGATCTTGACCTAAGAAAGCAAGCTGTCGAAGCTCTGGTAAAGCCATTAAAAGACACTCTGGCTACTATAGAGTCAGAAAGACATACGGCTTATGGCGGTTTCAAGGCGATGACCGAACAGATGGTCAGTGCTCAAGGAGAGTTAGCAAAGCAAACTAGAAACCTCACCTCGGCTTTGCGAACGCCTCAAGTGCGGGGTAGATGGGGGGAGTCAACACTGCGGCGCGTTGTAGAACTTGTGGGCATGGTGGAGTATTGCGATTTTGCTGAACAGAGTAGCATTGACACGGAAGGAACACTCAAACGACCGGACATGATTGTCTCTCTACCTAACGAGCGCAAGATCGTGGTGGATGCCAAGACGCCCTTAGATGCGTATCTCCAAGCAATCGAAGCTGAGAGCGATGAGTCAAGAGTTGCGGCACTAAAACGTCATGCAAAGCAGGTGAGAGATCGCTGTGGTGAGTTGGCTGCAAAGTCATACTGGGCAGCCTTGGACTACACTCCTGAGTTTGTAGTATTGTTTCTTCCCGGGGAACCTTTCCTTTCGGCAGCTTTGCAGCAGGACCCTAAATTACTCGAAGACGCTATGAGCAGAAAGGTGGTTCTGGCCACGCCAGCGAGCTTGTTTTGCCTACTGCATGCTGCAAGTTACGGATGGAAGCAGGAGAAATTGGCAGAGAATGCTCTTCATATAAGCCAACTGGGTCGGGAGATTCATGACCGAATAGCTGACTGGGCGAGCCACTTGGTTAAACTTGGTGACTCCTTGGAAAAAGCTGTAGGCTCTTTCAATAATAGCGTGGGCTCGTTAGAGCATAGAGTGCTGGTCTCAGCCAGACGTTTCAAAGAATTGGGTATATCAAGTGACAAAGAGGTTCCAGAGGTTTCACCACTTGATATCGCTGTTCGGGCGATACCGGAGGCCAAACCGCCAACATTGCCCAATGAGCCCAAAGTTTAAATTCGATTTATCTCTACCTAGATCTTGGACGTTGATGGTCTATTCGTTAATATATAATATAATCGTGAAGATTGAACTTGTCCCAACATTAGACCTCTGCATCGAGGGCACTGCCAGACAGGAATACAAGAAAAGTGCCGATGAATATATGCGGAAGGGCGAAAAGGACAGGAAGCTCGAAGATAAGATAGAGCTGCTCAGGATGTTTCTCGAGACTATGGACTTTCGCAAACTGCGAGCTGAAAGCGAGAAGCACCTGATAGAAGGCAAAAAGGTCAGATTCATACTGACCTCGGAAAAAGGAAAGCCCAGGTACAAAATGAAATACGAGGTGGTGAGCCCTACTTGATTACGTCGGCTCCCACAAACGGCCGTAAAACCTCGGGCACTGCCACGCTGCCATCGGCCTGCTGGTAGTTCTCCAGCACAGAGATGAGGATACGGGGCAAGGCCAGCCCCGAGCCATTCAGTG
>Ga0315281_10000649_pt1 | contig 48759 bp, 42 predicted proteins | sample YL17G07_0_MG_FD_204540 | JGI IMG/M metagenome (GOLD analysis project Ga0315281, IMG submission 204540) | Sediment microbial communities from Yellowstone Lake, YNP, Wyoming, USA - YL17G07_0 | ecosystem: Environmental > Aquatic > Freshwater > Lake > Sediment | place: USA: Wyoming | collected...
CGACAGCCCCATTCGTCAACGTAGAGGCCGGGCGCGTACTCGTCTCCCGACGTTTTCAAGGGCGTCTTCAGGATCGGGGGACATCGGATAATGTCGTCCGGATAATTTTTCTGGATGGCGGCCAGCTCGGCGGGATAGGAGCGCTCGGCCCAGGGCAGGGTCCAGAGCTGGCGTGGGACGCGCGGCGGAGATTGAAGCTCAAGCGTGCTGACGACGAGCTCGCGCGAAGTCATGTTCATCAGAAGACGGCCGTAGGATCAGGCATCGGCCTGCGGGACGTTCTCAGACGCCGAGGAGTCTCGCGACCTCCTCGACGGCGCTGGCGGCGTCGGGGGCATAGCCGTGGGCCCCGATCTGGTTGGCGTATTCCTTCGTGACCGGGGCGCCGCCGATGATCACACAAGTATTGAGGCCCGAATTCTTGAAGGCCTCGACGATATTCTTCATCTGGACCATGGTCGTCGTGAGCAGGGCCGAAAGGGCCGCGACGGTGGCCCCATTGGCCCGGGCCGCCTCGACGAATTTCTCCGGGGAGACGTCGATGCCCATGTCCACGATTTTATAGCCGTTGCCGCGGAGCATCATGGCCACGAGGTTCTTGCCGATGTCGTGGAGGTCGCCCTTGACGGTGCCGATGACCACCACGCCCTTGGGCTGGACCTTGTCCTTGATCAGGAAAGGTTCGAGCTTGGCCAGGCCGGCGTTCATGGCCCGGGCCGCGACCAGCACCTCGGGGATGAAGACTTCGTTGTTCTTGAACAATTCGCCGAGCTGTTCCATGCCCGGGATCAGGCCTTCGTTCAGGATCTTGGCGGCCGGGAGCCCGGCGCCGAGCGCTTGGTCGACCAGGGATTCCACCTCGGCTTTCTTGCCCGCGATGAGGGCCTCCTGCATCTCTTTAAGCATCTCGTCTCTCCTTCCGCGCTCCGTGTTCGTCCTATATCACAACAATTGTCCGCCGTTGTCAAGAATGCCCGAACGCCATGGAAGGGCGGGATTCTCGGGCGTGAAGAACCGTGCTCTGGAGTGGAGGCCAGCCCCTCAGCCCTGAAGAGGCACGCACCGGGATATAGCCAACGGCGGCGGGATTCTGATATGATGAGGACAGGGAGGAGGGAGGCCTGATGAAGCCCTTCAAGGTCGGGATCGACAGCTACAGCCTCAAGCCCCTCGACCTCTCCCCCTTCGAACTCCTCGAGTGGGCCATGATCAACGAGGCCGACGGCGTCCAGTTTTCCGAAACGAACCTCCCTCCCGCGGACGTCCCCGATAAGGCCTTGCTCGATGACCTCCGGAGCTACGCCGCGGAGAACGGGCTCTACCTCGAATGGGGCGGGGGCCAGCACGTCCCCCTGGACGCGGCGACGGGCGCCAAAAAGGATATTTTAGGCGTCAACAAGAAGGCCGCTGCCGAAGCCTGCCTTCTCGGCGTGGACACCGTCCGGTCATGCTCGGGCGGCCTGATGCGCTGGAAAGAGGATTCGCCGCCGACCGGCGAGCTTCTCCGGCTCATGGCCGGGGCCCTCCGCGAACAGAAGTCCATGCTCCGCGATTTCGGGGTCATCCTGGCCATCGAGACCCATTTCGAGTTCACGTCTTTTGAACTCGTGCGGCTTTTCGAAATGAGCGGAGCGGTCCCCGGCGAGTATCTCGGCGTCTGCCTCGATACCATGAACCTCCTGACCATGCTTGAAGACCCGGAAAGCGCGACGGACCGGCTCCTGCCCTGGGTGGTCACGACGCACGTCAAGGACGGCGGCCTTCTTCTCAGTGAAGACGGGCTCGTTTCCTTCCCGGCCGAGGCGGGGACCGGAGTTGTGGACCTGGCCGCCATCGTCGAGAAACTTTCGGCCAGCCCGAGAAAGATCAACCTGTCCGTCGAAGACCACGGCGGCGAATTCCTCATCCCCATCCACGACGCCCGGTTCCTGGCCAGGTTCCCCGATCTCTCATCGCTCGAGCTGGCGAGACTCTTGGGCCTCGCGGCCAGGAGCCAATCGTTGAAGGACCAGAAGAAACTGGCCATCCTGGACCGGGCGCGCTGGCCCGAGGTCTGCGAACGCCGGGTCAAGCGCGGCTTGCGGGCCGTCCGGAGGATCGTCGGCGAGAGGATGGGATAGCCCGGCATGGCCCCCCACGAGCGGTTCGCGTTCAAAAGTTCGGGCGAACTTCTGGCCAAGGCCGATGAGCTCGGCGTGGACATCCCCTTCTCGGACGATATCTCCGGACTCCTCGAACCCGCGACGGTCGCCGGACGACGCGTTCCCAACAGACTGGCCGTGCTGCCCATGGAGGGGGCCGACGCCGCGCCGGGCGGGGGGCCTACCGATTGGACGCTCCGGCGGTATATAAGACACGCCGCGGGCGGGAGCGGGATGATCTGGGTCGAGGCGACGTCCGTCCGCCGCGACGGGCGTTCCAATCCGCGCCAGCTCATGCTCACGGACGAGACCGAGGACGCCTTCAAGAAGCTCGTCGGGAAGATGCGGGAGGCGGCGCGGGAATGGGGCCCGGACCACGATCCGCTCCTCGTCCTCCAGCTCACCCATTCCGGCCGTTTCGCCAAGCCCGAAGGAAAACCCGAGCCGCTCATCGTCCACAGGAGCCCCATCCTCGACCCCCTGCACGCGCTTCCGCCGGACTACCCGGTGCTCACGGACGAAGCCCTCGCCGAAATCCAGGACGATTACGTCAATGCCGCCGACCTGGCCGCCTCGGCCGGTTTCGACGCGGTCGACATCAAGGCCTGCCACGGCTATCTCGTCTCCGAACTCCTCGCCTCGTACACGCGGACCGGGAGCCGCTACGGCGAAACATTCGATAACAGGTGCCGTTTCCTGCTCGAAACGATACGCCGGATCCGCCAGGAGGTTCCGCGGCTCCTCGTGACGAGCCGCCTGAGCGCGTCCGATATGGTCCCCTTCCCCTACGGATTCGGCATGGACCCCAACCGCCGCAAGACGCCCAACCTCAAGGAAACCAAGACGCTCATCCGGCAGCTGGAGAAGGAAGGTGTTAAGTTTATGGCCCTCTCCCTGGGCGTCCCGGCCTGGCAATCGCACTTCGGCAGGCCGTATGACAGGCCGGTTCCCGGGACAAGCGTCCCCGACGAGCACCCGCTCGAGGGCGTGGCCCGGCATTTGAGGTTCGCCTCGGAGCTCCAACGGAATTCTCCGCGCCTGGCCGTGGTCGGTCCCGGCTATTCCTGGCTGCGCCGGTTCTTCCCCAATGTCGGGGCGGCCATGGTGCGGTCGGGAAAGACGGCCATCGTCGGCCAGGGGCGGGGCGCCCTCGCCTATCCTGATTTCGCGAAGGACCTCGCCCGCAAGGGGCGGCTCAGCGCGCGGAAAGTGTGCACGGCCTGTTCGCTTTGCTCCCACCTTCTGCGCCAGCAGAAGCGGGTCGGCTGTGTCGTGCGGGACCCGGAGTACCGGCAGGCCCCATGACCCGAGCGCAGAGCCGGGCCGGTGCCATCGACTTCTCCGCCGTTTTCGACATGGACGGCGTTATCGTCGACAATCGCGTCTATCATTTCCGGGCGTGGGAAGAGTTCGCCCGCGAGCATGGGCTCCGCTTCCAGGCCGAATATTTCAAGAACAACCTTTTCGGGCGCGTCAACCGCGATATCCTGCGCGGACTTTATAAAGGGGAACTGGATGACCAACGGACGCGCCTTTATGCCGTGGAAAAAGAAGCCCTTTACCGGAAGCTCTATCAGGGACACGTGGCGCCGGCGAGGGGACTTGTCCGCTTTTTAAAGGCGCTCAAGAACGCGGGCATTGCCGCGGCCGTGGCCACGGCCGCGCCGCGCGTCAACCTGGACTTCGTCCTCGACGAAGCCGACCTCAGGCCCTATTTCGACGTCCTCGTCGACATCGGCGCCGTCACCAGGGGGAAGCCCGCTCCCGACCTCTATCTCAAGGCGGCCGAAGAGCTCCGAAGGAAGCCTGGAGAATGCGTCGCGTTTGAAGACTCCTATCCCGGCGTTGAGTCGGCCCTGGCCGCGGGGATGCGGGTCGTCGGCGTCACGACGACGCACACGCGCGAGGAGCTGGGTCACGTCCACCTGGTCATCGACGATTTCGATAAGGTGTCCGTCGAGGTCCTGCGGGGGCTCTTCATTGAGGGGCACGGCTAGAGCGAAGAAGCCGCCATGACCGGCGTCGCTGCGGCCTGTTCTCGCGGCGGATTTTCCCGCCTATCTTACGGGCCGTGTTAGAATAGCCTGCTAGGTTAGCCGATGCCTCGATTTACCGAATCGCCCACAGACCGCCCGGGGAGAGCCTTGAAACCCGTGGTCCGGTGGCCGGCCGCGCGCGTTCTTTTCGCCAACCCGAAGATCCTGAGGGTCCGCCCGTCACTCAGCCTTCCCCTTCTCCGCTACATGAAGAAGTTCAGGCTGAGAGACGTCGGCGGAAACCTCATCCTCCACTCCCACCTTCCCCCTCTGAACAGCGCCGCGTACGGCCGGTTCGTCGCCGGCCACCTGCTGGGGCGATCCGAGGGACCCTCCCACGCCCAAATCGGGCTGACCAACGCCTGCCCCCAAAAATGCGCCTACTGTTATAACCGCGACCGCACGGGCCGGCCCATGGATACGGAAACCATCCTCGCGGTCGTCCGAGGCCTGCGGGAGCTCGGCGTCTTCTGGCTCGGTTTGACGGGGGGCGAGCCGCTGCTCAACCCGGACATCGTGACCATCACCGCGGCGGCCGCGGACGGCTGCGCCGTCAAGCTTTTCACCACGGGGTCGGGATTGACGCCCGGGCTCGCCCGTGACCTGAAGCGGGCCGGGCTTTTCTCGGTCTCCGTCAGCCTGGACCACTGGAAAGAGGACATTCACGACGCGGCCAGGGGGACCCCGGGCGCGTTCCGGACGGCCCTCCGGGCCGTTGACATCTTCCGCGGCGTTGACGGACTCCACACGGGTGTGTCCGCCGTCCTCACCAGGGACATGATCCGCCGCGGCGAGACGGAGGAGTTTCTCGAATTCCTGATCGGCCTCGGCGTCGACGAGGCCTGGTTGAGCGAGGTCAAGCTCGTCTCCGCGCCCCTCTGGAACGACGAGGCCCGGATATCGGAGGCGGAGCGCCTCTCGCTCGCGGCGCTCCAGGACCATGTCAATCGCGAGGGCCGGATCACCGTCAACTACCTCGGCCACTTTGAAGGGCGCGAGCACTTCGGCTGCAACGCCGGCCGGAAGATGGTCTACGTCGACGCTTTCGGGGACGTCAGCCCCTGTGTTTTCACCCCGATGACCTTCGGAAACGTTCACCGCCGGGCGCTCGGCGAGATCGTGGAGGAGATGCGGCGAAGTTTCCGCCCCTCGGGGTCCTGTTTCATGAACACCAATTACCGCCTTTTCGCGGAGCGCGGGGCCGCGGCCCTGCCCCTGGACCGCGAAGCCAGCCGCGGGCTGTGCGGCGAAGCGATTTTTGAGCCGACGGGCGCCTTCTCGGACGGGCTCTTCGGCGGGGAGAAACGCGATGAAGGAGGCCGGAAAAATGGCTGAACGGCTGAAGCGGACGACGGGCTACACCCTGGCCATCGTTTTCGCCGCGGTCGGGGTCGTCTTTCTCGTTATCCCCGGGCGGGTCATCGCCTTCTTCAACGGCCTTTGGGGTCCGCTCGGCCTTCCCCCGGCGGCGGGGCCTGATGCCCCATTCTTCGTCGTCCTGGCCGCGGCCTACATGTTCGTCGTCACGGTCCTGGCCTGGAACGCGGGCGCGCATCCGGAGTCGCGGGTCTTTCCGCGTCTCCTCGTCATGGCCAAAGCCGCGAGCTCGCTTCTCTCATTCGGTTACTTCGCGTTCGGAGCCGGCCATCTCATTCTGCTGGTGAACGGGGTCGTGGACGGGGCCCTCGCGCTCCTGGTCCTTTGCGTATTTTTACGCTCCGGAACAGGCCGCGCGGCGCCGGAAACCTTAGGGCGCCAAGGCGACCCCCCCTGAGCGGAGCGCGTGGGGAACGTGATATTCGCGAAGAAAGTGGCCGCCCTATGAACGTTCGCCTGCTCGTCACTTCGATATGGCTCCCGGCGTTGATCCGGAGGAAGAAGATGGAGGAACTCTTCAGCTTCACCGCCAGAGCGTTTGGCGAACGCAGGCCCGCGAATGACATTTCCTCCGGCGACTTATCACTCGAGAGTTATGCGGTTTTCACCCGGAGGCTTGTGGAGGAATCGATCGCGGGCGGAAGGGACATGGCCGCTGTTCGCGCCGCCCTGAGGCAGGATGCCTTGGTCTTTGGCGAGCGGATGCGCCGTCAGTTCAGGGTCCGAAGCCGGGAAGACGCGCTGGGGCTCCTGGAGTTCGCCTACAAAACGATGGGGATCGCCCTCGACGCGGACGCGGAAGGCCGGATCACCGTCAGCCGCTGCTTCTTCAGCCGGCACTACACCCCTGAGACCTGCCGCGTCGTCGCCGCTCTCGACGAGGGCCTGATGGCCGGCATCCTCGGCGAGGGGACCCTCGAGTTCGAGGAGCGGATGACCGACGGACATTCCCACTGTCGGGCCGTGTTCCGCGACCGGGCAGGGCGGACCTCATGAAAAGGGCTGTTGTCGTGGGCAGCGGGGCGGCCGGAGCCGCCGCAGCCAAGGCCCTGCAGGGGGCATTCTCGGTCACGGTCCTCGAGAGGGGCGGAGAATTCCGGCCGCTGGGCGTCAGCCTGAAATTCGTGGAAAGGCTCAAGAGGCTCGGGGTCCTTTTCGACGAGAGGCTGACCGGCGTCCTTTTCCCCTCCATGCGCATCGAAAGAACGGACCGCGAGATGATCCACGTCCGAGGGTTGGGCACCGGCGGGACCACGCCCCTGGCGACGGGGAACGCTCTCCGGCTGGACGGCAACCTGAGGGCCTTGGGGATCGATCTCGACCCGGAATTCGCCGAACTCGGGAAAGAAATCCCGATCCACACGGACCACCGGCGGCTCTGGAATCCTGTGACGGAGCAGGTCTTCGAGACCTGTGCGGCCATGGGGCTCGGTCCCCGACCCCTGCCAAAGATGTCCGACCCCGCGCGGTGCGTCAACTGCGGGCGATGCGTCCTGGGGTGCCCGGCCGGCGCGAAATGGGACGCCCGCCATTTTCTCCGCGACGCGAGCGAGCGGGGCGCGCAGGTCGTTACGAGCTGCCGGGTGACGGGGCTGCGGGTTGAGGCCGGCCGGGCCCAAGGCGTCGTGGCCCGACGTCGCGGCCGGCGCGTATTCATTCCGGCGGACATCGTCATCCTCGCGGCGGGAGGCATCGGCTCGCCCGCCATCCTTGAAAACTCAGGCATCCCCTGCCGGCCGACGCTCTTCGTCGATCCCGTGCTGTGCGTCGCCGCGGAATGGCCGGAGGCCATGCAGAACATGGACATCCCCATGCCCTTCGTCGTCGATAAAGAGGGTTTTATCATCGCTCCCTACTTCGACTATCTGAGTTACTTCTTCAACCGGGCATGGAAGCCGAAAGCCGAAGATACTTTGAGCTTGATGATAAAACTCGCTGACGACAGCCGGGGCGTAGTATCAAAGCGCTCGATCCGGAAGTCACTGACTCCCGCCGACCGGGAGCGGCTGAACGGCGCCGTCCGCCTCTGTCACGATATATTCGCCAGGCTGGGCGTCCCCAAAGAGCGGACGTTTCTGGGAACCCTCAACGCCGGGCATCCGGGGGGGATGCTGCCGCTGACGCCGGCCGAAGCCGCCACACTCCACAGCCCGGCCCTGCCCGAAAACGTGTACGTCGCCGACCCGACCCTCTTCCCCGCCGCCCTCGGCCGGCCGCCGATTCTGACGATCATGGCCCTGGCTAGGAAAGTCTGCCGGACGGCCGCCGCCAAATTCGCCTGAAGGCCGTTTGACGACGGGGTCAAGCTTGTTATATTTTTGACCCCGGACACTTGAAAGGACCGCCGGGACAATGACCAAGAGCCGGATGCGGGTGGGCGGGGCGCTCTTTCCCGTTTACTCGCTGAACACCCTCGTCATCGGCAGCGGCGCGGCCGGCCTCGGCGCGGCGGTCCGCCTCCATGAGGAAGGCCAAAGGGACGTCGCGGTCGTCACGGAACGCTTCGGCGGCGGGGCTTCTCACAATTCCGGGTCGGACAAGCAAACCTACTACAAGCTGTCACTCGCCGGCGACCGGCCCGACTCCCCGTTCGAGATGGCCCGCGACCTCGCGGCCGGCGGCTCGATGCACGGGGATATCGCCCTGTGCGAGGCCCAGAATTCAGCCGAGGCATTCTACCGCCTGGCCGCGCTCGGCGTCCCCTTTCCCCAGGACAGGTACGGCGCCTACGTCGGCTTCCGGACCGATAACGACCCCCGCCAGCGGGCCGCATCGGCGGGCCCCCTGACCTCCTGTCTGATGGTCGAGGGATGGGTCCGGGAAATCAGGCGCCTCCGGATCCCGGTCCTCGACCGCCACCAGGTGATTTCGCTTCTCACGGCGGGCCGCGGCCATGCCAAGCGGGTCATCGGCGCCCTGGCCCTTGATAGAAGACGGCCCACGTCGAAAAACCTCGGTTTTGTCCTCTTCAATGCTGTCAACGTCGTGCTGGCCACGGGAGGCCCCGGCGGGATGTACAAGCACTCCGTTTATCCCCCGGACCAACGGGGCTCTCATGGCCTGGCCTTCGAGGCGGGGGCCGCGGCCAACAACCTCACGGAATCGCAGTACGGTCTCGCTTCCGTCCGGTTCCGCTGGAACCTGTCGGGGACCTATCAGCAGGTTGTGCCGAGATATTATTCGACCGATTCGCGAGGCGGGGACGAGCGGGATTTTCTGAACGTTTATTTCCCGGACATGGGGAAGCTCGCGACGGCCATATTCTTAAAAGGATATGCGTGGCCTTTCGACCCGGAAAAAGCCTTCGATTATGGGTCCTCGCTCATCGACATTCTCGTCTACGAGGAAACGGTCGTCCGGGGGCGGCGCGTTTTTCTGGATTATCGGCACAGCCCCCGCGGAGCGGGGAAGCTCGCGGAATTCGACTTCGGCCTGCTCGCCCCCGAGGCGCGCGCCTACCTCGAAAAGTCGGGCGCCCTGCTCTCGACGCCCATCGCCCGGCTTCTCAAAATGAACCGGCCGGCCGTCGATCTTTTCAAATTCCACGGGATCGATCTCCGGCGGGAGCCCCTGGAGATCGCCGTTTGCGCCCAGCACAACAACGGCGGTTTCAAGGGGAATATCTGGTGGGAATCGAACGTTCGTCACCTTTTCCCGGTGGGCGAGGTGAACGGGACGCACGGAGTTCGCCGCCCGGGCGGAGCGGCCTTGAACGCGGGACAGGTCGGAAGCCTGCGAGCGGCGCGTTTCATCGTCAAGAGGTACGCGGACGATCCACCAAAGCCCGCGGATTTCCTGCGGCTGGCGAAATCGGAGGTCGCGGGGAGATTCGAAGACGCCCGACGGATGATCGAAAAAGGGGCCGCCCAGAGCGGCCTTGTTCGCCAGGCCCTCGCCGAGATCCAAGAACGCATGTCGGCCTGCGGCGCGCACGTCCGGGACGCGAACCGTGTCCATGCGGAAACGCCACGGGCATGGGCCCTCGTGAGAAAACTCCGGAAAGACTTCCGGGTTTCGTCAGCCCGGTCGCTGCCTGAGGCGTTCAAGGTCAGAGACCTGGCCCTGACCCACGCCGTTTATCTCGAAGCCATCCGGGAATACCTTGACCGCGGCGGAAAAAGCCGTGGGTCTTATCTCGTGCCGGACGAGAGCGGCCGCCTCCCCTGCCCCGGGCTGGACAGGCGGTGGGCCTTTTCTCTCGCGTCGCCGGAGGATTTTGTCAGCGGCAAGATCATGGAGATCGGGCTCGACGGCCCGGGCCGCGCGACGACATCGTGGGTCGATGTTCGGCCCATCCCGGCCGCTGACGGCTGGTTCGAGACGGTCTGGAACGATTTTCTCAGGGACAGGATCGTCCGGAGGGAGGGTTGACCATGGCCGGGAAGAACTTCGCCAAGCGGATGGTCGTCGTGATCACCGGGGCCGGACGGGGCATCGGCCGGGGCGTCGCCCTGGAGCTCGCCCGGAAGGGGTTCGACATCGCCGGCCTCGATATCCTCTGCGATCCCAAGAACAAGACGAAGGGCTTGTTCGAGGTCAAGGCCCGCGTCGAGGAGCTGGGGCGGCGCTTTTTGCCCGTCCAGTGCGACATCGCTACGATTTCAGAGCACGACCGTGCCATCGAAGCCGCGCTCGCGAAATTCGGCCGGATGGACGTTCTCGTCAACAACGCCGGCGTGGCTCCGGAAAAACGGCTGGATATCCTCGAAACGACGGAGGCGAGCTACGACCGGGTGTTGGGCGTCAACGCCCGGGGGACCTTTTTCCTGACCCAGAACGTGGCCAGGCGGTTGATCGGCCGGACGATCGGCGAGGACACCGTCACGCCCTCGATCATATTCATCACCTCCATCAGCGCGACCGTCTCCTCCCCGGCGCGCGCCGAATACTGTCTATCCAAAGCGGCCTTGAGCATGGCCGCGACCCTGTTCGCCCACGCCCTCGCGCCCCACGGCATCGCCGTATACGAGGTCCGGCCGGGCATCATCGCCACGGACATGACGGCGCCCGTCAAGGCCCGGTATGACCAGATGATCGCGCGCGGGCTCGTCCCCCAGGGCCGCTGGGGGCTCCCCGAGGACGTGGGGAAGGCCGTCGCCGCGCTGGCCTGCGGGGCGTTCGGCTTTTCCACGGGGGCGGTCATCGAGGTCAGCGGCGGGATGAACATCCGCCGGCTGTGAGATTTCATTTGGAACGATGCGCATTTAGGGGCTGAGGGGAGTGGCCGGAACGTCATGCGCGGTTTAGCCCGAGAATCACGGCCTGCGAGGGAAGTTCCAGGGGGAACCGACAAAACGTGTTTGAGCTTGGCGTAGCGCACGCCAAGCGAGTTGTTTTGTCGCCGAGAATGACGGGATTCTCGCGGCGTGAAAAACCGCGCTCTGGAGTGGAGGCCAGCGCCTCGGCCCCATAAATGCGCGCACAGGGAGAAAGCGTTGCCCATGTAGTGGACCCGTTCACAAGACCCGTTCAGGGAATTTACAGCCCGGCGGGATTCTGGTATCCTTGACCCATAAGGAGGGAACGATGGCCGCATCTAAAGGGACGCAAAGCCGTGTTTTCTGGGGACTTGTCCTCATCGCCGTCGGCGTTTTGTTCCTGTTCGACCAGATGGGAGAGCTGGATTTCGGCTATCTCGTCAGTCGCTACTGGCCGGCGATCTTCATCCTCATCGGCCTCTCGATCATCATCGGCCACAACTTCAAGGACGCCGGAGCCGGCGTATTTTTCATCCTGTTCGGCACGTTTTTCCTGTTCATGCGGCTCAGGATCTTCCACCGCGATGTTTGGCATTATTTCTGGCCGCTCCTCATCATCGCCCTGGGGCTATGGGTCCTCGTCAAGCCGGCCCGCGAGGCGATTAAAAAAAAAATCCCTGATCTGACCACCGACGAGCTCCGAATCTCCCAGGTCTTCTCCTCGACGTCGAGGCGGGTCGAATCACCGAACTTCAAGGGCGGGTCGGTCGAAGTCGTTCTCGGGTCGGCCGAAATTGACCTGACCGGAGCCGGGCTCGAGGGAGGCCGGGCCGTGCTTGCCCTGTCCGCGGTCCTCGGCAGCATCGAGGTCAGGATCCGGCCGGACTGGCAGGTTGTCGTTGAAGGAAGCCCCGTCCTGGGCTCGATCGAACAGAAATCGAAATCGCCGGCCGAGGCCGAGAAGAAGGGGACCCTCCGGATCAACGCCTCCGTCGTTCTCGGCTCCATCACCATCAAAGATTGACCTAACCAAGGAAGGACCTGATGAAGAAGTTTCTCTTTTGGTTCCTTGCCGTCGTGATCACCCTGGTTTCGGCCGTCTATCAAAGGATGACCGGCCCGACTTATCCGGTTCGTGGGAAAGCCACCGTCGAGGGCGCGACCGTCAATTTCAAGCTTCCCCGGAGCGCCGAAAGCACGGCCGACGCCGTGATCGCGCTCGCCTTCCCCGCTCCGACGGAGGGCTACCTGGAGTACAAGCGATACAACAGCGACGACCCCTGGACCCGGGAGCCGCTCGTCCGCAAGGACGCGGACCTCGTCGGCTTCCTGCCCAAGCAACCCGCCGCCGGTAAACTGGCGTACAAGGTCCACGTGATGACCGGCGGAAAGGACGTCCTTATCGGCGGCGAAGCGCCGCATATCATCCGCTTCAAGGACTCCGTTCCCCTTTGGCTCATCATCGTCCACGTCCTGGTCATGTTCTCCGGCATGCTGGCCTCGACCGCCGCGGGTCTCGCGGCCCTGGACAAGAAGCGAAATCCGCGGCATTTTGCCCTGTGGGCGGCGGCGCTGATCTTCGTCGGCGGCTTCATCCTCGGACCGCTGGTCCAGAAGTTCGCGTTCGGAGTTCTCTGGACTGGCTTCCCCCTGGGTATGGACCTGACCGACAATAAGACGCTGATTTCGTTCCTGTTGTGGATCGTGGCCCTGGTCGCGGGCCGTAAGGGCAAACCCGCCCGGGCGGCGGTCCTCGTCGCCTCGGTCGTCACACTCGTGATTTACCTCATCCCGCACAGCCTGTTCGGCTCTGAGCTAAAGTATACAAAAACGAATTGAGGAGGGGAGCGATGAAAAACTTAGCAAGGCTGCTATGCCTGGTCCTCGCGCTATCGGGCGCAGGAATGGCGCTGGCGCAGGCCAAGGCCCCGGCCGGGAAAGACATCCCCGCTAATGTCATCGAGGTATTTAAGAAGAATTGCACCGGCTGCCACACCGGCCAAAGGCCCCCCAAGGGGCTCAGCCTGATTCCCTCGAAGGTCGCGACCGTGATCAACGCCCCGAGCACAGAAAAGCCCGAGCTCAAGCTCGTCGACACGGCCATCCCGGAGGCAAGCTACCTGCTGAAGAAGATTATGGGGGCGAGCGACATTACGGGCAGCCGGATGCCCCGCGGCAAGAAGCCGTTGGACCAGGCGGACATCGACGTCATCAAGGCCTGGATCACGGGGCTTAAGAAAAACTAAGCCGCAGCGATTATCCGGGATTTTTCTTTCCGCCGGCCGGAACATTGATGACGTCGTCCGGCTCGATGCGGAAATCATCCCCGCCGCCTTTTATTATGTTCTCAAGGCTGACGGTAATTTTCACCGTTTTGCCGTTCCGCTGGCGGGCGATATAAAGGCGGTCGCCGGCATCGGCCGTGAGGCCTCCGGCCCTGGAGATCATCTGGAGGGCGGTTTCCATCCCGGCCTGGATTTCATAGACTCCGGGCTTTACAACGGCGCCGATCACAGCGGCCGTTCTTGTGGCGGGTTCTTTCTTGGCTCTTTCTTTCTCGGGAAGCTGGAACCGGACGGTCACAGTGAAAACAACGGCCTTGGCAATGCCGTTGATGACCAGCGGCTCGTAAACCCATTGCCGAACGGCATCGATGGCGGACTGGTTGAGAAGCGGGATCGACCTCAGGATCATGACGTCCTGAATTTTGCCTGAAGTATCGGTCTTGGCGGCCAGGATGACGACGCCCTCCACGCGCGCCTGCCGTGCGATTTCAGGATAGACCGGGTCCACACTCCTAATGAGCTTCGGGGGCGGGATGGCTCCCTCTGCCTTGACGGTCCCCTGGGCGAATCTATCGAGGTCCTTCTGCTTGTCCCCGGACTTCAGCATGAACCGCACGGTCACAGTGATAACAACTTTCTGCGGCTTCCCGTTGATGATCGCGGGTTCATATTTCCACTGCTTAACAGCGTCGATAGCCGCCTGATCGAGGAGGGGGATCGACCGCAGAATTCTCGCGTCCTCCACGTTCCCTTTCTCGTCGGTTCGGGCCTCCACGATGACCACGCCTTCGACCTGGGCCTGTCGGGCTATTTCCGGATAGACTGGGTCAATAGATTTGACGAGCCGGGGCGGCTTGATGTCCCCTACGGCTTTAACGGCCCCCTTTTCGAATTCTTTCTGTTCCTGGCTGAGAACGCCGCCCACGACGCCTCCCACAACCCCGCCCTCGAGGCCTCCCTCGACTCCGCCCACAACTCCGCCTTCGACGCCCCCCTCTACGCCGCCGAAAACTCCCCCTTCCACTCCTCCCTCGACGCCGCCCGTGATGCCGCGCATCCTTCCGTCCTTGTCTTTGACGAGCTTAAATCGGAGCGTCACCGTCATGATGACCGGCCTCGGATTTCCGTCGATCGTCGTCGGCTCGTAAACCCATTGCTTGACGGCATCGAGCGCCGCCTGGTCCAAATCCGGGACGGATTTGAGGACTTTGGCCGCGGTCACCCGGCCATATATATCTGTCTTGATTTCGACCGTCACGACCCCGGCGACCCCAGCCTTAATGGCGGCTTCGGAATAGACGGGATCAACCAGCTTGATGAGCTTTGGCGGCTTAACGTTGGAGCCGGTCTTTTTGGGCCCGGTTATGCTCATCCGGGAGCCGGCAACAATTCCGACGAAGCTCCCGTCAGAGGCATCTGCGTATATCTTCGTCTGCTGGAGGGAGATGAAATAGGGTTTGCCCTGGGTGTCTTCAAAACCGAAAACCGTGATATTGCCCTGGCTTGAGACATTATACTCAGTGTCGAGTAGGCTCTTTTTCTCCTGGGCCGTCCGCTCGGATACCTCCACGCCGAAGGACTGCGTGACTCTATCCTGGGATTTGGCAATGAACTCGCCCGCTTTGACCTGGACGTTGTATTCTTGGCCGTCCAGGCGAAAGACGAAGGGGACCTTTTCCGGCCTCCCCGACGTCCAGTTCAGTTCGCCTTCGGTCAGGAGTTTGACATCCTTGAGATTGAAAATCCTTTTGATCTGGGTCTGCTCCTGGTCCAGGGCAGGGCCCAACCGGAAATTGGCCGAGAAGTTGTATTTTAGAAAAGACGAAGTCACAACTCGTGGGGAGGCCGCCACGTTTTCCCTTTCTCCTTCGAAGACCTTGAGTTTCATCTCCCATTCGGTAATCTTAAAAGCGACGGGTTTCTCCTGGGCCGCAATCAGCGGGCCGGCCAGGATAAAAGCCATAATTGCTATCAGCCAAACCGTTTTCATTCGAGACATGGTCCTACCTCCCATTTCTAAGGATTTTTCCCGGCCCAGACGATGATCATGTCCGATCCCGCGGGCTGGTAGATATAAGCCTGGGCGGGCGCCCCGCCCACGTTGATGTAGTTGATCTCGAAGCGGTCCGCGGGGCGGGCATAATCGGCACGTACGGCCACCGTTTGGACATCGCGCAGAAGCCACAGGCTCGCGGCCGCGAGAACGAGAAACGTCGCCGCGCCGGCGGCCCACTCCCATCGCAGCCCGGCTGGTCTCTTCCGCGGAGCCACCGTTTCCCGGCCGGCCCTGAGATCGATTTTCTGCCACAAATCGCCGGCCGCCCCGACCTGCTCGGGCTTAATGAAGAGGGCCTCGGCTTCGTGGCGGCTGACGAGCCGTGCCTGACAGCCCGCGCATTTTTCGAGGTGGGCCCGGATGAGGAAATCCCGGAAAAGGCGGGACGGGACCGCGGCGTAAAGGGCGTTAACAATTTTGCAGGACACCATGCTCGTTCTCCAGAAGAAGCTTGATTTTCCGGCGCGCGTTGAAGAGGATGACGCGGGCCGTGCCGGCCGAACAGCCCATGACTTCGGAAAGGTCACGGGCCGTATATCCCTCGTTCGCCCAAAGGCAAAGTGCCGTCCGCTCCTTGGGCGTGAGCTTCGTCAGGAAACGCGACGGGAGCGGCTCGTGGGCACCGGCGTCCGCGCCGGGATTGTTGGCCATGACCGCCGGCTCGAATTTCGCCCGGGCCGCGAACTCCGAAAAACGGCGCTTTTTCCTGATCATGTCCAGCGACCTCCTGTAAACGATGGTCAGGAGCCAGGTCTTGAAGCTCCTCCCGGGGTCGTAGCGCCCGAGGTTCTTGAAGACCTGGATGAATGTTTCCTGAAAGACATCTTCGGCGTCCTCCCTGTTCCCCAGCACGTTGAGCGCCACGGACAGGACGAGAGGTCCGTAGGCCTCGACCATCTCCTGATAGGAGCCGGTCGCGCCCTTCAAGCAGCCCGCGACGATCTGTCTCTCATCCATGGAGCCGTGAAGCCCCTTTCCCGTTAGAGAATACGCCGGACGGAGGTCATCCGTTTAAAATGGGGACGGTCCTGTTTTCTATTTTCAAAACTTGATGGACTTCAGCAGTTCCTCGGTCTTATGTTTCAGGGCCGGGTGGACGGCCGCTTTCGCGGCGGTCTCGGCGGCTTTGTCCTTGAGGCCGGCGTTGACATACGCGGCCGCGGCGTTATAGTACGCCGTGGCCTCCGCGAACCGCGCCCGCTCGAGCTGGGCCTGGCGTCTCCGGAGGAGCCGTCCCTTCCGGTCCTCGGAGAGGGCCGAACTCCGTATGTCCTCGATCTTGGTTTTGAGCGCGGCCTCCGTCGACTCCCATGCCCGGCCCGCTCTCTCGTAATAGGCGCCGGATTCTCCCCAGCGATCTCTCCGCCCCATCACAGTCCCAAGGCCGAAGAGTGACTCCGTGTTGGCCTCGTTGTATTTCAGCGATTCCAGGAAATCTTTCTCCGCCCGGTCGAGCTCGCCAAGGTCAAGGGATATCGTCCCGGCCAGGCCGAAAACCTCGGAGTTGGTCGGCAAACGTCCCTTCGCCTCGTCGATATGGCGGAGGGCCTCCGGCTCTCGCTTGAGCTCGTGGAGGTTCCAGGCCAGCCAATAGTGGGCCTCGCCGATAAGCCAGTAACCCAGCTCCAGGATGCGTTCGAGGACGGGCAGGGCCTCCTCGTATTTTCCGAGATAACTGAGGCAAATCGCCTTGCCGAGCAGGGCGTCTCGATAGGCCGGCGAAATTTGAAGGGTCAGGTCATAGAACTCGAGGCTCCTGTCGAATTCCTCGGTCGCAAAGTAAATCCCTGCGAGCAGGATCCGCGCCTGGGGCGATTCGGGGATGGCCTGATACGCTTTGAGGAGATAGGCTTCGGCCTCGAGGAGACGGCCTTCCCTGAGGGCAATTTCGCCGAGATGGTAATTCGCTTCGGAAAACTCCGGCTCCCGCTCCAGGATCTTCCGGAGCAGCTCGGGCTTCCCTTCGCCGCAAATGGCGATTTCGTACATCAGGGGCAATGATTCCGGAAAGGACGTCAAGTACCCCATCGGATCGCGCCACAGCTCCGAATAGACGCCGAATGAGCACGTCCGGGCGGCGGCGACCGAGGCCGAAAAAGCGCTCGCGGCCGCGCTCTTGCGCACGGTTTCCTCGGCGGCCTTGAGGGATTCCGGGCTCATTTTTCCGCGGTAGCTCGTATCGATGTCCCGCATGATGCCCCGCGTTCTCAGAGGGAGGGCCGAGATGAGGGTCAAATGGGGCTCGAACCCGGCCAGCATGGGATTTTCCTTAAGGATTTTCCCGGCCGCTTCGAGCGTCGCGGGATTGTCGATGCCGATCTCCTTCTCGCGAAGAGCCAACAGCAGACAGGCCTCCAGGTACGGGACCGCGACCTTCGGCCGGAGCGAAGGCCTGGCGTACAGCTCGCCGTATATTCCGGCGGCCTTCTGGAACGCCCGGTAATAGCCCTTTTGGACGAGCGCCCCGGCCTGTTGGATTTTGAGGCCCTGCTCCGTGACCTCGACGGTGACAACTCTGGACGCGGGCGCGCAGGCCGCGAGGACGAGGGCGACGCCGGTCATGAAGACGCTGATGAAGGTATGAGTCGCTGATTTCATCGGATGCTCCCCGCCGCGGGACATTCGTGCTCCCTGGGATCACTATAACAGGAAACCGGTCCGGCATTCAAAACGCGGCCGCTGCCGCGATGAGCGGAAACTTTGACAAGCGGGTTTGAATTTGATAAATTCCGCGTCTGGTTGAGATTGGAAAGACACGCGATGCCCGTAAAGCGCCCCCGCCACCGGACGGTCGAGGAGGCCCTCCGCGCCCGTGAAGAGCGTTACAGAATCCTCGTCGAGCACCTTCCGGTCGGCGTCTACCGGACGACTCCGGACGGGCTGATCATCGAAGCCAACCCCACGCTGTGCCGGATGTTGGGGATCAAGAACCCCGCCCGCCTCATCAACTACAATGTCAAGGACTTCTACGTCAAGAAAGAAGACAGGTCCAAGCATCTCATCAAGCTGGCGGAAAGACCGCAGGTTTTCACCGAGTTCGAGTTGCGGAGCGCCGACGGGCGGAGGTTCTGGGTCCGCGACCACTGCCAGGCCGTCAAGAGCCAGGACGGCACGCTCCTGTTTTTCGACGGCATCCTCGTCGACATCAGTGAGAAGAAGCGGACGGAGAAAAAGCTGGAGCACGCCCTCCAGAAACTCCAGACGAGCAACAACACACTGGAAGGCCTCTCGCTCACCGACGACCTGACCGGGCTCAACAACCGCCGCGGCTTCTTCACGCTCGGACAGCAGCAGATGAAGATCGCCAAGCGCATCCGGAAGGACGTCTTTCTCCTTTATATGGATGTCGACGAACTGAAACAGACCAACGATGCCTACGGGCATCCGGCCGGCGACCGCCTGCTCACCACGGTCGCCCTCATCCTCCGGGAAACGCTCCGGGAGAGCGATATCATCGCCCGGATCGGAGGAGACGAGTTTGCCGTCCTGGCCATGCGTTCGCACAGGGGCGGCGAAAAGGTCCTCTATGGCCGACTCGAGGAGAAACTCCGGGCCCACAACCTCGGGAGCCCAAAACGGTTCCATTTCTCCCTGAGCATGGGAATCGTCCGCTTCGATCCCCGGAAGTTTTCCTCTCTGGAAGATTTCCTGGCGCACGCCGACTTCTTGATGTACCAGCAGAAGAGGAGCAAGGCCTCGTCCCAGACGTGATCCGGGCCGCCGGACCCAATCGCAACGACCCCCCCAGGTTATAAGGAGGCTGGCTGGTGAGGCGCCAAGGTTTCAAAGGAAAAGGAAGCGGGGCTAAGGAGGATCCCTCTCCAGCCAGCGGTTCCATTATAATTAAGGCTCTTTCTAAAAGTCAACGGCCAATTCGAACTTTTTTCACGAATTTCCGCCCGCCCGGGCGACTCAACTTACCCGGTCCCGCGGGGACGGTCATCTCTCCTGCCGCGCGAGAAACGGCGGACGGCGAACGGAGGGGCGCGGTTTTGAAATGCCCCAGGTTCGCGGTATATTAGTACTGAGCGCCATGCCCAAGAAGATCAAGAAAACCGAGACGCAGTGGAAAGAAGCCCTGTCCCCCGAGCAGTACCAGATTTTGAGGCAGGGCGACACGGAACGGCCCTTCGGCGGCCGGTACAACGACTTCTGGGATAACGGCCTATACGTTTGCGCCGGCTGCGGCACCCCGCTGTTCCGGTCCGAATCGAAGTACGACCACGGCACGGGCTGGCCGAGTTACACGGCTCCCGTCGACGATAAGAACATCGCGTACAAGGACGATTTTTCCCTGCTCGTGAAGCGGGTCGAAGTCCGCTGCACGGCGTGCGGGAGTCACTTGGGCCATGTTTTCGATGACGGCCCGGCCCCGACCTTCCTCCATTACTGCATCAACTCGGCGGCCATGAACTTCCTCCCCGCGGATGAGCCTGATCCGAAGCTTCCAGGGAAGCCGCCCGGGCCCGGCTCGCCCGATCCTGCCGGGAAGGACAACTCCGGTCCGGTCGGAAAAGAGACCGCGAAGTCTGAAACCGCGACGTTCGCGGCCGGCTGCTTTTGGGGGGTCGAGGACAGGCTCGGGAAGGTCCCCGGCGTTCTTTCGGCTGCCGTCGGGTACACAGGGGGAAAAACGACCAGTCCCTCCTATGAAGACGTGTGCACCGGCAAGACCGGACACGCCGAGGCCGTCCAATTGACCTTCGATCCCGCTGTGGTCGGCTACGAAGAGCTCCTCGGCCATTTCTTCGCCATTCACGACCCCACCCAGGTCGACCGCCAGGGGCCGGACCGGGGCACTCAATACCGGTCGGCGATCTTCTACCACGACCCGAAACAGAAGGAAACCGCCGAAAAGGTCATGGCCGAGCTCCGGGCCTCGAAACGGTTCAAGGCGCCGCTGGCGACCCAACTTGAGGCGGCGGGCGTCTTTTACCGGGCCGAGGACTACCACCAGAAATATTTCGAAAAACACGGCATGGCCTGCCATTAAGCCCTTCGAAGGGTGCTTGGCTTAGCCGCTTCGCCCCCCAGTCTCCCCAGGGGAGGCCGGTGTCCCCTTTTTAAGACGCATTGTCCCCCCTACAGAACAGCCAAAATGTGGCTCCAGAAGGCCCGAATTGGCACGAATCTTGGTTATTTACGAGTAAGATTGCGACAAACCGACGGGGGACAATAGGAGAGAGGATGGGCAAGAAATCGCTTGACAGTGGGTTGAAGAAGTTGTACCCTCCGCGCTTCATATTTGATAGTCTCACCCGGCGGGGGTGTAACGGAATCCCCCTCAACCCCGTTGTAGAGAAAGTGGCTGAGGGCTGGAAAGAGCAAAAAATGCTTTACTTTTCCCGGAAAAATCTTATATATATACAAATCCGATATAAATAGTAAGGAAGGACATAGAACGATGGCGACACAATACAAGTTCAAGAAAGATGAGCTTCTGAGCCTGCTTCCCCGGGTCGGCTCGGACCGCCTCTTCCCCGAGGAGGAGGACCTCTTCCAGGCCGCCGGGGCCGGGGCGGTTTCCGCTCCCTTCGGCGAGCCCAAAGCGGGAAAGCCCGGACACGGCAAGGGCCTGGTCTCGCCGGAGGACATGGAGCAGACCGCCGACCTGGTCAAGATCTATCTCCGGGAAATGGGCAGCATCCTCCTGCTCTCCAGGGACCAGGAAATCGCCCTGGCCAGACGAATGGAAAAGGGCGAAAGGGCCATATCCAAAGCTCTGGCCAGGACCCCCTTGACTCTGAACGAGATCCTGGCGCTGGAAACGACCGTTAAAAAGAACCCGGAAAACATGTTAAGGTTCTTTACATTGGCTGAAGAGGATTTTGCCGAAGAAAACATCGAAGCCAAGAAGGCGGACATCCTCGAAAGGATCCGCAGGATCCGGATGCTCGGCGCCCGGCTCAGCAAGATCCGCCCCCTGGTCAGGAACAGAACGGCCCGGGGCCGCCTCATCGTCCGGATGATTCAGCTCGCCCGCGGGCTGGAGATCAAGCCGGAGCACAAGGACCGTATCATCGAACACGTCCAAGCCCGGCTCAAGGAGAAAATGAGCCGGAGCGGCAAGCTCGCCCGGAAGGACATCCGGTCGACGCTCCAGGCCATCGCCAGCGGCAAGAGGGCCAAGGAACGGGCCAAGAACGAACTCGTTTCCGCAAACCTGCGGCTCGTCGTGTCCATCGCCAAGAAATACCAGGGCCGCGGACTCCAGCTCCTCGACCTTATCCAGGAAGGTAACATCGGGCTGATGCGGGCGGCCGAGAAATTCGATTACCGGCGGGGCCACAAATTCTCGACGTACGCGACGTGGTGGATCCGCCAGTCCATCACCCGGGCCATCGCCGACCAGGGCCGGACTATCCGCATCCCCGTCCATCTGACCGAAACGATTCATCGCCTGAAGAAGATCTCCCAGGCCGTCGTCCAGGAGCGGGGCAAGGTGCCTTCTCCGGAAGACCTGGCCCAGAGGATGAACCTCCCCGTGAATAAAGTCCTCGAAATGATGTACAGCTCCCAGGACCCGGTTTCCATCGAGACGCCGCTCGGCGAAAACGGCGAAGGGGCCCTCGGCGACCTGCTCGAGGATAAATCCTTCCCCTCCCCTCCCGACACCGTGATCCACATCAACCTCCGGGAGCAGATCGAGGCCGCTCTTCGGACGCTGCCGGAACGGGAGACCATGGTCCTCCGCATGAGGTACGGGCTCGGCGACGGGCGCGAATACACCCTTGAAGAAGTCGGGCAGCATTTCAATCTGACCCGCGAGCGGATCCGGCAGATCGAGCTCAAGGCGCTCAAGGCCATCCAGCTCTCGGTGCCCGGCCAGAAACTCAAATCCTTCTGAAATTCCGTCTCCTGGCGGTCGTCCTCCCGGAATGCCGGATGCATATGCGAGGCGGCGTCCGCGCGTTCTCTATGGCAGCCGCTCGTGCTCCTGTGCGGCCGCTCGATCCGGCCCGATTTGGCCTTGCCGCCCAACTATATAATATCCAAATAATTGTATCGTAGTGATATTAAATCACTTAGCTGAAATTCCTATCCTGGATCACCACCGGGCCGGACTGGAACGTGTTTTTTATTAAATTATTATATATCAATAAGTTACATATATTGAATCGGTCGCGTGAGACTTTCCCGCGCCTGCGGCGTCCTTGAAAGACGCGCCCTTTTTTGGTAGTCTACTGAACATTCTACCCACGGTGACGATATGAGCTTCGAAAAGATCGGCTTCATCGCTCCCTCCACGTGCATCCCCCGTTGCGAAAAGCCGGCGCTCGGGAAAACCGCCCATCTCCTCAGGAAAGCCTTCGACGTCAAGGACATCTACTTCAGCCCCCATCTTTACTCGAGCGACGAAGACATCGACCATGTCACGGCGACCGCGGAGGCCAGGGCCGAGGTCTTCAAGCGGGCCATCCGGGAGCTCGACCTGATCATCTCCGTGGCCGGCGGCACCGGCGCCGAGGACATCCTGCGCCGGATGGACAAGAAAGACTACCGGATCATCCGGGAACGCCGGCCCCTGTTCATCGGCTTTTCCGACTTCACCTTCCTGCTCAACGAGATCTATCACATGTCCCGCGTGCCCGCGGTGTATTTTCCCTCGCTCAAGCTCGGCCAGGGCAACTTCAAGAAGATCTTCGCCCTGATCTCCGGCGAGGAGATCCAGTACCAGGGCCAGGCCTGGCTGACCCCCCCGCCGCCGAGGAGGCTCTCCGGCATCCCGATCGGCGGAAACCTCTCGACCTTCGTCAATTTTCTGAACCGCAAGAAGCCTCCCCGCTTCAGCTGGCGGCGGCATGTGCTGTTCTTCGAGGACATCCAAGTTGACGTCGAGGACCTCCACCGCCTGCTCGCGGCCCTGCGCCGGCACAACGTGTTCAAGGAGATCAAGGGCATCGTGGTCGGCTCGGTGGGCCAAACCAACAAGAACTCCCACGCGAAGAAGCAGCAGCGGGAGGCGCTGAGGTTTATCCGGACCTATCTCGATGACGTGATCCGCGATCGCCGGAAAAGGGGTTTCCCCCTGCCGATCCTGGTCGTCTCCAACTTCGGGCACTACCGCCAGCGCAACCTCATGGCGGTTCCGATCGGCGGGAAGGTCACGATCTCCAAAAGCAAGAAGCTCACCTTCTGGATCGGGCGCCGACCGGCCAAGAACGGCCAGAGCTCCTAGCCCGCGGCCCTCCCGCCGGGGCGGCTCCGGTCGTTATGCCCTCAAGTACATCAGGGCCTGGAGGGCCGCGACGCACCCTTCGCCAACCGCAGCGGCCACCTGCAGGCCGCCGCAAGTGACGTCGCCGGCCGCGAACACGCCGGGGAGATTGGTCCGCTGGAAACGGTCAACGGCGACGCACTGCTTATGGTCGAGAGTCAAGCCGGCGCGGCCCAGCAACGGGCCGGCCGGGATATCCCGGAAGATGAACACGGCCGAAACGGCCAGGTCCTCGACCCGGCCCTCGAGTTCGAGCGTGACTTTCTCCACGCGCTGGTCTCCGGCGATCTCCTTGATCTTGGCCCCGGGCCTCACCGTGACCCCCCGGGCTTCAATCTCCGATAAGCCCGCGGCGGCGGAGCCCGGCGTCGGCCTGCCGGGCACCCAGATGACCCGGCACCCCATTTGCTGGAGAGCCAGCACGTCCTCGCGGGCCTCCTCGGAGTCGCCGGTCGCGACGACCGTCGCGCCGCGGAACAGTGGCCCGTCGCATATGCCGCAGTAGCTCACGCCCTGCCCGATGAGCCGGTCCTCCCCCGGGATCAATTGTTCCAGGGGGACCGGCTTTCCCGTGGCCAGGATGACCGCCCGGGCCTCGACGAGGGCGTCCTTGGTCGTGACGTACTTGGGGTCGGATTCAAGCCCGAAGGCGATGGCATCGCCCTCCAGGACCTCGGCCCCGAAGCGCACCGCCTGGACCCTGAATTTTTCAAGCAGCTCCTGGCTGCCGATGGAGAGGAATCCCGGGTAGTTCTCGATCGTATAATTGATGGCCAGCCGGGAGGAGGCCCGGCCTTTCAGGATGAGGGCCTTCTTGCCTGAGCGGGCGGCGTAGAGCCCCGCGGTCAGCCCGGCGGGCCCCGCCCCGATAATCAACACGTCGGTCTTGACGTTGCGAATGGACATGACACTCCTCCGCTCAGTACCGGGAGGGACCGGGACGCCCGGTCTCCGCCGCCGGCCTCGGGCGGCCGAGCCGTATCACTTCATGAGCTGTCCGTTATCGGCGACCTTCCACTGGCCGCCGAACTGGACGTACAGCATGGTCCGCTGAATATCCCGCTCCTTCTCGTCCTTGTACTTGAGGTCGACGAGCATCCAGTCCTGGAGACCCCGGTACGCCATGTTCAGGACCGCTTCGTTGGCGCCCGCGAAGGCCGTGCCGCGGAACTTCTTCAGGATGGCCTCGTTGCGGCCGTAATTCCTGAGGTAGACGGGCAGCAGTTTTTTCTGCTCCGCGTCGGTCTTGATGAACTCCTCGACGGAGTTCCGGGGCTGGTAGTTTTCGTCCACGGTCACCCAGGCATATTCGTCCTGCGGGTTCGGGCCCTTGGTGTTCAGGGCCTTGACGCCGAAATAGAGGGCGGCGGCCAAGGCGTCCATGACCAGGAAAATGACGATGATCTTGAGAATTCTACTCAAGGGAGCCTCCCGGTTTCAGGGGTGGGGGCTGTCGTTCCCCCTTCTTCTTGGCCGCGGCCTCGACCTCGCAGGCCAGGAGCCGGAACCGGTCCGAAGGGACCGCGCGGGCCCGCGGCTTCCGGAAGAGCGTCCTCGAGCGGCGTTCCTCGTTCCCGGTGGCGGCGCCGAAGACCTCGCCCTCCCGTTCCTCGGGATTCCGCTTGAAGCATTCCACGAATTTCGCTTCGGGCATGTGCCCCAAGCCGCGAAGGGACCGGAGCATGGCCCTCGTGCTCACGCCGAAGTACCGCTTGAGGAACAGGACGTCCTCATAATCCAGGTTCCGGGCCCGGAAGTCCTTTTCGATGAGCTCCTGGAGCTTGGACCGGGGGATCAGGAACAGGGAGGCGAAAGTCTGGGCGAACTGCTCCCGGGGGGGATACAGGGAGACATATTCCTCGACGACGACATCGAGGTTGTCGACGATGGGGCTCTCGGCACGGTCCTTGAGATAATGGGCATAGAGATGGGCCGCCGTGAGCGTCTGAAGCCCCGGAGGCTCGGCCGCGTTGACGGCCGCGAAGGCGGCCCGGCGCTCGGGGTCGAAGACGAAAATCCCCGCGATGCGCGATTCGTCCGGGAAGGGATGGCGGGCGATCCGGCAGCCGTTGATCTCGCACAGGCCGAAGATGTCGCGGATGGGCTCGTTGCCGAGGCCGAGGCGACGCCGTTCCTCCTCCGCGAGCCGCTCCGGGGAGATATGCGAATACGAAGGGGCGAGGTCGAGCCGCCGGCCCGTCCGGTCCTCGAGCAGGAGGTACTTTTCGCAATAGGCCCGGAACCGCAGAATCTCCTTCCGGGCGGCGGGGTCCACGGCGCCCTCCGCCATAAGGGCCTCGAAGGCGGGTTTTCTCTCGTCGAAAAAGAAGGCGATATCCTTGTTCAGGTACCCGGCGATCTTGAGGAGGGTTTCGAAGCTCGGCGTCCTCTTACCGGCCTCGAGAAGCGAGATGTATTCCGAGGAAAGGCCCAGGGCCTTGGCGAACGCTCCCTGGCTGAGGTTGATGTCTTCGCGGGCTCTTTTGAGCCGGGTCCCGAGGATCTTCTCCATGGTCGCGCACCCCCTGGCGGCACCGGAAGGATAACATGAGGTTAGCGGGGTGTCAACTTTGACAAGTTTTCGTTTCTCTGGTAAGAATAGGGACCCGTGGGCGTCACGCCCGCGAATTCTTCCCGGAAGGGCTGCGTCATGGCCGAACAGAGCATCCTCGAGCTTTACAAGGGAGCCACCAAGAGCTTCTGCAACCTCGTCCTCAACCAGATCCAGGACGGCGTCTCCTGCCTGAGCACGAGCCGGAAGATCATCTTCTGGAACAAGTCCGCCGAGCAGATGACGGGCTTCGACAACGCGGAGATTCTGGGCAAACAGTGTTTCGAAGACCTTCCGCTCTTCGTCGACCAGGAAGGCACGAACATCTGCCGGGAAAGATGCCCGGTGGAGCTCACCCTCAAGGACGGGACCATCCGCAGCCTGAGCGTCTATCTCCGCCACAAGGACGGGTTCCGGGTCCCGGCCACGCTCCGCATCATCCCGGTGTTCAAGGAAGACGGGGCTGTCATCGGCGCCGTCGAGACGTTCACCAACACGGCCCCCAAGGTCCGCGTCCCGTTGAGCGTCGCCGAGCTCGAGAAGACGGGCCTCCTCGATACGGACACAGGGATCGCCACGAAGACGTACCTCGACATGATGCTCTGTGCGCGGTTGGACGAATTCCAGAAATACAGCCTGCCCTTCGCCGTGATCTTCGTGGACATCGACAACTTCAACAAGACCCTGGAAAAATACGGCCGCTTCAACGCCAGCAAGATCCTGCGGACCGTGGCCCGGACGCTCAACAAAAACATCCGCTACTTCGACGTCGTGGGCCGCTGGAACGCCGACGAGTTCCTGGTCATCCTGCTCAACATCGATGACAGCCGGCTCGACATCGTGGCCAACAAGCTCCGCCTGCTCATCGGCGAGTCCTACATCACGACCGAGACGGGCATGCTGAACTCGACCGTGTCGATCGGGGCGAGCACCGTCCAGCGCTACGACTCGGCCGAGTCCCTCATCAAGCGGACCGAGCAGCTCATGCTGCACAGCAAGTGGCTGGGGAAAAACCGGGTCAGCCTCAGCTTCACCCAGAAAGAGGTCGGCTGAGACAAAAAGGCCCCTTTTCCCGGGGGGTGCGGAAAAAGGGGCAAAGAAAGGAGGGGTAATTAAGAGGTTGGTTTCTTGGTCTTGACGTCGCTGAGCTCAGCGCCCAGATTGACGTGATTGTTCGCCCCCGCCAACGTGAGGCGAACTTCGGTATCCCCGAACACCCACTCCGACGAAAACTCCACGTGACCCTGGCTGAGGGCGATTCCCCAGCAGTCGCTCAGATTCTCGTAGGAATGGTCCTGCCAGACCGTGCGGTCGGCGCGCGGGGACCCGACCTTGGCCGTCAGGAAGTCCCGGAGCCGGTTGTAATCTTCGAGGTAGCGGCTCTTATCGGCGTAGTTCTCCAGGAGGCGGCAGCGGGCGCCGACGAGCTTGTTGCCGTCGAGGAGGTATTCGACCTCGCATTTCTTCTTCATGAGCTCGCGCTTGTACGCGAGGACCGCGAGGCCCTTCGAAACGTCCTCGTGATGGGGCCGGCCCTCGGTCCGGAGGATTTCGCCCTTGGTCGATCCCCATTGGAGTGTGGGCTGGAAGGGCGAATCCAAGTCAATCTCCGTCGGGTTCAGGATTTCGTCCCCGGTTTGAATCTCGATGACCTTGAGAGAGGGGAAGAGCTTGCGGACATACGACTGGTGGATATATCCCGCCCGGGTGTTCCCGGACTGGAGGGACGTGAAATAGACGTAATACCAGTTGACCTTGGTCCTGATGTCGCTCCCGAGAGTCAGGACCGCGCCTCTCCCCAGGGTCTCGACGACCGCGCTCCGCTCCGTGGCCTCCAGGCGGACGGCCGCCCTGTCCTGGATGACCTGGAGCTTTTTGCCGTCGGCCGTGGCCGGAATCGCCGAAAGCCAAAGAATGCCAAGAAGCAGGGCGGCGACCGCGGCGGGGGCCTTTTGCGTTCGTTTGGCGGGGCTCATCGTGTTGCCTCCGAGAGATTTCCTGCCAGCCGTAGACCCTTTGGTTCCTTATGTGAAGACAAGCATAATATCGGCCCCGGACGGTTACGGATCAATCCCCTCCGGGGGTGATTTCAGGGGGGATCTGCCTCACCCCCGGCGGGGGGAATAAACGATGATATCAGCCGGGGCTCACTTGAGCTGGAACCGGACGGTGACCGTGAATTGGACGGCCCGGGGCCGGCCGTTGATGATCATCGGCTCGTACACCCACTGCCGCACCGCGTCGATCGCCGCCTGGTCGAGCAGCGGAATCGAACGCAGGACCTTCACGGTCGCCACCCGCCCGTAGATGTCGGTGATCGCCTCGATGATGACGGTGCCTTCGACCCGGGCCTGACGGGCGATCTCGGGGTACAGCGGGTCCACCGAATGGACGAGCTTCGGCGGCTTGATCTCCCCGATCGCCCGGACCGGGGCCTCCACCTCGCCCACGACACCGCCCAGCACGCCGCCCACGACGCCCCCCAGCACGCCGCCCACGACGCCGCCTTCGACGCCGCCCTCAACCCCGCCCTCGACCCCGATATCCGACAGCTTCTCTTCGGCGATCTGGTCCGGGATCTCGACGGGCGCCACCAGACGGCCCGGCTCCACGGCCGCCTGGGCCTGGACCGGCTTGATCCGCGCCGTCTTGGCCGCGGCCTTCTTCTTGGCCGGCGGCGGGGGCGGCGGCGGTGGCGGAGGCGGCGGCGCCAGGAACGCGCTGTACACCTCGACCTTCGGCAACTCGCCGGTCTTAAGGAGCGGGATCATGATGAGAAGCAGGATGATGATCGCGTGCGCGGCGAGAGACATCGGAAAAACGGCGGCCCTCAGCCCCCTATTCTTGTCCGGTTTGAAAAAGACATCTTTAAACACTTGGCCCTCCAAGACCTGGGATGCGGGGGCCCCGGCTTGCCGGCGGACGATCCCGGCCCGGACGCGGCCGGAAAAGGAAGCCCAGTATTCCGCTTCCTGCGGAATGGAGGGAGACGTTCTCGGGAGTTCGTCGAGAGCGCGGAGAAACTCGAGGTCGCGGCGGCATTCCGGGCAGGACTTGAGGTGCTTTTCCAAATTGTCCCGTTTCCCGCCCCGGAGTTCGCCGTCATGGTAGGCGCCGAGGAGGTCCTGGAGTTTTCGGTGACTCATCTCAAGCTCTCCTCTCCAGGGAATCCGCCAGGAGGGCTTTCAACTTCTGCCGGCCCCGGTTGAGCCGGGACATGACGGTGCCGTGCGGCACCCCGAGCGCGCGGGAAATCTCCTCGTAGCTCAGGCCCTCATAAAACCTCAGGACGAAAACGCTTTTCTGGTCGTCGGGCAGCGACGCCACGGCGCGCGCAAACTTTTCATCGAACTCGGCCTGCTCGAGCCTCGCCTGGGGAAGGTCCTGCGGCGGCCGCGGGCCCGGCCCGCGGACGGCCATCGCCTCGTCGTCGAGCGGCCTTTCCCTGTTCCGGACCTTCAGGTAATTGAGACTCGTGTTCACGGCGATCTTCCGGAGCCAGGGATAGAAGGGCCACCGGGTGTCAAACGTGGCCAGAGCGAAGTAGGCTTTGATGAAGGTCTCCTGGGCGAGATCGTCGGCCGATTGGTGCGCGCCGGTCAGGCGCCGGCAGAGGGCATAGACCGTCTGCTGGTATTTCCTGACCAGGCTTTCAAAAGCGTCCACGTCTCCCTCTTGGGCTTTCCGAATCAGGACGGCATCCTCCGGATGTCCGTTCGGCTTATTCGGAGCTCCCATAGGGTTATACAAGTCCCGGCGGCATTTATTCCCTTCCGGTCCTCAGGCGTAGCTGTGGAGGCCGGACAGGAGGTAGTTTACACCGAAATAAGTAAAGAGCGCGGCCAGGAAGCCCACAATCGCGATGATCGCCGACCTCTTCCCCTTCCAGCCCATGACGATCCGGGTGTGAAGGTAAAGGGCGAAGACAAGCCAGGTGATGAGGCTCCAGACCTCCTTGGGGTCCCAGCTCCAATAGGTCCCCCAGGCTTTGTAGGCCCAGACCATGCCGAAGACGAGGCCGCCCAGGGTGAACAGGGGAAATCCCACGGCCACGCACCGGTAGCCCGCCGAGTCCATCTTGCTTTTCTTTTCCTCCGTGTCGGCGGCCAGGTAAAGGATGCTCGTGACGAAGGCCACCGCGAAGAACGCCTCGCCCAGGAGCGTGACCGAAACGTGGAGCCAGAGCCAGTAGCTCTGGAGGGCCGGGACGAGGGGCGTCGCGTCCTTGGGCATGAGCGGGGAAGAGGCCAGGGCGACCAGGCCGACGACGATCAGCATCAGGAAGGGACCGATCCGCGGGATATGGGACTTGCGGTCGATCAATATATACGCCAGGACCATGCCCCAGGACAGGAAGGACAGGGATTCATACATGTTGGTGAACGGCGCGTGGCCGCTCTGAAACGTGCGCATGATCAGGGCGGCCGTGTGAAACACCAGCCCCGCGACGGCCAGGGCCAGCCCGGTCTTCGCCCATTTGTCCTTCTTCGTGAAGAGCATGGCCAGATAGAAGAACGCGGACGAGAGGTACAGGATGAATGTTATGGTGAACAGCGTCGATTCGTTCATGAGGACCTCCTTACGGAATCCATCAGCCCTTCGAATTCGGCCTGGAAACTCTCCCGGCTTTTCGCGGCATGGCCTCCGGCCGTGACCTCGGTCCGCTCCCGGCCTTCCTCGATGACCGCCCTGATCTCGAAGGGGGGCCAGTAGAAAGCGAGAAAGAAGCCGGCGGTCACGAGGAGGCAGCCGATCCATATCAGCCAGACGCCGGGGTCCCGCGCCGCCTCGAGGACGGAGTACTCGGAGCCGCGGAACGACTTCAGGACGAAGGACAGGTCCGTCGGCTTGCCGGCGTGCATCTGCTCGAAATCGGGATACTTGGCAAAAATCCAGCCCGAGAAGACCTGCTCGGCGCCCTTCCAACCCTCGACCTGGGCGGCCGGATTATTCGGCTCCTGGGACCTGGTCTCGATCTGCCCGCCGTCCCCGATCACAAAATCAGGGACGAACCGCTTGACCGATATCTGGCTGACGTCCTTGTCGTCCACGGCGGCCTTTTCCCCCACGCTCACGGTGACGGTGCGGGCAAAGGACGGGTCGTTTTTCTTCTTGATCGTGACTTCGAGTTTCGGGTTGTTCCAGTCCGAGCCGTAGCTCGTCTGGTAAAAGGAGAACCCCTTATAGGTCAGCGGCTTGTTGACCAGGATGGCCTGCGTGAGCACCCCGGCGCCCGCTTCGAGGACTGTCACGGTGCTCTTCCAGGCCTTGACCATGCCCTGGGGATAATATTCCGTTTCGAACCGGTCGAGCCGGATTTCAAAGGGGGCCCTGGGGACCTGGACCGTCTGGCCCTCCGACAATTCGAGCTGGGTGCGGAACCCGGCCAGGCCGCTGACAATCCCGCCCGCGATCACGACCAGCAGACCGAGATGGACGGCGTCCGAGCCGAAGTGGCCGAACTTCCTTTTCTGGGCCAGCACGCACAGCCTCTTCTCGACGGACTGACTCTTGACGCGGTAATGGCGGGAGGCGAGGACCGCTTCGAGCTTAGCCCGGGCCTCGGCGACCGGGACGTTTTTCCCGAAACGGCTCTTCACTTTGAAGGCCAGGAGCCCGGCCGTCTCGGCCTCGACCTTGGGGCTGAAGGCGCGTCGCCATTTCGCCGGGAAGCGGGACAACGTGCAGACGACCGTGTTGAGAGCCAGGAAAAAGAGCAGGACCAGGTACCAGCCGGAATGGTAGAGCGACGTCAGTTGGAGGCCGGTCATCAGGCCGGCCAGCTGGCCGTAGCGCGCGGCATACTCCGCCGGCGTCCGCCCCTGCGGTATCAGTGTCCCCAGGACCGAGGCCGCGGCCAGGAGAATCAACAGGGCGATGGCCAGCTTGACCGACGCGAAGAACTTCCAGACTGACTTCATGTCAACTCCCATCGCTGGGCCATGACCGGCCCGGGCTGAATCGGCCTCAATAATATCGGATTGCGGGGTTTTTGACAACTCATCAGGGAGAAACATCCCGCGAACGGGGGTTTGACCCGAAACAAGCCGCGGCATTCGTACCGGGGAGTCGAGGGGTTGACACACAATTACAGAAGGGATAAAAACAGCTCTTATGTCAAAGTCGACCCTGGCCGCTTTCTGCCTGATTCTGACCGCGGGGATGCTGTCGGCGGCCGACGCTCCGACGGACAAGACGGTGACGGCCGTCCGCAAGGCCGGCCCGATCCGCATCGACGGCCGGCTGACCGAAGACGTCTGGCAGGGGCCGGGGTACGGGGGATTCACGCAGTCCGACCCCCAGGACGGCGCGCCGGCGACCGAGGAAACCACGGTCTGGATCGCTTACGACCGCGAAAACCTCTACGTGGCCGCCCGCTGCCGGGACTCGCAGCCCGACGGGATCATCCGGCTCCTGGCCCGGCGCGACGAGGAGGTCGAGTCCGATTGGTTCTACATCGGGATCGATCCGTATTACGACCGGCGGAGCGGCTACTATTTCGCGCTCAACCCCGCCGGTTCGATCAAGGACGGGACGCTCTACAACGACGAGTTCACGGACCCGACCTGGGACGGGGTCTGGGAGAGCGCGGTCAGCACCGACGGGCAGGGCTGGTCGGTCGAGATGAGGATCCCGTTCGACCAGCTCCGCTTCAAGAAAAAGGACGTGTACGTCTGGGCCGTCAACTTCGAGCGCGACATCAAGCGGAAGCACGAAACCGACTATTACGCCTGGAAGCCCAAGGAGGAAAGCGGCCTGGTCTCCCGGTTCGTCGACCTTGTCGGAATCCGGGATATCGACCGGGGCAGCCGGCTCGAAGCCTATCCTTATACCGCGGGGCAGGCTTCGACGAGCCCCAAGCAGCCCGGGAATCCCTTCCAGACGGGGAGCGACTTCGGCGGACACGCCGGCTTCGACCTCAAGGCCGGCCTGAAGAGCAACCTCACCCTCGACACCACGGTCAATCCCGACTTCGGCCAGGTCGAGGTGGACCCGGCCGTCATCAATATCAGCGACCAGGAAACCTACTACGTCGAGAAGCGGCCCTTTTTCGTCGAGGGGTCGAGCATCTTCAACTTCGGGATGGGCGGCCTCAACATCAACAAGGGCTACGGCTGGACAGACCCCCAGCTCTTCTACAGCCGCCGAATAGGACGCACGCCCCAGGGGGATGTCACCGGGCCAGGCTTCGTCGAGATGCCGGACTGGACGACCATCCTGGGCGCCGCCAAGGTCACGGGGAAGATCGGCCAAGGCTTAAACCTCGGCGCCGTGACCGCCCTGACGGAGCGGGAGTACGCCCAGGTCGATCTCGGCGGGGCCAGGTCGGGGGTCGAGGTCGAGCCGTTCTCGAATTACAGTGTCATCCGCGGCCTCAAGGAATTCGCGGATGGTCGCCAGGGGCTGGGGGTCATGGCCACTTCGGTCATCCGTGACCTCCGCGCCGGTTCGCTCGAGGACCAGCTGACCCGGACCGCGCTCTCCCTGGGGGTCGACGGCTGGACGTTCCTCGACCGGAACAGGGGCTGGGTCGTTTCCGGCTGGGCCGGGGCGACGGAGGTCACGGGGTCGACTGCGGCCATCACGGCGCTCCAGCGCTCCTCCCTCCATTATTTCCAACGGCCTGACGTGGATTACGTCCACGTCGACGAGACGGCGACCTCTCTCGATGGCTGGGCCGGCCGCGTCTTCGTCAACAAGCAGAAAGGCAACGTCATCTTCAACGCCGCCCTGGGGGCCATGTCGCCGGGCTTCGAGGCCAACGACCTCGGCTATCACACGCGCGGCGACCTCATCAACGGCCACGCCGAGTTCGGCTATCAGACGTTCCACCCGGACAGGATTTTCCGGAAATGGAGCACCACGGTCACGTATTTCCGGAATTACGATTTCGGCGGAAACCGGATCGGCGAAATCATCTATCTCGACGCCGCCGGTCAATTCCTGAACTACTGGAGCGCGGCCCTCCACTACGACTACGAGACGCCGAAGGACAGTCATTATCTGACGCGCGGCGGCCCGATGGCGTATTACCCGGCGGGCACGACGTACATCGGCACGGTCGGAAGCGACAGCCGGAGGCCCTTCGTCTTCAAGCTCAGCGGCCGGCTGCGCACCCACCCGAGCGGCGGCTACAACTGGACGGTCGAGGGCGGCGTCACCTGGAAGCCCCGGACCAACATCAGCCTGTCGGTCGGGCCGAGCTACACCTGGCGGTACTCGAACGGCGAATGGGTCACGGCCGTCGTCGACCCGCTCAAAATCGAAACCTACGGGACGCGCTACATCCTCGCCGACATCATCCAGAAGACGTTCCCCGTCGAGATCCGGCTGAACTGGACGTTCACGCCGCGGCTGAGCCTGCAGGCATATCTCCAGCCCTTCGTGGGGTCGGGCGATTACCGGAGGTTCAAGGAACTGAAAGCCGCCCGGACGTTCGATTTCAACTTCTTCGGCGAGTACGACAGCTCGACCATCGACTTCGCGAACGGGATCTATATGGTCGACCCGGACGGGGCCGCCGGCCCGGCCCCGTCATTTACCTTCAAGGAACCGGATTTCCGGCTGCGGTCGCTGCGGGGGACGTTTGTCCTGCGATGGGAGTACAGGCCGGGGTCGATGCTCTATTTCGTCTGGACCCAGAAGCGGGCCGACACCAGCCTGGCCGGGGAGCACGACCTTTTGGACGACCTGGGGGCCATTTTCCGCGCGCCCGGCGAAAATATCTTCCTTCTCAAATTTTCCTACAGGTTCCAGCTGTAACGCGGACTTCCCCGCGGGCTGGCGCGCCTCAGCGCAGGCCCAGCCAGAATATGCTGAACAGCAGGACGCACAGGACGAAGATCGTCACGGCCGCGAAAACGTGATCGCGCCGGCGGAGAAAGGCCAGGACCGAAAAAGCGACCCGGGCCACCGGCGTCGCGATAAGCAGGACGAGCCCGGCCATGATGAACCCGCGCCCACGGAATCGCGCCCCGGCCTGGAAGATGTTCTCGACGAGCCGGAAGTCCGGCGCATTCCGGCGGAAAACACGATACGTGACCGTCTGGCCGCCGTGACGGGCCAGATAGATCGCGGCCCCCGCGACCACGACGGCGGCGGAAAGGACGAGCCCCAGGCGCAGCAGGTTGGCGATGATCCGGTCGATCTGGTCGCCCGTCCAGCCGTGGCCGGGATCGGGATTAGAGCTTTCCGGTAAGTCCATTGAAAATCATCTCCACGCCGAGAACGAAGATAACGATGTCGAAGAGAAGTCGCAGGTGCCGGGTCGGGGTCCGAACCAGGACCCGGGTCCCTAATACGGATCCCGCCAGCACGCCAAGCATGACGGGCATGGTCAGGCCCGGGTCGATGTACCCCCGGTGAAGATAGATGCCGGCGCTGCTCGCCGCGGTGACGCCGATCATGAAATTGCTGGTCGCGGTCGAGACCTTGAACGGGATTCTCATGACCCGGTCCATGGCGATGACCTTGAGCGCCCCCGAACCGATGCCGAGCAGGCCCGAGAGCGCTCCGGCCACGGACATCAGGCCGAGGCCGGCAAGAACACGGTGGACGCGGTAGGCGACGATTCCCCTGAGCGACGGATACTCGCCGGCGAGGCGCAGCCGGACCGCCAGGGGGTCGGGCGGGGCGGCGGATTCGGAAGCGGGGTCGGGGGGCTTGGCCAGGGAAACGAAGACGTTGGCGATGAGGACAAATCCAAAAACGACGGCGATAACCGGAGGGCTGACCATGGCGGCCAGGAATGCGCCGGCGATGGCCCCGAGGGTGGTGCCCATCTCGAGGAACATGCCGACCCGGATGTTGCTGAAGCCTTCCTTGACGTAAGCGGAGGCGGCGCCCGACGACGTGGCGATCACGGAAACGAGGGAGGCGCCGATGGCATAGCGGATGTCGACGCCCATGGCCAGGGTCAGGAACGGCACGATCACCACTCCCCCGCCGAGGCCTGTCAGGGCGCCGAGGAACCCGGCCGCGAGGGAGACGCCCAGCACGATGGCCGTAAGGGCGAGAATTGTCATGGCCATTCAATCCCCTCGTATCATAGCTGAACGGGGATTCCCCGGCAATTTGGCCCTCGGTGAGAGGCGTCTACTTCTGAGGAACGAGGGCGTTCAAAATCGGCGTCACCCATGCGTCTTTATCGATGTCGTAGACGATGAAATCCAAATCGAACTGCCAATAAGCCCAGGCCCAGCCGAGGGATTCGGCCGTTCGAGCGACGAACGCGGTGTAGCGGGCCCGGGATTCCATGGGGCCCTTATCATAGGCGCCGAATTCTCCAAGAAATATCGGCCGGCGGTGGGATGACGCCCATTTCCGGACGATAGCGAAATCGGTTTCGACCCGCTTCGTATCGGCGGCGGTGCCCCAGGTCACGCCGGAAAAGCGAACGAATTCCGGGGTCCAGTCAGCGCCCTGATGGGTGAAGCGCATCGGCTCGTAATAGTGGACCGTCACGATGATGTTCCGGTCCGCTTCCGGGAGCGCGAGCTGGTCAAGATAATGGATGCCGTTCCATTCGCCGGGACCGATGACGACCGTTCGCGCCGGATTCGTCGCCCGGATGACGGCCAGCGCTTCGACGAGCCACTGGTTCCAGAGCGCGGGCGTCAGCCCTCCGTTGGGCTCGTTAAGGATTTCGAGGAGCAGGCTCGCCGGGGCGTCCTTGAAGCGCTCGGCGATCTGCTTCCAGTAAGCCAGGATTCGGGGCTTGAACAGGGCCGGGTTCCCGGCGACGTCCTCATAGTTATGAAGGTCCAGGATGACCATGAGGTTGTTGGCTAAGGCGCTTTTGACGACCCAGTCCAGGGTTTTCAACCAGGCTTCTCCGACCTTGAAGCCGTTTGCGGCGTCCATTCGCTGCAGCGCGTGCAGGTTCACCCGGATCGTCTGAAAGCCGGCATCATGAATGAGCCTGAAGTGCTTTTCCTTGAAACGGGCCTGCCCGAAGCTATCCCAAATCGGGTCATAGCCGAGAATATTCACGCCGCGGCCGAGACGCTTGACCTGATCGAACGGGTCAACCGCGACGGCGGGCGTGGCCTGGGCCGCCAGCGCCGTGCAACTTACGATCAGGAGAAATCCAGACGCCCACGCCACTCCTCTTGAGGATTTCTTAAAGAAAGGGCCGACGATGCCGACGACCGTTATCCCGAGATTGAGCTTTCCGGGTTCCGCCATTTCGCCTCCGCTGTCATGCGGCCCGACTATAGCGCCCCGTCCGGACGGAAGTCAAGGCAACGGAATGCCGGGAAGCTGCGATACCTGCTCCGCTCTTCGCGTGCCTTGACATCTCTTTTCGTCATGAATTAGCATACCTGCAAGCCAGAGGAAAACGAAGGTCGGGAAGGAGGAGTCCGATGAATCACGCCCCCAGCATACGAGTCAGGAGAAAGGTGTTGTTCGTTCTTGTCAGCGTGGGGATTGCCCTATCGTCAGCTTCAGCGGCCGCCCAAAGAGGCGCCACTGGCACCCCACCCGCCGGGATGCAAAATGCGGAAGCGACCACGCTCCTCCAGCCGGCGCGGGTGTTCGACGCCGAGGACGGCAAGACGCATGAGGGTTGGGTCGTCCTTGTAAAAGGAGATAGGATCGCCGCCGTCGGGCCGAAAGCGCAGGTCGCTATCCCGGGAGGTACAAAGACCATCGAGCTGCCCGGGATGACCCTGCTGCCGGGCCTCATGGATATTCATTCGCACATTTTCCTCCACCCTTATAACGAGACGCTCTGGAACGACCAGGTTTTGAAAGAACCGCTCGCCTATCGGACCATTGAGGCCGCGATCCAGTGCGAGCGAACCCTGATGGCCGGATTCACCCTCCTCCGGGATCTCGGCACCGAGGGCGCTGGCTACGCGGATATCTCCGTTCAGCGGGCCATCCGAGAGGGGCTGATCCCTGGGCCGCGCCTGTTGGTGGCGACATTGGCGATCGTCGCCACCGCGAGCTATGGACCGGGGCCGGCCGGCTTCGCTCCCGACCTGATCCTGCCGAAAGGCGGCCAGGAAGCGAGCGGACAGGCCGAGATCTTGAAGGCGGTCCGCGAGCAGGTCGGGCATGGCGCCGATTGGGTCAAGGTGTATGCGGACTACCGGCATGGGGTCAGCGGGACGGTTCCCACCTTCAGCGAAGAGGAGTTGCGCACGCTTGTCGCGGAAGCCCACTCCGCCGGCCGTCCGGTATCGGCCCATGCCACGACCGCGGAGGGGATGCGCCGGGCGACCGTGGCCGGCGTGGAGACGATCGAACATGGCTATGGCGGCAATGAAGACGTATTCCGCCTGATGGTCCAGCACGGGGTGGCATATCTGCCCACGCTGACAGCCGAGGAGGCATATGCGGAGTACTTCGAGGGGTATAAGCAGGGGCAATCTCCGACGCCGGGCATGCAGCAGGCCTTGCGGGCCTTCAAGACGGCCCTCGCGGTTGGAGTCACGATAGGGCTGGGCAGCGACGTCGGCGTATTCGCTCACGGCACCAACTACCGCGAGCTCGAGTGGATGGTGCGCGGCGGGATGACTCCAACGCAGGCCCTGATAGCCGCCACCGCGGTCAACGCCAGGATCATCCGCATGCAGGACCAACTTGGCCGGATCCGGGCCAATTTCCTGGCGGACCTGGTGGCCGTGGCCGGCGATCCGACACAGAACATCTTGGCCGTCCGGGACGTGCGCTTCGTTATGAAAGGCGGGGTGATCTATAAACGGTCATAAGGGATTGCGGCCGCTCATCCCGAGAATCGTCGTGCGGGGATCGGGCTTCACTGTGAGCGGTTGACTATAAGTCCTCCCATCGACTGTCAGTCTGACCGTATAGGTCCCGGGCTGAACAGGGGCGCCTCTTCCACGGGAAAACCCACCGCCGCCTCCTCTCTCTTGTCCGCCGGCAGGCGCTGGGCCACGCAAATCCCAAAGCCAGCGATGCATCCCCGCCGCCGCCGAAAGCGGTTCTGGCACGGGCATCCAAACGGCCTGGACAGTGAACGAGTCAGGATTGCGCGGAGGCGTCCGGTCATCGCTTGAATAGCGGCGCAGCGTCTGGCCGGCCTGATCCAAGATCTCAAGCGTGACGGGACCGGCGGCGGCGGACTTCAGGAAATAATCAATCATGGCGCCATTCGGAGGATTTTCGGCGAACGGCTCGTCCTTGGGGAGGGGCGTGCCATACTCGCTTCCCGGCGGCATGTTGACGGCGTCGGCCGGTTTGAAAAGGATCGCTTCGGCATCCGCGGCCGTATTGTCGATCTGACGCAACACGGTGATATCGTCGAGAACCCAGATTCCGCGTCCGTGCGTGGCAACGGCGAGGTCGTCGCCGTGTATGGCGAAGTCTCGCATCGACGTCGGAGGCAGGTTGAGCTGCAGGGACTGCCATGCGTCGCCGTCGTCAAACGACACGTAGACTCCAAGCTCGGTCCCCGCGAAAAGCAGCCCCCGTCTGGCCGTGTCTTCCTTGACCGTCTGCACGTAGACGCCCGCAGGCAATCCATTGGTAATCTTCTGCCAGGTTTTGCCGCCGTCACGCGTGCGGTAAATGTATGGCTCGTAATCCTCGAGCTGATGCCGTTCCACAGCGGCGTAGGCTTCATTTGGATCAGAGTGCGATGCGTCGACCATCGTCACCTTGCTCCACGACGTCAAGGCCGGTGGCGTCACGTTCTGCCAGGTCTCGCCGTCATCCGGCGTAACCTGGATGAGGCCGTCGTCGGTGCCGATCCAGATCAGCGGCGCGCGCACCGGCGACGGCGCGATTGTGTAGATGACGCCCCGGCGAGTGCCCCCGCCCGGCGGCGCATCCGCCGCAGCCGCCGCGTCCAGATTGGGCGGCACGCCGGGGTTTTCCCGCGTCAGGTCTGGGCTGATCTGTGCCCAGGTGTCGCCTCCGGTCGTCGTTTTGTAGAGATACTGATTGGCGAAGTACAGCGCATGCGGGTCAGCCGGGGAGAACACCAGAGGCTGGGTCCAGTCATGCCTGAACGGTCCCCCCTTGGCGCCTCGTTCGGGAGAGACATTTTGAGATGCCCCGGTGACGTTATTCCAGCGAGAGACGGCCCCCCCGTACAAAATCTCTGGGTGGAGCGGGTCGGGCGCGGTGTAGCTGCTCTCGCCGCCTGCGCCCACGCCTGTCCAATCATGCATGGAGATCACGGAATGGGGGCTGCGCGCCGGCACGCCCACGGGCCCGCTGTCCTGCTGGGCGCCGATGAGCCAATACGGGACTCGATAGTCCGCGGCGACGTGGTACAGCTGGGCGGTCGACTGGTTGTACCACGAGCTCCAGGTCAGCGCTCCATCAATCGTAACGATGGCCCCCTGATCGCTGGCAACGATCATGCGCTTGGGGTCCTCGGGAGCTATCCAGAGCTGATGATAGTCATCCCCGCCGGGTGCCCCCTTGATCGGGGTCCAGCTTTTGCCCCCGTCGACGGACTTATAGAGCGCGGTATTGGACACGTAGACGATGTCCGGATTCAACGGATCAACAGCGAGCTTACCGAAGTACCAGCCGCGGCCCCAGATTCGATTGTCGCCCGAGGTCCTTTGCCACGTCGCCCCGGCGTCATCGGAACGGAAGAGCCCACCACCCTTGGCATCAATAACGGCATACACCCGCTTGCCATTTGTTGGCGCCACGGCAATTCCGCTGCGCCCGACATTTTCGGTTGGAAGGCCCACCAGGAGTTGTTTCCATGTCGTCCCGCCATCGGTGGACTTGAACAGGCCGCCTCCGGCGCCAATGGACGGACTATAGACGTACCACGGGGGACGGCGCGTGGCCCACATCGTCGCGTACAGCACCTTGGAATTCCTCGAATCGAACGCGAGATCGACGGCGCCAACGCCGTCACCCTTATAAAGGACCTTTTGCCAGGTCCCGCCTCCGTCGCGAGAGCGATAAACGCCGCGGTCCGGACTCGGCCCGTAGGCATGGCCCATGGCCGCGACAAAGACAACCTCCGGATTTTTCGGATCGACCAGCACGCGCGCGATCTGACGTGTCTTCTCCAGGCCGACGGGCTTCCAGGTGTTCCCGGCGTCCGTGGATTTATACATCCCGTTGCCGAACGAGATCGAGTCGCGCATGTCGCTCTCCCCTGTGCCGACGTACAAGACCTTCGGATTCGACGGAGCGACGCCGATGGCGCCGATCGAGGCGACCGGCTGCCCATCGAATATCGGAGTCCACGTGCGTCCCGCATTCGTTGATTTCCACACCCCCCCGCAAACCGAGCCATAATAAAAGGTGTTCGGCTCTCCGGGCACGCCGCTCACGGCGTTCACCCGGCCTCCTCGGAATGGTCCGATCAACCGCCACCGCAATCCCGAGTAAAGACTTTGAGGAAGAGGCGCTTGGGCGCAGACGTCAGACACGTCGTTTGCGGCGATGAGCGCGATCGAAAGACAGGCGGCCATCACGGTTCTCCGGAGAGCTGACATTATCGATTCTCCTTTCGGGAGGCCCCATTCTCATGCGCCACCCGCCATCTGCCAAGAGCCACAAGATTATTCTGCAAATCCATGGAACGAGATCCTTCGATGAATACTACGTCCGCTCAAAAGAGCTGTCAACGGCGGGCGGGTTCATTGACTCTCAGGGCCCCAAAGAAATATGATTGGCGGAGAATTCGGCAACAGCCAACGGATATCTTCGTACGAGGAGGAACCGTGAAAATAAGCCGTCGTTTCTATCGAAACGTTCTCCTGGCATGTCTCGGGATCGCCTTCACGACCGGACCGGGGTCGGCGCAACGGCAGGGCCCGGAGGTCCGCACACCCGAGGGCTTGAGGTTCCGCTTCATGGGTCCGGCCGTCGGCAACAGAATTTCGGCCGCCGCGGGCATTCCCGGCGACCCGAACACCTATTACGCCGGGGCGGCTTCAGGCGGCGTCTGGAAGTCCACTGACGGCGGCGTCCGTTGGAATCCAATTTTCGACGACCAGCCGGTGGCCGCGATCGGTTCGCTGGCCGTGTCCCCGTCCAATCCCAGCATCGTCTGGGCCGGAACCGGCGAGGCCTGGGCCATCCGCGATGTGGACATGATGGGCGACGGGATCTATAAGTCGACCGACGCCGGACAGACCTGGACGCACATGGGGCTCGACGAGACGGGGCGCATCGGTCGCATCATCGTCCACCCGACCAATCCGGACATCGTCTTCGCCGCCGGGCTCGGCCGCCTCACCGGTCCCCAGCAGGAACGCGGCGTGTTCCGCACGACCGACGGCGGCAAAAGCTGGCAGCGCGTGCTCTTCGTCAACCCGAATACGGGCTGCTCGGGCCTGGCCATGGACCCGAACAATCCCCAGGTGCTGTTCGCCGGCATGTGGCAGGTGGAAATGCACACCTTCGGCCTCTTCAGCGGCGGGCCCGGGAGCGGCGTCTATGTGTCCCGCGACGGCGGCTCCACTTGGAAGCGGCTGGAAGGCCGCGGCCTGCCCAAGTCCCCCGTCGGAAAAATCGACGTGGCCGTCGCGGCCAAGGATTCCAAGCGCGTCTATGCGCTCATCCAAACCGCCGACCAGGGCTCCGTCTGGCGCTCGGACGACGGCGGCGACAATTGGAAAGCCGGGAGCTGGCAGAGGGCGCTCATCGGACGCGCCGGCTACTATATCCGGCTGGCCGTTTCGCCGGACGATCCCAACGAGGTCTTCGTGGCCAACAGCAGCTTCCACCAATCCACGGATGGAGGTGAGTCCTTTCGCGCCCTGCCTTGGGGCGGGGACACCCATGACATCTGGATCGACCCGTCTAACGCCGCCCGCATCCTCGTCACCGACGACGGCGGGATGTACATGACCGCTGACCACGGAAAAACGGGGCGGCGTATATCGCTCCCCATCGGCCAGATGTACCACGTCGCTGTGGACAACGACGTCCCCTATCACATCTACGGCAACATGCAGGACGACGGAACGATGCGCGGGCTCAGCACGACACCCGAAGCGGCCCCCGGCACCCCGGCGGCCGGAGGTGGCGGCGGCTTCGGGCGCGGAGGCGCGGGTCCGAGCGCCGGCGTCTGGGACCATAGATTGGGCGGCTGCGAATCCGGGTTCACGATTCCCGATCCCACCGATTCGAACATCATCTGGGCGACATGCTACGGGTTTGAAGTGACCCGGTATGACCACAGGACGAGACTCGCCCGCTCGGTCAGCCCGTGGATGCACACGCTCGACTCGGAGCCCAACAAACTCAAATACCGGGCCCACTGGACCCCTCCCCTGGCCATCGATCCTTTTGACCACAACGCCGTCTTTGTCGGCGCTCAGGTTATCTTCAAGACGACTAACGGCGGCGCGAGCTGGAGCGTCATCAGTCCCGATCTTTCGACGCAGGATCCCCGCCGAATCGTCTCTTCAGGAGGGATTGTCGGAGACAATCTCGGCCAGTTCTACGGCGAGGTCGTTTTTTCCATCGCGCCCTCTGAGGTCCAGAAGGACCTCATCTGGGCCGGGACAAACGACGGAAAAGTCTGGTATACGAAAGGCGGCGGCGGCAGTTGGAACGACGTCACCAAGAACATCACCGGCCTGCCCGCCTGGGGTGTCGTCTCAAAAATCGAGCCGTCGCATTTCGACGCCGGCACGGCCTATATCGCCGTCGATTTTCACCTGATGGACAACCGCGACCCGTGGCTCTATAAGACAACGGACTTCGGCCAGACGTGGAGCAAGATCACCGGGGACCTGCCGAAGGGCACGCTCGCCTATGCCCGAGTCATCGCCGAGAACCCGAACCGCAAAGGGATGTTGTTCGCGGGCACGGGCAACGCGCTCTATTACTCGATGGATGACGGCGCTCATTGGATCCGGTTCAAGGAGGGCTTGCCGGCGGCGCCGGTGTCCTGGATCGTGGTCCAGAAACAGGCTCATGACCTGGTCGTATCAACCTACGGCCGCGGGCTCTATATCCTGGAAGATATCACCCCGCTCGAACAGGGAGCCGTCGGAGGGGCTTCGAACGAGGCCGTTCAACTCATCGCGCCGCGCCCTGCGTACCGACTGGCCCGGGGCGGACGCGCCCAGCTCAGCTACGTGCTCAATGCGGGGCCCAAGAATCCGCCTCAGGTCGAGATCCTCGATCAGGCTGGGACGGTCATCCGGAAGATCCCGCAGACTGCCGGGGCCGTTGGACTCAACCGCATCTTTTGGGACCTGCGCTACGGGGAAGGGGCACGTCAGGTGGCGCTCCGCACGACTCCTCCCCAAAACCCACATATCTGGGAAGAACCGCGTTTTCGTGGCGCCCAAACCCGGCCCATCACGCACTGGGGGGTCGTCCCGATCCAAGGTCCAACGGCCGCGCCGGGATGGTACACCGTGCGCCTCACCGTGGACGGCCAGGGCGTGTCCCAACCTCTCGAGATCCGGTTGCCGCCCGACGCACACGCGACCGAAGCCGAGGTCCAGGACATCGTGAAGCTCCAGTTGCGGGTGCGCGACGACATCAGCGCCGTCGCCGACATGACGAACACGATCGAGTGGCTGCGCCGGCAGATCGAAGACACGCGAAAGTCGCTGACCGGGCAGAAAGGCAAGGAGGCTCTTATCAAGACGCTGGCGGCGTTCGACAAGAAGATGCAGGATATCGAATACACGCACCTCATATCGAGATCGGAGGCCCTAAGCGACGATAAGTACTTTGTCGAGCGCTACAAGCTTTACGTCAATCTCATCTGGACCAACCAGGTGATCGGCCAGGGTGGAGGCGACGTGGCCGGCAGCGCCGATTACGGCCCGACCGAGACGGCGGTCGGCCTCGTGGCCGATTTCGAGAAGGAAATCGGGGAGGCTCAGGCGCTCTATCGAGACCTGATTGACAAGGAACTTCCAGCTTTTAACGCCTCGATCGCCGGAAAAGGCATCGCTCCCCTTCAGACGACTGGCGCCCCACCGGCCAGCGTCCCGCCGGGCCGTGATCGTTATTAATTGCGGGGGCTCGAGCCAACAGGGGAAGAATCGAGAGCCCGCGAGAGGAATTGAACCTCCGACCTGCTGATTACGAACGAAGTCGCCTTAAGAATTCCATCGTCCACTCCTCTGTTCGACAAAACTCAATGCAGGAAGTATAAAATGAGGATGTGTTTGACGAGAGCCAGCCTTGTCTTCTTCGGAGTCGCCGTTGCGTGGCTCTCCGCATGTGGAGCGGGCGTCCGAGTCATCCCTCCCTCCGCTCCTCCCGCAGCCCCCGCTCCCGCCGCTCCAAGCGCCGCCGTGAGGCGGACGGGCTACACCGTGCAGGTCGGCGCCTTCTCCATCCCGGACAATGCTCGACGGCTGGCCCAGGCCCTCAACGACATCGGCCTGGATGCTTATTATTTTCCACAGGGGTCGGGGCTCTATAGAGTTCGTTTCGGGGACTTCCCTTCCAGGGACGCCGCCGTCCGGGAAGCCAACCGAGTTCTCGCGCAAGAGCTCGTCAAGGACTACTTCATCGTCGGCCCTGAGGATCACCCCGTTTACAGGCGGATCGTGACGGGAGAGGACCTCCGGGAAAAGCTGGCGGCCACGGCTGAGAGTTTCATCGGCGTGGACTACACGTGGGGCGGAACATCGAGGCGCGAAGGCGTCGATTGCAGTGGACTAGTCCGGGCGGTCTACCAGCTGAACGGCCTCAGCCTGCCTCGGTCGTTGACGGATCAATACCAAGCGGGAACGACGGTGTCCCGGGACCGGCTGAAAAAGGGCGACCTCGTCTTCTTCTCCGGCTCTCCGGGACGGCCGATATCCCATGTGGGGATCTACGTCGGGGAGAACGTCTTTATTCATTCCCCGGGTAAAAGCAAAAAGGTCCGCGAGGAATCTCTCGACGGCCGCTATTTCAAGGAGCGTTTCTCCGGAGCCAGAGCCTACCTGAACTAGCCCCCTCCCGTTTATTTGGCTGAAAATTCCACTTCAAGCATTGTCCATCGATCAGGGGCAGGTCGGCAGCCTTGAACGTCCGTGCCGAGAGGGATAGAATCGGAGACAAGAGGAACGCCGACTCTAAGGAGCGCACGTATGAAAGCTAAGCCATCGGGCCTGACTAGACCAGCCGTTCTTGCCGCGTTGATCGCGCTCCTTCTGACAGGCTGTGCCGGGGTTCTCCCCCAACATGATTTCTCGAGCCGCCTTCTGTTCCAAGCCGTCGACCCGCTGGAAAAAGTCTTCCGGGAAATCGCTTTCATTCCGGCTGTCGAACCCGTGGCCGACGCGGCCCGGGGGGAGCACGCCTCGTTTCAGTTCATCGTCCGCGGCTCGGGCCCGATCCTGAATCTCAGGGCCGCGGCCGCGGAATTCCGATCCGAGGCCGGCGGCCGCCTGCCTGCCGCGGAGATCGGCTATGTGGGGTATATCCACGTAGGCCGCACGACCGAGGACCCCTCCCGCGACAGGCTTTATAATCTTTCCGGTTACTACCCAGACCCGATCCTCGAGAACGCGCCCAACGTCGTTCCTGCCCATACGACGCAAGCGATCTGGGTTAGCGTTCCGGTGCCCAAAGACGCGACTCCCGGAACTTACCACGGCACTCTGACCGTCACCGGGACCTTTGATCGTCAGGCTCTCAAGCTGACCAAAACCTGCACGGTCCAGGTCTATTCGCCCGCCATTGATAAAACGCGGCTGTGGGTAACGAACTGGTTCGCCACCGACAAGGAACGCCTGGCCCTCTTGAACGGCGGCGCGCCGGTCGAGCCGTACTCGGACAAATACTGGGAGCTCATCAGAGTCATCGCCCGCAAGATGGCCGCCTATCGGCAAAACGTTGTTCTCATCTCACCTCTCCACCTGGCAAACTATGTCTTGGACAACGGCCGATTCCGCATCGATTTTTCGCGTTTCGACAAGACGGTCAAGATCTTCATCGACGAAGGTGTTATCGGCCGGATCGAAGGCGGCCACATCGGCCGCCGCGCCGGCGCCTGGGAAACCCCCTTTGTCGTGTCCGTGCCCGAGATGAGCGGCAACAAGGTTGAGTTCAAGTCCTATCCCATCTCCGATGAGAAGGCCCGCAGTTTCTATTCCCAATTCCTTCCCGCCCTGGTTTCGCACCTAAACGAGAAAGGCTGGTCGAGCATCTACATGCAGCACCTGGCCGACGAGCCCACCGCGGATAACTTCGCCTCTTACGTGGAGATCGCCGATTTCGTCAGGCAATATGCCCCTAACTTGAAGTTCGTCGAGGCCTGCCACACGACCAACCTGGCCGGGACTCTCGGCGTCTGGGTCCCCCAGCTTAATTTTTTCGATACGGACAACGCCTTCTACAAGGAGCGTGCGGCCAAGGGCGACGAAGTCTGGTTCTACACTTGCGTATTCCCCCAGGGCGCCTACGCCAACCGGTTTATCGAACTGCCGCTGATCAAAACGCGCCTCCTGCATTGGATCAATTTTCGGTACAACTCCCCGGGGTATCTGCATTGGGGCTTGAACTATTGGTCTGCGAACCCGTTCGATGAGGCGACCCAGATCCAGACCGAAGGGGGACTTGTCCTGCCGGCGGGGGACTCGTGGATCGTGTATCCGGCGGCCGGCAAGCTCCTGAGTTCCATTCGGCTCGAGGCCATGCGCGACGGGATCGTTGACCACGAGCTCCTGTGCCGGCTGGAAGCCAAGCGGCCCGAGGAGGCACGGGAGTTCGCCCGCCAGCTCGTTTACTCTTTCACCCTCTACGACACCAACATCCCGGCCTTCCGGGAGAAGCGACGGGCCATCCTGAAGATGCTGAGCGAGGAGTGACAGGGGCTCGAGAGCCTGGTCCGGACACTACCCGAATTCGCCCCACAACCGCACGCGAGTCAGAAACCGCCTGACGACGAACATCTTGCCAATATTTCTACCATTCATGGTTTGAATCCCTCAACCAATCCGCTCATCTGTTCATCAGGCTGTATGAGTTTAATTCTAACAAAACCAGCAGATTCAAGCGGGGCCCTAATTTCTTCAAATGAGTAGGTACTGCCCCCAGGGGTACCCACAAGCATATTCACCGCGAAAAAGGCTCCACTGGCAGGCTGGGTATGGTCCGGACTCATGACGTGGTCGCGGATAACAAGCCGACCCCCCGGTTGCAAGGCGCGATATATCTTGCCGTACAGTTCAATATTCTGTTCAGGACTGTTTTGATGGATAATCGCCGAAAGTAAAGCAAGGTCATGACCTGCCGGTAGTTCATCTTTATTATAGTCACCGGCGACAAATGTCATGCGATCAAGTAAATCCGTATTGGCAAGACGCCGTTGTGCAATCTTAATAACTGAAGGGAGGTCAAATAATGTCGCATACATATCAGGAGAGGCTTTGAGGAAGGCCTCTGTATACGATCCTGATGCACCACCAATGTCGAGTAGTCTTTTGGCCTCACCAGGTTTAATAGTGGCAACAATTCCGGGTGCTATTCGGTAGGCAATGGCATGCATCGCTCTGATGAATGCTTCTTGTTCGGTTTCACTGCTGTCAAATACTAGTGGTCTAGCTTTTTGTGTACCTTTGTGAACAATTTCAGTCAAATCTGACCACCTTCTCCATCCTCCCACTGTAAGCATGACCATGGGCATTATTGAAGTCGGTGAGTCTTCCGATAATAATGACGCTACGTCCGCCGGGCAATAATATTTCTCATCCCTTTTTTCAAGCAGACCCATAGGCACCAACGCATTAAGCAATATCGTGATGCCCCGTAACGTGACTTGTATTTTATCCGCGATTTCCTGGGCTGACATCGGATTCCTTATGAGTAGACTGAATATATCAAGTTCAGCTGCGGTCAGGAAAATTCTTGATTCCATGAATTTCCTGCTCAAGCCGAGAATGGTTTCTGGTTTCATGGGCATGTTCTATCTCCTTGCGGATTTCTGTAATGATAAATTCATAATATATCAAATAAATAGAAAATCGGCCGTGTCAAC
>Ga0315281_10000650_pt1 | contig 48748 bp, 49 predicted proteins | sample YL17G07_0_MG_FD_204540 | JGI IMG/M metagenome (GOLD analysis project Ga0315281, IMG submission 204540) | Sediment microbial communities from Yellowstone Lake, YNP, Wyoming, USA - YL17G07_0 | ecosystem: Environmental > Aquatic > Freshwater > Lake > Sediment | place: USA: Wyoming | collected...
GGCGACATCGACTCCGACGTCGAACAGAACATCCTGCTGACCGGCGTCGACACCGTCATGAACTGGGCCCGCAGCTCCTCGCTCTGGCCGACGATGTTCGGCCTCGCCTGCTGCGCCATGGAGATGATCGCCACCGCGACGCCGCGCTACGACATCGCGCGCTTCGGCGCCGAGATCTTCCGCGCGTCGCCCCGCCAGTCGGACCTGATGATCGTCTCCGGCACCTGCACCTGGAAGATGGCGCCCGCGATCCGCCGCATCTGGCTCCAGATGCCGGAACCGAAGTGGGCCATCTCGATGGGCGGCTGCGCCATCATGGGCGGCCCCTTCGCCTACGGCTACAGCGTCGTGCCCGGCGTCAACCTGCTGGTGCCCGTCGACGTCTACGTGCCCGGCTGCCCGCCGCGCCCGGAGTCGCTGCTCACCGGCCTCATCATGCTGCAGAACAAGATCATGGACTCGAAGGTGACGGGCCAGCGCGAGCGCCCCGAGCCGGACGGCGACTTCAGCCGCTTCCTGCCGCCCGACGACCCGATCCGCCGCGAGTTGGAGTCGCTCTTCCCCCCGTACCCCGCCTTCGACCCCCACGAGTCGGTGTTGTAGGAGAGTTCGTAGTTTGTAGTTGGGACGAGCGCGCCGCCGGCGCGCTTCTTCGTTCACTACAAACTACCCATTACGCGTGCACGTGCGTCACCCGTGGCGCGAGGCGCGCCGTGCTACCGCGCGGCCAACAGCGGCACTCAGCGTCGACGCCATCGCCCAGTAGATGGCTGCCACCGTCAGGAGGATGACCTGCACATGGGTCTGATCCGCGCGGTCGCCGGCCGCGTCGACATCAAAATGCCCAACGGGGCAGTCGGGGCAGTCGGCGACCCATAAGCTGATCGCCGCCACGGTGACGAAATGGAGGATCCCCGTCGCCCACAACATGATGATCGTGGCTTTGAGCCAGGACCATTTGATGCCGCCCACGAATCCTGCCGCGACGGGGACAACGAGGACGATGACAAGCACGATGGCGGCCACCGCGTTACTCGTCATCACGCTCAGTACCGGCATCGTTCGACTCCCGTCGGCGTTGCGCTATCGGTGCCGATTGGGATTATCCGCGCTGCGCCCGTCGCTTGCAACATTCATCGCTGAGGAGCGAGGTACGGGGGGAGTTGGTAGTTGTAAGTTGTAAGTGGGTAGTCCGTAGTTGGTAGGGCGCGTCGCAGGCGCGCTTCTCCTTCACTACAGACTGCGAACTCCAAACTCCAAACTCACCCGTGCACATACACCGGCATGCCGATCTCCGCGAACGCGAAGACCGCCGCCTCGTCGCCGGTGCGGATGCAGCCGTTCGAGACGTGGCCGGTGGACGCGTCGACGACGCGGCCGTCCTTGTCCTTGAGGAACGAGTGGAAGCCGTTGGCCCTGTCCGGGTCGAAGCCGACCCAATCGCTGATGTAGGTCTGGTACGGCGCGTCCCACGCCAGGTCTTCCGTCTTGTTGTAGACGTGGAACAGCCCCGTCTGCGTCGACTCGTACGCGCCGGTGTCGATCTCCTTGCCCACGGCGACCGGCGCGATCTCCCTCACCGCCGCCGCGCCGTCCATCAGCCGCACCACGAGGCGTGTCACGTCCACGTCGATCCAGCGGCCCTCCGTCGGTGCCAGTGGGTCGGCGGTCGGGGCTGCCGTCGGCTCGGGCGCGGGTTCGGTGGCCGCGGGCGCGGCCGTTGGTGCGTCGGCCGGCGCGGGCGTCGGTGATACGCTCGACGCGAAGACCGCCGCGGACTGCGTCGCGGGCGGCTGCGTCGCGCTCTGCTCGATCTTCACGCCCGCGGCGGACGATGGCGCGCCACCGGAGCCGCACGCCGCGACGAATACGCCCGCCACGGCGAGCACGAAGAGGAGCAGCGGCAGCGGTCGTAGCAAGATCAAGCCTGGTGGGGCGCGCGGATCTCCGGCGAGGCGAGGATCACTTCCGCGACGGCCTCCGGCTCTGATCGTAGCAGCGTGCCCCGCCGGCGCGCCATGCCCTGCGCCACGATGCCGTGCCGCGGCGCCAGCAGCCACGCCAGGAAGAACGCCCCCGTCGACGCCAGCACGATGATCCCGCCGGCCGACGTATCGAGCTGGTAGGCGATGAAGATGCCCACCACCCCCGCCGCCGCGCCCAGCGCCGCCGCCAGCGCCGCCATCGGCGCCAGCCGGTCCGTGAACAGGCGCGCCGTCGCCGCCGGCGTGATCATCAGCGAGATCACCAGGATGTTGCCGACCGCCTTGAACGCCACGACGACCGTCAGCGCCGTCAGCCCCAGCAGCAGCACGTCCAGCGCCACCACCGGCAGCCCCATCGCCCGCGCGCCCGCCGGGTCGAACGAGGCCATGACCAGCAGCCGCCACAGCGCCACGATCGCCGCCAGCACGCCGCCGCCGATGATCAGCGTCAGCGCGACGTCCCACCCGTCCGCGCCCAGCGGGTCGCCGAAGAGGATGCCCTCCAGCTCGTCAGAGTTCAGGTTGTGGCTCGTGATGATCACCACGCCCAGCGCGAACGCCGCCGTGAAGATCACGCCGATCGCCGTGTTGTCGCGCACGCGCTCGTTCGCCGTCAGCAGCCCCATGATCGCCGCCGTCGCCAGCCCCGCCACCAGCGCGCCCAGCAGCAGGTTCGCGCCGATGAGGAACGCCGTCACCACGCCGGGGAAGATCGCGTGCGCCAGCGCGTCGCCCAGGAAGCCGATGCCGCGCAGCACGATGAACGTGCCGATCACGCCGGCGACGACCGCCACCGCGATCACGTCGGCGAGCGCCCGCAGGAACGCCGGGTCGCCCAGCGGATCAGTGATGATGTTCATGGTGCTCTCCGCCCTCCGCCGCGTGGTGTGCGAAGTCCTCCGCCGCGATCGGGTCCACCGTGCGCCGCAGGACGATCATCGAGCCGCCGTGGATATGCGTGTGCGTCGCCTGCAGCACGACCTTGCCCTCGTCGCGCCACTCGTCGAACAGCTCCAGGATCCGGTCGTGCGTCTCCGCATCGATGCCGGTCATCGGCTCGTCTAGCAGGATCACGTCCGACTCCTGCGCCAGCGCCCGCGCGATGAACGCCCGCCGCTGCTGCCCGCCCGAAAGCTCGCTGATCTGGCGGCGCGCCAGCGCCGCGATGCCCATGCGCCCCATCGCGTGCTCCGCGATGTGCCCGTCCTCCGCCGTCGGCCGCCGCAGCCAGCCGCGCCGCGGATAGCGCCCCATCATCACTACGTCGCGCACCGATACCGGGAACGCCCAGTCCACGTCCTCGCGCTGCGGCACGTACGCCACGTGGCGCCGCATCCGCGCCATCGGCTGGTCGAACAGGGTGATCTCGCCGCCCGTCAGCGGGATCAGCCCCGCGATCGCCTTCAGCAGCGTGCTCTTGCCCGAGCCGTTCGGCCCGACGATGCTCACCACCTGGCTGCGCGGGATATCCGCGTCGACGTGCGCCAGCACCACGCGCCGCCCGTAGGCGATCGTCACGTCGCGCAGCAGCAGGCAGCGCGCGTGCATCGCGTTCGGCTGCGGCGCCGCCGACGGTGTGGAAGCCAGCTCAGCCAACTGCGGCCTCCCGCTTCGCGCCCAGCAGGCGGCAGGCCTGGCAGCGGCCGTAGACCTCAAGCCAGTGCCCCTCGATTTCGTAGTCCGTGCTGCGCGTCAGCTCGCGCACGAGCGCCTTCACGTCGCAGGTGGTGAAGTCCTCGACGCGCCCGCAGTCGCGGCAGACCAGGTGGTGGTGGTGGCCGCGCGTGCTCAACCGATAGTGCAGCGCGCCGTCGTCCAGCAGGATGCGGCACAGCAGGTTCAGGTCCAGCATCAGCTTCATCGTGCGGAAGACCGTCGCGCGGCCGACCTTGCGCGTGCCGCGCAGCACGTCGTCGACGGTGAAATGCGCCGGCTGCGCCAGCACGGCGTCGATGACGCGGCGGCGGCTCGCGGTGACGCGGTGCCCGCGCATCTCCATGCGCTCGATGATCAGGTCGACGTCGGACATCGCGCGGCTCCCGTCAGTGATATCTGGTCTCACTGTATTTGAGACAAAGTATCACCGTCAAGCGCGGAGCGCGTCGCGGGTTGCCGCGGTTGTGTTAGGTCTTCGGGCTGCGGAGCACCATCGGCCCGGTGTGCGTCGCGCCGCCGCCGGACGGCTCCACGGTCACGCAGAACCACAGCGGCGCCGACGCGTCAGCCGCGCTGCCCTCGTCCGCCTTCACGACCAGGCGGCCGTGCCCCGACGCGTCGACAGTGAACGTGCCGCCGCTCACCCAGCGGTCCTTGTAGACGATCCACATCTGGTACGCCTGCCCCTCGGCGAGCGGCGGCAGGCCGTCCGCGACCAGCGCGCCGACTTCGCGCCCGGGGCTCCAAAGGTAGCCGCCCGATGCGTTGGCCGCCGGCCCCGCGCCCTGCATCGCCACCCGCTCCGCGTCGGGTTGCACCGCGATCTCCACGAGCTGGTCCTGCGCCGCCGCGCTCGCCTGCACGCGATCGTTGGCGCGCTCCAGGTCGTCCACGCGCCGCTGCAGGTACGCGCTCCACGTCAGCGCGCCCGCGCTCAGCACGATCAGCGCCGCCGCGGCCGCGGCCCACCAGCGCGGTGCGCTGCGCGGCCGCCTCGGCGCACCCTCGCCCACCGCCGCCGACGCCAGCACGCGCGCCCGCAGCGCGCCGCCGCCCGCGACGAGCGGCGCCGAGAGCGCGATCGCCCCGGCCGTGTCGAGCGCGCGGTCCAGCAGGGCGGCGCAGTCGTCGCACAGGCGCAGGTGCGCCTCCAGGGCGCGCGCGTCCTCCGCGTCCAGCGCACCCAGCGCGTACGCGTCGATGTCCTCGCGTGCGGCCGCGCAGTCCATCTGCATCAGTCTCCGCTCTCCCCCGCGCGACGCTCCTCGAGCGCCACGCGCATCTTCTGCATGCCCAGCCGGATCCGCGTCTTCACCGTGCCCAGCGGTTGCCCCAGCGTGTTCGCGATCTCCTGCTGCGTCAGCCCGCCGAAGTACGCCAGCTGGATCGCCAGCCGCTGCTCCGGCGGCAGCACGTCCATCGCCCGCCGCACCGCCCGCCGCTCGTCCGCGAGCACCGTGGCCACGGCGGGGTCGTCGCGCTCGTCGCGGCTGGCGAGCGTGTCCTCCTCCTCCTCCGTCGACGGCGGCGCCTCGTGCCGCAGCCGCCGCCCCTGGCTGCGCCGCTCATCGATCGAGCGGTTGCGCGCCACGCTCAGCAGCCACGTCACGAACTTGCCCCGCGCCACGTCGAACAGCTCGGGCCGGCGCCAGACGCGCAGGAACACGTCCTGCGTCACGTCCTGCGCCACGTGCGTGTCGCCGACGACGCGAAGCGAGACCGAGTACACGAGGTCGCCGTAGCGGTCGTAGAGCGCCCGGAAGGCGTCCAGGTCGCGCCCGGACAGCCGCTCCATCAACTCGTCGTCGCGCAGGCCCTCGTAGTCCACGAGCCTCTGTCTCCTCTACGCTCGCCGCGCCCGCCGGGATTCGCGGGCGGCGCCGAATCTACAGGTTGTGGGCGGAGGGCATCCGGTGCGCTGCAGGGAGATGGGGCGGGCCTACCCGCCGGGCTGCGCGCCGGGAACCACCTGCTCGACCGTGATCAACGTCGCCAGCAGGGTGTCCTGCCGGTCGTTCAGCGTGCCCTCGGCGATGATCCGGTCCGACGGGCGAAGCTCCGCCAGCGTCAGCGAGCCGCCGCCGGCCCTCTTGATCGACGTGCGGCTGTCCACGCTGATCTTGCGGACAGCCGCGCCGGAGAGGTGCTGGATGTTGATCTGGCTCTGCCCCGCATTCACCGTCCCGACGATGCCCGTCACCTCGACCGCCGCGCCGGGCTGCCCGGCAGTCGGTCGCGCCGCCGGTGACGAGGCGGCCGTGGGCGCCGTCACGGTCGCGTCGGTCTTCGTGCGCGCCGTCGCCGCGGGCGTGGCGCTCTTGTAATTCGAGGATCCGCCGCCGCAGGCCGCGGTAAGCAGCGCCACAGCGGCGCAGAGGGAGAGCAGTCGTGTCATGGCGCGCAGCGTAGCGCACCGGCGCGAATCCCGCGAACCGCTCAGGCCGCACCGGCCGCCTCCGGCGGCACCAGCAGCACCGGCGCGTTGCCCTGCAGCATCCGGTCCGCCGTGCTGCCCAGCGCCGCCCGCGCCACGCCCGTCCGCGCCCGAGTCGTCATCACCACCAGGTCGATGGACTGCGTCTCTTCCAGGTCGATCAGCCCGTCGGCTGCCGCGCCGCGCACCACGAAGGCGTCGCACGGCACCGGCGCGACAGCGGCCTCCTGCCTGCGCAGGTACTCCTTCGCGCCCTTCTCCATCTCCGCGTCGATCTCCGGCACGTACGCGTCGGGCAGCCCGTACGGGTACGTCTGCATCGCCCAGCGCACCGAGCGCGCCAGCGTGATACGCGCGCCCAGCGCCGCCGCCAGCGTCTTCGCGATCGGCACCGCCGCTTCGGAGAGCGGCGAGCCGTCGACCGGCACCATCAAGTGCTTGATCGCGACGCCGGCCGCCGCGCGCTTCAGCGCGTGCGGCCCGACAGCCACGATCGGTATCTGCGAATCGTGCACGAGTCGCGCGGCCGTGCTGCCGTACACCCAGCGCCCGATCCCCGAGCGGCCGTGCGTGGCCATCACGAGCAGACGCGCGTTCGCGGCGTCCGCCGCCTTCAAGATCTCCTGAGCCGCGTCGCCGGAGACGACCTTCGTCTGGACGGAGACGGTGTTGCCGATGCGCTTGCTGATCCCGCCCAGGTACTCGCCGTAGTACTCCGTCGCCTTCTGCTGGATCTCCGTCGCGATCGCGGGGAAAGTCACCGGCAGGTCGCTGTCGCCGCCCTCCCAGGCGCACACCAGCACCAGCCCCTCGCCCAGCGCCGTCGCCAGCGCGACCGCGTACGGCAGCGCGCCCTCGGCGACCTCTGATCCATCCAGCGGTACGAGAATCGGACCCTTGTCGCGCATGTCGCCGCCTCCTTCCATCCGTCAGAAGTGTACCGGCGCGCGCGCCGCGGCACGTGGCCCGACGGCCGCATCGGCGCCGGGCCATTCGGCCCCTGTTCGCGCTACAGGTTCGCGCGCAGCTTCTCTACGACCGTCCAGCCCGCCGGCACCGCCAGCGACGCCATCACCAGCTTCGCCAGGTCGCCCGCGATGAACGGCCACAGCCCGTAGTCCAGCGCAAGGTTCCACGAGATCGACTTGTTGACGATCGCGAACTGCTGGTGCAGCCAGATCAGCCCCGGCACGTAGATCGCCGCGTTCGCCAGCAGCATCGGCAGCACGATCCAGCGGCCGCGGTCCCAGCCGCGCTCCGCGAACCAGCCCACGATGTACGCCGCGATGATGAAGCCGAACAGGTAGCCGCCCGACGGCGTCGAGATCGCCGCGATGCCGCCGGCGCCGCTTGCGAACACCGGCATGCCGGCCGCGCCCTCGGCGAGGTAAGCCAGCAGCGTGGCGGCGGCCAGGCGGCTGCCGTACAGCGCGCCGATCAGCAGCACCGCGAACGTCTGCCCCGTGACCGGCACCGTGCTCCATGAGAAGTGGTAGCTGAACCGCGCCGACGCCGCCATCAGCGCGCTGCCCGCCGCGACCAGCACGATGTTGCTCAGCCACGTCTCGGGCACGATCCGCGCGGAAAGGGTGTTGGTGCGCAGCGAGCCTGCGAACTGCATGTTGCCTCCTTCGTACGTGGGCACTCGTCCCGCGACCGCCCCGCGCAATAATCATTGCGCGGCGTCGATAGGGCAATGGTGCGTCCGTACTATTGCGCACGCGCGAGGCTCGCGCGAGGGCGGAGCGCCGGAGGCGGAAACGGAGAGAAGCCAGCGCCCGAGCTGGTGGCGGGGAGGGCGCTGGCTTCTCAGGTTGGAGGGGAAAAGGTTGGCGGCTCTCCCCACGAACACAATCGGACGCCCCGCAGGAATCCGAACAGCGCCGCCCGCAACTTTCTTGGCCCCAGGCGCGAACCCCCGCCGCCCGTTCGCCGGCGCGGCCGTTACGCTACAATTGCCTCGATTTGGAGAGTGTGGTTGTTGGCGTGGACCCCGTATGAACTGGCTGCCCGGGCCTGAGACGAGGGCGGCCGTCCTCAAGCACCCCTTCGTGCTCGCCGGATTCGCGGTCGTCGCGCTGCTGGGCCTCGTCGCCGCGGCGCTCGTCGTCGCCGATAGCGTCCGCACCGGCGGCGGCTCCGGCGTGCCCACAGTCGTCGTCGAATCCTCCAACCTCACCCCCGGGCCCACGTCCCGCACGGCCCTGGCCGGCGGCGTCGTCGGAGCGGCCAGGGAAGTGACCACCGTCCGCGAATCGCCCGGCGCTCGCACGCGCCCGCTCGGTACGCTGAACAAGGGCGACGACGTCGTCATCGACGGCAAGACGACCGACTCGAAGTGGTATCGCGTCATCTTCCCGCCCAACTCCGAACTGCACGGCTGGATCGACGCTTCGCAGCTCTCCCTCACGGGCGATCCCACCACGCTGGTTGTCGCGACGGCCGAGCCGCCCGTCGTCGTCGATATCCCCACGCCCACTTCGTCCCAGCTCACTGCCGCCGCGGGCCGCGTCTCTCCGACGCCGGAGGTGACGCTCACCGTCAATGCCACGCCCGGAGGCCTGCTGCCCGACCTCGTCATCGGCACCACGCCCACGGTGTCGAACGGCAAGCTCTTCGTCACCGTCGTGAACCAGGGGCAGGGCGACGCGGTAGGCGACCTGGTCGTGGCCGTGTTCAACTCCGACGAGACCAAGCTGCTGGCCGGCGCCACGCTGCCGCACTTCACGCTCAAGCCTGGCCGCAGCATCGACGTCGGCACCGGCTACGTCGTCAGCGGCAGCGAGACGCTGCTCCTCATCGTCGATCCGAACGGCGAGATCGCCGAGACGGACGACACCAACAACCAGGTCACCATCGCTATCTCCGCCGGCGGCCCGGAAGCAACCACGTCCGCCGTGCCGTTCGACACCCCGCCGGCCGTCATGCCCAGCGAGACGCCTGAACCCTGACCCGCCTTGCGCCCCCGTTCCGCCCGGCGGATACAATGGGCCAACCCAATCACTGATTGCGTGCAGCCCGCGGGCGAGGATCGCCTCATGGCCACAGTCTCCCAGCTGAGATCCGACCTGCAGGGCAGCCGCGCGCACCTCTTCGATCTGATCCGCGCCCTCAGCGAGGAGCAGTTCCGCCACGTCCCCGCCGGCGAGACCTGGTGCGTCGCCGCCCACCTGGCGCACCTGCTGCGCACCGAGCGCATCTTCACCGAGCGCGCGCAGCGTGCGTTGGCCGAGGACGAGCCGCGCATCGCCTCCACCGGCGCCGGCAACGATGACGATCCCGCCCTGGCGCAGCGCTTGGCCGTGCCGCAGATGATCCACGGCATGCAGGCCGCCCGCCGCGACCTCGATGACCTGCTCGCGCGCTGCGATGACGCCGCCCTCGAACGCGCCCTGCTCCACGAGCGGCTCGGCCGCATGACCGTGGCCGCCCTCGCGGAGAAGATGGCCTCGCACGAGCGGGAGCACGCCGCCGAAGCTGGCGCCATCATCCGTCAACTACCGGCCACCGGTCGGGTAATCATCCCCCTGTCAAGGCGTTCTTAGCTATGGCTGTGAGTACGAACGTCGTCGAAGAGATCAAGCAGCGCGTCGACATCGTCGACCTCGTCTCGCAGTACGTGACGCTGAAGCGCGCCGGACGCGACTACACGGCGAACTGCCCGTTCCATCAGGAGCGTACGCCGTCGTTCCACGTCAGCCCGCAGCGCCAGACCTGGCACTGCTTCGGCGCCTGCGGGACGGGAGGCGACATCTTCCAGTTCATCATGAAGAAGGATGACTGTGACTTCCGCGAGGCGCTCCGCCTGCTCGCCGAGCGCGCCGGCGTCACGCTGGACCAGCGCCGAGACCCGCAGGAGGACGCCCGCCGCTCCCGCATGTTCGAGATCAACGAGGCGGCCGCGGCCTGGTTCCACGCCCAGCTGCTCGACGCCGAAGGCCCGTTCGCCACGAAGGCGCAGGTCGCGCGCGACTACATCGCCGAGCGCCGCCTCGCGCCGAAGTCGGTCGAGGTCTTCCAGCTCGGCTACGCGCCCAACACCTGGGAGGCGCTGATGCACCACCTGGAGGGTCGCGGCTTCTCCGCCCAGGATGCCGAGACCGCCGGCCTCGCGGTGCAGGGCGAGCGCGGCGCCTACGACCGCTTCCGCCATCGCCTGATGTTCCCCATCCGCGACGAGCGCGGCCGCGTCTCAGGCTTCGGCGGCCGCCTGCTGCCCGGCGAGGCGCTGGGCTCCGGCGACAACCAGCCGAAGTACGTCAACACCTCGCAGAGCCCGATCTTCGACAAGGGCGCGATCCTCTACGCGCTGGACCTGGCGAAGGACGCCATCCGCGCCGAGGGCCGCGCCGTCATCGTCGAGGGCTACATGGACGCCATCGCCGCGCACGAGCACGGCTACGCCAACGTCGTCGCCTCCATGGGCACCGCGCTCACCGAGCGCCAGGTGATGCTGCTGAAGCGCTACACGCGCAACCTGGTCCTCGCGCTCGATGCGGACGCCGCTGGCGCCGAGGGCATGGAGCGCGGCAACGCCGTCATCGAGCAGGTTTGGGACTACGAGTCGGTGCCCGTCACGAACTGGCGCGGCATCGTCCGCATGCAGGAGACGCTTGCAGCCGACATTCGCGTCGTCGCCATGCCCGGCGGCCGCGACCCCGACGACGTCATCCGCGCCGATCCCGCCGCCTGGCCCGCCATCGTCGCGTCCGCCGAGCCGTTCATCGACTTCCAATTCGACGCCATCGCCGCGAAGCACGACCTGGCGCAGCCGCGTGAACGCGCCGCGCTCTCGGCGGCGCTCCTGCCGCTCGTCGCCGCCATCCCGGACCGCGTCCTGCAATCGCACTACGTGCAGCGCCTCGCGCGCATGGTGCAGGTGGACGAGACCACGCTCCGCATGGAGATGCGCCAGCCGGTGCGCCCGCGCCGCCGCGCCGATGCGCCCGACAGCGACGAATTGTCGCCCGTACGTCAACAACTGCCTCGGGATCGCCGCGAAGAGTTTTGTATGGCTTTGCTTTTCCGCTATCCTGTGGCACGCGCTGAGGGGCTCGCTCTGGAACCCGATCTCTTCAGCCACAGCGAGAACCGCGCGCTGTTCGAGACTTGGGTCGGTTGGGCGGATGACGGGGAGCCGTTCGAGGGGTCGCTCACGCCGGACTTGCGTCCACAGTACGAGCGCATCGTTGAAATCTCCCTCCCCGCGTACGACGACGACACCGTAGTGAAAGCCCTGCGCTCCGCCGTGTGGGGCATCGAACAGCAACGGCTCCGCATCGCGAAGCGCGCAAGCACCGCCGTCCTCGCCGACATCAGTGCGAGCGACGGTGCCGGCATCGCTGAACGAGCGCGCAGCGCCTGGCAGTCAGGCGCCGCGGCGGAGTACACCGCCGAAGATGAGGCTGCTGATCCCGCCACGGCCTTCGTCGAAGACATGGAAGCCGGTCTGAAGGTCCATCAGCGGCTGCTGGACCAGCGCAACGCCGAGCACCCCGCCCGGTGAGGTGGTGAATGAGCAGTAAGAGTCGGGATCAGGCAGCAGCTCGCAACGGCCACACGAACGGCGCGGCCGCGCGGGCGGTCGTCGACGAAGCGCTCGCCCCGGTGATCGGCGCCGTCGCCGAAACCGTGGTGCTCGTCGGCCCCAGCCGTAACGGGCACACCGCCGCCAACGGGCTCTGGGCCGCCGGCCCTGACCACGCCGAGATCGAAGAAGAGGAAGTCGAGAAGGAGGCCGTCCCGCTCGAAGAGCAGGAGGGCATCGACGACCCCGTACGCATGTACCTGCGGGAGATCGGCAAGGTCTACCTGCTCTCCGGCGCCGACGAGAAGCGCCTGGCGCGCCAGATGGAGCAGGCGAAGCACGTCGACGCGATCGAGAAGCAGTGGCTTGCCGACCACTCCCGCCTCCCCACCGGCCAGGAGATCCTCCTCACCCTCATCCAGCAGTACCACGACTCGCAGAAGTGCGTGAAGTTCATCGCCCGCGACATCGGCGTCAAGGCCCACGCGATCTCCGATCTCGTATCCAACGACGCCTGGCGCTCCGCGGTCGATGCCGAGATGGACGTCGAGCTGGCGACGCGCCTCGCCGAGCACATGCACATCGAGCAGGACGCCGCACAGCACGACATCGTCCGGCTCTCCGTCATCACGCACATCCTGCAGCCGCAGCACGTCAAGGCGATCGCCGCCTACTACGGCACCGAGAAGGACCTGCTGCCGCCGCCGTGGGATCGCATGCAGAAGCGCTGCAAGGAAGAGCAGGAGCTGCGCGACTATTTCGACACGGTGCGTCGCGAGGGCTTCAAGGCCGAAAAGCAGCTCACCGAGGCCAACCTGCGCCTCGTCGTCAGCGTCGCGAAGAAGTACATCGGGCGCGGCATGTCGCTCCTCGACCTGATCCAGGAAGGCAACATCGGCCTCATCCGCGCCGTCGAGAAGTTCGACTACCGCAAGGGCTTCAAGTTCAGCACCTACGCCACCTGGTGGATCCGCCAGGCCATCACCCGCGCCATCGCCGACCAGGCGCGCACCATCCGCATCCCCGTCCACATGGTCGAAACGATCAACAAGCTCGTCCGGGTCTCCCGCCGGCTCGTGCAGGAGTACGGCCGCGAGCCGACCAGCGACGAGATCGCGCGCGGCATGTCCGACCCACGACAGGGGCCGCCGTACACGCCCGAGAAGGTCCGCGAGATCATCAAGGTCTCGCAGGAGCCGGTCTCGCTCGAGACGCCCATCGGCGAGGAGGACGACAGCCACCTCGGCGACTTCCTGCCCGACGAGTCCGCCCTCGCGCCCGCCGACGCCGCGTCGCACCAGCTCCTGAAGGAGCAGGTGATGGACGTGCTCAACAGCCTCACCTCGCGCGAGCGGAAGGTGCTGGAGCTGCGCTTCGGCCTCGAAGACGGCCGCAGCCGCACGCTCGAGGAGGTCGGCCGCGAGTTCGCGGTCACGCGCGAGCGCATCCGCCAGATCGAGGCGAAGGCGCTCCGCAAGCTGCGCCACCCCTCGCGCAGCAAGAAGCTCAAGGACTACCTCGAGTAGCATCCTCCGCGAGACGGTACGCCGCGCTCCCGACCGTAGTCTCGTAGTGGAGGAGCTTCAGCTCTGCCGTCTCCTCACCGGCGCCGGCACGATCCTATCGTCCCACGCTTGCCTGCCAGCCCAACGCTGCCTACGCTGATATCGAGAGGTGAGACCACATGCCCGTGTACGAGTACTACTGCCCGAAGTGCGCGACGAAGTTCGATGAGTTGCGGCCGATAAGCCGCGCCGACGACGCGGCGCGCTGCCCCGCCGGCCACGCCGGCGCCAACCGCACGCTCTCCATGTTTGCCGCGGTCACGAAGAACGCCGCCGGCGGCTTCGAGCCGATGCCCTCCGGCGGTGGTGGTGGCTGCGGCTGTGGCGGCGGTGGCGGAGGTTGCGGCTGCGGTCGTGGCGGCGGTGGCGGCCACGGTGGCGGCGGGGGACACGGCCACCCGCACTAACCCGCGCGCCGCGATCGAACGGCTGAACCCGGACGCCGTCTCGACACAGATTTCGATCACGTGCCTAGCAGCGCGTGTAGCCGCAGCCGCGGCAGACATAGCAGCCCTCGGCGAACACCAGCACCGCGCCACAATCGGGACAGCCGATGCCGGTGGACTGCGCGCTCTCCACGAGCCGCGCCATGTCCGGCGCGTGCGGATCCGCCGCCGGCGCCGCCGGTTCGGCGGCCGGCTTCGCGCGCTTGCGGCTCGCGCGCGCAGGTGCGGCGGCGTCCGCGACCTCCGCCGGCGCCAGGAAGCGCAGCTCCAGCCAGCGGAAGATGTAGTCGACCAGCGATGACGCGGTCGGGATGCGCGGGTTGCCCGTCAGCCCCGCTGGCTCGAAGTGCACGCCGCGGAACTTCACCACCAGGCTCTCCAGCGGCACGCCGTACTGCAGCGCCACCGACGTCAGCATTGCTACCGCGTCCATCAGACCGCGGATCGTCGAGCCCTCTTTCGAGATGTTGACAAAGATCTCGCCCGGCGCGCCTTCGTCGTACAGCCCGACCGTGATGTAGCCTTCCTGCTCGCCCACGCGGAACTTGTGCGTGATCGATCGCCGCTCGTCCGGCAGGTGTCGCCGGTACGGCTGCCCCGCCGGCCGCGGCTCCATCGACGACTGCGGCGCCGGGTGCGCGCCAACGGGCAGCAGCTCCGCGATTCCCATCGCCACCTGCGCAGCCGCTGCCTCCGCCTGCTCCGGTCCGCGCGCCGTCGCGTGCGACAGCACCTGCTGGTCGCGCGAGCCATCGCGGTACACCGTGATGCCCTTGCAGCCTTCGCGGTACGCCAGCAGGTACGCGCGCTCCACGTCGTCCGGCGTCGCCTCCTCGCGGAAGTTGATCGTCTTGCTCACGGCGTTGTCGGTGTGGCGCTGGAACGCCGCCTGCATGCGGACGTGCCACTCCGGGTCGATGTCGTGCGATGTGACGAAGACGCGCTTCGCCCACGCCGGCACATCGTCGCGCTCCGCGAGCGCGCCGCCCGCCGCCAGGTGCGCCATCAGCTCGTCGCTGTGGAACCCCTCCTGCCGCGCGATCGCCAGGAACGTCGCGTTCGCCTCCGGCAGCTGCGTCGCCTTCGCCGGATCCTTGCGGTCGAGGTAGTGCTGGCGCATGAACGCCAGCGCGAACGCGGGCTCGATGCCGCCCGAGCAGTCGGCGATGATGCTCAGCGTCCCCGTCGGCGCCACGGTCGTGCGCGTCGCATTGCGATAGCGCGGGCCGCTGCGCGCGTCGCCGCTGGCCGGGTCGTACGCCGACCCGTGCCACGCCGGGAAGACGCCGCGCTCCAGCGCCAGCGCCTCCGACGCGCGGTCCGCGTGCTCCTGCACGAACGCCATCAGCCGCCCGGCCAGCTCCACCGCCTCGTCCGAGTCGTACTTCAGCCGCAGCTGGAACAGCAGATCCGCCCAGCCCATCACGCCCAGCCCGATCTTGCGCGTCCGCTTCGTCATCGCCTCGATCTCGTCGATCGGGTAGCGGTTCTGGTCGATCACGTCGTCCAGGAAGCGCACACACGTCGGGATCGCCGCCGCCAGCCCGTCCCAGTCGAGCTCCGTGGCCGCCGGCGCCGTACCCTTCGCGCCGCACCCGTTCTTCGCCGCCGGACGCGCCGCCGCACGTACGAACCGCGCCAGGTTGATCGACCCCAGGTTGCAGGACTCGTACGGCAGCAGCGGCTGTTCGCCGCACGGGTTCGTCGCCTCGATGCGGCCGAGCTGCGGCGTCGGGTTATCGCGGTTGATCCGGTCCAGGAACACCAGCCCCGGGTCACCGTTCTTCCACGCGTTCGCCACGATCTGCCGGAACACCTCCCGCGCGCGCTTGCGGCCCGCCGGCTTGCGCGTCCGCGGGTTCACGACGTCGTACGACTCGTCGCGCTCAACCGCCTGCATGAACCGCTCCGTCACGGCGACGCTGATGTTGAAGTTCTGCAGCGCCGCCATGTCGGACTTGACGTTCACGAACGTCTCGATGTCCGGGTGCTCGACGTTCAGGATCGCCATGTTCGCGCCGCGCCGCGTGCCGCCCTGCTTGATCGACTCCGTCGCGGCGTCGTACACCCGCATGAACGACACCGGCCCGCTCGCCACGCCGCCCGTGCTCGCCACGATGTCGCCCGCCGGCCGCAACCGGCTGAACGCGAAGCCCGTGCCGCCGCCGCTCTGGTGGATTAGCGCCGTGTTCTTCAGCGTGTCGAAGATCCCCACCATCGAGTCCTCGACCGGCAGCACGAAGCACGCCGCGAGCTGCCCGATCGGCCGCCCGGCGTTGCCCAGCGTCGGCGAGTTCGGCAGGAAGCGCAGCGACGAGATCAGGGCGTGGAACCGCTCCTCGTGCGCCGCCACCACGGCGTCCGCGCGCTCCGCGGGCACGTACGCCGCCTCGGCCAGCGCGATCGCGTGGGCTACGCGGCGGAAGAGCTGCGCCGGCGTCTCTGCCAGCCGCCCCCGTGCGTCTTTTGCCAGGTAGCGCCGCTCCAGCACCACCCGCGCGTTGTCCGACAGCATCGCGCCGTCCACGCGCGCGGAGCGTGCGATCCTCCGTTTCGGCTTCGGCGCCGTCGCGCGTTTCGGGGGGGTCCTCTTCGCGGACGGCGCAGCGGGCGCCGCCCGCTGCGCCGGCTTCGCTGCGGCGCGGCGGGGGCGGCCGCTGCCGCTCCGTGCGTTGCGCGATCCGGCGGTGCTCAGCCAGGCGGGCGGCTTCGGGCGGGTGTCGTCGGCCATGGCGCAAAGTATACCAGAACGTCTGTGCGAATGGCGCGTTCGGCGCGCGAAATCGGGCCCGCCGGAAAATTGGGGCCGTCCGCCGCGTAATACCCTCGACACCGACCCGTTCTGATTCTTGACAACGAAAAGAGAACGCCGTCACCAGTCGCGCCGGCGTCAAGCATTGGAGCAGGGACCTGATGAGACGACACCTCGCCAACGGACAGAAGGGGCGCACCTTCGCCGCCATGAGCATCACCCTCGGCGCGATCGTTGCCGTCGCCGTCGCCGCACTCGCCGCGAACGGCGGCGCCGCGCCGACCGCCACGGCCGCGTCTGGCTCGATCTCGATCGATGCGGAGTGCAACGCCTCGGGCGGCGTCGTCGGCACGATCTCCGGCATCCCGGGACCGTTCCCGCGCACCTTCGACATCTTCGTTACCGACCACAGGCCCAGCGAAAGCACGTACGTCGAGATCCCCGGCAGCCGTGTCACCGTGACCGCCAACTCGTCATCCCTCTCTTACGGCCCGCTGGACGTCTCGAACATGCGGTCCGGCGTGAACACCATCCGCGTCGAGCAGACGCTCTCGACCGCGAAGTCCATCAGCTTCGAGCCCTGCGTCGGCCCGACCGCGACGCCGACCAGCATCGCCACCAACACGCCGCAGCCGACCGCGACGCACACGCCGCAGCCGACCGCCACGCACACGCCGCAGCCGACCGCGACGAACACGGCCGAGCCGACGGCGACGAACACGCCGGAGCCGACGGCGACGAACACGGCCGAGCCGACCGCGACGAACACGCCGCAGCCGACGGCGACGAACACGGCCGAGCCGACCGCGACGCACACGCCGCAGCCGACGGCGACGAACACGCCGGAACCGACGGCGACGAACACGGCGGAACCGACGGCGACGAACACGGCGGAGCCGACCGCGACGAACACGGCGGAACCGACGGCGACGAACACGGCGGAGCCGACCGCCACGAACACGGCGGAACCGACGGCGACGAACACGGCGGAGCCGACGGCGACGAATACGGCCGAGCCGACGGCGACGAACACGGCGGAGCCGACCGCGACGAACACGGCGGAGCCGACCGCGACGAACACCGCGGAGCCGACCGCGACGAACACGGCGGAGCCGACCGCGACGAACACCGCTCAGCCGACGGCCACGCGCACGGCGCACCACGACCCCACGTCGACAGCGACGCCCGCCACGGACGACCCCGCGCCCACTTCGACGGCGACGCGCTCGGACCAGGTTGCCGGCGTGGTGAAGCAGCCGCAGGGCCCCGTCTCGAACGTCTCCGGCCTGCCGAACACCGGCGCGGGCCACGAGGCCGGCACACAGACCTGGTTGATGCTAGCGCTCGTGTTCCTCGGCGGCATCGTGGCGCTGGGCGGCCTGGCCCTGACGTTCCGCCACGACGACGACTGACCCCGGTTCCTCCTGACGGACGGCGCGCGAAGGGAGTCGCGCGACGGCCGGTCGAATGACGAAGCCGCCGGCGTGCTACCCGGCGGCTTCGTCGCGTTCCCCGGATCGGCGTGCGTGACTGTAAGCGCCAGATCGATCAGGATCACCGCACACCACCACGCGTTCAGTCAGAAGGGCGACACATGCTTTCCGTCATCGCGAAGCTCACCGTGCAAGAGGGTAAGGAAGAGGAGTTCAAGGCCGCCGGCGCCGAGATGGTGGCCGCCGTGAAGGCGACCGAGGCCGGCCGGACCCTCCAGTACACCCTGGCGCAGAACGCCAAGGCCCCGACCGAGTTCTTCTTCCTCGAGACCTACGCCGACGCCGACGCCTCCGCCGAGCACACGAAGACGCCGCACATGGCGGCGTTCGGCGCGAAGATCGGCGCGCTGCTCGCCGGCCGGCCGGAGATCACGCGCCTCGATACCGTCGCCACGGTCTAGCCGCCGGAGGGCCGACGTGGCCGACGACGAACTCTCGCCCAAGCTCGAAGCGTTCATCGCTCGTGAGAGCGGCGCGCGCGAGGTGCGCGTGTCCGCGCTCCGCCGCCTCACCGGCGGCGCGTCGCGCGAGACCTGGTCGCTCGACGCCGCGCTGACGCACGCCGACGGCCGCGCCGAAACGCTGCCGCTGATCCTGCAGCGCGACGTCCGCGGCGCGCCGAAGACGCTGTCGCGCGCCGACGAGTGCCGTCTCATGCGCGCCGCCTTCGACGCCGGCGTCCCCGCGCCGGAGCCGCTGTTCATGGGCGACGACTCGCTCGGCGGCGAGTTCTTCCTCGTCCGCCGCATCGACGGGGAGACGCTGCCGCGCCGCCTGCTGCGCGAGGACGTCTATGCCGACGCGCGCCGCGCCATGCCGGCGCAGCTCGGACGCGCGCTCGCCGCTATCCATGCCATCTCGCTCGATACGCCCGGCATCGCCGGCGTGCCTGCGCCGCCCGATGGCGCCGTGCCCGCCGCCTACGAGGTCCAGCGCTACGAGCAGATCTTCCGCATGATCGCCCCGGAGCCGCATCCGGCGTTCGAGCTGGCGTTCCGCTTCCTGAACCAGCACGCGGTCGCGCGCGCCGCCGGCGCCGCCCGCCGCTGCCTCACCCACGGCGACTACCGCATCGGCAACATGCTGTTCGGTCCCGAGGGCCTGCGCGTCGTGCTGGACTGGGAGCTCGCGCACATCGGCGACCCCATGGAGGACATGGGATTCATCTGCGTCCGCTCGTGGCGCTTCGGCGGTCCGAAGCCCGTCGGCGGCATCGGCGACCGCGAGGAGTTCTTCGCCGCGTACGAGACCGCGGGCGGCGGCGCGGTCGACGCCGAGCGCGTGCGCTTCTGGGAGGTGTTCGGCAACCTGCGCTGGGGCGTCATCTGCCTCACCCAGGCGCACGTCTACCTCGACGGCCACTCCAACAGCGTCGAGCTGGCCGCCATTGGCCGCCGCACCGCCGAGACCGAGTGGGAGCTGCTGTCGCTCGTCGATAGCTGAACCGTGAGACTGGAGCGAACCGGCCATGCACGACCGCCCGACCGTCGATGAACTGCTGCGAGGCGTAGAGCTGCTGCTCGATGAGCAGCTGGTGCCGTCGCTCGACGGCGCGCGCAAGTACAACGCCCGCGTCGCCGCCAACGTCATCCGCATCGTCCGCCGCGAGCTGCAGCTCAGCGAGTCGCAACTCGCCGCCGAGTGGCGCGGCCTCGACATGGTGCTGGGCCAGCAGCCGCGCCCGGAGACCGCATCGGCGACGGTGCAGGCGTTGCGAACGCGGAACGAAGAGCTGTCCGAACGCATCCGCGCCGGCGACGCCGACGAAGGCCGCTTCCGCGATCTGGTCTTCGCCCACGTCCGCGACACCGTCCACGCGAAGCTGGAAGTCAGCGACCCCGGCTGGCTGGTGGGGCCCGCCTGACCGCGAGCATTATCCGAAGTGCGCGCGCTGGCGCCCGAGAATATTCGTCACCTGGAGCCAGCAAGCGGGCGGCTCGTCGTCGCTCGGGGCGTACGGACGCGTCAGGCCGATGCGGATCAGTAGGTGGTTTCCGTCGAAGTCGCCGCGCAGGAGATCAAGGTAGTTCGTCGCGCAGTCCGCACAGTGCTGTCCGTGTAGCCTCGCCTGAAGATCCTGGAACGGAACGCTCTGCCAGTACTCGTCGCCCTCGTCTCGGAACGCGACGCGGATGCCCGTTTGCGCGACCCGCAGCCGTACGTAGTGCACGCGCACGGTCGCCAGCGAACGCTCGCCCGTGCCCGGAGTCCATGCGTGGTTGCCCCTGAGCGATGATAGCGCTGGCGCACCAAACGCTTCTTCGACTGATGGGAGCGCGGTGTCACGCACGAGTTCCGCGAGTTCGCGCGGCTCCGCATGGCGTGATTTCTTCGCGGTCGCCGGTATCCAGCCAGCGTCTTCGACGTGCGGCCGCTCAGGCGAGACGACCGGATCGCAGTCCACGCTGATGACATCGCCGGGCACAAAGCCCCCGAGGAGGTCGAGCAGATTGCGCGTGGGTTGCGGGTGGTTGAGGCGCAGCGTCTGCCGCGAATCGAGGTCGAGCCCGGCGACGCAGACCGCGTCGTTCGACATGGCCGTCACGTCCAGCAGCGCAAGCTGGCGGATCAAAGGAGGACTTCTTGAACACCCACGTCCGCCGGGACGGTCCTGGTGACTGCGAGATGCACGATCTCCGTGTCGGGCAGCAAGATCGCCGCGTCCAGCGCGATCGCTTTGCGGTGGCACTCGCCCGGGTCGGCTTCGCTGCACATGATGCAGACCGCCGTGCCGCCGCCGGTGCGCATCAGCTTGGTCAGTTCGTCGAGCCCGTCCTGCCATTCCTCGGTTGCCCGCAGATGTGCGACGATGATCGGATCCAGGTGCCCCTGCCGCCAGCGCGCCTGGATGCGCGGATCCCGCGGCACGCCGCCGAGGCGATCCCCCAGGAAGCGGTAGCGGATTGCGGCGGCCTCGACCGCCGTCTGGAGCGGGTACTGGTCGAAGTGGGGGATCCGGCTGCGCGGCTTGCTGCGCACGTCCGCGAGCACCTCGACGCCATGCGCGCGCAGCATGTCTACGAACTCCTCCAGGCCGGTGATGCTGTGTCCGATCGTGTACAGCTTCACGCGGTGGCCTCCAGTTCGCGGCTGATCAAGTCGCGCAGCAGGCGGCGGTGGCAGATGGCCTCGTCCTTGCACATGCACATCACCGTTACGGTCTCCGCGCGCGCTAGCTCGGCCAGCCGCCGGATCTCTTCGCGGCGGTCATCCGCCGCCATCTCGGCGAGGTACCCCGCCTCGTAGGCCGGCCAGTCGATCGCCCCATCCTTGTACGCCCGGAGCAGATCGCGCGACGGCCCGAGGATACGCTTGTACGTGCCCGCGCGCTCGCGCGAGACGCCGCGCGGCCAGTAGTTGGTCGTCAGCACGCGCACGCCATCCGCTGGCAACGCCTCTTCGTAGATGCTCTTGCTCTGGACGGGCATCAGGGACACGATACCACGGCTCAGAACCTATTTTCTGCAGTTTGCGAGGTAGATTTCCGACGCGCCGACTCTCTCCGCGGCCTCGCTTACCGCCGTTCCAGCTTGAACGGCTGCCCGTCCACGAAGAAGCGGCGCGGCACGGCGTTCCCGAAGCGGTCCACCTCCACTTCGACGGCCACGGTGTGCCCCGTGCCCGTCGGCAGCTGGTCGCCGCTCCCCTCCGGGATGAACACCTGCTCGATGCCGTAGTGCACCTGGATCGGGCTTCCCGGGTAACTGCTGGTCACCGTTCCCGCGATGATCTCGGTGCCCGGGAACGAGTGCGTCCGGTCGCCGTGGATCGCCACCGCGCTCCAATAGCCGTCGTCGCCGCGGCGCAACTCGACGAAGACGTCGTTGCCGGGATACCAGTCGCCGGTCGCTGTGCCGCGGTCGATCGTCGAGATCTCGTAGCGCAGGGCGATGAAGTCGCCGCGGATCAGATCGCGCGGATCCACCGGCGCGGTGCGCAGCAGCACCGTCGTGCCGGTCCAGATCGTGTACTGCTTGAAGGCGATCACCGACAGCAGGATCGCGAACTGCAGCGCCGCGACGATCAGCAGCTTCTGCCAAGCCTTCACGCCGCGCCTCCCTTCGCCGGCATCGCGCGAACGAGCTGACGGCGCATCCGCTCCAGCGCGAACGCCACCGCCAGCAGCAGCACGCCGCCGATCATGAAGAACGCCGAGCCCGCCAGCAGCGACCAGAACACATCCACGTAGCGCGTGAGCAGCCCCAGCGCCACCACCGCCAGCCCGAAGTTGATGTAACGCTCGTCGCCCCGCAGGAAGCCGCGCGTCACAAGCCCGCCCGCCACCGCGAAGTACACCGCGTTGAACACGATCGCGTAGCCGGTCCACGCCGGCCACGTCGCCACGATGCCCGCGACCGCCAGCAGCGCCGCCTGCGCGCCCGCGTCGATCTGCGACTCCACATCGCGCGGCCGCAGCCACCACTGCGCGGCCACCAGCGCCAGCGCCAGCCCGATCGACACGTAGACGATCGGCGGCGCAGCGTACGACTGCACGTCGGCGTCGATCATCGCCGACCACGGTTCGTCGAACGTGAACACGTACACCAGTCCCATCAGCACCAGTAGGCCCGAGAACGCGTACGTCTCGCTGAAGTGCGCCAGCGACGTATGCAGCGCGTGCAGCCGGCCGATCGCGTACAGCGCGATGCCCAGCACCGCGATCACCACCAGCACCGACTCCGCCTTCGGCGAGTCCGGATACCGCGTGGCGAGTTCAGTGATCACACAGAACGTAGCGTTCACCAGCGCCAGCAGCATGATGATCCGCGAGCCGAACAGGTACGCCATCGGCAACGCGCCGACGGCCGCGAGCAGCAGCAGGGTCGGAGACGGCGTCTCACAGCCTCCCCCGCCTCCCGTACACACCGGCATGTTGTAGATCTGCGCCAGCAGGAACAGTCCCGCCTCGAACAGCAGCACCCCCAGCAGCAGCAGCGCGCTGCCCAGCCGCTGCATGCCGTAGCGATAGATCAGCGCATAGCCCGCTGCGTACGACGCCGCGACGCCCGCGAACACCGCTCCCGCCCGGAACCACGACGGCATCGTGTCCCACTGCGACGCGAAGAACAGCACGATGCCCGCCGCCAGCACGATCGCGCCGATGACCGACACGGCCGTCGCGAACCAGCCCAGCCGCAGCGCCCGGATCGCCCGCGCGCCCTCCATCCCGTAGCGGGCGAGGATCGCGCGCTCCTGCTCCGCCGTGATGATGCCGGCGGCGCGCCAGCTCACCGCGTCGCGCGCCAGCCGTTCGCGGTACTCCTCGTCGTCCATGCCCTCAGTATGCGCGCGGTCAGCGGAGATTGCGAGGTGCGAATGAACCAGCGATTGTCGGCATTCGTACTATCGTGCGGGCATGTACCGAACGGGCTCCGGGGGTTCCCGGAGGGTGGCACGCCACGCTTGGAGATCGTCTACGGCATCCGGCACAATCGTCCGGTGCAGGGTGCGCGCTCGGCGCCCGGCCGCCCGGTTGGGGGCCTCGCTGGGGCCGGAACAGGCGAAAAGTGCCGAGCAAACTCAGGCGGACAGCTCTCGCGGAAAACATCGAAATTACAAAACAGTACCGCGCGCAGATTCGAAATGGATGACATAACGCGAACAGCGCCGCCGCTACGCCGCCTCCGGCCCCGCCGCGGCCTCCAGCGCCTGCGCCAGCACCTCGCGCCACCGGTCGCCCGCCACCTCCGTGTCGATGCGGATCTGCTGGTGCCCGACGGTCACGCCGTCGGCGCGCTCCAGCTCTCGCCGCGCGCCCGGTGTCATCTGCGCCCGCACGTCGTAGCCGTCCGCCGTCCGCAGCGAGAGCACCGGCTTCCCCGCCGGCCCCTCCTCCCGCGCGATCGACGCCACGTGCGCGCGCTTCGCCAGCACCCGCAGCCGCACGATGTAGAGCAGGTTCCGCACGGCCGTCGGCGGCGGCCCGAAGCGGTCCTGGAACTCGCGCTCCAGCGTCTCCGCCGCGTCCAGCGCCTCGGCCGTCGCCATGCGCTGGTACAGCGACAGTCGCAGGTTCAGGTCGCCGACGTAGCTCTCCGGGATGAACGCCGCGACCGGCACGTCGATCACGACCGCCGGCACGAGCGACGAGGGCGGCGGCGGCACCCCCTTCGCCATCGCCTTCATCGCCTCCACGGCGTCCGCCAGCAGCCGCACGTACAGGTCGAAGCCGACGGTGCCGATCTGGCCGCTCTGCTCCGCGCCCAGCAGGTTTCCCGCGCCGCGGATCTCCAGGTCGCGCAGGGCGATCTGGAACCCCGCGCCCAGCTCCGTCGCCTCGAAGATCGTCTGGAGCCGCTTCTGTGCCACGTCGCTCAGCGCCCGGTGCTTCTCGTACAGCAGGTAAGCGTACGCGCGCGCCGCCCCGCGCCCGACGCGGCCGCGCAACTGGTAGAGCTGCGCCAGCCCGAACTTGTCCGCGTTGTTGATGATGATCGTGTTCACGTTCGGGATGTCCAGCCCCGACTCGATGATCGTGGTGCAGACCAGCACGTCCGCCTTGCCCTCCGTGAAGTCCAGCATCACCTTCTCCAGCTGGTCCTCGTGCATCTGCCCGTGCCCGATCAGGATCTCCGCCTCCGGCACCGTCTCGCGCAGCTTGCGCGCGACCAGCTCGATGTTCTGCACGCGGTTGTGCACGAAGTACACCTGCCCGCCGCGCTCCATCTCGCGGGTGATCGCCTCGCGCACCAGGTGGTCGTCGAACTCCGTCACGTACGTCTTGATCGGCAACCGCTCTTCCGGCGGCGTCTCGATCGCGGACATGTCGCGGATGCCCGTCAGCGCCATGTTCAGCGTCCGCGGGATCGGCGTCGCCGTCAGCGTCAGCACGTCCACCTGGCTGCGCATCTGCTTCAGCCGCTCCTTGTGCGTCACGCCGAACCGCTGCTCCTCGTCGATGATGATCAGCCCCAGGTTCTTGAACGACACATCCTTCTGCAACAGGCGGTGCGTGCCGATCACGATGTCTACAGTGCCGCCCACGGCCTCCGCTACGACGCGCCGCTGGTCGCGGTCGCTGCGGAAGCGCGACAGCATCTCCACGCGCACCGGGAAGCCGGAGAGGCGCTGCCGGAACGTGTTGTAGTGCTGCTGCGCGAGCACCGTCGTCGGCACCAGCACCGCCACCTGCATCCCTTCCATCACCGCCTTGAAGGCGGCGCGCACGGCCACCTCCGTCTTCCCGTAGCCCACGTCGCCGCACACCAGGCGGTCCATCGGCCGGAGCGACTCCATGTCGCGCTTCACGTCGCGGATCGCCGAGACCTGGTCGATCGTCTCGACGTAGGGGAACGAGGCCTCCAACTCCGTCTGCCACGCCGTATCGGGCGGGAACGCGTGCCCCTCGGCCACCTCGCGCGTCGCGTAGAGCTGCAGCAACTCCTTCGCCAGCTCCGCGACGGCGCGGCGCACGCGCGCCTTCGCCCGCGGCCACTCCTGCGATCCCAGGCGCGTCAGCGACGGGTGGTGCTCGCTGGGGCCGATGTAGCGGCTGACGCGGTCCGCCTGCTCCGTCGGCACGAAGAGGCGGTCCCCGTCGGCGTAGTGCAGCTCCAGGTACTCGCGCTCCTGGCCGTCGACGCCGCGCCGCGCCAGCCCGGCGAAGCGCGCGATGCCGTGCTCCACGTGCACCACGAACTCGCCCGGTGTCAGGTCCGCCAGGAACCGCTCGCGCGTCGCGCCGCGGCGGGCCGGTGCGCGCCGCTGCTTGCTGAAGCCGAACACTTCGGCATCCGTGAGCAGCGTCAGCCCGCGACCCTCTTCGCCGACCGACCAGCCGTGCGGCAGCGATCCGTGCACGACCGTCAGCGCGCCTTGTCCCAGCGTCGGCTCGGTCAGCGTGTCGGTGACGCGCGCGAAGACGTCGTGCTCCTCCAGCAGCTCCGCCAGCCGCTTCGACTGCGTCGAGACCACGACGACCTGCTGGCCGCGCCGCAGCGTCTGCGACAGCTCGTCCGCCAGCACGCGCAGCCGCCCGCCGTACGCCGCCGCCGGCCCGAACGGCAGCCGCACCGCCGCCCCGGCGCCCGGCGCGTCCGCCTCGCCCGTCGCCCAGCGCGAGAGCGTCAGCCGCCGCTCCCGCGCGTCGATCGCCGCCCCGAGCTGCTGCCACGGGACGTGCGGCTCCGGCATGCCGTGGGGCAGCTCGCCTCGGTGCTCCAGCTCGCGCCGTGCGCCGGCGCCGCGCTCGTCGTGCTCCTGCTGCACCGCCGCCACGTCGGCCGGCTCGTCCACGACGAGCAGCGCGTCCTCCGGCAGGTGGTCGAGCAGCGTGGCGGTGGCGAGGAACGCCGTGTAGTGCTCGTCGCCGTCGAACGCTTCGCCCTCGCGCAGCAGCGCGATGTCCCGATCGATGCGCTCCCGCTGCTCGCCGCGCAGCCCGGCGACCTGCATGTGGTCCGCCAGCGCGTTCATGCGCGCGTGGTCGGGGATCAGCTCGCGCGCCGGGCCGACGCGCAGGCTGTCGCGCTGGCCGAACGACCGCTGGCTGACCGGGTCGAAGGCGCGGATGCTCTCGACGTCGTCGCCGAACAGCTCGATGCGCAGCGGCAGATCTTCCGCGGGTGGCCATACGTCCACGATGCCGCCGCGCCGCGACGCCTCGCCCGGCGCCGAGACCTGCGGCGCCATGCGGTAGCCGCCCGCGTCGAGCGCGCGCAGCAGGTCGTGCTGGGCCGCATGCCCTCCGCGCACGAGCGTGACGGTCGTTGCGGCCAGCTCTTCCGGCGTCAGCGTGCGGTGCGCCAGCGCGGCGGCGCAGGCGACGACAATCGGCGCGGCACTGCCGCTCGTGCGCAGCGCGTCAAGCACCCGCAGGCGGCGCGTCACGTCGTCGGGGTCGGGCGCCAGCCGCTCGTACGGCAGGGTGTCGCGCTCGGGATAGAGAAGCACCCGCTGCGCGCCCTCCGTGCCCAGCCACGCCCCCAGCTCGTCGACGAGCGCCTCCGCGTGCTGCGGGCGCGGCGTCACGATCAGGATCGGCGCCGCGATCTCGCGCGCCAGCGCCGCGAGCGCCGCGGCCTTCGCGCCATCGCTGACGCCGAGCATGAGCGGCCCGGCGGCGGACATGCGGCGGCGCAGGCGGTCGAGGTCGACGGCCTGGTCGATCGCGGGCAACAGCGCGGACAGATCCATGAGCCTCCAACGCCGCGGGCACCACGATCGGGGGCTGATCGCGTGATCAGCCCCCTCGCGCCGAGAGTGTACCAAGATCGCCGGAGTGTGGTCCCGCACTGCCCGTCAGCTCTCCGTGGGCCGCTCGCCGCCGCGCTCCGCCATGCGGCGTTCGTAGATCAGCCGCTCGTAGTACGAGAGCACCTGCTGCGTCACGCGGTCCCAGCTGTAGTACTGCGCGCGCTCAATGCCGTGCGCCGCCATCGCGGCGGCGCGGCGCGGGTCGCGCAGCAGCCCGATCAACGCGTCGGCCAGCGCCTGCGGATCTTCCGGGCGCACCAGCAGCCCCTCGACGCCGTGCGTGACCACGCCGGCGAAGCCGTCGATGTTCGACGCGACCACAGGCAGTCCCCCGGCCATCGCTTCCAGCAGCACGATGCCCTGGCTCTCGAAGCCGGTGTTCGGTGCGCAGAAGACGTGCGCGGTGCGGTGGTAGCGCGGCAGCTCATCGAAGGGCACGTAGCTGCGGAACACCACGTCGCGCAGGTGCGCCTTGCGCACGGCGTTCTCGTAGCGCCCGAACTCGCCCGCGCCCACGACGATCAGGCGCGTGTCCGGCAGCGCCTGCTGCACGCCGACGAACGCGCGGATCAGGTACTTCAGCCCCTTTCGCTGCTCTGGCCGCCCCACGAACAGCACGTTTCGCTTGCCGTCCGTGAACTCCGGCAGCGGCGCGACGGCGCGCCCGAAGTGCTCGATGTCCACGCCGTTCGGGATGATGTTGTAGAAGCCGGGAAAGTACTTCTCGATGTGCTTCACCGCCGCCTGCGAGACGGCGATCTTGCCGTCGAGCTTGCGCTGCCAGCGCTTGATCAGCCGACGCCCGTACACGTACGCGAAGTTGGACACGCGCGCCGCGTGCCACGTGCCCACGTTCACCGTCGTGGAGTAGCGCAGGAACTGGATCGGCAGCTGCGGCATGAACGGCTCGTGCACGTGGACGATGTCGAAGTCGGTCTCGGTCAGCACGCGCTTCACATCGCCGGCGGTGCGCAGCGACAGTGTGATCCGCGCGACGGAGCCGCTGACCGGCAGCGGGATCGGCCGCCCGATCGTGGTGATCGGGCAGACGCTGCTGGTCGCCTTCTGCGCCCCCGGCGCGATGATGTGCGGCTCGTGCCCCAGCGCCACGAACTTCTCTGCCAGGTGGGCGATGTGGTTGTTGACGCCGCCCGACACGGCCCAGTCGTACGGCGACACCAGGGCGATCTTCATCGCGCCTTGCCCTCCGGCCGCGCCGGCTTGTGGCGCCCGCGGCTGACGATGAAGCTGCGGATCGTCGGCGCCCAGCCCATGGTGCGCGGCGTCGCCATCATGCCGCGCCACTGCTGCAGCGCGACGTTGCGGTACCCCAGCTCCGACATGCGCGGCGCGCGCCCGGCCGCGCCGGCCGTCTCGCGATGCTCGATCGCGCGGCGCAGGGCATCGGCGTCCGTGCCCGGGAACTCCGTGTGCGCGCTGCCGATCGACTGGAGGAAGTGCGCGTCGCTGCAGCCGAGCGCGGCGAGGCCCAGCCGCTCGCGGTTCAGCCGCCGCGCACGCGCGGACGTCACGCGGCCCGCGGGGCTCAGGTTGTACTCCTCGATGCCGTCGAATCGGACGCCGTCGTTGCGCACGGCCGCGATGCGCGCGAACACGCGCTCGCTGACGCTGCGCGTCAGCCACGAGAGCGGGTGCGGCACGATCGCCAGGCCGCCCTGCCGCCGGATCGCCTCCAGCGTCGGCTCCATGCGTTGGAAGCTCGCGATCGGCTCGTCGATGTACAAGGCCAGCAGGTGGCCGTCCAGCGTCGTCACCTCCATGCCGCAGACGAGGCCGAAACGGTAGCTGCCGCGCGCATGCAGCTCGCGCGCTTCGTCGGCGGCCAGCAGCGTGTCGTGCTCGGTCACCGCTATCACGTCGAGGTCCGTGTGCTCCTCGACGTACCGCAACAGCTCCGGCACGGTCGCCATGCCATCGCCGTAGCGTGTGTGGATGTGAAGGTCGGCGGTGCCCAAGGTGTGCTCCGGCGCTGTGCTGGGGGATACGTGGCTATTGTAGCGCCTGGTCCGGCGCGGCCGGCTGCGCGGCGGCTGCCGCTGGCTCGTCCGGCCAGATGCGATCGAGCACGCTCCACTGGCCGGGGTCGCGCTTCAGGTGCTTCTCGAAGTCGTCCAGAAGGCGCTGCGTGTTCACGCGCAAGTCTTCGTCGCGATTGCCCGTCACGATCAGCGGCAGCGGCGGGCCGAGCGTCGCGCGGATCTTGAAGCCGCCCTCGCGGCGCACCCAGCCCGGCACCAGCACCGCGTTGGTGCGGAGCGCGAGGTCCACGGCGCCGGTGGGGAAGCGCGCCTTCGCGCCGCAGAACTCCAGCTCGATGCCGCGCTTTTGGATGTCGCGGTCCACCAGGATCGCGACGACGCCGCGGTTCCGCAGCCACTGCATCGCGTTCTTCACGGCGCCGAAGCTCACCGGTTCGTAGATGTGGCCGTGCACCGTGCGCAGCCCGCGCATGAGACGGCCCAGCTCCGGCGGGTCCAGCGGTTCGACGAGCGCGTAGACCTTGATGCCCGCCGCGGCCAGCCCCTGCACCGCGAACTCCGGGTTGGCGTAGTGCGCCGATGCCAGCACAACGCCGTGACCGGCCGCCTGCGCATCCGTCACGTAGCGCAGCCCCTCCAGCACCAGGTCGTGCTCGTAGAACTCGCGGATGTCCATGCGGTGCAGGCCCACCACGTCGGCGTAGTAGCGCGCGGTGTTGCGCGAGCAGTCGCGCGACACGCGGTCGATCTCTTCGTCGCTGGCGTCCGGGCCCAGCACGTGCCGCATGTTGGAGCGCACGTTCGGCCCGATGCGCGGCCCCCACTCGTAGATGCGGTCCGCCGTGAAGCGAGCGATGCCGTACCGCCAGGACAGCGGCATGCGGCCGATCGTCTGGATCACGCACCACATCAGGTAGTAGCGCCACTTGCGGATGAAGGGGATGCGGAAGAGCAACTGTCAGACCTCCTCCGCCAGCTTGCCCGTCGAGGCGGGCGCTGTTGCCGTGCTGTTCCACATGCGACGGAAGACGAACCACTGGTCGGGATACTGGCGGATCGTCGCCTCCATCGAGTGCATGATCAGCCGGGTCAGCTCCGGCACGTCGTAGGCTTCGTTGCCGGTCGGCACGTAGTCGCGCAGGCCCGTATCGAGCATCGGGCGGATCTCCAGATCGTCTTCCGGGCCGCGCAGCACGACGGCGGGCACCACCCACGAGTTCGTGCGCAGCGCGATGCGCGCGGGCGCCGGCGACACGAGCGCGGGTGCGCCGAAGAAGTCCACGCGGATGCCGGTCTCTTCCGTCGCGATGTCGACGAGCATCGCCAGCATCTCGCCCCGCCGCAGCGCCTTGAACACGGTGGGCCCGAGGCGGTCGTGGTTGATCACCTTCATGCCCAGCTTCGTCCGCGAGCCCTGCACTAGGTCGTTCATCGGCTGGTAGCGGAACGTCTCCGCGATGGCGTTGATCGGGTAGCCGTGCGCCGCCAGCGCGGCCGCGCCGAGGTCCCAGATGCCGAAGTGGAGGGTGGCGACGATGATCCCGCGTCCCGAGTCGACGCACCCGTTGAACTCGTCCCACTGGTCGAAGCGGATGCGCGACTGGACCTCTTCGCGCGTGATCACCGGGAAGTGGATGAAGTCGATGACGTACTTGCCGAAGTTGCGGAAAGTGCGCCGCGCCACGGAATCGACGAACCTGGCGTCGTCGCTTTGAAGCACGTGCGCCAGGTTCGCGTTGAGCGCCCTGCGGTGGCGCGGGAAGATCACCCAGTAACAGATCAGCGCGACGCGCTCGCCAAACCAGTAGCCCAGCCTGAGCGGCAGGGGCCGCGTCAGGAGAATTGCTACCCGGAACCCCCAGTACGCCAGTCTGTCCAGCAATCGGGCCTCATCCCGCTATGAACTCCTCCACCATGTCGTGCGCGACATCGTCCGCGTACTGGGTGGGCGGCGACTTCATGAAGTACGCCGAAGGGCCCAGCAGCGGTCCGGCGAGCCCGCGATCCAGCGCGATCTTGCAGCAGCGGATCGCGTCGATGACGACGCCGGCGGAGTTGGGGCTGTCCCAGACCTCCAGCTTCACCTCCACGTTGAGCGGGACGTTGCCGAAGGTCGTGCCCTCCATGCGAATGTAGCACCATTTGCGGTCTAGTAGCCACGGCACGTGATCCGACGGCCCGACGTGCACGTCTGAAGCGGGCAGTTCGTAGTCAAGCTGCGACGTGACGGCGTTCGTCTTGGAAATCTTTTTCGATTCCAGCCGCTCGCGCTCCAGCATGTTCAGGAAGTCGGTGTTGCCGCCGAAGTTGAGCTGGTAGGTGCGGTCCAGCCGCACGCCGCGGTCGCGGAACAGCCGCGTCAGCACGCGGTGCACGATCGTCGCGCCCACTTGCGACTTGATGTCGTCGCCGATGATCGGCAGGCCGGCCTCCTGGAAGCGCTTGGGCCAGTAGCCGTAGTGGTCGCGCGCGATGAAGACGGGGATGCAGTTGACGAAGGCGCATCCCGCCGCCAGCACCTGCTCCACGTACCACTTCGTCGCCTCTTCCGAGCCCACCGGCAGGTAGCTGACGACGACGTCGGTCTCCGTCTCCTTCAGCAGCTTGACGATGTCGTCGGTGGGGCCCGTCGCCTTGGTGATGACCTGCGAGAGGTACTTGCCCAGGCCGTCGTGGGTCATGCCGCGCGCGACGCGCACGCCCAGGCGCGGCACGTCGCTGAACTTGATGGTGTTGTTCGGCTCCGTGAAGATCGCCTCCGAGAGGTCCTTGCCGACTTTGTTCCCGTCGATGTCGATCGCGGCGACGAAGTTGATGTCGCTGATGTGGTAGCCGCCCAGGTTGACGTGCATTAGGCCCGGGATCAGGTGCCCCTCCTGCGCGTCCGCGTAGAAGTAGCGGCCCTGCACCAGCGACGAGGCGCAGTTGCCCACCCCGATGATCGCGACGTTGATCTTGCCCTTCTCGCGCTTCCCGCGCGGCGCCGTCGTGGTTACGGCCTTCGTGGTCGTCTTCCCCGCCATGCTCTTCGTTCCTCCTTCGGTGTAGAACAACTGGTGCTCGGCCATGCCGAAGACGGCGCACGCCGCCTCGATGAACTGCCGGCCGGGCTGCTTCGTGCCAGCCTTGATCTGGGAGAGGTAGCCTTCGCTGACGCTGTAGCCCTGGCGTTCGAGCGCGCCGAGCAGCCAGCGCTGCTTCTGCCCCCGCTTCTCCAGCACCTCGAACACGCGCGTCCGGATCATCCGCACCTCATCCAGTTAAGTTTCTTGAACTGTACGCCCGGATCGTGTCCGCGACAAGTTACGGAAACTTAACCTTCACGGATGGTACCGCCTAGGGCACGGCGATGTCGATGGTACGGATGCACCATCTACGGGCGTGCGCTGGACGAGATCAGCTCTTGAGGTAGGTTGCCAGCCCCGCGCGGAGCGGCGTCAGCTTCGGGTGCAGCACCCGCTCCAGCTCGCTGTTGTCCGCGACCGCCGGCTCCGTGATGAAGTCGATCGCGTCCGCGCTCAACGGCGACGTCGGCAGCACCGACAGGATCGAGCCGATCGCCTTGCCGGCGAGCGCGGGCTGGTGGAGCAGCCGCCGCTTCTTTCCGGCCACCTCCAGCGCGACCTTCACCACGTCGTTCATCGTCATCACGTCCGGGCCGCCGATCTCCAGCAGCGTGTTCGCCGCCTCGGGTCGCAGCGCCGCGTCCGCGCCCACGCGCCCCACGTCGTCGATGAACACCGGCTGCATGGATTGCTCGCCGTTCCCGAACATCGGCACGAACGGCAGCAGCTTCGCGAAGCCGAGGAACTTGTTGAGCGACAGGTCCTCCGGCCCGTAGACCCAGGTCGGGCGGACGATCACCCACTCCAGCCCGCTGTCCTGCAGGTACTTCTCCGCCTCCCACTTCAGGCGGAACCAGTGCTTCTCCGCGTCACGCCACGCGCCGACGCCGCTCAGGTAGACGAAGCGGCGCACGCCCGCCTTCTTCGCCGCGTCCACCTGGTTGCGAGTGCCCTTGAGGTCGATCTCCTCGAACGTCCAGCCCTTGCGGCGATTCTCGATGGGCGAGCCGGGGAACTGCACGGCGTTCACCACGACGTCGACGCCCTGCATCGCCGCCGCCAGCGTCTCCGGCTGCCGCACGTCGCCCGGTCGGGCCTGCACGCTCGTGCCGAGGCGCTTGCGCACCTTGTCGCCGTCGCGGCCAAGCACGGCGACCTGCTCGCCGCGCCGCAGCAACTCCTTCGCGATCGCGGACCCCACGAAGCCGGTGCCACCCGTGACGAGGATCATCGCGGACCTCCCCTGTGCTTGTGCGTGCGGCCGCACGACGCGCCGCTCGCCACCATTATCCAACTCCGCGCGCTTTGGTCGTGGGCGATCATCTGCGGCGTGCATAACGCCGCGGCTCAGGCGTGCTGGTGCTCCGGCTTGCCGGGCAGCCCCTGCGCGATCGGCTCGTCCTTCACGAACGATGCGATGACATGCGTCAGCGCGTCCGGATTCTCCTGCCAGTACGTGGGCGTCGGCGCCACCGCCAGCTTCGCGTGCGGCATGTGCTCGTGCAGGATCTCGCCGGAGTGCAGGGGGTGGAACTCGTCGTCCGGATGCGTCAGCACGAGCGTCGGGTGCATGACCTCGCTCAGTTGCTCGATCAGCACCTGCGGCTTGCCGAGCAGCAGGCCGCGGATCGCGGGCACGATGGCCGCGCGTCGCTGCGACGCGAAGAACGCCCGCAGGTCCAGCGCCGGTGCCTGCTGCTGCGAGGCGCGTGCGCCGGGCAGCGAGGTGACGATGCGGGAGGTGAGCGCGGCGCCGAACAGCTGGTAGGCCGTCGCCAGGCTGCCGAACATGCGCCGCGCCGGCCGGTTGTCTTCCGGGAAGGGCGGCGGCGACTGCAAGATCAGCCGCTCGACGCGGGAGGGATGTGCGAGCGCGAGCAGCAGCCCCGTGCCCGCGCCCATCGAGCCCCCGTAGATGCTCGTCCGCTCGATGCCGAGCGCGTCGAGCAGGCCGCGCAGGTCCTCCGCCTGCGCCGTGAAGCGGTAGTCGTCGCGGCGGGTGCTGTAGCCGGAGCGCCCGTGGCCGCGCGCGTCGTACGCCACGACGTGCAGGCCCCGCGCGGCGATGTCCTGCGGGCGCTCGCCGAAGGCTTCGAGCAGCGCGACGCTGCCCATGAGGCCGTGCGCCATGATCAGGTGCGGCCCTTCGCCGTACTCCTCGTAGTAGAGATCGATCCCGCGGACGTTGACGGTTGGCATGGCGCAGTATGCCCTACGCGGCGCGGACGGTCACGGCGAAGTTTGCTGTACCGGCGATCGCGATCAGAGGTGCGTCGTCAGGCCGCCGTCCACGAACATCACCTGGCCGCTGATGTAGCCACACGAGTCGGACGCGAGGTACACGGCCAGCGGGCCCAGCTCGTCGGCCGCGCCCGCGCGCTTCATCGGCACGAAGCGGACCGTCTGGTTCGCGGCCGGGTCGGGGTTGCCGATGGCGGCGGTGTACTCCATCCAGCCCGCGGCGATCGCGTTGACCGTGATCTTCTTCGGCCCCCACTCCGTCGCCAGCGCGCGGGTGAGGTTCAGGATGCCCGCCTGCGCGGCGCAGTATGCGGCCGCGTTGGCGATAGCCCGCTCACCCAGCACCGAGGCGATGTTGATGATGCGGCCGCCGGTCTCCTGCTTCAGCATCTCCCTGCCGACGGCGCGGCAGCCGTGGAAGGTGCCCGCGAGGTTCACCTGCATGACGCGGTTGAAGTCGATGTCGGTCGTGTCGCCTGCGGGCTTGCCCAGGAAGAGGTCGGGCGCGTTCACCAGCACGTCGATGCCGCCCATATCCTTCGCGACCTGCCGCACCATCACCTGCACGCCGGTGCCCAGCGTCACGTCGGTGCCGACCGCGGACGACCGGCGGCCCATCTTCGTCAGCTCCTGCGCCACGCGCTTGACGCGCATCATGTCTTCGCCGTCGGTCGTCGCGGACGAGACCGTGACGTCCGCGCCCGCCTCGCCCAGCGCGAGCGCGATGGCGCGGCCGGCCGGCGCGCCCGCGCCGATCACCAGCGCGCGCTTGCCGCTGAGGTCCCAGGCATCGGTGCCCAGCCGTACGTCGCCCCATTCGTTCTTCATGTCCGCGTCCTTGACTGCTCGCCGGTTAATTGCGCCGTCTGTGCGCCGCCCGTCACAGCGCCACGTCCGGCGCGAAGCCCATCGGCGCGAGACCGCCGGCCAGGCCGCCGCCGTCGATCACGAAGCCTTGGCCGGTGACGTAGCTCGACGCGTCGGACGCTAGGAAGATCGCCAGCGGTCCCAGCTCCCACGCCTCGCCGAGGCGCTGCGCGGGCAGGTAGCGCCCCCGCGTCTGCGAGAAGATGGCGGCCTGCTCGTTCTGGGCGGGCGCCTGCATCACGAATCCGGGGATGATGCAGTTGACGCGGATCTGGTGCTTGATCAGCATCGCGCTGAGTGACTTGGTCAGCGCGATGACGCCGGCCTTCGCCGCGCCGTAGCCGAAGCTCATGGGATAGGCGCGCATTGCGGTACCCGATGCCAGGTTGATGATCGTGCCGCCGCGGCCCTGCGCGGCCATCTGCTTCGACGCGGCACGAGCGCAGTAGAACGCGCTCGACAGGTTGACGTCGAGCGTGTCGTGCCAGTCGTCGTCGTTCACGTCCCACAGCTCCGCGTTCGCGCCGCGCATGTCCCCGATGCCGGCGTTGGAGAGCATGATGTCGATGCCGCCGAACTCGTCGACGGCGCGCTGGATCAGCGCGTCGCACTGCTTCGAGTCGCGCACGTCCGTCGGCTGCGCGACGGCGCGGCGGCCGAGGGCAGCGATATCGGCGGAGGTGCGGTCGATCTGCTCGGCGGTGCGGGCGGCGCAGACGACATCGGCGCCGGCCTGCGCCAGCGCGAGCGCCATCTGCCGTCCGAGGCCGCGGCCCGCGCCCGTGACGACGGCGACCTTGCCGTCCAGTTTCAGCCGTTCAAGGACCATGTGCGTGCTCCTTCGGAATGCCGGCATTGTATGACGGGGCGCGTCGAGCCGGAAGCCGGGACCCGCGTACATCGTGATGCATGCCGTTCGACGTCGCAGGTAGCACACGGATCGATGATAATGCGCGGCGTACGGCCGCTCCGTACCAGGAGGGACGATGTCATCCGCCCCGATCCCGCAGGCGAGCGGCGAACTGACTCCGTCGTGGCTCACGTCCGCCCTCCGCGAGGCGGGTGTCATACGCGACGCGCGAGTGATGTCCGTCGCCGCGCAGACGATCGGCGTGGGCGCCGGGTTTGTGGGCGACATCGCGCGGCTGCGGCTCACGTACGACCGCGTGGAGCCTGACGCACCGCCTTCGCTCATTGCCAAGCTGCCGACGTCTGACCCGCGCCGCCGCATGATGAGCATCGCCGCCCGCCTGTTCGAGCGAGAGATCCGCTTCTATAGCGATATCGCGGACGGTCTCGATCTACGCACTCCGCGCCGCTACTACGGCGCCATGGACCTCGGCGAGCACCGCTACCTGCTGCTCCTCGAAGACCTCGTGCTTGCCCGCGCTGGCGACCAGGTGGCCGGATGCTCCGTCGCCGATGCGGAACTGGCCCTGCGCAGCATCGCGCGGCTGCACGCCGCGTGGTGGGAGAGTGAACGGCTCGCCGAACTGGAATGGATGCCGCTGCAGGCAGCGGTCCACCCGTCGGTCGAGGCCTGGTGGGATCAGATGTGGCTGCAGTGCCTCGAGCACGCGGGTGACCGCATACCCGCGGCCGTGCATCGCATCGGCGAGCGGATCGGAGCGAAGGCGATGTACGCGCTGGCGCGGCTGGGCGAGGCGCCGCAGACGGTGGCGCACGGCGACTTCCGCCTCGACAACGTCTTCTTCGAAGCAGCGGCTGCGGGCGACACGCTCGCGGTGGTGGACTGGCAGCTCTCCACCCGCGGCAGCGCAGCACTCGATCTGGGGTACTTCCTGTGCGGCGGCCTCTCGCCGGATGACCGCGGGGCGCACGAGATGCGGCTGCTGCGCGCGTGGCACGACGAACTGATCGCGCGCGGCGTGCGCGGCTACGCGTTCGACGATGGCGTGAGAGACTATCGGCTATCCGTCGTCGTCTGCCTGGCGTTCGTGACCCTCATGCTCAACGTGATCGAGTCCGCCAACGAGCGGGCCACGCGCCTCTTCGACGTGCTCCTCGACCGCACCGTCGCCGCTGCCGCGGATCTCGACATCGAAGAGTTGCTGCCGCGCTAGAGCCACCGCCGCGCGTACGCGGCCGCCTGCGCGATGACGCGCTCGACGGCGTCTGGCGCGTGGGCGATCGTGCCGTCGACGACTGTGAGCGTGGGGATGACGTGCGGCTCGTCGGGGGCGAGCCGGAACGGCACCTCACCGGCCTCGTGGACGCCGCTGCTGTTGCGCGACGGGTCGCCCGCGCTCAGGTGCAGCCAGTAGCGGTTCGAGCGCGCGTATGCCTCCGGCCACTGCGCCGGCAGCCCCTCGAACTGGTGCGTCATCGGCGTCACCGCGCCCAGCGCGTCGTACCAGCCCTCGCCGGCGATCAGCAGGTCCGGGAAGCGCGCCTTCAACTCGTCGCGCAGCGCCACCAGGCCGCCGTACACGTCGTGCCGCGGGTCGTTCTGCCAGACGTGCGTCGTGTCGAAGAACGCCGCCGGTAGGTCGTGCGCCGTGATCAGCGCGCTCGCCTGATCGACCAGCCGCGCCCGCCAGGACGGCGCGCCCGGGTTGAGCCACGCCTGCCATCCGGGGTCGCGGCCGCGGCTGACATCCCAGTCCGGGCGGTTGCCCTGGAACGCCAGTCCCGATGGCGCCCGCAGCTCGGCGGGCCGCCCCCACTCGTCGTAGCCGGGCGCGCCGGTGTTGGCGCAGTGCGCGCCGAACATCGGCATCAGGTAGGCTCCCACTTCGCGCGCCGTCGCCGCGAGGCGCGCGAAGCCCTCCGCGCCGCCGAGCAGCGGCTCCGGGCGGTAGTCGCCGTACTGCCAGTAGTAGCGCCCCTCCCAGCCCGGCAGGAAGGCCAGCACCCGCCGCCCGTCGATGCGCGCGGCGACGAATCGCAGCGCGGCGGCCATGTCGTCGTACGTGTTGAACGTATAGCCGCTCCAGTGCATGCCGTGCAGCGCCACCACCAGCGAGATCTCGCGCGCCCACGCCGGGACGTCGGCGCGCGTCTCCCAAGGTTCGATGCCGAACGCGGCGGCGACCCGCGCGTCGTGGCGACGGACCACCGCGCCGGGGTCGCGCGTGCGCCCGATGCGCCACGCCGGCGCGGTCACGCTCGCCGCCATCTCGTACGCCGCCTCCTCGTGGATCAGCTCGACCGCCACGCCGTCGTCGCGCTGCATCACGGCGAAGCGCTTGGCGCGCACGCGGTCGTCCAGCGACTCGAAGTAGAGGTGCTCGCCGTCCGGCAGCGCGAGGAAGATCAGCGGCGTGTGCGTCGTGCCGGGGTAGTGGACCGTCGTTCCGCCGCGCGTCACCGCGCCGCGCGTCCAGCGGTGCCCCAGCAGCTCGCCGGCGGGCAGCCCGCTCACGACCACCTTCGTGCAGCGGATCCGCGACGGCGCCGTCGCGCTGATCGTCGCCTCGATGCCGTCCTCGGTGCGCGCGATGCTGATCGACGCCGCGCCCTCGCCGGTGCGCTGCCCGCCGGCCCACGTCAGGTGGCCGGCGCTCGCGGTGGCGCCGTCTGGCGTGCGCGTGACGGACGGCGGCGGGATGCCGTAGGTGTTCTCGAACGTGATCACCTGCAGCGAGAGCCGCCAGCCCTCGATCTCAAAGACGGGATCGCCGAAGTCGAAGCTGAATTGCTGCACGCCACAGCGTAGCGCTGCGGCACGGTTGGCGCCGCATGGCGTATGCTGGCGTCGGCAGCGGCGCGAGGCCGCGCGAAAGGACGTGCAGCATGGCGGAGTACCAGTTCGAACGAGAGGCGCGCACGCCGTACTCGGAGTCATACGTGATCGACGTGGACGGCGACGCCGTCGGGCGCGTCGACCTGCACTTCACCGCGTCCGGCATGGCGTTCGCGACGCTCTGCGTGCCGCCGGACTTCGACGAAGAGGAGATCCAGGACCTCATCGGCGAGATCGACGAGCGCCTCGTGCTGACCACCGACCCGTACCGCGACGACTTCGTCGTGACCGTGTGGCGCGGAGAGCAAGCCGGCGTCTTCAGCGAAGAAGACGAGGACGAAGAAGAAGACGAGGCGGAGGACGAGGAGACGGCGGCCAACGGCCGCGCGCCGATCGCGTAGCCGCACGAAGAACGCGGCCAGGTGGCCGCGTCGCGTCGGATGTCGTCTAACGTCGTGAGGAAGCTTCCGGCTTAGCCGCTCTTCTGCGCGGCCTCCAGCTCGTCGAGCGCGTGCGTCCAGGTGCGGTACTGCGTGAGCTTCCGCTCGAGGTCGGCCTTCATCTCGCCCAGCGCCTGCAGCTTGTGGTCGATCACCGCGACCTGCCGCTCCGTGACCTCGGTGGCCTTCGCGATCTTCGCGCGGCGCTCCGGGATCTCGGCGTCGCGGCGGTACTCGGCGCGGATCTGCGTCTTGATCTCCTCCGCCTCAACCATCTCTTTGATGTCGGCCAGCGTGAACCCGAGCAGCGTCTGGAGCTGCCGGATCTGCTCGACGCGGCGCACGTCGTCCTCCGAGTAGAGGCGGAAGCCGCCCTCGAGACGCGACGGCGGCTTGAGCAGCCCCTTCTCCTCGTAGAAGCGGAGCGTGCGCTGCGTGACGCCGGTGCGCTCCGCGACCTCGCCGATCTGCAGGTACGCCTGGTCGTCGGACGGCGGTTCGATGGTTGGTGCGGCGGTCGTGCGCTTCTGGGTCATCGCGCTGATCCTAGCTGTGACTTTACGTGTACGTCAAGGTTACGGTGTTGCCGGTTCCGATCGCGTTCCCGCCCGGCTTCACCTCCGCAGCCCCCGCGCGGGCCGGGCGCGGGCGCGGCCCCGGTGCACGGCGAAGAAGTTGACCGCCAGCGCCCCCGCGAAGAAGCCGCCGATGTGCGCGAAGTAGCCGACGCTGGTCCCGACGCCCAGCGTGGCGAAGCCGCTCATCAGCTGGGCGACGTACCAGATCCCGATCAGTAGGAACGCCGGCACCGGGAACGGGATGAAGAACAGCACCGGGATGATCACCACCACGGTGGCGCGCGGGAACAGCACCAGGTACGCGGCCATGACGCCCGCGATCGCGCCGCTGGCACCGATCGCCGGCGTCAGCTCGTGGACGCTCACGAACATCTGCGTGGAGGCGCCGGCGAGGCCCACGAGCAGGTAGAAGACCGCGTACAGGGCGTGCCCCATCGCGTCTTCCACGTTGTCGCCGAAGATCCAGAGGAACAGCATGTTGCCAAGGATGTGCAGCCAGCCGCCGTGGATGAACATCGCCGTGAGCGGCGTCCAGCCTGGGTGCGGCTGCCCGAGGCAGTTGGCGCTGCGCGCCTGCGCCACGTGCTGCCCCCACGCGTCGACCGTGCAGGCAGGGATGTTGCCCCAGTGGTAGATGAAGACGTCGAGCTGGGTGACGTGGCCGCGAAACGCCTGGCTGCTCAGCGCGATCTCGTAAAAGAAGACGGCGAAGTTCAGCGCGATGAGCGTGACGTTCACCCACGGGAACGTCCGCGAGCGCGTGCTGTCGGCGATCGGGATCATCGCCCCGGCTCCGGCGGCAGCGATTCGAGCGGCTGCGCGCCCAGCGACTTCAGTTCGAGCGCCAGCCCGGCCACGAGAAAGTAGACGCGGTCCGCGTCGCGCGCGACGATGCGGTTCGCCGCCCCGAGCGCGTCGCGGAAGGCGCGCCCGAGCGTGTACGGCGGCACGAGCCCCATCCCGGCCTCGTTCGACACGGCCGCGACATCACCGTCGTAGCCGCGCGCCCATACGGCGAACTGCTGCGCCTGCTCCGCCGCGGCGTCGATGGCTGCGCGCACGGCGTCCGGCGGCGCGTCTTCGGCGTCGCCCAGCCGCGCCAGCAGCATGTTCGAGACCCAGAGCGTCGTGCAGTCGACCAGCACGAAGCCGCCGGAGCGGGCGTGGCCGCGCAGCGCGCCCAAGAGATCGAGCGGCTCCTCGATCGTGCGCCAGGCGGCAGGGCGCACCGCCCGGTGCGCGTCGATGCGTGCCGCCATTTCCGCGTCGCCCGGCTCCATCGTGGCGACGAACAGCACGTCGCGGCCCGACGCGGCGGCCAAGCGTTCCGCCAGGTCGCTCTTGCCGCTGCGTGCGCCGCCGAGGATCAGCGTCAGCATGATCGACAGGGTACCCGTTGCGCGATCACGCCAGCAGCCACGCGTGCAGCCAGTCGCGCTGCGCGAGCGCGGCGATGGCGAGCAGCAGCAGCGCCTCGCTGACCTCGATCGTCGCGCCGAAGAGGTCGCCCGTCATGCCGCCGGCGAAGCGGCGGCCGACGGTCGCCGCGGCCAGCCCGCACGCCGCCGCGAGCGTCACGATCGCGACGCCTCCTGCGCCGAGCAGCGCCACGGACACGGCCAGCGCCGTCGCGGCACCGGCGATCGTCGCGATGGGCCAGGCGCGGGCGTGGAACGCGGCGCCGGCGCCTTCGGGGCGCGCGTACGGCGCCGCGGCCGAGGCCACCAGCATCGCGAAGCGCGCGAGGCACGGCGCTAGCAGCAGCGCCTCGTAGCGCGCGCGAGCGGGGAGCGCGGCCACGCCCGCCCACTTCATCGCCAGCACGCAGACGATAGCGACGATGGCGTACGTGCCGGCGTGGACGTCGTGCATGATGCGCAGCCGCTCGTCGCGGTCACGGCCGCCGAGCAGCCCATCAGCGGCGTCGGCGAGGCCGTCGAGGTGTAGCGCCCCCGTGATCGCGACCAGCGTGACGACGACCAGCACCGCGGCCGACGGCTCCGCCAGCGCGCGCCGCGCCAACCAGTCGATGGCGACGAGCAGCCCGCCGATCGCGAGGCCTACCAGCGGAAACCAGCCCTGGGCGGCTGCGACCGAGCGCAGGTCGCCCAGCGGCGTACGGCGCACGCGCAGGCGCGTCAGGAACTCCAGCGCGGTGAGGAACCCCATCAAGCCTCGGGCTGCGTCTCGCCGTCGGAGCGCGAGACGCCGGCGGAGTCGAACGTCGCCATCTCGCGCGGGATGCGCAGGGCCGCGCTCAGCAGCGACAGCGCCAGCGCCGCGCCGGAGCCCTCGCCTAGGCGCATGTCGAGGTCGAGCAGCGGGCGCAGCCCCAGGTGTGCCAGGGCGATGCGGTGGCCCGGCTCGGCCGACATGTGCGACGCGAGCATGAACGCTGCGCTCGCCGGCGCCACCGTCGCGGCGATGAGCGCGGCGGCGGTCGTCGGGTAGCCGTCGAGCACGACGGGGACGCGCGCGCCGGCCGCGCCGATGGCGACGCCGGCGAGGAACGCGATCTCGAAGCCGCCGACCTTGGCCAGCACGTCGAGCCCGTCCGTGGCGTCGGGCGTGTTGATCGCGATGGCGCGCTCGATGGCCGCGACCTTCACGGCGAAGGCGGCGTCGTCGATGCCGGTGCCGCGCCCCGCGGCGACGCCCGGCGGCACGCCGGCGATCACCGCCGTGATCGCGGCGGCGGCGGTCGTGTTACCGATGCCCATGTCGCCCAGCGCGATCGCGTCCGCGCCCGCGGCGGCTTCGGTGCGCGCGAACTCGATGCCCCGTGCCAGCAGCGTCTCCGCCTCATCGCGCGACATCGCCGGGCCACGCGTCATGTTGTCGCTGCCGCCGCGCGTCTTCGCGACGAGGACGCGCGCGTCGCCGCTGTCGCGCAGCACGCCCGCATCGACGACGCGGACGGTCGCGCCGGCGTGCGCCGCCAGCACGTTGACGGCCGCGCCGCCTGCCAGGAAGTTCGCCACCATCTGCCATGTCACGTCGCGCGGGTAGGCGCTGACGCCGTCCTCCGCGACGCCGTGATCAGCCGCCGCCACGACGATCACGGCCCGGTCGAGTCCGGGCGCCGCGTCGCCGCGCACGCCCGCCGCCCAGGCGTGCAGCTCCTCGAGGCGGCCCAGCGCCCCCGCCGGCTTCGTCAGCCGCGCCTGCAGCGCCCGCGCGGCGTCGCCCGCCGTGGCGTCGGGCCCGGGAATGGCATCGATTGCGGCGGCGATGGTGTCTCTGTCGCGCATTAAAACTCTATCCCCGGCTGCGCCTTCACTCCCTGCTGGAAGGGGTGCTTGATCTCGCGCATCTCCGTCACGAGGTCCGCGTAATCGATCAGCTCCTGCGGAGCGTCGCGGCCGGTGATGATGACGTGCGTGCGCGCCGGCCGCGTCTTCAGGAAGTCGATCACCTCCCGCACGGGCAGCCAGCCGTACGCCAGCGGGTAGGTGAACTCGTCCAGTGCGATGACGTCGTAGTCGCCGGAGCCGATCTTCGTCTTGCACTGCTCCCACAGCTCCCGCGCCAGCGCCTTGTCCTTCTCGATGTCCTTCGAGAGCCACGTGAAGCCGCCGCCCAGCGAGACGACCTCCATGCCGATCTTCTTCATCGCCTTCGTCTCGCCGTAGTTGGATGTCGTGCTCTTGATGAACTGGAGCATGCACACGCTGTAGCCGCGCCCCCACGCGCGGAACAGCACGCCCAGGGCCGCCGTCGTCTTGCCCTTGCCGTTGCCGGTGTTCACGACGACCAGCGCCTTGCGCGGCGCCCGCGCCGCCGTCTCTTCGCCCTCGGTCTCCGCGTCGCTCATCGCGTTGCTCCTGCCTGCTCCAGCGGGCCGGCGATCCCGGTGTCGATAGTCACATCCGGCACGACGACGGGCCGGCCCGTCGCCGGGTGCGCCAGCACGCGCACCGCCAGCCCGTACACCTGCTCGATCGTCCGCGGCGTCAGCACGGCGGCCGGCGTGCCAGCCGCCACGATGCGCCCGCCGGACATCAGCGCCATGCGGTCCGCGAACATCGCCGCGAGCGTGAGATCGTGTACCACGGCGACGACCGCGAGCTGCTGGTCGCGGCAGAGTTCGGCCATCAGGCGGAAGGTGCCGACCTGGTGCTGCACGTCAAGGTGCGATGTCGGCTCGTCGAGCAGCAGCAGGTCCGGCTCCTGCGCTAGCGCCCGCGCGATGACGACGCGCTGCCGCTCGCCGCCGGAGAGGGCATCAATCGGCCGGTCGCGCAGCTCCCAGCAGCCCGTGCGCTCCATCGCCGCGCGGACGATGCGCACGTCGCCGCTGCCCTCGGATTGCAGCAGGCGGAGGTGCGGCGTGCGCCCCATCAGCGCCACCTCGAACGCGCTGAATCGCTCGGGCAGCGCGGCGCTCTGCGAGACCACCGCGACGCGCCGGGCCAGCGACGCCGCGCCCGACGCCCGGACCTCGGTGCCGTCGATGGTGGCGCTGCCCTCGTAGCGCAGGCCGCCCGAGAGCACGCGCAGCAGCGTCGTCTTGCCGCAGCCGTTCGGTCCAATGACGGCGACGATCTCGCCGCGCGCGGCCGCTAGGTCGACGCCACGGAGAACCGTGCGTGCGGCGTAGCCGGCGTGGAGCGCGCGTACCGAGAGCATCAGGTCGCCTCGTGGACGCGGCGACCCTCGCGCCGCAGCAGGTACAGGAAGAAGGGCGCGCCCACCAGCGCCGTGACGACGCCGATCGGCACTTCGTAGCCCGGGTTGATGCTGCGCGCCAGCACGTCGGCGAGGATGAGGAACGCCGCGCCGAAGAAGCCGGACAACGGCAGCACGCGCCGGTAGTCGGGGCCCCAGATCATCCGCACGATGTGCGGCACGACCAACCCCACGAAGCCGATCAGTCCGCTCACCGCGACGGCGGCCGCCGTCGCCAGCGACGCCAGCCCCAGCACGATCAGCTTCAGTCGTTCGACGTCCACGCCCAGGTGTCGCGCCTCGTCCTCGTCGAGCTGCATCACGTTCAGGAGCCGTGCGAGCGGCATGATCGCTACGGCGGCCAGCAGCATGTATGGCGCGGCGATGGCCACGTCTTTCCACGATGCGGTGTTGAAGCCACCCATGATCCAGTTGAGGATCGCCAGCGTCCGGGTGTTGTAGGTGAGCATCAGGTACGTGACGATGGACGTGCAGACCGACGAGACCGCCACGCCGCTGAGGATCAGCGATGTCGTGCTGACGCGCCCGTGCGCGCGCGCCAGTCCGTACGCCAGGGACACCGCGGCCAGCGCGCCCGCGAACGCCGCCGGCGGCAGCGGGCTCAGCAGCCACACCGTGACGTACAGCGGCGAGATGATGATCAGCGTCGCGCCGACGGCCGCGCCCGACGCCACGCCGATCAGGTACGGCTCAGCGAGCGGGTTGCGGAACACGCCCTGGTACGCGGCGCCGCAGAACGCCAGCGTCGCACCGACCATGCCGGCCAGCAGTACGCGCGGCGCCCGCACCTCCCACACGATGGCCCCGGTCGCCGCGCTGTGCGTGCCCGCCGGCACGAACGGCAGGTGCCCCAGCAGCACCCGCAGCGTCGTCTGCGGGGCGATGTGCACCGTCCCCCAGCTCACCGCGAACACCGCGACCGCGAACGTCGCCAGCGCGGCGAGCGCGTACGTGGGCAGCAGCCCCCGCCACGTGACGAAGGCGGGCGCGTCCGGGCCGGCGGCCCGCACGTAGCTGCGAGGGCGGGCGATCTGCATCGCTACTGGAACCTCGTCGGGTAGATCTTGCGCGCCAGCTCCTCCAGCGCGTCGACGATCCGCGGGCCCGGCCGGCTGATCAGGTTGGGGTCGATGGCGATGATCTTGTCCTTCGCCACCGCGTCGATCGCCGACCAGCCCGGACGCCCCTTCACGGACTCGACCGTCACGCCGTACGCCTCGTCCGCCAGCACGATCACCCCCGGGTTGCCGGCGATGATCGCTTCCTGCGTGAGCTGCGGGTAGGCCACGCCGCCGCCGTCCTTGGCGATGTTCCGCATGTGCAGGATCTCGTACAGGCTGCCGATGAAGGTGCCGGTCGAGGCGGTGTAGTACGTCGCGTCCAGCTCGTGGTAGACGCTGGGGGTGGACTGCGACGGGACGCCCTGCATGGCCTGCTTGACCGCGTCGACGCGCTTGCTCAGGCTCTGCACCAGCTTCTGCGCGTTGCCGCCGTGCCCGGTGATCTGCCCCAGCAGCGCGATCTGCCCCAGCACGTCATCGATGGTGCGGACGTCCTTGTCTAGGTCCTGGTACAGCACCGGGATCTTCAGCCCGTCCAGCTTCGCCAGGATGCCGCCGTTGTCGCCCGGCAGGATCACCAGGTCCGGGCTGAGCGCCGCGACCGCCTCGATGTTCGGCTCGTACGCGTCGATCTTCGTGGGGAAGTTCTTGGCCCCGTCCGGGTAGTCAGCATTCTTGTCGACGGCTACCAGCGCGTCCTGCGCGCCGATGGCGTAGAGGATCTCGGTGGCGCCGGGCGACATCGAGACGATCTTCTTCGCGGGCTGGCTGATCGTCAGGGCCGCGCCGTCGCTGCGCTTGACGGTCAGCGGGAAAGCCGGCGCCGTCTTGACGCCGGTGATGGCCGTCGGGTTGTCGTTGAAGGGCGTCGCGGACGCCTTCTTGTCGCTGCTGCCGCCGCAGGCCGTGGCGGCGAGCGTCAGGGCGATGGCCAGCAGCGGCCCCAGCCGTCGGATCCAGGTGTTGTGCACGCTTCCTCCCCTTCTGAACATCATGCGGGGCATCAGCGATCTCAGGCGGATCAAAATGCCCCTGCCGGAGAGGACAGGGGCGGAGAACGGTTCCATCGGAGCCGGCGCCCTCATCCTCGAAAGGCCTTGCGGTGCATGAGGGCGGTCGACCTGGCTCCTCCCGACGCTTCCGGGAGATACAGTTGCGGGACAGCGCCGGCATCTCACCGGCTTCGCCGCGACCTCATGTTCTCGATATTCGGTTGTGTCCGGAGCATACGACCCGCGCCCCGGCCCGTCAAGCTGAAGCTGGGCGTGGCGAGGCGGCCCGGCGTGGGCAACGAAAACGCCGGATGCGGCATGCGTCCGGCGTCTCGATTCGCGGTCAGGGGGGGCGGGTCGTCAGTCGCGCCGGCCGATGGTGGCGAGGACCTTGCCCTGGATCTCGACGTTGTCAGCCGAGGTGAAGATCGGCTTCATCGTGCTGTTGGCGGGCTGGAGGCGGATGCGGTCGCCCTCGCGGTAGAACTTCTTCAGAGTGGCCTCGTTCTCCTTCTTCAGCCACGCCGCCACCATGTCGCCGTCGTCGCAGGTGCTCGTCTGCTCCAGGATGACGATGTCGCCGTCGTTGACCAGCGCGTCGATCATCGAGGTGCCGCGAACCTTCAGGGCGAAGACGTTCTCGCGGCCGCGGGTCATGTCCTCCGTGGCCTCGAACACGTTGTCATAATCGATGTTGTCGGGCGCCGGCACCGGGATCGGCTGCCCGGCGGCGATGGTGCCGATGATCGGGACGGAGACCGAGCGGGCGCGCCGCCCGCCGCCGCGATCCAGCAGCTCGATGGCGCGGGAGACCTCGCGGTCGCGGCGGATGTGGCCCAGCCGCTCCAGCGCCTTCAAGTTGTAGTCGACGACGGACGTGGAGCTGATGTCGCAGCCGACCTGGATGTCGCGGATGCTCGGCGGGTAGTCGTGCTCGTCGATGAACTTCCGCATGAACTGCAGGATGCCCTGCTGCTTGGCAGACAGCCCCTTCATATGCACGCTCCTCCCGGGTTGCCGGTGATCATAATCCGGCAATCGTTTGTTTCAAACGCCTGTTCTAGTCCGCATACTAGAGCAGCCGCCGGAGGCTGTCAAGGTGCGCGGGCCGTACAGGCCGCCGGGAGCCGCAGCCGGCGACTCGGACGCATGCGAGGCGAGGCGCAGGCAGGACGCCGGGCGGGTCTGGCGGCCACCCGGCGTCCGCGGTCCGCTATCATGAGCGAGCAGGCGTATCTTGTCGAACGCCCTCGGTCCGCCGCTCGGTAGTGGCTCAGTTTGAACGTTGACGTGGTGGCCAGCCGCGCGCGACACTGAGGTATGTCTAAGCCCGCCAAAGGCCCACGCGAAGATCTGAATCAAGCTGCGTTCAGGGTGGTCGCTCAAGCGACGGGCGAGATGCCGCGCGAGACTCCGAAGAATGCTGCGGCTGTCGCGCGCGGACGTAAGGGAGGGCAGAAGGGTGGGCAGGCCCGTGCGGAGAAGCTTAGTGCCGAGCGTAGGTCGGAGATTGCGAAGAAGGCAGCGCGGGCTCGATGGGAGCCCGATGCTTAAGTCTCAGCACTAAGATAAAGCATCCGCATCTTTTGTCGAAAAGCGAATCGGACTTTATCGAACACGACCTCTCGCCCGATCAGTTGGTCAGTCACGTCTTCGGCCATATCCTCCGAGAACGCGACCTCGCACCGGATCTTCGTTTTCTTCCCCACGATCATGCTGATCCTATGTACATAGACCTGCGCGGACGCGCCTTGTTTCATGCTGCCGCGAGACTCTGCCCGCCCATCCTTTAGCCGTAGTCCTATTCTCTGAGCCCAGACCGCATGGAACTGGCATGTATCCGCCCCGGAGTCAACAAGAGCGAAAGTGTTCACACGCTTCCCGCGTGGGCCGATTAGAGTCACTTCAACCATCGGATACACAGTCGGCATGAGCCTGCCCCGGTTTCCCGGACTGCTTGCTTCTTGGCGATCATGCCGCATCGACCGCCGTTGTGTACAGCCGCTCGTAGTCGACGGGGCTGAGGTCGTCGATCGACGTGTGCCGGCGGCGCGGG
>Ga0315281_10000651_pt1 | contig 48748 bp, 42 predicted proteins | sample YL17G07_0_MG_FD_204540 | JGI IMG/M metagenome (GOLD analysis project Ga0315281, IMG submission 204540) | Sediment microbial communities from Yellowstone Lake, YNP, Wyoming, USA - YL17G07_0 | ecosystem: Environmental > Aquatic > Freshwater > Lake > Sediment | place: USA: Wyoming | collected...
TTTGGAGCTGGAATACAAAGAGGAAAAAAGCAGTTTGTGGTATATAAAATATCCTTTGGCTGATAAGAAAAATAAATCTGTGGTGGTGGCGACGACGCGACCGGAAACCATGCTCGGCGACACGGCAGTGGCGGTTAATCCGGGGGATGAGCGCTATAAAAATTTGGTCGGCGAAAAAGTTGTTTTACCCTTGGTTGGTCGTGAAATTCCGATTATTGCCGATCAAGCAGTGGATAAAGAATTTGGCACGGGCGCGGTCAAGGTGACGCCGGCGCACGATATGATTGATTATCAAATCGGCCAGCGCAACAATCTTGAACCGATTTCGGTGATTGACGAAAATGCCCGTATGAAAAATGTACCCGAACAATATCTTTCGCTTAAAGTTGGAGAGGCGAGGCAGAAAGTAGTGGAAGATTTGCAGTCGTTTGAATTGATTGAAAAGATTGAAAATTATATTCATCAGGTTCCCAAATGTTATCGATGCGATACCACAGTGGAGCTGATTCTTTCGTTGCAATGGTTTTTGAAAATGGAGGAGCTGGCCAAATTAGCCATGGAGCCGGTTGAAATCGGTGAAATTAAGTTTCATCCTCAGCGTTGGGAAGCAATCTATCTTGATTGGCTGGCTGGTGCGCGCGACTGGTGCCTTTCGCGCCAAATCTGGTGGGGACACCGCTTGCCGGTTTGGTTTTGCGTAAATGAAAAAGAAAAATATTTTGTTTCAATTGAAAAGCCGTCAAAGTGCGAGGTTTGTGGTAGCTGTAAGTCCCAACAATCAGAAGATGTTTTTGATACGTGGTTTTCTTCTGCACTTTGGCCGTTTGTGGTGATGGGTTGGCCGGAGAAATCTAAGGATTTTCAAGATTTTTATCCTACTGACGTTTTGGTCACAGGTCGTGATATTATCAACTTGTGGGTAGCCAGAATGGTTTTTTCTGGTATGGAATTAACCAAAAAAATTCCGTTTAAAAACGTGATAATTAATGCCACCGTTGTCACAAAGGAAGGCAAGCGCATGTCAAAATCATTGGGGACGGGGATTGATCCTTTGGAAATGGTGGAAAAATATGGCGCTGATGCCACAAGGTTTGGTTTGGCCTGGAAGGCGTCGGAAACGCAAGATGTGAAATTTGGTGAAGACGATATTTTGGCCGGCAAGAAATTTTGTAACAAAATCTGGAATGCTTCACGTTTCGTTTTAGAGCAAGTTGGCGAGGGGCAATTTGGAATTGATGGGCGAGTCAAATCGCTGAGCGACCAAGATAAAGAAATTCTGTCGGGACTGGCGACAATAATTGCGGCCGTTGAAAAAGCTTTGGAGCAATTCAGATTTGATCAGGCAATTCAGGGAATTTATCATTTTTTTTGGCATCAGTTTTGCGACCAATATATTGAAAAAGCAAAAATTCAAATTCACGATGCAAAAAACGAAGAGCAGGCGGCAAACACGAAACAAATTTTAATTTATGTGCTAGCCAATTCGCTGAAGCTTTTACATCCTTTTTTGCCGTTTATCAGCGAAGAAATTTATCAGTTTCTTCCGTTAAAAAATAAAAAGGCATTGATAATTGAAGATTGGCCGCAAAAATAAACCATGCGCATTCTTAAAGTCAATCCAGAAAATTTAAGAGAATCAGAGGAGGCGATTATTGAGGCTGCCAAAACTATGCTGTCAGGTGGCACGGTGGTTTTTCCGACCGATACGGTTTATGGGTTAGGTTGCGATGCCACCAACGAAAACGCCATTAGGAAAGTTTTTAAAATAAAAAACCGTACAAGTAACAAACCTCTGTCAATTGTTGTGCGCGATATCGACATGGCCAAGAAGGTAGCATTTGTTGACCGGCGGCTGGAAAAAGCGCTAAATATTATCTGGCCCGGGCCAATTACCGTGATTTTATTTAGAAGATATAAGCTGCCAGAAATTTTGGCAGCCGGCAAACAGACGATCGGTCTGCGGATTCCCGATTATAAACTGACTTATATTCTAAGCGAAAATATGGGGCGGCCCTATATAGCAACCTCGGCTAATATATCCAATGAGCCGGCCACAACCAAAATTAGTCAGGCGCTAGAATATTTTGAAAAAAGCTATGCCAAACCAGATTTGATTTTAGATGCCGGCGACCTGAATTTTTCCGAGCCATCAACTGTTTTGGATCTATCAGTCAGTAAACCAAAAATTGTGCGCATCGGACCGGTGGGCAGAAAGAAGTTGCTGGAAATTTTGAGTGTTTAGAAAAGCGATAGGCTTGCCCTATCGTTTATAAACTATATTTATGAATTTTGATTACTATCTTTTTCAATTAATCAACAATCTTGCTGGGCATTATAAATGGCTGGACGATTTAGGAATCTTTTTTGCCGCCTATTCGCAGTATTTTTTTGGCGCGGGAATTATTATTTTTATGCTGTTTAAAAAAGAAAAGGCTGTTTTTTGGAAAAATTTTAAAATCACTGCTTATTTTTTTGGAACGGCGATTGTTTCTCGTTTTGTTTTTGGAGAAATTATTAAACTGGCAGTTAACAGATCAAGGCCGTTTGAAATCCATCAGGTGACGCAAATCTTACCTTATGATGTAGGACAATCGTTTCCTTCCGGCCATATGGCTTTTTTCTTTGCTTTCAGCACTGCGGTCTATTTATATAACAAAAAAGTGGGGATTATTTGCTATATTGTTAGTTTTTTAATGGGTATTGCCAGAATTTACACAGGCGTCCATTATCCTTTGGATATTTTGGGAGGAATGATTTTGGGAGTTTTGGTAGGGTTGCTGTGCGATAAATTGCTTAATAGATATCTTCTGGTTTAAAATAGGAATATTAAAAGAAAAAAGGTAGCCTAGATTTTGAGCCACCTTTTTTATTTTGGTTTATTATTTTCATTGTGAGCGAAAAGCCTGAAAATCAGTTTGCCGCTTTCGTAGATGAGCAGCCCTCCTGCAATCGTTGCCCCAGTCGCAAGAGCTATCTTTTCTAGACGTCGCTTTTTTATCTTTTTGCCGATACGCTGGTTAAATTCGATCTTATCAATTTTTCCTTGTTCAGCAAGGTCTTCTATGACCTGGGCAATGGTTCTGCCGCTCTGGGTTTTAGAATCGGGCCAATTTTTACCCTTACACTGACCGCAATAATATGCCTTGAGCCCATGTTTACAAATTACCAACAGGCTTTCAAATTCATCGAACACTCGTTTTTTATCATCCGGTATTTTCATAAAAATCACTCTCCTTTTTAATGAACTTTTTGGGATTTATTTTGTGCTCTATTTTGAAAATAGTTAGAACGTATTTCGCCGCCTGCGGCGACGAAAACAAGCCCGATTGATGAGACGGCTCGCCGCGTTCTTTAACAATTTCAAGTTTTTCTTTGGCGGCAACAACTAAATCACCACCTGCGGTTCCCACTGATATTTCGCGGGGTTAAAGCCCTGACCACAAATAGTTTCCAGGAGCGCGGTAAAGAGCTGATACGGATCGACGTTCGCCGCCGGTCGGCGATCTTCCAAATAGCCACATTTTTGTTGCACAGTCATCGCTGGGATGCGAATCGAAGCACCACGATCAGAAACTCCATAACGGAACTGGCGAATGCTACACGTTTCGTGCTTGCCGATAAGTCTTTTGTCGTTGTCTGCCCCATAAACAGCAATGTGCTGCTTATGGAATTTACCCAATTTTTTGCATGCTGCTTCGATTGACTTGATCCCTCCTTTGTCCCGCATGGCCTTGGTAGAGAAATTCGTATGACCGCCCGCTCCATTCCAATCTCCCGGCATAGGCTTTGGATCAAGTTTCGCGTAAACCTTATGGTTTTCTCCTAAACGATAGAGCAACCACCGCGCCAGCCACAGCTGATCGGCTGCTTCCAATGGTGGAAGTGGTCCAATTTGAAATTCCCACTGTGACGGCATGACTTCCGCATTCACTCCATAAATTGCAATTCCTGCAGCAAGACACGCCTGCATGTGCTCTTCAACCACTGGGCGGCCGTACACTTCATCGACGCCGATACCGCAATAATAACGACCTTGCGGATGCGGAAAACCGTGCTCTGGCCAGCCGGTCGGATGATCCTTGTAATACAATGTATACTCCTGTTCGATTCCCACCCATGGTTCTTCCTTCGCGAATTTTGCTGCGACTTTTTTGAGTACTGCACGTGTATTCGTAGGGTGCGGCGTACCGTCAGTATGGAACACCTCGCACATGACAAGCATGTGGGGTTTACCCCGAACAGGATCGGATACGAAGTACACTGGCTGCAGAAGACAATCGGAAAAACGCCCATCGGCCTGCTCTGTGCTTGACCCATCAAAGCTCCACAAAGGGATACCTGAGATTCGCTCTATTGGGCCGTCTATAATCTTGGTCTTAGAACGCAGCTTCGCGGTTGGCTTTTTGCCATCCATCCAAATATACTCTGCCATGATATTGTTTTTTTGCATATCTTATTGTGTTGATCAATTAATGGTAAATTTTTCCCTGATTTTTCCGATGTTTTAACAATTTCAACTTTTCCTATGAGTTGATCATAATTCATTACAGTAAATTTTTCAAGAAAAAAGAGCTTAAAAAACTTATTGTTTTGGCGGAAAAAAAGAGATGCTGGTTTACCCAGCATCTCTATGAGGTGGAGCTAACTCCTAAAGCATTAATATTCCTCGGCACGATCCTTTTGATGAGGCTTTGGAGAACATTACCAGGCCCTACCTCAATGAACGTGCAAGCGCCGTCCGCGACCATATTTAGCACGGTTTGATACCAGCGGACAGGAGAAATTAACTGGGCAATCAAATTCTCACGAATAACAGCTGGATTGGTAGCGGGTTTCGCATTCACATTTTGATAGATTGGGCAAGTTGGCTGATTGAAAGTAGTCTCGTTAATGGCTTTTGTCAATTCAGCGTGCGCCGGTTCCATTAGAGGTGAATGAAATGCACCGCCCACATTTAGAGGGATGATGCGTTTAGCGCCAGCTTCTTTTAGTCTTTGAAAGGCAATCTCTATTCCTTTTAGTGAACCAGAAATTACAATCTGTTGAGGGCCATTATAATTGGCTGGAACAACTACTTTGTCAATAGAGTTGAGTACTTCTATAACAATTTTATCATCTAATCCCACAATAGCTGCCATAGTTGAAGGTTTGGCATTACAGGCTTTTTGCATGGCTTGAGCACGTATCATTACAAGCCGCAATCCATCTTCGAACGACAATACTTTAGCTACTACCGACGCAGAAAATTCTCCAAGAGAATGACCGGCTACCATATTTGGTGCAGATTTATCGCTAAGGGTGGCAGCAAGGATTACCGAATGTAAAAATATTGCAGGTTGAGTAACTTTTGTTTGTTTCAAATCTTCATCTGTTCCTTCAAACATTAAACTTGTGATTCGAAATCCTAAAATTTTATTTGCTTTTTCAAACAATTCTTTTCCAATCAGGGTATTGTCATATAGATCCTTGCCCATTCCTACAAACTGAGCTCCTTGTCCCGGAAAAACCCACGCTTTCATGTTAAATCACCTTCCTTTTGTTAATGTGCAATTTTTATGAAAAAATTTTCCTTACTGGTGCCGCGGGAGAGACTTGAACTCTCATGAGCGTAAGCTCATACGATTTTGAGTCGTACGTGTCTGCCAGTTCCACCACCGCGGCATGGTTTTATTTTGACTAGCGAGGACAATGCGCAAACAGGCATATCGTCCGAGTGAAGTCAAAATATAAGGAACTCTGAAATATACCTGCAACTTTATTGCGTTTGGGATTTACCTTTTTTGAGTCGGGAGCTACTCTGAAGTTTAACACCTTATATTCTATTTGTAGAAACCCTATTTGTCAATTTACAGATATATTGTATAATGAAAGAAAAATGGCAAAAATAATTGGTGTGGTTAATCAAAAAGGCGGAACGGGCAAGACGACAACCGCGACTAATCTGGCAGCGTTTTTGGCTTCGTTTGGTAAATATGTTTTATTGGTTGATTTAGATCCGCAAGCTAATGCGACAAGCGGCCTTGGCTTTGAGCCGGAAAGTTTGGAAAAGACACTTTATCACGGCTTAGCCGAAGAATTATATCCGGAAGACATAATTAAAAAAACAAACCTTTTTGGTTATGATTTGATGCCTGCCTCGGGTGATTTGGCAGGTATGGCGGTAGAATTAGTCAATTTGCCTGAGCGGGAATTTAAACTTTACAACGCCTTGCATCGTATCAGGACCAACTACGATTATATTTTAATAGACTGTCCGCCAAGCTTGGGTTTGTTAACTATAAATGGTCTAACAGCTGCCGATGAAATAATTGTGCCGGTGCAGTGTGAATATTACGCCCTTGAAGGGTTAGGTCAGTTGCTAAAAACGGTTAATTTGATTCAGGATAATCTTGGCCGTGACTTGAGAATCAAAGGGGCTTTATTGACAATGTATGACCAGCGCAACAAACTGGCGCGCCAAGTAGTCAAAGAAATTCGACTCCATTTCCCTGGTTATGTCTTTGAAGCAGTAATCCCTAGATGTATCCGACTGGCGGAAGCACCAAGCTTTGGAAAAACAATTTTGCAATATGATATGGCTTCGCAGGGCGGCAATGCATATCGTCAGCTGGCGGAAGAAATCATCCGGCTAGATAAAGAATTATACCAGCCGCCAAAATCTAACTTTCTAAAATAATATGAATAAATTAGGCAAAGGGCTGCAATCTTTAATTCCTCCCAAGCAAAAACCTACTGAGGTTGAATATCCGAAAATTTCCCAGCCATTGCGGGATAAAAAAGAGAGTGTTTTTGATATTGAAATCAGTAAGATAAAATCCAATCCCTATCAGCCGCGCTACGAAATGGATCATATAGCTTTAAAGGAATTGGCCGAATCAATCAAGCAGCACGGAATTTTACAGCCTTTGATTGTGACAAAAAATATTGTCCAAACCGGCAGAGGCCAGGAAACAGAGTATCAGTTGGTGGCAGGGCATCGGAGATTAGAGGCGGCAAAACTGGTTCATTTGCCGTTTGTGCCGGCAATTATTAGAGATTCGACCGAGCAGCAAAAATTGGAATTGTCTTTGGTTGAAAATTTGCAGCGGGCCGATTTGAACGCAATTGAAAGAGCATTTGCTTTCAAGCGCCTGCAGGAGGAATTTGATTTAACACACGAAGAAATCGGCAAAAAAGTTGGCAAGAGCCGGGAGGCTGTTACAAATGCCATGCGCTTGCTCAATTTGCCAGACAATGTAAAAGAGGCGCTGCGGGGGGGCAGAATTTCTGAAGGGCATGCACGAACCTTGGCGGGTATAAAAAATTCTTCAGCCCAGTCAGCGCTTTATGATGAGATTATTAAAAATAATTTATCGGTGCGACAGATCGAGCAGCGGGCGAGGGAAATTTATGTCAAAGCGCACAGACGCCAAGTGGCTTTTGATCCGGAAATAAAGCAGATTGCCCAAAAGCTAGGAATTTTTCTTGGTAAGAAAGTGCAGATCAAAAAAAGCGGTGTGGGCGGAAAAGTCGTGGTTGACTTTGAAGATAAAGATGATCTGGATGGTTTGGTGAATAAAATTTTGAAATAGAAAAGCAGTTCGCTATTTTATTTTCCAGCTTACTTCAATAAAACGGCTTTTGTCTTTGATTTTTTCAAGGTTTTTACAGTCAGAGCGGTGGACGGTTATGCGATGCGCCAAAGTAATATAACCCCTGATTGAGTCTGGCGGTTGGGGATGGCAACAATTGGCCAGCACTGTGGCGATTTTAGGGTCGCCGGCCACCTGCACCACCGTTTCTAATTTTTTTGACTGAATTGTTTGTTTTTGTGCCTCAATTTTTTGGGGTTCTTTTTTTATCTCTTCGGTCAAGGCAACTCCAATTGCATTATTTTTAAGCCAATTTTTTATATGGTTTTTTGCTTGAGAAGTTTTGGCTATTTTTAACCAGTCCTGCGTTGGGTGTGATTGCTTTTGTGTAATAACCTCGACCACTTGTCCGTTTTGCAACGGCGTGTCCAACGCCACCATTTTGCCGTCGATTCTGGCGCCCTGATAATGATCGCCAATCTGTGAATGAATATAATAGGCGAAGTCAATCGGGGTTGAACCTTCGGGCAAATCAATAATGTCGCCTTTGGGAGTAAAAACAAAAATCCGGTTTTTGAAAAAATCGATCTTTAAAGAATCAAAAAAATCTTGTGTTTCAACAAGCGTTTCTTTTTGCCATTGTTGGAGCTGTTGTATCATTTTGAGGTCCTTGTCCGGCGGTTTGGTAAAAAATCTTCGAATGTAGTCGCGCAGCCCCTTCTTTTCTGAATAATACCAATGAGCTGCGATACCGTACTCTGCTTCCCGGTGCATTTCAAAGGTTCTTATTTGGAATTCGGTGATTTTGCCTTCCGGACAAAAAACGGTTGTATGAAGCGAGCGATAACCATTGGGTTTGGGTAAAGCAATATAGTCTTTAATTCGACCTGGCAAAGGTTTCCAAAGTTTATGAATTACGCCCAAAGCGCCGTAGCAGTCGTCGATATCTTTAACGATAATTCTTAATGCCACCAGATCGTAGATTTTGTTTAAATCCATCTGATAGCGGTTAAGTTTTCGGTAAAGACTGAAATATCGCTTGGCGCGCGAATGGATTTCAATTGGTTCGATGCCTCCCTTTTTTAACTCTTTTTCTATAATTGGAGTTAATTTATTTAGATATTTTTCGCGTGACTGGTATCTGTCTTTGACTTTTGCCAGAAGCCAGTTATATTTTTCCGGCCACAAAACGGGAAAAGCCGAATCTTCAAGTTCGCCAGAAATTTTTCTCATACCCAATCGGTAGGCGATAGGAGCGTAGATTTCCAATGTTTCTTTGGCCAGTCTTTGTTGCTTTTCTTGATCAAAAACCCAAATAGTTTTCATACCATGATGCCGATTAATCAATTTAATCATAACAACTCTAATATCTTTTGCCGTTGCCAAGAAAAGCTTTCTTAAATTTTCAAGATTGCGTTCTACACCTCGATGCTCAACTTTGCTTGTATTGGTAACACCTTCGATTAAAAAAGCAATTTCTTCGCTAAACTTTTTTTTAACTTCTTCCCGGTTGGCGCCGAATTTTTCCAAGACCTCATGCAGCAGGGCGGCAACAACAACTGAAGATCCTAGGTTGATTTGGGCCAGATCCAGAGCGATTTCGGAACAATGATCCAATATTGTCTGGCCGGAAAGTCGTTTTTGGCCGCCATAAATTTCTTGGGCATAATTAAAAGCACGATCAATCAGATCCATATTGAGACCGGGATTAACTTGTTTTACATTGGAAAGAAATTGATTTTTATCCATATTGTGATTGGAACATTGACAGTTAATTAGGAAAACTTATAATTCAGATAATTAACAATAGAGCAGAAAAGTTCTTTTATCCAGAATTTTTAAAAAGCGCTGGCCAAGGCGATTTAACCAATAGGAGGTAGCTATGTTTAGACGATTGAAAGTTTGGCAGAAGGAAAGCCGGGTTCGTGCTGCTTTAGGGGTGGCGATGGTTTTTTCGAATCATCGCGGAGAAATATTGTTGGTGATGAAAAACGGAAAACTGACTATTCCTACCGGGCATATGAAGCTAGGGGTCGATCGTGATATCGTAGACACATTGGGCAGAGAGTCCAGAGAGGAACTTTGGAAAAAATCTTTGGAAAAGCTCGAGCCAGACCCTTATAAAATTATTGCTTGGTTGGGAACGGTGCAAAGGAACATTAACGACTCCCTGAAATCAAAATCTTTCGACGCAGTCTATTCCAAAATGTCTAGAAAAGCAGCAGAATTTGTTGAGTATGAAGAAAAAGAACAGAGAGGACATATTTGGGTGAAAGCGCCTTCTGAGAAAGAGCTTCTTGATCTATCTATTATAATAGATGAATTAGCCCAGGAGGCATTACGACGGTATGCGAAGATGTTTTTAGCTCGTTTCAGAGGAGGGGAAAATGGAGCAAAAGATTTTACTCTTGTGGCAGAAACATCAGAAGCCTCGCTTGAAATTTAAACACCTTACCTTGGCCAGCCATTTTGAGCCTCGATTGTTATTAGGAAATCGGGGCTTTTTCATTTTTTTGGGCGTAGCCGCACTCTTTATTGCTGCATTTGATTTTATTTTTGCCGACTTCAATTAGTAAAGAACCGCATTGCGGACATTTGGCGCTGGTTGGTTTATTCCATAAAGCAAAATCGCAATCTGGCCAGCGGGAACAGGCATAAAATATTTTGCCGCGTTTAGTTTTTTTTGCAACAATTTCACCCTCGATACATTTAGGGCAGTTGACCCCGATGTTGTTAGCAATATTTTCTGTATAACGGCATTTTGGGAAATCAGAGCAGGCATAAAATTTACCAAAACGGCTGGTGCGGATTACCAGCGGTTTGCCGCATTTTGGGCAAATTCTGTCGGTGGGTTCCGGTGCCGCTTTTTGTTTTTTTACTTCGTCATATTTTTTATTCAGATGATCGCTGAACGGCTCATAAAATTGCCTTATTACCGGAATCCACGGTGTTTCTCTTTCGGCAATTTTATCCAGATTTTCTTCCATATTAGCCGTGAATTTTAAATCAACAATTTCTGGAAAATGTTCAACCAGCAAATCGTTAACCGTGAAGCCGATATCCGTTGGATAGAAATTTCTTTTTTCATCTTTTTGCACATAGTTTCTGTCTTGAATTGTGGAAATAATAGGTGCGTAGGTTGAAGGCCGGCCGATTCCATTTTGTTCAAGAACCTTGATCAGGCTTGCCTCACTGAAACGTGCCGGCGGCTGGGTAAAATGTTGAAGGGGTGCAAGTTTTAAAATTTGTAAAATCTCGTTATTCTCAAGCGGCGGCAAATCTGTTTCTTGGAATTTTATAGGATAGATTTTTAAGAATCCGTTAAAGCTCATCATTTGGCCGGTGGCGCGAAACGTATAATTTTTTGCACCAATATCAACCGCTGTTGAATCAAAAACAGCCGGCGCCATTTGCGAGGCGACAAATCTGCACCAAATTAGCTCATAGAGTTTTGTGAGTTTGTCTTCAAATTGTTTCGAATCTTGAAGTTTGTTTTTTATAGCGTCAGGAGAATTATGAGGGTCTGTTGGTCTGATAGCTTCATGAGCTTCTTGTGCGCCTTTTGATTTAGTTTTGAATTTACGAAGATAACCAGCCCAGTAGTCTTGGCCGTAGTTTTCAGTAATAAATTTTTTAGCGGCAAAAAGTGCCTGGTCGGAAATATTCAAAGAATCGGTACGGTGATATGTGATATGACCGTTTTCGTAAAGATTTTGGGCCAGAGCCATCGTTTGTTTGGCGGAAAAATGCAATTTCTGCCATGCTTGTTGCTGCAGAGTACTTGTCATAAAGGGCGGCAGAGGATTTCGTTTAGTCTTTATTTTTTCAATATTTATAATTTGGTATTTTGCATCTTCAAGATCTTTTATTATTTCATTTGCATCAATTTGTGTTTTAATGTCAAATTTTTCAATATTATTCTCTCCCTTTTTTATAAGTACGGCATTAAATTCTTTTGGACTTTCTTGTGTTTTTTTAAAAAGTGCCTCTATTGACCAATATTCTTTTGGTTTAAAATTTTGAATTTCCCGTTCGCGTTCGACGATCAGCTTTACAGCTACCGATTGCACTCTTCCGGCCGATAGGCCCTTTGCTACTTTTTGCCACAGAAATGGTGAAAGTTCATAGCCGACTAAACGGTCCAAAACTCTTCGTGCCTGTTGAGCGTCAACCAAACCCATGTCAATTTGGCGAGGTTTCTTTAGAGCTTCCTCAATTGCTGATTTTGTTATTTCGTGGAAAACTATCCGGTCGGTATTTTTTGGATCAAGCTGCAGAACTTGTGCCAAATGCCAGGCAATTGCTTCTCCTTCGCGGTCTTCGTCAGTTGCCAGGATAACTTTATCCGCTTTTTTAAGCGATTTTTTCAGAGGGGTCACTTTTTTTCTGGCTGTTAGCGGCACGACATATTTTGGCTGAAAATCATTTTTAACATCAACGCCAAGCTCTTTTTTTGGCAGATCGCGCACATGTCCAAAAGACGACATAATGCTATATTTTTTTCCTAAAAATTTTTGAATTGTGCGGGCTTTGGTTGGGGATTCGACGATGATGAGATCCATAAATAATTTAAAATTTAAAAATCAAATTGAATTTATGTTTTGGCGCACTAGCGCGCCAAAACATATTGCATTCCTCCCAGATTTTTCACCTTTCCTTTCATTTCCATCAGACTCAAGGTGGAATTAACAATGGCGGTTTGGAGTTTAGTATCTTGAACGATTTTGTCAACAGAGACCGGTTCAGAAGATAGTATTTGTAAAACCAAGGCTTCTTCCGGGCTTTCAGGCATAATGCGTCTGGTCTCAATATTTTGCGTTAAATTTTTTAAATTAAGTTCGTCCAGAATATCTCCAACACCAGTAACGAGCTTAGCTCCCATTTTAATTAAGCCGTTTGGACCCAAGGAGGTGTTTGAATAAATTGAACCGGGAATAGCAAAAACATCTCGGTTCTGGTCTAATGCATGCCGGGCCGTTATAAGCGCTCCTGATTTTTCTGGCGCTTCAACCACCATTGTTCCCAAAGACAGGCCGCTGATAATTCTGTTTCTGGCCGGGAAATGGTGTTTGAGAGCGAAAGAGCCCAAAGGGTATTCGCTTAAAATCGCACCGTTTTGCATAATCTGTTGGGCCAGTTTCCGATTTTCCGGCGGGAATAAGCTTTGCCAGTCAAGCGAAGAACCAACTACGGCAATGGTTCGTTTTTTCTCCTGCACTGCTGCCAGATGCACGAGAGTATCAATGCCGTGCGCGAGCCCCGACACAATCGTTAATCCCGCCTGCGCCAAATCGCGCGCCAGATGCGAGGCAACTTGCTGGCCGTAGGGCGAAAGCCGGCGCGTGCCGACGATTGCCAAGGCGAATTCGTCTTCCGGCTTTAATTGTCCTCTTATATACATTATATAAGGCGGGTCGTATATTTCTTTCAAAAGTTTGGGATATTCCTGATCCAAAATGGTTAGAATACCGATATTTTCTTTGGCTAATTTTTCCATTTCTTTTTCCAAGTCCATCTGCGGCCGCTTCAAAACAATTTCTTGCGCCAGTGGTTCTTCCAGTCCCGCTTTGACAAAATCATGGGCCGTGCCGTTTTCCCAGGCGTTTTTTGCCGACTCAAAATAGCCCAGGATTTTTTTAAATCTTGCCGGGCCGATTTGCTCGTTGAATAAATTGAAAGCGTGGAAAAATTTGGCTTGCTCGTGCATTATGTTTTTTACTATACCATTAAAAAAATATCGCGACAAATTTGACAGAAAAATTTAGCCCCCTTGCTCATATGAGCTTGGGGGCATTTTTTAGTACTGTTTTATTTCTTTACGCGCCCGGTCATGCAATGCGGCAAGGCCGGCCAATAAAGTGATTTGCTGGGCTGGCGTATCCGTATTGTGGCAGCTGAATTTGTATCCGGAATTTTTCCGCATACCATAGCTGCTGTCGGAAGGATGAAGACCACAAGCATTGCCAGGGCAATCAACATTCAGCCAGCCGTTTGCATTATCAATAGAAGCCCGAAACTCCCGAGAAACGAATTCAGAGTAATTGAACATTTGGAAATACGCGCTTTGCATGGCTTTAACCATTTCCGGAATGGCTGTGTATTGTTTGAAAGACGAGAGCCATTGGACAAGGTGAATGCCGTATTCGCCATTTAAGGATCCACCATGTATACCTTCTCTGGTCATAGTTTGGACAGTTAAAAGCTGCGGAATTTTGGCGGATGTTTCAGTTTCAGGATACATGGCCAGCACAGAGAATATTGTAAAGCTGGCCGAAAGGGCATAAGCAGCCGGCCAATCCATAATAAAATCTTTTCCGCTACCGTTGCAGGATAAACATTCGCCTCTCAAAAGCGGGTCTTTTTTGGTGCCTTTGCACATGCTGCATTTTTTGCCGCTGTCTTTCTCAATCTTTGGAATTTTTGCCAGCAGTTCAACAAAACCGTCCCTTTCTTTATTTAACACAAACGAATTGTCAAACCCGAAGTTTCCGCACAGATCATGGCAGAATTTCTTAAAGCCAAATTGATTTATGAAATCAATCGCTATCGGTATCGGTGAATTGGGTTTGATCAGTTTTTCTGCTTCGGTGATAAACTCTTTATGAATTCGTAAAATAATCGCCGGTTCTTTTTCCTGCCAGGAAAGTTCATACCAGCAGGGAATACTGTCCAGTATGATCGTTTTATAGCGGCGTTCCATAAATCCTCCTTTTTGGAATGAAATGAAAAGAACTTAATTCTTTAACTTACTATAAGGTTGAAAAATTTGCAATTTTTGCAATTATTTAATTGTTCAATTTTAATTGCTCTATTGCCTCGTTTAACATTTGCACATACAAATTTAATCCAACCGCGTTTATGGGGCCGGATTGTTCTCGGCCTAAAATATTTCCGGCGCCGCGGATTTCCAAGTCGCGCAGGGCGATTTGGTAGCCCGAACCCAGTGCCTCGGCTTCTTTTAACGCATCCAGGCGTTGTCGCGCAATGTCGGTTAAATTTTTTGCATTGTATAAAAAATATGCGTGTGCTTGTTTGTCGGAACGTCCGATTCGGCCGCGTAATTGATAGCTTTGAGCAAGGCCTAATTTTGTCGCATTTGAAACAACTAGAGTATTTACATTTGGGAAATCTAATCCGTTTTCAATAATTGTCGTGGCAATCAAAATATTAATTTGTCCTGCGCCAAATTCATCCATCACTTTGATGAGCTGTCTTTCTTTTATTCGGCCGTGGGCAATATCGATTTTGGCCTTTGGCGCTAATTTCTGAATTTGGCGCCGCGCCAGTTCGATTGTTTCTACGCGGTTATGCAGATAATAAATTTGTCCGCCGCGTGCAATTTCAAATTCAATTGCTTTTTTTACCGTTTTTAACGAAAACGGTTCAATAACAGTTTTAACCGCCAGTCGGCCTGGCGGCGCGGTCTGGATCAAGCTGATATCGCGCAAACCAGAAATTGCCAGATGCATGGTTCGGGGGATAGGAGTCGCGCTTAAGCTTAAAACATCCACGCCGGCTCGCCACTCTTTAAACTTTTCTTTTTGTTTAACACCAAATCTTTGTTCCTCGTCAATTATAACGAGCCCTAAATTTTTGAACTCAACATCTTTTTGGATTAAGCGATGCGTGCCAATAATAATATCAATCTTGCCTTCTTTTATTTTTTTAATATTTTCTTTTTGTTTCTTTTTTGGTTCAAGCCGCGAAAGCAGAGCAATATTTACTGCAAATTTTTTCAAGCGTTCAAAAAAAGTTCGATAATGTTGATGGACAAGAATCGTGGTCGGTGCCAGTATCGCCACTTGTTTCCCTGCGATTACCGCTTTAAATGCTGCGCGCAGAGCCACTTCGGTTTTGCCAAAACCAACATCGCCGCAAATTAAACGATCCATTGGTTTTTCGGATTCCATATCTTTTTTGACATCGTAAATAGCATGCAGCTGGTCGTCTGTTTCAATATATTGAAAATTACTTTCAAGTTCGCGCTGGAAGGCGTCGTCGGGCGAAAATTTATAGCCGCGGACGGAGGCGTGTCTGGCATAAATTTCTAAAAGCTGACGCGCCAGTTCAAGGGCGCTTTCCTTGACTTTGCGTTTGGTGTTGAACCAAAGCGTGCCGCCGAGACGATGAATAATCGGTGTCTCAAAAGCGATATAACGGGACAATTTTTTTTCAAGATCTAAGGGTACATATAGCCGGTCTTTTTTGGCATATTCAATGACAAAGAATTTATCATGACTGCGTTCATTGGGTGGCTCGGTAGCAATTTTGCCGCCGGGTTTTTCGGCAAAACCTAAAAATACGCCGATGCCGTGATCCAAATGTACCAAAAAATCGTTTGGCTTCAAGTTAAAAAGCAAATCTTGTGGCTGGCGGTTTTTTAATTCTTTCTGAATTGCCTTTTCGCTTTTTAGAATTTTAACCGGCAAGGCGGTAATTGATGCGATGCTGTTGCCGGAAAATTCAAGGCGAAATGCATATTTGGAGCCAATGGGAAAGATGTCCAAGATTCCGCCCCGCTGGGCAAATTCACCAGGCGCGCCAAGAGTTTGGACTTTAACATAACCGAATTCTACAATTTGTCTTAAAACCGCGTAAAGGTTTGCTTCTAGGTCCTTTTCCAAAAACAGCGTGTTGTCTTTCCACCAGATTTGTCGCTTGGAAGCTTTTTTTATTTTTTCATAATTTTGCGAATACCAAAAAACTTCCCGTTCTAAAAAATAAGGGATGATGTTTGCAATGAGTATTTCATTGATTGTCTGATTAATCACATTTGTTAAATACCAAAGACCCGATTTTTTAAAAATAGGGGTGGGGCTTGACACGTTAATTTTACTTCTATTATAATACGCTATTCTGAAAAAAATAAAAAATCAAGATGATTTCTGCTCAAGATTCTATCTGTGAGTGGTGAAAGCTTAAACAATCCCTCCTAGCTTTAAGCGAGTAGCCGTAAGCTCGACGCCAGGTCGGGGATTCAGACTTTTGTCTGGATATCGGGGAGCACCGCTTTTGCGGGGTTTTACCCGACACTCACAGGTAGGATTTTGGGTGGATTTTTTGAAAGTTCTTTTGAAGGATATTGATATTATTGATATTTTGAATTGTTGCAAAAAAGAGGATCCTTCGCGGAGCCTCTTTTTTAATTTTTATTTGATGGGAATGATAATAGAAAGCAGGATTGATTTATGTTTAATTAAATTGATTCATCGCTTGCGCAATCCCTTCTTTGAGCGCCGTTTGAATTGCCAGAGAAGTTTTTTTGATTGTTTCCTGGACCATTGTTTCTTCGGATTTTAAAAATTTTTGCAGGACAAATTTATTGGCGGAGGTGAGTTTTTTGAAAAACGTGACGAAAAAAGTTTGGCCGATAGGGTGGATTCCCAGCCGCAATCTGATAAAATTTTTTGCACCCAGATTTTTAATAATTGATTCTACGCCTTTATGGCCGGCCGAACCGGAATTTTGGCTGACCCTCAGGATACCCAAAGGCAAATCAAGGTCGTCATGGATTACCCAAATATTTTCGGCCGCTATTTTATAATAATCGGCCAGCGTTTTGACGGCCTGGCCAGATAAATTCATCATGGTTTGCGGCTTGGCCAAGATAATTTTTTCTTCGCCAATTAAACCTTCAGATAAGAATGATCTAAATTCTGATTTGATTTGCCAATCAGAAAAAATGTTGGTTATGTCTTTGAAATAATCAATAGCTATAAAACCAAAATTATGTCTGCTTTTTGAATAGTTAGGTCCGGGATTGCCGAGGCCGACGATTAATTTCATAAAAATATTTATTGAGAAATTATTTTAGCAATATAATTTTTTATGTCTTCGTAATTTTCGAGTCCCGCTTTGGGTTTGACTATCGAGGCGTTAACTCCTCCTAAAAATGTTTGATCGGTTGTGACTAGTGCCGGATCGTCGATTTCAGTTTTTATGATATTTTCACCTGGGATATTTTTGACTTTGTCCCAGTAATCTTTTATTTGCCAAAGATCCAAATCTGTTTTTATGCGGTTGGCAACAGTATTAAAAATTTTAATAAAAGTCGGAAAATCCCAGAAGCTAAGTTGTAGGATTTTTTGTTTCAGCGCCTGCAGCACGTCTTGCTGGCGGCTGATTCGGCTGAAATCACCGCCGCTTTCATGGCGCGAACGGATGAATTTTAAAGCTGTTTCTCCGTCCAGATATCGCCAGCCGGCTTTTATGCTGAAAATTTCATAACTGTGATTTGGACCGGGGAAGGCGGGATCAATAAGATCTTTTTTAACCATAACATTAACGCCACCCAATGTGTCAACTAAATTTTTAACCGTTTCCAAATCTACCATGACAACATGAGAAATTGGCAGTTCAGAAATATTTTCAACTTTTTGTTTTATCAAATCAAATTCCTGGCCCTTGTTTTGTCTGGTAAAAGCATAAAGAGCGTTGAGTTTGGTCCATGAATCTTGACCCGGAATTTTCACCAGTAAATCGCGGGGCAGAGAAAACAGGAAAATTTTATTTTGGGACATTAGCCAGTGGGCTAATAAAATTGTATCGGTCAAATACGGCGCGTCATAACCGTCGCCGGCCACGCCCAGGATAAGAAAATTAACCTGATCTTTTTGGTTTTTATCAATGCCAACGTCATTTTGGGCAAGCTTTGTGAAATTTGTAGCATTAATTTCAGTATTAATATTGTTATTTAAAATAGCAGCGGCTAATTGGCCGGAAGATTTTTTTATTTCTCGCCACTGCGGTTTGAAATTTGGCGAGAGTAATCCTATAAGAAAGATGAGTATACCAAAACTCATTAGCGCAAAAATTAAGCGCCAATTTTTTTGGTTTGAGGAAGGATTAAAATTAAATTTGTCTGTTACTTGATATTGATTCAGATAGAGTTAAAATAGAAATTACCTTTTTATTATAACACAAAATTATTGCAGTTAACGGTTAAAAATAAACTTGCAAGAAACCTATATTTGGTTTATCATTAATTTACAACCATTAAAAAATATTAAGCGTCTATGAAGTCAATTTTGTCTTTTATTTGGGAAACTGTTAAAATTGCAGCCGTTACTTTAGCCATCATAATACCGATTCGGTATTTTTTAGTCCAGCCATTTTTTGTTAAGGGTGCTTCGATGGAGCCGAATTTTGAAGATGGACAGTATTTGGTAATTGACGAGCTTTCTTATCGTTTGCGACAGCCACAAAGGGGAGAAGTGATTGTTTTTCACTATCCGCCTGATCCGAGCCAATTTTACATAAAACGCATAATAGGACTGCCTGGTGAAAAAGTTGAAATCAGTAGTAATCAAATCAAAATTTATAACATGGATCATCCGCTCGGGTTTATTTTGGATGAGAACGGTTATCTGCCGCAAGTGACAGTGACCTTGGGCAGCGCTGATCAGCAATTGGGACCGGATGAATATTTTGTTTTAGGTGATAATCGACAAGAGTCTTTTGATTCAAGGCGTTGGGGAGCGGTGCCGAGTGCAAACATTACCGGCCGCGTATGGCTGAGGGCTTGGCCGCCACAGACCGCTCATGTTTTTGTTGCGCCACAATATAGCTATTAAAAATAGAAGCAGGAAACTCTAGAAATAGAAGTAAAAAAACTCAGAATTAGCTTAAATTTGCTTTTATAATATGCCAAAAGTCAAACAAAAAACATTTCAGGCACCCAAGGGTATGCGCGACATTCTGCCGGACGAGCAAATTTATTGGCAGAAATTTATCAAAGTTGCCGAGGTTTTGGCCCAAGATTACGGCTGGCAAAAAATAGAAACGCCGATTTTGGAGGACGCGGAGATTTTTGTTCGCGGGACCGGGCAGGCTACAGATATTGTAACCAAACAGATGTATACCTTAAGAACTCCGGGAGGCGCGCGTCTTGCATTGCGTCCGGAACAAACGCCGTCAGTCATACGGGCATATTTGGAAAACGGCATGAATAATTGGCCTCATCCGGTAAAACTTTATTATTTCGGGCCGATGTTTCGGTATGAGCAGCCGCAAGCCGGAAGATACCGCCAGCTTTATCAATTTGGAGTGGAAACGATAGGGGAAAAGGGAGCAGTTTTAGATGTCCAAATCATTCAATTTTGTTTTCACCTTTTTAAAGGCTTGGGTTTGAAAAAGATAAATGTCCAGATTAACAGTTTAGGCTGTGAACGATGTCGAGGGGCATATCGGCGAGCATTGGTTGATTACTATCGTTATCGGAAAAATAAACTTTGTCCGGATTGTCAGCGGCGGCTAAAAGAAAATCCGCTGCGACTTTTAGACTGCAAAGAAGAAAAATGCCAGCCTCTTAAAGTTCAGGCGCCGGCCACGGTCAGTTATTTATGTGAAGAATGCCATCGTCATTTTAAAGATGTGCTGGAATTTTTAGATGAGCTTGAGATACCGTATTTTTTAAATAATACCTTGGTCAGAGGCTTAGATTATTATACCAAAACTATATTTGAATTTTTTTTAGAAGAAACACATGGGGTAGCCCCTTTAGCTTTGGGAGGCGGAGGCCGTTATGATAATTTAATTAAGGATTTGGGCGGCAAAGACACGCCGGCGGTTGGCATGGCAATCGGAGTCGATCGGGTTGTTATGGCGATGAAACAGCAACAAATAAAGGTCAGCCAATCTTATAATCCAAAGATCTTTTTAGTCCAGTTGGGAGATATGGGTAGACGTAAAAGCCTTAAACTTTTTGACCTGTTGTATCAGTCAGGAATTATCGCAGCCGAATCTTTAAGCCGTGACTCTATCGGGTCGCAGTTAAAAATTGCCGACAGGCTTGGCGTGAAATACTCTTTGATTTTGGGTCAGCAGGAAGCTTTGGATGGAACAATTATCATTCGCGATATGCAAAGCGGAGTTCAGGAAACGGTGCCGCAGGATAAAATAATTGATCAAATTAAAAAGAGATTAGCAAAAAAATAATATGACTAATTGCATTTTTTGTAAAATTATTAATAAAGATGTGCCGACAAATTTTTTATACGAAGATGAATTAGTGATTGCCTTCAAAGACATCAGGCCATTGGCGCCGGTGCATGTTTTGGTTATTCCCAAGCGTCACATTGAATCTGTAAAAGATCTGAAAGACGGAGATGAAAAATTGGCCGGTCGAATAGTTATGGTTGCAAAAAAAATGGCCGAACAGTTACGAATCGCAGATAGCGGATATAAATTATTGTGGCGCGTGGGTGATGATGGTGGTCAGGAAGTGCCGCATATACACGTGCATTTGTTGGGCGGTGCGAAATTGTCGGAAAATATCAGGCCAGTATAATTCTAAATTAAAAATTAAATATCAAATATTAAAATTTTGATTTTTGATTTTTGATTTTTTTAAGAAGGAGGTGTTTTATATGGCAATAGGAGTAAGAAGAAAAGAAAAAGAGCCGGTTGGCTCGTTATTGCGCCGTTTTACCCGCCGGGTTCAGCAGAGCGGTGTTTTGTTGAATGCCAGACGTGCCAGATTCTATAACAAGCCAAAAACTAAAAGACAGATAAAGGCTTCGGCTTTGCGGAGAGAACAGCTGAGGTCACAGCGTCGCGATATGATGAAAATGGGACTACTCGAGGAAGGGCAATTGATTCCGAAAGATAAGATTAAATTTAAAAAATAAAAACAAATGACCCTCAAAGAAAAAATTATTCAGGATTATAAAGATGCTTTTAAAGCCAAGGAGGAGAAAAAAGTTGCCGTGTTGCGGATGGCTAGCGCTGCCATTAAAAATCGGGAATTGGAAAAAAGAGCCAAATTAAGCAAGTCAGGAGGATCAAGTGATTTTGAAAAGGAGAGTCAGCTGACGGACGAAGAGGTTTTGGCAGTTTTAAATTCTGAGGCTAAAAAACGCAAAGATTCGATTTTTCAATTCAAACAAGGCGGCCGGCAGGAACTGGCCATGCAGGAAGAAGAAGAACTGAAAATTTTGGCTGGATATTTGCCGCAACAAATGAGTGAAGATGAAATCAGAGGATTAGTTAAGGAGGCAATCGCGCAAAGCGGTGCGGCCGGCAGCCAGGATTTAGGCAAAGTGATGAAGGTTTTGATGCCGCTGGTTAAGGGGAAAGTGGATGGAGGGCTAGTAAATAGGATTGTGAAGGAAGAATTGGAAAAATAGAATGTTAGAAATTACTAATCTCACCAAACAAAAAGTTGACAAAGCTTTGCTAAAAAAAGTCTTTTTGCGGGCTGCCGCTGTTTTGGGAAGCAAAAGATTACAAAATATCAGTTTAGTTTTTATCGGTGATGAGAAGATGGAAGAATTAAACAAAAAATATCGGCACAAAGACAGAATCACCGACGTTTTAAGCTTTGAGGAATTAAATGAAATTTTTATTTGTTTGCCTCAGGCGAAAAGGCAGGCAAAATTGTTGAAAACGCCGCTCCAAACCGAATTGACCAGGCTATTGGTGCATGGTATAGTGCATCTGAAAGGATATGAACATGAGGGTTCAAAAGCCGAAATGATTAAGATGCAAGATGTTGAAAACAGAATTTTGGCTAATTTAGGAAGAATTTGATTTAAAGTTCAAGATTTAAATTGATTTTTGAAATTTAATTTTTAATTTATTATCGTGGCTAGAGAAAAAATTATAACAGGTTTAGATATCGGTACTTGCAACGTGACAGTGGTGCAAGCTCAAGCGAAAGAAGGTAACAGCGTTCCTCAGGTGATTGGCGTTGGCCGCGTTCCATCCAGTGGTTTGCGCAAGGGAGTGGTGGTTGATATTGAGGAGGTAGTAAAAAATATCAAAGAAGCAGCTTCGATTGCCCAGCGAATTTCTGGCATACCGGTGGAACATGCTTTTGTCAGTATTGGCGGCTCGCACATTGCTTGCCGTGCAAGCAGAGGCGTTATTGCAGTTTCTCGAGCTGATGGCGAAATTTCTTTAGAAGACAAAGAGCGGGCGGTCAATGCAGCCTCAGCTATTTCTATCGGCCCCAACAAAGAAATCCTGCATGTTTTACCGCGTCGTTTTATAGTTGACAATCAGGATTCAATTAAAGAACCGGTCGGCATGCAGGGAGTAAGGCTGGAAGTTGACGCTTTAATTGTTGAGGGATCGACTCCTTTTATCAAGAATTTGATTAAATGCGTCCGTGACGCAGATATTTATGAAGACGGTTTACTGCTGGCTCCTTTGGCAGGCAGCCGGGCGGTATTGAATAAAAGGCAGAAGGAACTCGGAGTTATGCTTTTGGATTTGGGCGGCGGCACTTCGGGTATGACTATTTATGAAGAAGGCGATATTGTGCATTGCCAAATTTTGCCAGTCGGCAGTATGCATATAACTAACGATATTGCCATCGGTGTTCGCACTTCAATTGAAGTGGCGGAAAAAATAAAATTAGAATACGGTTCGATCGGTCCTGGCGCCAGCAATAAAAAAGAAACAATTGACTTGGCAAAATTAGGCGGCGATGAAGACCAGGTTTCGCGTCATCAGATAAGTGAGATTATTGAAGCTCGTGTCAACGAAATTTTTGATTTGGTTAATAAAGAGCTGAAAAGAATTGATCGGGCTGGACTTTTGCCGGCCGGTATTGTTTTGGTTGGTGGCGGCGCAAAAATGCCCGGACTGGTGGAATTGGCCAAAGAAAAATTGCGATTGCCGGTGCAGATAGGCCGGCCGCAGAATCTGGAAGGGATTGTTGATCAGGTGGATGAGCCAAGTTTTGCGACCGTTTGCGGTTTAATTTTGGCGGCGATGGGGGACGAGATAAAGTCAGAATCAAAATACTCTTTTGAATTGCCGGTTGTTACTTCAGCGTTTAACAAGGCGAAGAAATGGTTTAGAGCATTTATACCCTAAAAATCGTTTGGCTATTGACCCTGTTAGAAATTCAGCCGAGATAGAGGACGAGGCTGTTTTTATAAGCGAATTCGCCTATCGGTTTTCTTTTTTAATCAAAAGCTAGTTTTATAAAAAATTTCTAACGGGGCTTGACAAACTTTATCGCTTTGCCATATTCTTAAATATTAATTCTGTTTTAGACTAAAAACTATAACCTTGTTAAATAATCGTTTCACGGTTGGTGCTTCGCGGCATTTAACAGGGTAAACTAATTTTATGGCTCAGATTAAACCAGACATGGAGACGTTTGCCAAAATTAAAGTGGTGGGCGTTGGTGGAGGCGGAGGGAACAGCGTTTCGCGCATGGTTGAATGTAAAATTCATGGCGTGGAGCTGATCGCCATTAATGCTGATGCGCAGGATTTGCATCATTGCTTAGCCCCGCAAAAACTGCTTATCGGCAAAAACCTGACCAAAGGCCTCGGTGCTGGTATGAATCCTGACATTGGCCGCCAGGCGGCTGAAGAAAATCGGGACGAAATTCATGAAGTGCTAAAGGGCGCCGATTTAGTTTTTGTTACCTGCGGAATGGGTGGCGGCGTCGGTACGGGTGCAGCCCCGATTGTGGCTGAAGCGGCGATGGATCTGGGTGCCTTGACCGTAGGAGTGGTTACCAAACCCTTTTCTTTTGAAGGGTCGCAGCGTTCGCGGCTGGCTCAAGAAGGGTTGGCACAGCTGCACGACAAAGTGGATACCCTGATAACTATTCCCAATGATAAATTATTGCAGACGATAGAGCGCACGACTTCCCTGATTGATGCTTTCAAAATTGTGGACGAAGTATTGCGTCAAGCTGTTCAGGGCATCTCTGACATTATTATAACTCCCGGCCTAGTTAACGTTGACTTTGCAGATTTGAAAGCCATTATGCAGGGAGCAGGTTCAGCTTTAATGGGGATTGGACGCGCCCAAGGAGAAGATCGGGCCGCGGAAGCTGCGAGAGCCGCGATTAATTCGCCGCTTTTGGAATTATCAATTGATGGCGCTAAAGGAGTGGTTTTTAATGTGGCTGGCGGACCGGACATAACAATGATGGAAATTAACGAGGCAGCCAAAGTGATTACAGAATCTATTGATCCGCAAGCCAAGGTGATCTTTGGAGCCGTAACCGACAATAGTCTGAAAAAAGACGAAATCAAAATTACTGTTATCGCTGCCGGTTTTGGTGACCAGCCGCAAAAAAAAGAAAAAGAGAGGACAGAAATAAAAGCCGAAGCTGGAAGACCTGAAACTCCGCAGCCCCAGTCTCAAAAGAAATCACTTTTCAGCGGGCAAGTTAGCCCGATTGATTCGGAAGAGGAATGGGATATCCCCGCCTTTATCCGTAAAAAGATGAAATAAACTGATATATTTCGGCGAGGCTCGCCCCGCCAGTTGGCGGGTGGCCCGCCTTTATTAGAAAAAAAATGAAGTAAAACTTTAATTATAAAAAAGACGCACCGCATTTGCGGGGCGTCTTTTTGGTTTTGACCGAGAATGGTGACATAATTAAAATAGTGTGCTATATTATAAATAGGCCAGTTTTTCGTTTTAAAAACATTTTAATCAAAATAAGGAGGGTGCAGTTATGAAAGTAAGGAAAGTATCAATCTGGGATATTTGTAAGGCTGAATTGTCGGGCGGTGGCAATAGCGGTACCCGTAACGGACAACCCATTTCCGCCACTAATAATTTGGTGGCGGGATCCAATGGCGAGCCTGATGAGCTGTTTAACACAATCAGGGATCCGCAATTCAAAATACCCGGTATTTCGCAAAAGAAAAACCCTTCCAAACACTAAGTTAAGTCGATAAACTGGCCGAGCCAATTCGCAAAATCTTAAAAAGAATAAGCGAAGCGGCTTTTTTTTCGCGCCTTTTATTTTTATATTCTGTAACTTCAAAAAAATACTGACTGATTTTCTTGATTTATCCACAGATTGACAAAGATATCCAAAAGATTAAACTTAAAGTTAGTTGGGTAAGGCTGAATTTTATTGATTGTTTTTTAGTATTTTTATTTATCGGAATATCGGCAAACAATCGGCAGGCAATTAATGTTCCGGGTTGAGGGGCCCCCGTTTGAGATGCATTCTGATCCGGGAAAGAAAAATTTAATAGTCAATTTTGAGGGTGTTTTATTAATGGGTTATCAGACCCATTTTTTGTTTGATTTTTTTAAACGGAAATTGCTTTCATCATTTATAGTAAATAGGCTTTTTTTATCGGAAGAATTAATTTAAATGGATTTTAAAAATTGACAGAATAAAATATCTTGTGTTATTTTATCAAATCATTCATTTGCGCAAATATTTATGAAAATTTCCATTTTAATTCCCTGTCACAACGAGGAAAGATCAATCGCCAAATGCGTTCAGTCCTGTCTAAATCAAAGCCGACAACCTGATCAGATTTTGGTCGTGGATGATGGCAGTATTGATGATTCGGCAAAAATTCTGGCCGAGTTTGGTGACAAAATTGAAGTGGCATCCATTCCTTATGCGACCGGCAACAAGAGTTACGCTCAGGAATTTGGCCTGAATTTTATCACCGGCGATGTTTTTGTAGCGACCGATGGAGATACAATTTTGGATAAAGATTTTTTGAAAAATATAGAAGCTGATTTTTTAGAGGAACCGGAAATTGCGGCGGTTTCTGGTTATGTCAAAAGTTTAAAATATAATTGGGTGACCGCATGCCGCGAAATAGAATATACCATCGGTCAGGATTTACATAAAGCAGCTCAGGCAAACATAGATTTTATCTTTGTGATTCCTGGTTGCGCTGGCGCCTTTCGCACTGGTATTTTTAAAAATTACATCAAATTTGAGCATGATAGTTTGACCGAAGATTTAGATTTTACCTATAAACTACATCTTAACCGTCTGAAGATAAAATATGACCGTCGAGCCGTCTCCTATACCCAGGATCCTTTTAGCCTAAAATCTTATACTAATCAGATGCGCCGATGGTACGGAGGTGGCTGGCAGAACTTGCGAAAGCATTTCCGACTTGTTAAGCGGCCGGTTAATGCCTTTGAACTTTCACTTATTTATACCGATGGTTTAGTTTTTTCCTTTGCTTTGTTTTTACTCCCTATGCTTAATTTTATTTTCTTGGAGTATTTTTTGATTCCTTATATAGGTTTTATTATTTTGCAGGGTGGCTACGCGGCACTCAGAAGAAAACGGCTTGATTTATTATATTATTCTCCATTGTATACCGTGCTGATTTTTATCAATATTTGGGTTTTTTGGGAGCAATTTTTCAAAGAGATTATTCAAAAAAAAGATAACGCCGTCTGGTTTAAGCCCGAAAGAATTAGTCTTAATTAAATTAATTAAAAAAAATTATGTTTCCACGATTTGGTTTGCCTTTGATTATCCATACTTTAATCTTGGGTGTTAAATTTTTAGGTGAAACCTTAAGGATTAAACCCCATGAGATTAAGGCGCGCTTTTTGCGTTGGGGCTTGAAAATTAATCCGCGTTTATGTTTGGTACTATTTCGCAAAGATACTATATTGAGACAGTACTTTGCTTATTTGATTATTTTTTTAGTTTTTTTCATATCTATGCTATATATGGCTATTTCATTTAAGGTATCTCTGAACAGGGGTTCTAATTTGGTTTTAATCCGAGAATTTCTAAGCCCGATATCAGCTTTGGCGGTTCGTGAAAAAAACCTTCCTGAAACGCAGGCTGCGGGAAAACACGATATCGCTATAGACAGTAGGTATCCGAGCCCAGAAGTCTTAAATCAGTCAATTCAATATTTGGTTTGTCCTAGGAGTAATGCGCAATTGGAAAAATTGGACTTGAACGCTTTATATCTTGACTTTATTTATATAAACAATTATTATAGGGAATTAAGCAAAAACTTATTTATCAATTATAACTAATAAAAAAATTAATCTTTCACAATATTATGAAAATAAGAAATGTCAATTTACTTACAGTGATTATTTTGGCAGTTGCGTTTGGCAGCGGAGCCATGTTTTTGTTTGGGGCTAATCAAGTTCAGGCCGCGACTAATTTGATCGTTAATCCTTCACTTGAGGCCAGCTCTGTCAGCGGTAAGCCGGATTTTTGGTCCAATACCAAAAGTGGGTCAAATACGGCCGTCTTTTCTTATCCGGTAGCCGGATTTAACGGTGGTAAAGCGGCCAGTATTTCTGTTACAAGATTTATTAGCGGCGAAGCCGAATGGTATTTTGATGAAGTGGTAATTAAACCTGGGGCAAAATATGTGTTTTCCGAAAAATATAAAGCCAATGTCCAAACTTTGGCTAAAGTCAGATTTACTAAAGCAAACGGTTCCTACGTTTGGTTGATTCTTGCTTCCCGTTTGCCGGCTGGCGCCGATTGGCAGTCAAAACAATATACTTTTGTGGCGCCTTTAAATGCCACCAAATTGACGGTTTTCCATGCGCTGGCAAGGAACGGGACTTTGGCGATAGATGATTATGTGCTTTATCAAGTAGATACGCAAAAGCCCACTGTTCAGATAATTCAGCCGTTTCCGGGCACCAAGATTGATAAACCAATAACAATTATTGCCCAGGCCTTAGATAATATCGGAGTAGCGGGTGTTCAGTTTTTCGTTGATGGGAATAAGCTTGGCAACGAGGTTATGACTTCTCCTTGGTCAATTGGATTTGATCCGACTCTTACATCTGAAGGCTTGCATCTTTTAAGGGCTGTTGCCCGTGACGATTATGGCAATAGAGCAACTTCAACGGCAATTCAGATAACGGTTGTTTCGCCTCCAGTTCAAGGAGACATTACTGCTCCCACAGTTCAGATTAAAGATCCGCAAGATGGAATGACGGTGTCTCACAGTATCGCGATTCAGGCAGAAGCTGCTGACCCGACGGTTTTGGGACAAACCACGAGCGGTGTTGACTACGTACAGTTTTTCGTTGACGGCACGCCATACCAGGCTAAAGATTCGCAGTCGCCCTATGAAACTATATTAAATACGGAGTTATTTGCCGATGGTTCTCACAGCGTCGGCGCTCAGGCCGTCGATAAAGCCGGTAATGTCAGCTCTCTGTCGCAGATATCTGTTAATTTTTCCAATACCTCGGCAGTTGGACCGAATCTGATTTTGAATCCAGGGCTTGAGGAAAACGACGGGACAAATCCGACGTACTGGCTGCAGGGGAATTGGGGTACCAACACGGCGGTATTTTCTCCTTCGGTGGCGGGCGAGCAGGGCAATGGCGCTAATGTCTTGATGACAAATTTCGTTAACGGTGACGCCAAATGGTATTTTAAAGACGTGGACGTAACGCCCGGCGTGCAGTATACTTTTTCCGATTCTTATATGAGCGATGTTCCGACAAGAATAACGGTTCAATATACTCTTTTGGGTGGCGGCTTCTCTTATAACGATTTAGCTTATCCACCCGTCGCGAGTTCTTGGCAAAAAGTTACGGCCAATTTAGTCGTTCCCGACAATGTTGTTTCGCTTACCATCTTCCATCTGATTGAGCGCAACGGATCTTTGACGATCGACAATGCTTCTTTGACAAGCTCGATTGTTCAAACATTTGGACAGGGTATGGTTTCTTTAGACTTTGATGACGGTTGGCTTTCCACTTATCAAAATGCTTTGCCGATTTTGAGCGCCGCGGGAATGAAAAGTACGCAATACATTATTAGCGGCAGCTTAACCGACCCTGAATACGCCAATGCGGTTCAAGTTTTGGATATGCAGTCAAAGGGCCAAGAAATTGGTTCTCACTCCAAAACCCACCCGTATTTGACCACATTGGACCCGTCTCAAATACAAGACGAAATTGCGGGTTCGAAATCCACTTTGGAAAGTTTGGGTGTGAATTCGATTCGTTCCTTTGATTATCCTTACGGAGACTGGAATAACCCGGTGGCTCAAGTTGTCCAGCAGTCTGGATATCTTGGGGCGCGAACCGTGGATACCGGCTTCAATTATCGCGATGGAAATCCGTTTCAATTGAAAGTGCAAGCGGTTAATTCAGACACCAGCCTTACTCAGGTCCAGCTATGGATTGATCAGGCTGCGGCGCAAAACACATGGCTGATACTGGTCTTCCACAAAATCCAAAACAGCGGCGATGACGCCAGCGATGTATATTGGACCAGTCCCGCCAACCTACAGCAGATTGTAGACTATCTCGCTACTAGTAGCGCCAAGGTGGTAACAACCGGCGAAGGCCTTTATCAGATGACGCATAAATAAGTTATAAGTGATAAGTAACTTATTAAAATCACCCCGCCGTTGGCGGAGTGATTTTAATTTGCTTGGAAAATTCAAAAATCAGTGATTGATTTGCGGCGTCAATTCACTCAAGGCCTGATTTATTGTTTTTACGGTAACTCCCGAATTTTTTATGACGTCCAGCTGATTTTGAAAGTCGCTTTGCAGGGTATCCCACTGGCCTAAGCCGCCGGAAGCGACGCGATGGTAAAGCAGAATCAGCCATGATCTATCTTTTATAGTCTGATCAATCCAGCTTTGAAATTGAGAAAGGGGAGTGGTTGACTGCATATTCTGAACTTTCAGGCGGTACGGATCAAAATTTTCATCAGAGTTATATCCTTCGTCTGTGGTACGGTGGGACTGATATAAATTTTTGATGGCCGCAATTGCCGCGTCGTTATAAGCGCCAAAAGGTGAAGCGAAACTTTTAACGTTACCCGCCCCCACCAAGCTTTCTAAATATTCTTTGGAATGCGTCAGTTCATAAGACAGCTGGTTGGCATTTAATATTGTTAAATCCGGATGAGTGACGGAATGCGAGCCGATTTCGTGGCCTTCGTTAAAAATTGTTTTGACAGCCGACGGGCCAGAAACGTTAATTGGTCCGGTTGAAGGACTGTTTTCCAGATAAGTAGTGGCAAAAAAATAAGTGCTTTTGAAACCGTAATTTTTTAACATTGGCAGGGCAGTCAACGTGTTGTCTTCCCAGCCGTCGTCAAAAGTCAGACTAATAAGCGGTCGGTTAAATCCTTTGGGATTTATCTTTATCAAAGAGTAGTCGTCGGTCGTGAGCCATCCGACCGCGCTTATAAGATGAAAGACAATCATCGTTTTGGCGTTTGCGGGTACTTGAAACGATTCTGAATATTGAGTCCAGTTAGCAGAGGTGGGCGCGGTTTTTAATTCCAAATAATAATCGCTTCCGTCGGTGTTGGTAAAATCAATGACGACGCGGCTTAAAATATTTGATTGGTACCAATCGGAAAAATTATACGTATCTCCGGGGGTAACCGGCAGGGGATTAAAAAACCATTTGGCGTCTCCTGATTTATATGAACTTGTTTGAACTTTAAGTGATTTGGAACCAATATGGCCTTGGTTTTTGAAATAAGTGAAAGTTGTGGTGTTAGTTCCCCATTTTTCATTTACCCAACCAGCCGGCAGTGATGAATTTGAAGTTGATATAGTTTCAAGCGAACTGTTTGGGATGATGTTGGCCGAAGGATCTGGCGTGGGACTCGGTTCTGGTGTCGGGCTAGGCGAGGGACTGGGCGATGGCGAAGGACTGGGCGAGGGAGATGGGGAGGGACTGGGTGATGGAGAAGGTGATGGACTGGGCGAAGGCGAAGGACTTGGTGATGGGCTCGGAGAAGGAGAAGGTGAAGGAGAAGGAGAAGGCGAGGGTGAAGGCGTGGGCTCTGTGGCTGATGATACAGAATAATCATCAGTTATCAGCCAGCCGACTTTGGCGATGAGATGAAAAACGGTTAAGCTGGCGGTATTTTTTGGGACAGTTATTTTTTGTGAATAAAAAGACCAGCTGTTTGGCGAGACGGGGGCCTGGGCCAATTCAACATATTTGACGGTGCCGCCCGACAGCGTAAACATAATTACCACGCGGCTTGTAATATTTGATTGATACCAGTCTGAAACAATATAAGATGTTTGGGGAATTACCGGTTGCGGCGTAAAATACCACTTGGCGTCACCTGTGCCGGATTTGGTGATTTGGACTTTGACGCTTCTTGTACCACTATGGCCGCCGGTTTGATAAGAAAAAGTTGCTTTATTTGTTCCCCAATGATCAGTGGTCCAATTGGCCGGCTGGTTAGCGTTTAATGAATTGGGCGTTTCCACTGATTGATTGGGAACCAGATTCACAGATTGAGCTAAAGCCGGCGCAACAGCCGCCCGTCCGGCAAAAATAAAAAGGGCGCAAAGCCCCGTGAACAAAATCGCCGCTTTTTTAAAAAGGCGAAAAAATATTGTGCTTTTTTTATTCATTTTTTTGTATTTATATTTTTTGTCTGTCAATTTCATATTATCACATTTTTCCAAACTGTTTTATCAACAATCAGCAAAAAAACACCGCATTCGAATGTGGTGTTTTAGTTTGAAAAAATTGAATTAAATTCTTTAGGGCAGAGCTGCTTTGAAAGCATTAAGCGCGGCGCTGTCAGACCAGACCAGCCAGTTTTGTTCTTTATTTTGATTGAACCAGACCCAGCCAACGATTTGGGGATATTTGGGGATTTGCACGGTGAGTGTGTTGGTAATCCAGGCTGGCTTTTGCGAACTTTCCGCACAGGCAAATGAAAAAATGTAAATAGGTTTATTATATTTTATCAGACGTGCTAGAGACCCGTCAAAAACCTGGCTAAAACTCTGCCAAGGGTCGCCGAAATTAAATCCGTCTACCCCAACATAGTCAACATAAGCGTCGCCTGGGTAGTAATTTTCCAGTTGGTTATTTGCGGTATCTGGCACGGATTCATTATTCACTGCCCAGCCGAATTTGACGTTGGTGACACCGGCAAACAAATCATGAATTCGTTTCCAAGCTGTGATTACTTTGGCGGGGGAGTTGGTACCAATGGTCCCGCCCCACGGATCCCAATCGCCGTTCATTTCAGGGAGCGGTGCCAAAATCACCGGTCCGCCATAAGTTTTGGCCGCGGTGGCAAACTGTTTAATGTAGCTATCTAAACTGCCGCCGGCAATTTGATCTAAAGTAACGTTGTATGGCTCCCAGAAAATTATCAAAGTTTTGCCTTGATCACGAACCGTTGCGCCAAATTGGGATGGGAACGGATTGCTACTTAAATCAACGAAAACGGTCTGCAGATTCATTTTGTGACCAACTTGCAATTCAAAGTTTGCGGCATCAGTTGTTTGGTCTCCCGCATAGGCGCCCCAAAGTACGGCGGTGCTTGAAGCGGCCGATGTTGGTGTTGGTGACGGCGAAGTTGAAGCATTCATAATTGGAGTAGGTATAACGCAAGCGGGGACACTGACCGAGGCGATGTTGGAAGTTGAGGTTTTGGATTGATTATTGGCCGTTACTCGATATTCATAAACGCCAGCTTGATAGGAACTCGTCCAGCTTTTATCTGAAAAAGAAGTTTGAGTCACGGTGCCAACAGTTGCAAAACTTGAAATGTTTGCCGTTCTTCGTTGCACCGAATACGAAGTAACGCGGCCGGGGCTGCTCCAGGAGAGCGACACAATTGGCAAAGAGTTTGAGCCGCAAACGGCGCCAATGCTTTTAATCGAAAAATTGCTCAGGCGGCTGTTATAGCTGAAAGCGGCCAAAAAATCTTCTTTGCCAAAATTATAGTTGTTAATAAAAGAAATCACCAGCAGAAAAATTGCTGATGCCGAAATTGCTATGCCTGGAAACAAAAACTCGTTGGGCTTTATTTTGGCTAATTCCATTTTTTATTAGCTTCCTCCAAGCTTATATTCAATTTAACCTATATAATTATACTTGATTTAAGATATTTTATTTCGTATCCTAGGTTTATACTCCCGTTACATTTTTTAACTATATCATCAGCAAAATATTTTTGGCAAGGATAATGGATTATTTTTTCAAATATGCTAATTTGGGAGTAAGCTGGTTAATGTTAATATCAATCGTATTAGTTACGATCGCAACTAATACGATTTAATAAAAATAAATTTATGAGAGGAGAAAACAGGTTGAAAGTTTTAGAGTTTGTCAAAAGCTCCGCGCAACTAGTCAATGATATCTTTTTTATTTTTTCTTTGCCCTATGGTACGTCATATTCGCGTATGCAGTATTTATTACGAAAAAGGCAAAACCAGATTATTGCTCCCAGATATGTTGATAGTAGACAAACCAAAGTGCGTTTTAACGATCTGATCTACAGATTAAGAAAGGACGGGTTGGTTTACGAGGGCAAAAAAGATAAAGGGAATTTTTTGGGATTGACCAATAAAGGCAAGGTTATTTTGGAAAAAATTCGAGGTGAGAAAACAAGATCGCTACCAACGACCAAATACAAAAACGAAGACGAGAAAACATTTAAGATTATAATTTTTGATATTCCGGAACAGGAAAAGCGGAAAAGAAATTGGTTAAGGAGTGCTTTAAAAAATTTGAAATTTGAGATGCTGCAAAAAAGCGTCTGGGCGGGGAAAGCTAAATTGCCCAGCGAATTTATGGAAGATTTGAAAAGTATGAATCTTTTGCCTTATGTCGAAATTTTTGGCGTCAACAGAAGCGGTAGTTTAGAAAAGTTTTGATGTATTTAATATGAAAATGTCGTATATGATGCGATCGCACGATATAAGACATTTGCGGATTACTTTAATAGTTTTCCTATATTAGGCGCGGGGCTTGCTAAAAAGCCAAGGCCGGAATATATTTGAATATTATGTAAATTTTAGGATGTTAATTTAACGGTAAAATAAATTCGTACGGGGGGATACGGTAAAACGATGCAGGAAGAAAGAATTGGAGGGAATAATTTTTTTGGAAATTATTGCGGGTTCATAAAGCCAAAACAAATATCTAGTTTGATTTTTATTTTGGTTTTTTTGTTTGGCAATATTTTTGTTTTTGTTCCACATTCTGTTAAGGCGTGGGCAATGATGCCGTATGGCGCTTTATATGGCACGATAAAAGATTCCCAAACAGGAAATCCTTTGGCTAATACCAATTTTGATTTTAACGGTTTGCCAGTGGAGACTGACCAGGATGGCAATTACAGTTATATAACCGATTTTTGCGATTTGGGATTTGATTTGGAAATCAATTCAGCGGGTTACGATACCAAAAAAATAGAAAATATTAATATTGCTTGCTGGGGCAGTTTAGAATTAAATATTGAGCTTACGCCAATTTCGCCGCAGCCGCAACAATGGTCGTTTGCAATTATCAGCGATTTGCATGTTGGGGAGCCAGAATTGGATTACGGGAGTTCAACTTGGGATGACGAATCTTCGGTAGGGAATGATAATATAGTTTCGATTAAGAATTTAAAAAAGACAGTCGATTTAATAAATTCAAATATAGAAACGTATAATTTTAAGTTTGTGGTGGTAGATGGTGATTTTACAAATAGTGCTGAATTGTCAGAATTGAATAAAGCAAAAGAAATTTTAGGTGGTTTAAATATTTCTTGGATTCCTTTGTTGGGCAATCATGATGTCTGGCCGTACTATGGTTCAAATCCGGATTTTATCAATCGCGAAGCCGAAATGGCGCCGAGGGTTGGAAATCAATTTGATAGCACAGATAGATATTTTAATAGCATCTTTAATACTCAGTACGATGAATTAGCTGGTATATTACAAGACTGGGAAAAAGTAGCGACGCCTATTTTTGATTCATCTCTGTTGCTGAATTCTTATTTCCAAAATTTTTCCTTTGATTACAATAGTTATCATTTTGTCGCTCTTGATTTCAACAGCCGCGGAATAGAAACATATCCGGCGAAAGGCGCGGCAGCCGAGGGTAATCTAAACAATTTTGATGGTGGCACTTGGAATTGGCTGCAGAAACATATGCAGCAGTATATCAGCGATTATCCGGATAGCGGTAAGAATATTATTCTACTCGCTCATCATTCATTTCGAAAATCATATTGGAATGGAGTCTATAATATTGGATTTTCCGGCGACGAACTTAAAACAATAAAGGATGGTTTGACACCATACAAAGACCGAATCTTTGCTTTATTCGCCGGGCACACTCATGAAAATAAAATTACCAATCTTACTGGGGTACAAAGTATTGAAACAGCAGCTAATGTGGCCAGTCCTTTGGCTAGAATTGTTCAAATATATCCCGACGGCACAATAGACTATTCCAAAATGTTGCCGGAAAAAAGCATGGTCATCACCTCTCATTCGCCGGTTGATTTGGAAGTAACTGAACCCGGTCCAGACCATCTGAAAATTAATAAAGAAGTCAATCAGATTCCTGGTGCAGAATATTTTGAAGAAGATATTGATGGCGATGGAGAGTTAGAAGACCAAATCCAAATATTAGATAGAACATTGGGCGATTACAAAATTAAGGTCATTGCCGACGCAAATGCCAGTGAGGACGCAACGTATAGTCTTGACGTCGCGGAACTTGAGGACGGATTCGGCTATGTCCCGACAATTTTAGCTGAAAATGTTTTAGTAAGCCAAATACCGGCCGAACCGTATAACTTTGAAATTAAACAAAAGAATACCACCCAGATTACTTATCTGGGAGATTTAAACGGGCAGTATTCTGATTCCGTTAATTTGAGCGTCACGCTTGTTGATACCAATGGCAATCTCTTGGCCGATAAAAAAATCGTTTTTCAGCTTGGCGCGCAAAGTGTCTCTGCGACGACAACCGCCAGCGGTATTGCAACAGTGAATTTAGTTTTGACGCAAGCGCCGGGAGAGTACAACTTAATTGAGGCCAATTTTGTTGGCGACCAAGACAATTTACCGGCTTCTATAACTGCTCAATTTGGAATTGTAAAAGAAAATGCCGTTGTTAATGTTTTGAGTGCCGAAGGAACCGCGTTGGCAACAACCATTCTGGAGGCACAGGTTTTAGACGGAGATGGGAATGTATTGTTGGGCGATTCAAGGAAATTAGAATTTAAAGTCGGTGATAAAGCCATTGGCGAAGCCGCCATAGACGAAAAAGGCAAGGCGAAAATTGATTTGTTTGTTGATTTAATTCCAAAAGATTTAGCCGAAACCTACAAAATTTCAGCTAGTTTTGTTGGGGATGAATATTATCAGTCAGCGAGCGGCCAAGCGGATTTTACCCTGAAAAGCGCGAAATGGTTCAAAAAAGATGCTATAATAAAATTAGAAACTGTTAGTAAAGGTGATTTGTTAGTAACGCAGGCGATTAAAAACATTCAGAATAGTCTCGCAGTTGATTTGTGGTTAGATGCGTCGCACATAATATTTTTCCAAAAAGCTTGTAATGTCCAAAATCAAAACGAAATAGATCCGGATAAAATAGATTCGGAAAAGCTGTTCGGTTTGGGGATTATAAATGGTCTTGGCAAGAATTGCGCTTGGTCAAAATCGGGCTTGAAAGTTTTTGGCGAAGAATATTTAGCAGTTAAACTTTTGCAGAAAAGAATTTCCGCTAAGCCGAAATTGTCGGACGGAACGAAAACCATAATTAAAGAGGTTATTGATGAATTAGTGAAAGCGGATGCGCTTTTGGCTAGGGTCGCAATTTCAGAGGCTAAAAATATTACCATCCATGATTCAAAGATTATTAAAGTAATTCAGAATCAAGCTTCTAAAGCGGAAGAAAATTTGGCCAAGGCCGATGTTATTTTTGGCAGCCAGCCAGACCAGGCGATTGCGAAGTTGGCAATTTCTTGGTTGCGGGCGCAGTTGGCAATAAAATTTGATGGTATTTAGTGATAAAAATTAATTAATTTTGAACAACACTATGCAAAAAAATAAAGCATTAATTATTTCAATATTTTTATCATTTTTAGCGATTGTGTTGTCTATATTTGCCTGGATGTCGTTTGTAGATCAAAATTTGTCAGGTGAGCTATTTTGGTCCCTTAACAAGAATTGGTTTTTTGTAATGATTCTTTATTTTTTGGTAGCGCTGACGCCGGCTATTATAGGGTTGATTATAGGTGTCAAAAAGATAAAGATGTTAAACCGTATGGCTGCTATTCTAACAATAATAATTGCAATCATATCTATAATAGTGGTTATTTTTTCATGGTTTGCGGTTGAGCTTTCTATTTTTGCGCGGACGACTTAATGGTAAATTGTATTTTTGATAGGGAATTGTCGTATATGATGCGATCGCACGATATACGACAATTGGGGTTAAGATATTTGGGTGGGGAGGTGCAAAAATCAGTTGTTTTGGCTAAAAACTTTTGGGGATTGACAAATATTACGGTGTTGGAGTACATTAAACTATTACGATATAAGGAATCGGAGGATTCCTATTTGGATTGAATCAGACGAATTACTGGGTGGCGGTAAAATTAAATGAAGAAGGACAGAAGGGGAGTTTCAGTTATATAAATTAGCACGGCTTAAACCGTGTTTTTTTAATTTTATAAAAAGGTCGGCGTTGCCCAAATGTTTTTCTGTCTTGAAAAGTTGGGCGATGTTCACCCCGTTAAATGCCGCGGAGCGGCAATCGCAAAGCGATTATTTAACAGGGCAAGCCTGCCCAGAATTTTATACTAATCAAAGTTCGAGTATAAAAAAATTGGGTAGGGCAAAAAGGCAGATAACAATTAAATTCACCCTGTTAAATAATTTTAAATCTTTGTTATGTATTACGTATATGTTTTGTAATCTGACAAAGATAAAAAATTATATACAGGGTTTACTAATAATTTAAAATTAAGATTTGAGCGACATCAGAAGGGGCAGCAAAATGTTCCTTAAGAACCGTCTCAAATCTTATTTAACAGGGTAAATGAAGAAAATTTTATTTAGTCTTTCTGTTATCGCTGCGGCTGCGGCCGTCATCACTGGCGGCACGCTGGCTTATTTCAGCGACACGGAAACCTCAACCGGAAACAGCTTTGCCGCGGGGACGTTGAATTTGCAAGTCGGATCTGCTGACCCAATGACAGAACATATGGCATTCTCAAGTATGAAACCTGGCGATGCAGCTAATGCAGCTGCATGGCTTACAAAAAATACTGGTTCACTAGCTGGAAAGTTGACTGTTGCTGTTAGTACTATAACCAATAATGAAAATGCATGTATAGAATCAGAGGGAGATTCTACTTGCACTGGACCCGATGGAGAATTAGGCGCAAATTTGAAAGTAGCATTTTGGATGGATGTTGATAAAAGCGCAAGTTGGACGAGCGGAGATTATTACTTAAACTCAGCTGGAACAAAAGTACCTTGGACTATTGCAGAAACTTTACCAACTGCAGCCTATGACATTCTGAACAATTACAGTGGTAAAACTTGGACAGACGCTCAAACTAACATTGCAGGTGGAAGCGATGCTGGAAATTTCAGAGTAGAGTACGACCTTCCAATCGCAACAAGTAACATTATCCAAAGCGATAGTTCTGTATTTGACATTACTTTTACTCTAAACCAGCAATAATCAGTTAATTTAATAATCTAAAAATATGAAAAGAATTTTAATTAGCCTGGCTGTTATCGGGGTCTTGGCGACTGGAATAGCTTTGGGTACAAACGCTCTTTTCACTTCGGAAGCAACCTCCACCGGCAACACCTTCAGCACAGGCGGAGTGGCTCTGCGCATAGACAACGTCTCCCATTATAATGGGATGACTTGTGCCGAAATTGGTTTTGGCACAGCTGTCTATCAGTGGGTGCCAGCGGGCGAGTGGGCGTATGACCCAGCATCTCATCCGGTAGCGGCAGATTTTACTCCCGCAGAGGCGGCTGCCTGGAATACAGCGCATCCGGTTGGATACCCCTTGGCGGGCGATGTTTGCACCGGCACCTGGCCTTTGAAAAACCTGGTTGCCGAAAAATTGTTTAGTTTTCTTGATGTCAAACCGGGCGACCGTGGCGAGGACACCGTGTCTTTGCACATTGAGGACAATGATGTCTATGGCTGTCTGGATGTTACCAATGTTCAGGACATTGATCTGAACCAGACCCAGCCGGAAGCTTTGGTTGATGCAGATGGAATGGCTTCGGGAGAACTCGCAGAGAATATGTATTTTTTCGCCTGGAAGGATGATGGCGATAATGTTTATGAAGCCAACGAAGTGGCCTTGACGTCTAGTCCGGTTAAGGGAAGCGACCTTACGGCCGGCATTTGGCCTTTGGCTGATTCTACTATTAATGGCGGCGCACCGCTGGCAAGCGGTGTGACGCATTTTGTCGGAGTGGCTTGGTGTGCGGGTGAAATGACAGTTGTCGGCAATACCATTTCCTGCAGTAACCAAACTATGGGCAACGAAGCGCAAACTGATTTGTTCAGCGCTGACTTGAAAGTTACAGTTGTGCAAGCGCGCAACAACGAAAGCTTTGTTTGTGGTGAAGAACCGACACCTTCCGGAACACCGACAGGAACGCCGACTCCGACACCAGGTCATATCATCGTTGATAAAATTACAGTTCCTGCGCAGGACCCGCAATCTTTTGATTTCACGACAGTCGGGATCGGATATAACAATTTTAGTTTGACCGATGCCGCGACTCCAAATGACCAAGTGTTAGCGGCGGGAACTTATTCGGTTTCTGAAACTTTGCCATTACCGGCTAACTGGGTGCAGACCAGTGCTGTTTGTGTGAGCTCGCTTGGCGAAACGGAAATTGAAACTATCGCCAATTTAGAGTTAGATGAAGGCGAGACTATTACTTGCACATTCACTAATACTTATACTGCGCCTTGTCTTGACCAAGGGGATGTGATGCTGGTTTTGGACAGGTCAGGAAGTATCAGCACGTCAGAGATGAACCAGTTAAAAACTGCGGCTTTGGCATTCGTCACGGCTTTAGCGCCAGATGGCGGCGTGCATATGGGCCAGACCAGTTTTCAAACCACAGGAGCTCTAAACACTCAGTTGACCGGTATTATCGCGACGATTAACGCCGGCATTACCGCTCTAACAACCAGTAGCGGATTCACCAATCTTTTTGACGGTATCAGCTTGGCGAGCACGGAGTTGGCCAGCGTCAGAGACAGACTCTCGGCGCCCAACTACATGATTGTGATTACCGATGGCAATCCGAACAGACCTACTAACGAAACAACCGCCAGGACGCAAGCAACCAACGCGGCCAACGCGGCTGATGCGGCTGGAACTAAGATATTTGTTTTGGGTGTGGGCAGTGATGTTGACGCGACTTATCTGACAAATAACATTGCCACCGATGCGGCTCATTATTTCCCGGTGAGCAATTACGCAGGTTTAACAGCGGCTTTGAACGCGATTGCAACTTGCAGCGCAAACTAAGTTCGGCGCGGCAGCGTTTGAACTTTAGCTGCTTGTCCCCACACCAAATTTTTGGTGTGGGGGTGAACCGAATTGAAACTTTTGAGGCCGTTTCAACTTTTTCAAAAAGTTGAAACGGCCGAATGAGGGTTTAATAAAATAAATGAAAATACTGAAAATTATTTATTATACATTCTTTGTCGGCATAGCGTTGCTTGCGCTGATTTTGATTTTTTCCATTTTTCCGATTCCGGGAAATTATAAAGTTCTGGTCGTGCAGTCTGGTTCCATGGAGCCGGCGATTCATACCGGTAGCGTTGTGGTGGTTAAACCTGAGGAGCAGTACAGCATCGGCGACATTATAACTTTTGGGCAGCTTAGCAAAACCAAAATACCGACTACGCACCGAATTTTGGAAGTGAAAAATGAAAACGGGAAAACATTATTTGTTACAAAGGGCGATGCCAATGACAGTCCCGATAGCGCGCCAGTGGCCAAAAGCGAAGTATTGGGCAAAGTATTATTTGACGCGCCCTATCTGGGTTACGCGGTAGCGGCCGCCAGAAAACCGTTTGGCTTTATGCTGATAATTGTCGTGCCGGCGTTATTTGTGATTTATGACGAGATAAGGAAAATTTTTAAAGAGATAAAAGCGATGAGAAGCAAAAAAATTCACCCGGCTAGATCCCGCAGAGCGGGAGCGATTAAGTAGTTATTTGGCAGTGTAAGCTTATGTCGAAAAATTCTATATCTAAAACTAAAATTCCAGGAGTCATAATCAAGAACGAATTAATACGCCAGATTGATTCGGCCAGAAAAGCTCTGCGTTCGCACGAGCTGGAGTTTTTAATTCCCGTAAATATTTCGGCGCAAGCTTTTGTTGCGCCGGCTCGGCCTTTGGTTTCGCAGAGCAATTTCAGAATTTTTGCTTTTTTCAAGCAGAGCATGTTTCGGCTGACAATTTTGTATTTGATTCTTGGCTTGAACTGGGCAGGGATTTCAGCCATCGGCAGGACTTCGGGATTCCTTTATGACAGCGAAGATTCCTGGGGCAATCTTTTTGAAGCCGGCACGCTGGATCTTGATTTAAGTCCTGATTCCGGATTTTTGCCAGCCACCATTGGCAAGGACGAGCCCTCCAGCCGCGATGTGGCGGTGACCGATAACGGTGTTTTAGGTTTCCAATATCGCGTAGCTTATAGTTATGTTTCGGGCGACGCGGAGCTTTGCAACGCGCTGACTTTGCAGGCGAAACTCAATGGTTCGTCTGTCTACAGCGGCAATTTGAATAGTTTTAATTTACCGGCCGGAAATTATATTGATCCTTCAAGCTGGAATTTCACGGTGATTTCGCCGAATGATTTTTCTGGAGACAAAACCTGTCATTTCAAATTTATATTTACCGGTTGGCAGCAGGACTTGGGGAGCCCTGCGACTGGTTTTAGTGACACAGAAGAAGTTTCAAATACGATAAACTATCATCCCAACCAGGCCTGCCCGGCACAGGATATCAGCTTGCCGGCTGGCTTTGATAGCGAGACTTTTGATACATGGCAGAATCACGCCAAAGAAGGCGGCAAGGTTGAGGGTTCGTTTGTCTTCCCGAACGGCACGGCTGGGCTTGAACTCGGGCCGAGCGAAATTGTCGGTGATTTGATTTTTGGGCAAAGCAACAGCGCGACTATTAAGGGCCCACTTTACGTTCACGGTAATTTGATTATCGGTACCAGCACTACAATCACGCAGGACAGCAGTTTTGGCAACGGCTTTGCGACAATAATTGTTGAAAAAAATATTTATATCGCCGACGATGTTGTGTTTAATGGTTCGGGCACCACGGGCGCTGTTTTGCTGATTTCCAAAGCGCCTGCCGGCTCTTATGTGATTGATGTCGCGGCGCGCGTAACAGGCGATGGAAATCTTGGCGACGCGGTTTTGTTCGCGACACTCGGCAACATCCACATCGGCACCAACCGCACGGTCTTGGATGCGTTTGTTGTGGCTACGGGAAGTTCGGGTCCTACGGGTCCATTGTCGCCAAGCGCGAGTGCAAATGTTGACAATAGCAGTGGCGTCAGCTGGTCATCTCTTGCTAATTCGTATGCGTCAGATGACAGTTACGCGACAGTAAGCATTGGCAGTAGCGGGCATAGCGATTATCTAGAAACGACGGGCTTTGGTTTTAGCATAGATAGCGGGGCGACAATAACCGGTATAGAGTTGTCGGTTGAACGCAAGGTGACGACGACTGATGAGGTCAACGATAACGCCGTCAGGTTAAGAAAAAATAGCGGAATGGTTGGGAATAATAAAGCTAGCGGGACGCAATGGGAAGCAGCAGAAACAACTGCAACCTACGGCGGGCCAGGTGATCTTTGGGGTACTACATGGTCTCCTTCGGAAATAAATAATGCAAATTTCGGCGCTAGGTTTGCAGCAGAGCACGATTTTCAGGGCACAGATACAGTTTCCGTCGATTCCATAACCATAAAAGTGTATTGGGCCATTGCCGGTCAAACTATCAATAACGAAGGCACTTCGATTCCTGAAAATCCGACCATTCCATCGCAAGCCGCTTGCGGGCCGATGTTCGCGCCGCTCGGCGGGGTGGTGATTAATGAATTTGTGCCGAATCCATCCGGTGGCACTCCTTTTGCGTTTGACACTGACTACAAGACACCGAGTAGAACGTATACGCCCAACGACTGGGACACTAATACTGTTAGTAATATTCAGACTAGCAACAACCAATATGCCTCCGATAACGATCAGAACGACCAGCAGGGGTATTCTGATTTCGGCTTCAACATACCAAGTAATGCAATAATTGACGGTATTGAGGTTCAAATGGAAGCCCGCGCTACGGATTCTGGCTGTCAGGTTGGTGTCAATCTTTCCTGGAATAATGGTTTGAGTTTTGCTACGCAAAAGAACCAGACCCTGAGCGGATCCGATACATTGTATACTTTAGGAAACGCAGTTGATACTTGGGGTCATTCATGGACACCCTCGGAGTTTTTAAACGCCAACTTTGTCTTCCGTTTACAGAACATAGATCCGGGGTCTGGTTGTTTCTATCCGGAGATTAATTACGTCGATTTGGTTCAGGCGCGAGTGCATTATACTGTTGATGGTGTTGCCGCTGACTTTTTTACCGAGACTTTTGGCACTTCTAATAGTACCACTGTCACTGGTTGGACCGAGCAGGACCCTGCAGAAATAATCGGCACGACCAGCGGAGAGGATTCTACCCGAGATGGAGTTCTGACGAATAAATTCGCGAAACTCGGACAGAGTAGTGGAGGGACTGATGGTTATATTTGCCGAAGCATAAATGCTAGTGGACTATCAGGTCTGACATTGCATTATTACTGGGTCGGGGATTCCGATGCCGAAAGTGATGATGACGGAGTAGTAGAATATTTTACTAGTGGCACTTGCGGTAGCCCAACTGGCCTCTCTACTCTGGCGACGCACGCGTTGAATAATACCCTGTGGAGTTCTCTTCAGAATATAAATCTTCCAAGTTCGTTAAATAATTCTATTTTCTTTATCCGTTTCCGCAATGATGCCAGTCAGACCAACGAATATTTTCGGGTTGACCAAGTAATTATTTCATCTTATGCGCCAGTTGATCAGGGTATAGCCGGTGGTCATAGTTCTGGCAATGGCGGCGAATGGGTGGAACTTTATAACGGTTCGGGTTCGTCTGCGAATGTTGATGGCTGGAAATTAAAAGATTTTGCCGGCGGCGAAATTACCATCAGCGCGGCCAATTCTGTTGGTAGTTTAAATATGGCTCCGGATGGATTCTTGGTAGTCTATCGCGACGGCGATGCTGACTTTGATTTGGGCAATGTTTCCGACACCTTGTATCTTTATGACGGATTAGCCGCGGAAAAAGATCATCACGACTATGATTATGGCAGTGAAATTCCAATAAACAAATCTTTCGCTCGGATACCTGACGGCACGGCCAACTGGATTGATCCAGATGCAACGCCAGGCAGACCAAATCTTTCATTTGTGGTGCCCTATGTTGAACCAATTGAGCCGGTTGTGCCAGAAGAATTGGTAATGCCTGAAGAAATTTTGCCGTCAGCCGAAACTGCTGATTCGCAAACTATAGTTGTTTATATTTGCCATACAGACGAGACGACAGGCGATTCTGTTTGTGTTTTGAGCGATTCTCCTGACACTGCTTTGCCAGTGCAAGATTCATCGGCTAGCGGAGTGACTTCAGATACAGGCAGCGGTAACACGCAGGGAACAGTCAGCACGCCGGAAACTACTGATGTTGCAGAAACAACGAACACACCCGAACCGAGTCCGAGCAGCGAACCGGTCGCGACGGATGAGCCAGTGGCGCCCGAAGAATCAGCCGCGCCGATAGACACTCTTTCGGTTGAACAAGGTTTGATTGTTGAAACGCCAACCGATACACCACCAGTTGAAAACCCAGCAGATATTCCGGCTGAAAATCAGCCAAGCGAACCCGCAAGCGGCCAGCCAGCTAGCGAATCATTACCACCAGTTGTTGAAAAACAGCAGGCGATTTTGACAAATAGCAATCCAGACCCAGCGCCAGACATAACAGCTGACGTTGCCGCGGGCAGCGCACCAAGCGGAGATGGAAACGGCGGTGGAGATGGTGGTAGCGCTTTAACCGTTGATAGCGCACAGTAAAAATATGGCTAAATACATTTCTAAAATTTTTATTTTAGCAGTTGCAGCATCAGTTTTTGGTTTGGTCAATTTTGCTTTTGCCCAAAGCGATCCTTCTGACATTCAGTTTCAAACCGACCCGCTGTTTCAAGACGGCGATATCGTGCCCTGTCACACAACTACAAAATGGATACAGGTGACCAATACAAGCGGGGCTGTCGCGCAAGCATATATTTTTGCCAGCAATTTTGCCAACCCTTTGCCCTCTGATGATTTGTCTCACGCTTTGACGATTTTGATAAAACAGGGGAGTAATATTTTGTATGGCCCCGCCACGTTAGCTGACTTTTACGGGCACGGCCAGATTTTTTTGTCTAACATTGAAAACAGCGCCAACGCGCAATATGACCTGACTATTTCTTTTGCCTGCGAGGCGGGAAATTCGTGGAAGAAAAAAACCACCAGTTTTGATTTGGTGGTGCGTTTAACCGGCGAAGGCGAGGGTATTAATAGAGAAATTAACACCGCGTTAAATACTGGCGTAGGCGGTAACGGCCCCCTGCCACCAAGCGACGCCTATAACAACTGGTTGTCTCAACAGCAAAATCAGCCCAGCCAGGGAATCGTGGCCGGCTCGGCCATTGCGCTGGCACCGGATGTTTTGCCGTCAATTGGGCAGGTTTTGGGCGAGTCGGTTTTTCAGCCATTAAGCGGAGTCTTGGCCAGCACCGGGTTTAGCATAAAAGAATTTTTGCTGATAATCGCTGTTGCTTTTGCGCTGGCAGTTTTAAGAATATTTCTTAAAAGATACAGTTTGACCAGAAATTAAAATCGGCCAATGGTCGGGTCTGGGTAAAGAATTTTTTGAATCTTGCATTTTTTAGAAAGTCCGAAATTATTGGTTCGGGCTTTTTTATTTAAATTTACGCCAATTTGAGCCAAATGAAATAATTTTTGATGAGGCTTGTAATATATAATAGGTTAATTTATTAATAACGGTCGAATAATTTGGAGGGTGCCAAATATAATCAAATAAATATTGAATTCACTCTGTTAAATGCCGCCGTGCGGCAATCACAAAGCGATTATTTAACAGGGTAAAAATTATGAAAAAATATATTGCGACAATATCTTCTTTAGCGATGGTTATTTCAACCTTCGCTTTTGTACCAATTGCCGGAGCGGCAACATTAACTGTCGGCAATGATACAACTGTGCGTGCTACGGTAGATACCTTAGCCGATTTTGTTATTGTGGACAGCAATCATCCCGCGAGCAACTCGGGAACTTTAGATAGTTTTTCTTATTACGCTGCAAATACCAATCCTTTCAGATTTGTCTTGGTTGATAATACCAATAAAGTTCTGTGGGTAAGCAGTGAAATTACTCCGCCTGGAACAGGAGTACAAACATTCATACCAGTAAGTCCTGTTTCGGTGCAGAGCGGGGATAATTTAGGGCTCTATTTTAAATCGACAGGGACAATTCCGTTTGAATCTACGGGCAGCTTGGCTTCTTATACTTCCGGTGGGTACGGAGTTCCGGTGATGAACAGCACATTAACGATCAACGGCACGGACAGCCGAACCTATTCGTTTGTTGCAACTGGAACTACAGAAATTATTTTACCCGGCACCTTATCAGCAGAAGACTTTGGCGTCGTAAACTATGACACGGGTCTGGGCATGCTGAAAGGATACACAGCAGGATTTGGTTTGACTGATGCGACATTTGCGGGCGCTACTTCTATAGTAGTTCGCCTATATGCAGCCGGCGACCAGCTACTGCAAACCAATACAGCAATCATATCCAAATTTAATGCGGACATAACCGGAACTCAATTCTCTTCACCCTTTGATGTATCCGGAACATTCAACTATGCGACAGATGGATACTGGACTAATCATCGGGAAACCCAATACGGCCAAAGCGTTCCCGCCACAAAAGTAGTGGCAACCGTTACGCTGGCCAATACCAAAGTCGTAGCCGCTACAAACACAAGTCCTACCGGTGATCCGACAACTATTTACCCAGCTAATGTCAACATTACCACTAACCCTGCAACTCTCGTGACTCTAAATGATGCCACATTGAATGGTATCAATGGAGGCAGCGCCGCTATTGGACACTCATTTTGGGTTTCGCTGGCTCCGTTTGTCACTACGAGCCCGATAATTCCGTCTGGCGTCTATTCTACGCCCGACTTTGGCGCTATCGCTGCAAATACCGCTTTCTCCGCTTCTCTTTCGTCTATCACGACCGCGGGTGTTCCTGGTAATCTTCCTGCGATAACACCGAACACGAAGTACTACTTCGCAGCTTGGTCTTTTATCGGCGATACGTGGTATCCCGGCGCAGTCTTGAATTTCACCACTGCTAATACCGGCACAATAAACGCCGGCATGATAAGCGGGAAGATCTATAACGACCTCAATAAAAATGAAGCAAAGGATTCCGGCGAGCCGGGCATTGCCGGCTTTACCATTAAACTCTATAATGTTCCCGGTTGGTCCGGTCCGTCTGACATCGCTCCGATCAAGACTGCAATTACGGATGCAAACGGCAATTATTCCTTCGGTAATCTTGCTGACGGCACATATAGTGTTGAGGAAGTGAATTTGCCCGCGTGGCACCAAGACACAGGCGACTATTCTCCTCTTATCATTAGCAATGGCGTTGCGATTACCAATATCGACTTTGCCAACACTGCAAAGAAGGGCGGAGAAAAAGAGAAAGATAACGGCGGCAATTCATTCCAGAACAATTTCAAAAATATGTTCGGAAGAATAAATGGCTTAATGCACGGCAACGGAAATAAATTCGGATTGTTGAAACACGGCGTATCCAATTGATGATTCCTTGTCTAAAAACAAAAATGATAAAGGTCACGATGATTAGATAATTTGTATGCACTAAAAAAACCGCCCCGCAATATGCTGGGTGGTTTTTTGTTTTTTGCAGAAAAATTAGGTGTGGGGGTTGACAGATATAAGCAAGTAGTGCTATGTTGCTTTATTAACTTATTTTTGGCTGTTTTAAGGCTAAATTTAAGTCAAATCTTATTAATTTTTAATAAGCTTATAATCATTAATTATTTAAATAAACACATGAGTAAATCAATCTTTTATATGCCAAAAAAGCGCAAGGCCGGTATTTTTAAGTCGGCCAGGTTAGCCGGTACAAAGTTCTCAAGTTCCGTGGTAATTATCGCTTTGGTGACTTTATTGTCGCAAGGCGTTTTTGTTAGTGTCGGCAGCGCCCATAGTGGCACAACAGTTTCAATAAATGATAGCGCGACTACCACTAATTCACTGAACGTGACTTTGGATGTAAGTTATGCAACGAGCTATGGAAACACAACTGCGCCGACACAGATGCGTTTTGCTAATACTTCCGACCACTGCCCTTCTTCTGACAGTTCCAACTGGAGTGGGTGGGAGGACTATTCTTTAACTAAATCTTGGACCTTGGCTTCCGGCGGTTCCGGTACCAGAAAAGTCTGTGTAGAAACCCGCCATAGCAAATCCCA